>JAABUX010004383.1_pt1 | contig 17961 bp, 1 predicted proteins | sample 5561851 | NCBI WGS metagenome assembly JAABUX01 (sample SAMN10711883, study PRJNA513361) | rock metagenome | isolation source: Antarctica rocks | place: Antarctica: Victoria Land, Richard Nunatak red sandstone | collected 2016-01-03 | reverse complement strand
ATTAGTTAAGATAATAAACCCTAAAAATTTAACCCTTTTAGTACTAAATTAGTACTTTTTTAGATTAGTATATAGGGAAAACTAATATAACTATTCTAGTACTTACTAAATATATTACTAGTAATCTATTAGGTTAAAGTTATAAATAAGGATATTATCTAGGTATATTATATAGGTTATATTAACTAGACCTACTAAGGCTCTATTAATATAGGCTTAAAATATAGCCGGTATATTAGTAAGCTTAAAAGGTATAACTAAATATTTAAAGTAGTTATAATAAGTTTAAAAAGTAGTTTTCTATTTATTACCTTCCTTAATATAGATCTAATAATAGGTATCTTTTAAGTCTAACTTTATCAAAATCTTAGAATTATATAAGTAGTCTAACGTCTTAGTAATAAGAGGTAATAGGTATCTATTCTTTAAAGTTATAGTATTTAACCCCCTATAATCTATATATAGACGTAGCCTACTATCCTTCTTTAGTATAAAGAGAATAGGTACTCTAGCTAATAAGATAGAGTGGCGAATAATCCCCTTTTAGAGTAAATCCTTAAGGTAGCGCTATAGCTCTATTAGCTTAGTTTAAGATAAATTATAAAGTGGCTTATAAGGTAGTTCTTTACCTTTTATAAGATTTATAATATAGTTACCTTCCTTAAAAATAGGTAAGGTACCCGCCTTCTTACTAGAAAAGATATTAGTAAAGGCCTTTAATTCCTTAGGAACTTAGGGGGCTTCCCGTTTACTAGATATTATACCGGAGTATATAATAGTAAATATATTTAGCTCTTTCCTAATATTTTAAGTAAATACTTAGGGCTTATTAACTTATAATATACTAGAATTAACTTTAAAGTACTAGTAATCCGCCTCTAGATCTAATAGTATATACTATTATTTTAATCCTAGTATACCTAAAATAATATTAGGGCCCTTTTAGTCTACTATATAGAAAAGAGTAGTATACTCCTTTTTATAACTCTAGCTATCTACTAACTAGTAATATAACTAGTAGGCTTTATAGATATATATACTACTTCTACTAAGCGCTTATACCTATAATAAGATAGCTTTGTAAGGCTTTAAATCCTATTAGATTATAAACTTTTATAAAATTAAGTTTAGGTATAACTTAGAGTCTAAAAGTATTATAACTTAATATTAATTACCTTATAACTCCGCTTAACCCTTTATAAGGATTAATAATATTACCTCTATTAATTAGTCTTCTTACCCCTCTTCTAAGGTAGTTAAGGGGCTAGTTCTTTTTTTATTAATATTATACTAATATTAAAATAAGCCTAAGGCTTATTAAGGTTAGTATAATTTAATTAGATATAACCTTCTTTATTATAATAAAAAGAAACTATAGAATCTATCCTACTATTAGGCCTGGCCTTCCTTTTTAAGGTATTATCCTTAAAGCGCGACTACTTACTACTACTACTATTAAAACCCTTAAGCTTTATAATATAATCTTCTAAGGATTTATTACTACCTTTTAATTTCGGCTAAGACCTACCCTAGGTTTTTCCTTAAGAACCTAAGCCGCCTACGTAGCGCCTATATTCTAAAGTATTCTCTAGTATAATAGCCTAAGTAAATATCTCCTTATATTACTTAGTAATATTATTAATACTAAGAATTTTATTCTTTAACTTATTATAGAGCTTTATAAGGAAAATATAAGCCTTATACTTCTTATTAAAAGGTAGTAAATAAGACTCTAACTCCTCTAAATAGGCCTTAAAATTTAAGACCTTTTAATTATTATATTAGCGTACCTACTCCTACTTTTTATAAGTAAGGAGATAGTAGCTTACTAAATCTATAATTAAGTTAAGTAGAAACCTCTTAAAGAATTTAAATATAATATTAGTTAAATTATAACTCCTAAAATAGGTATACTATTAAGCTTTAAAGTCCCCTTTTAGGGAGTTTATATAATAGGTTATATAAGACTTATTTATAGTAAAATACTCTAGACTTATAATAAATTTAACGTCGACTTTATAGAACTAATATAAGTACTCCCCTTTAGAGGATCCTTTATAAGGTCTTATCCTTTTAGGGTAAAGTATATATATATAAGTATATTAAGATAGCGCTAAGCTAGTAGTAGTTTAAACTTCTAAATTAATACTAACCTAAGGATTATAAAGTACTTTATTATAGGCTAATAATATTACTAATTAATTTTTTTATTTAAGATAATAATTTTTATTCTAGGCCTCCTCTAATAGCTATTCTAGCTTATCTAGAGTAGAAGGAGTAAAAAGTCCTCCTTTTAATAAAGCGCTATAATAGCGTTCTAGTAATATTTCGCGTAGTAGTAGTTCTACTTAATTATTACCTTTAGCCTATTAATTATTATAGGGTAAACCTAATATAATAATAACTCTAGGCCTTTTCCTTTAGAAAGGGAGAGAGATTAGAACTATAAGGCCTATACCCGCTAGCTTTATAGTAGCGTATTAGATAATAAAAGATATAGAGTTATATTATAGGGTTTAATAATAGGTATAGGTCTACTAATAGATTAGGTAGTAGGCCTATTATAGTAGTAGAACTAATCTCTAAGGAATTTAGAAGAAGAATAGGGGATAGCTAGGTAGATATATATCTACTTAGTATAGGCGTAGTCTAGGCCTCCTATTACTAAGACGTTACCCCGTATTTCTAAGGAAGGTTACCTAAAGCAGGCTATAAGGTAGCGTATGAGGCGTATATACATCTAAGCCTAATACTACTATAGTTTTAAGGTAAATAATAGTATAGATATACTAGTAATTAGTAATATCCCTATAGAAGCCTTTAATAGCTTATAACTTACTTATAAGGAATAGGCGGAAGATATAATAGCCTTTAGTAATATTATAATAAAATCCTAGTATAATAGTAAGTATAAAAGTTTATAATTTAAAGAAAATAATAAAGTCTTCCTCTATTTATATAAGGGATATAAGATCCCTAGTATTTCTAATAGAAAACTCTTATAATAATATACTAGCCTATTTAAGATTTTATAAAAGGTAGGATTACTCGACTATTAACTTAAGCTACCCCTTATAATATATATATAGCCGGTAGTATTAATAGTATAACTTAAGCTAAAAATAGAAGGGGTAGATCTATATAGGAGGATGTTTAGCTAAAAGCCACCCCTAATTATAGCTAAGGATAGTACTACTTATAATAATAAGTATAAAATTAAGAGATTACTAGATAAATAATATTTAAGAGGTAAGACTTAGTACTTAGTTAAATAGGTTAGTTATAGTAATAAGGATAATTTATAGTATAACCTCGCGGATTTATCTAAAGCTAGCGAATTAGTAAAGGTATATAAAGACGGATAGCTACTAATGTTATCGCTGACTATAGTTAACTAATAGCTAGTAAACGTAGTCGTTTACTTTTTTCTCTTTTACTAGTATACTAATATGGTATATACTCTACTATATATGTTTCACTTAGTAATAGCGGAATAGCTTCCGCCTCCCTAGTACTTTATTATTCTTAATAGCCTTAATAGCTTTCTTAATCAATTAATCTATATAAATTAAAAGAGTCCCTATTATTATATAATCTTCTTTAAATACTTATAACTTATTTATATCTATTAGAGTTATTATAAGATATAACTCTTATATATTAAAGTCCTTTAATACCTTTTTAATATAAGCTTCTTAACTTAGTTATAATTCCTAATTTACTTAATCCTACCTAATTAATATACTTAGATAGAAGGAATATAGGTTAAAATTAATTATTTAGAGGTATTTACTAAGTATAACCTTAACTTAATTAATAGTAGTTTAATCAAATCTAGTAATTAATAAATTATTTATATAAGTTATAATAATAACTTAATCTTTATAATTAATTAAGATACTTTTATTAGTTATAAGTAATATAAAGCCCTAAGTCTTTAAGAATATTAATAGTATAAAAAACTAGACTTAAAGTAATTATTTTAAGTTATAAAGTACCTTCTTTAAGATATAAATAAAGTATTTTTTACCCTTATTTATAAAGCCTTTAAGCTATTTAATATAAATATCTTCTTTAATATTCTTATAAAGGAAGGCTATCTTAATATCTATTTAATCTAGTTCCTAATTAAGGGATATAACTAGTATAAAGATAGCTTTATAACTTATTAGCTTTATTATTAAAGTAAAGGTCTTATTATAATTAATCCCTTCCTATTATTTAAAACCCCTAACTACTTAATATACCTTATAATAGAGGACTTTATTATAAGGCCCCCTTTTTAATCTAAATATCTACTTCCTCTAGAATACCTTCTAACTTAAAGGTAGTTATCTAAGGGCCTATATATTATTTTATATAAGGGAGTTATTTTTATTTTATAATATTACTTCCTAGTCCTTCTTAATATTATTTATTATAACTTCCTTATATAATTTAGGTTTAAAGGGCTTTATACCTTTAACTATTATTAGGAAGGTAAATATTACTAATAGATCTAGGGAGTTATTACGCGGTTTATTAGGGGGTATTTAAAATATAAAGTAATTAGATAGGACCCTAATTAATAATAGGAGCTTATTAGTATCTTAATAAAATATTACTAGATAGGCCTAATTTAATTTAAGGTAGATATCTAATAAAGTCTTAAGGTAGGATTTATCCTTAACTACTATATCTTTAATATAAATTAATAGTATATCTTTAATTTAGATTAATAATACTTTACTTTTAAAGGGAGATTACCCCCTTAAATTACTAGCTACCTACTTAGAGTAGTAAGGGAGGTTTATAAATATATACCTTTTAACTTTTAATTTAATATAACTTATAAGGACTTTTTTAATAAAGTAGATATTAGATAACTAAGTAAGCTTCCTAGTTTTATTATTAATAAGATAGTAGATAACCTTACCTTTATAACTAATAAGTCAACCTAGATAGGAATAGGCCTTAAAGTAACTAATTTTAATAGTAGTCCTACTAATATAATAGAAGGCCTAAGAGTTAAGAGCTTATAAATAGGAGAGGTTAGACTAGTAGCTATTAAACTTCTTATAAGGTATTATCTTAATACTAGACTTAAGGGACTTATTTTAGAGGTAGCTAGCTACTTAAATAAATTTAGGTTAATATTTATAATTTATCCTAGTATTTATAAGTATAATATAGGCCTTATTTATTAGGGTCTTATTAAGATACTTTATAAATTTATTAACCTAGGGAGTATCTTATATTATACTCTCCTAGATAATACTATTAACCTAGTAGTACTTTATAAAGGTTATAAAGTTAAATTCCCCTCTACTATTAATATAATAGTATTATATATATTATATAAAGCGCTCCTAGTTTACCTTAAAGGCCTTAAAGGTTAGTAGGAATTTACTTTTAACTTTAAGTAGGGTACTTTAATATCTAATTCCTTAGTATAATTATATAGTATTATATTAAAGAATTAAGAGCTATTATAAATTATAATAATCCCCTTATAAACCTTATAAGGGCCTACTAAATTACTATTAATATACTTATATAAGTACTTCCTTAAGGTAATAGGATAGTTATATAAAGCCCTTATTATTTAGGTCTTTATATAGATATTATATATATAATCCTTAGAGATAAGGTCTATTTTATTAGATATATTTATTAACTATTTTAGGTTCTATTAGCTTAAATAACTTATATAAGTATACTAGAAGCTAATAGATAAAGAGACTTAAAAGGTTATAAAATATATACTTTTAACTTAAGAAAAAGTTATAATATAATTATTAAAGCTATAAAGGTAAGGGCTAAATAGTCCTAGGTATTAAGGTAGAAGATATTATTATACTAGGTATATATAAAGATATAGCCTTTATAAGTAATAATATACTCTTATAAGCTAAAGGAGACTTTAGCCCTAAGATAAAGTAGTTAGAATACTAAAATTTGATTTAATTATATATTTAAAATATAAAGAATATTAGTAAGATATACTTTTACCTAGATTCCCTTATTAATCTTATAAGGGATAACCGTAGTACTATGCCCTATTATATAAGGACTAGCCTAGCTAATCTTATAAATAGGGGACTTAGGAATTACCTTATATTCTTTAAGGATATCTTAATTATTAGTAATATATTAGTTATATACTATATCTAGGAGGATAGTAGTAGTAAGGCTAGTTATATCTAGCGTAGTTATAAAGCTAATAACTAGGTCTTTAAACTCTATAAGTATATAGGGACGCTTACCTTAAGTATTATTACCCCCTTAGTTATAGCCCCCTTAGTAAGGTAGGCCTTTATTAACTTAGATTACTTAGTCTAGTATTAGACTCTACCTTACGTAGCTTAAATAATTATAGTAGTTATAATACTTATTATTATACTATATATTTAACCTAGCCTAGTGTAGTAGGTAAGTAGTAGTTATAATTATAGCTATAATTATAATAGAAGATTTTATAAAGTTCTAGTAAGCTTCTTTCTTTATTATAACTAGCGCGAGTTTATTAAATAAGATTATTATAGTAATAGTCTATATCTAAATTAATATACTTTAAAAGGTATTAAACTTCGCGCTAAGATATTAGAGGTAGGTATTAATAATAAAGATATAAGGGAGCTTATATCCTAGGTTAATTAGATTAGAGTTAATAGTTTTAAATTTACTTATATAATTATTAATATCTTTAATATTTAATATAAAAGAGGGTATTAAAATTATAAATAATCTTATTAAAGATATTAGTACCTTAAGGCTTATAAAAGTCTTTAAGGATCTTTTAAGCTATTAAAGGGATAGTCTTATCTTTAATTATATTATAAATATTAATATTATAGTATACCTTTATTACTTTATAAGCCTTATTATACTTATTATCCTAAATCTCTTAAAGGTTTTAAGTTATAAGGATAATATAATCTATCTTAAAGATAGCTCTAAGGTTATTAAGAATAATATAAGACTATATATTATAGGGGTATAATAGCTAATTATAATTAAATTCTAGTATAAGAATAAGTATAAGGGGGTAGTTACTACCCCCTCTAATCTCTACTTTAATATTAATAGGAGGTATATCTTTAGTCTTAATATCTAGATTATATAGATTTAGCGTTAAAGATTAAATTAGTACTAATATTAATAATCATAAATATATAAAGGGTAGTCTTAACCTTATAATAAGATTAAAGATAATACTTTTACCTAATATTCTAAGGCCTTCTATTAAAAATAATAGTAATTAATTTTAAGGATAAAGTTCTAGTATTAATAAAGGTATAAAGGAGGTATTATTTAATAATATTCCCTAATAATTAATAATAATAGCTACCTCTTAATTAATTTTATAATTAATATCTTAGTAGAGATATAAGAAATTAAGGAAGTAGTAGTTTACTTAAAAGTTAGTTAAAAGACCTTTAAAATAAATATTAATTAACTATTAATAGATTTCTTATTTAAATTCTTTAAATTCTAGTATAAAGTAGTTAGAATAATAAGAAGGAGGGAGAGAAGAGTTTAAAGAAAAAGGGATAAATATAACTAATTTATAAAGAGGTTAGTAAGTATTCCTAGCCTTCTCTATCTTCCTAGCCCCCTTTTATAAGAATACTATATATTATTTATAGTATTAGCTAAGTTATAGGTATAAATAACTATTATTAAGGTATTTAGTATACATAAGGAATAGATATTATTTATATAATTAATAAATTACTATATACTACTATTAAGGGGTTATTATTATTTAAGTTAGAGAGGATTTTAGCTAGGTTTTAATATCTTAGCGGAAAACTCTACTAGTAGATTCCCTAGCCCCCTTTTAATAGTAGTAATAGTATTAATATAGAGGTAATTTATAAGGGATAGTATTAATAGTAGTCGTAGGGTAAATAAATAAATACCCTATACCTAGGCTTATAACCTATTAAAATAGGTAGAATAGTAATAGTTATTTTTATTACTAGCTATATAAGTAGAGAGAGATAGAATATATAGGATACTAAGATAGGTACTAGCGCGCGTCTAGTACGCGCCTAGTCTAACTAATTATATCCTATTTTAATATATTTTAATAGTTACTACCCCCTCTAATCTCTACTTTAATATTAGTAGGAGGTATATTATTAATATTAGTATCTAGATTATATAGATTTAATATTAATAACTATAACTTTAACTTGATTATAAGATTAAAGATAATACTTTTACCTAGTAATCTAGGTCCTTCTATTAAAAATAATAGTATTTAGTTTTAAAGGCGAGGTTTTAATATTAGTAAAGATATAAAGGAGGTATTATCTAATAGTATTCCCTAATAGTTAATAGTAGTAGCCGCTTCTTAATTAATTTTATAACTAATATCTTAGTAGAGATATAGGAAATTAAGGAAGTAATAGTTTATTTAAAGGTTATTTAGAAGGCTTTTAAGGTAAATTTTAAGTAACTATTAATAGATTTCTTATTTAGATTCTTTAAGTTCTAGTATAAAGTAATTAGAATAATAATAAGAAAGAGGGAGAGAAGAATCTAGGGAAGAAGGGATAGATATAGCTAATTTATAAAGAGGTTAATAAATATTCCTAGCCTTCTCTATCTTTTTAGCCCCCTTTTATAAGAATACTATATATTATTTATAGTATTAGCTAGGTAAATAACTATTACTAAGGTTTTTTTTAATATTTATATTTATACTCTACTATCTAGCTACTTAGAGCTAATAAGGGCGTTCTAGCTCTATTTTATCAAGAGGAAATTATAATATATAGAAGAAAACCTCTCTTACTTATACTATCTATTATAATACTTCTAGGCTTTTAAATATTATATACTATCCTCTCCCTTACACTCTACTTACTTAATATTAGATCTTAATACCTATATACTCCTTTCTCTTACTAGGGCCTCGCCCCTTCCTTTATACTATTTCCTAATAGTACCTTTTAAAAGGTCTATTCCCCTTAATTACCCTCTTACCCTTCCTTATATAGTTTAACTAATATAAGTAGTATCCTTAACCCTCCTATTAATTATTACTACCCTAGCTATTCCTTCCTTATACTATCTAATATTATAGTATCCTTATCTATTTAACTAATAATATATAGGCCTTAATTACTATTATACTCCTAGCTAGGTAGCCTAGTAGAGGGCCTATAATACTCTTATTAAGAATTATTATATATCCTTTCTTAATATATAGGGGGGAGCTATTATAATTATTAGGGGGTATAAATATACTTTATTACCGCTATTATATTACTATTTCTTAGTACTAAGCCGTATAGTAATCTATTGAAATATAGGGTCCTACTAAGACGCTAGCATACTTAGTAATATAGAACTAAGTAGTCTCTTAGTATCTATACTTAGTTCTTACGCATCTAGACTTAGTAACTAAATTAACTATTCTACTATACATTTTAATATAATCTACTTATAAGGGAAAGTAGATTCTATAATCCCGCCGGTTATACCTTTATAATTATAGGGTTACTACTCCTACTCCTATATATAATTATAGTTCTTTTAACTAGGGGGGGTAGCCCTAGCTTATTATTCTATCTCTTCTACTTAGTATACTTTCTATCTCTTAACCTAGAGTCTCTTATACGTTAAGTTAATACTATTAATAGGAATTAAGGTAGGTATTATCGCGTATACTAAAAAACTCTATATTATAAGCTCTACTACTACGTAATATCCTAGTTTTATTCTAACTACGTTTAGATTAGAGACCTCTTAGCTCTATAACTAAGTAATAGGTTCGTAGCTAGTACTATATATAGGTAGATCTTATCGCTAGCCTTTAATATATTTTAATAGTAGTAAAAAGCTAATAAATATATTAAAAATTTAGATTATAATTCTCTAAATAATAGAGTATATTAATAAAACCCTTATAAGTATTTATAATATTAAGTAAGCTAAGGTATACTCCCTTATACTTTGATTATATTTATTAATTATTATAACTATTACTTATATATCCTTAGGTAGGCCTTAAGCCCTTAGCCTCTAGCCTAGAGGATAAGATAGATATAAATAATAAAGAGTAAGTACTAAATATATTAATATTATATTATCTATACTTATATAAGTAGCTAAGTAACCTTTAATTACTTAATACTAGGTTTCCTTCTCTTAATTTAATTGGATAGTTTTTTTATTTCTTTCTTAAGTTATCCTTATATACTAGCGCCCTTAGGGCGTTTTACCTACTTTTAATAGGTAAGATAAAAGAGATTAATACTCTTTATACTTACTTTTAAATAATTAATTAAATATCCTTTATAATATTCTCTAATTCTATTTTAATATTTATAACTCCTATTTATAATAATAATACTTATATTTTTTATTAAAGCCTTTTTTATATATATATCTTAAGGAAGATATCCCTTTTATTTAATAAGATACTAGAGTTTACCCTTCTTTATCTTCTTATCTAAAATCTCTTCTAACTCCTACTACTTATTATTATTAATAAGTTCTAGAGGTAGTAGCTTAAGTATAAAGGTATTACTTTACCTATATATATAAGGCTCTAAGAGGAAAATATAAAAAACTAAATAGATTAAGTATATTAATAGTAATATTAGATAATATACCTACTTATTAATAGGTCTAAAGATATAGAATAGATTAATAAACTTATAAGATAGCTTCCTACTTAATTACTTTTACTTTAAGTTCTTTATACTTAGTATAATTAAGTCTCTTTAATTAAAAGATATTAGCTTATACTTTTTATTATAAAATTTTACCTATATTTTTAATATATCTTACTATTAACTTAATAAGTCTTTATATAATTTATAGAGTTTTTAAACATATTATCTTATATTTAATACCTCCTCTTAATAAGTTCTATCCTTAAAATATATAAGAATCTTAGATTAATAGTTATAATAAAGCTTAAAAGGATTATAAACTATTATTATATTCTTTATACTATAATATATAAATTTAGTTAGGGGTAATAACCCTACCTAATTATCTTATCTATTACTATAGTAAGTTCTTAAATAATAATCTAATATCTAATTTTAATATTCTATTTAGCTATTAGTCTATAGATAGAAGGCTATACTTAGCCTATAATTTAACTTTAAATAGTAGTATAAGTTAGACTAGTAAGCGCTTATAAATAGACTTCTTTAGTCTAATATAATATTATTAGGTATATTATACTTTAGGAAGACTTCTTTAAATAAGATATTTATAAGATTAGTTACTTTAAAGTCCTTTTATATAAGAAGGTAGTAAAGTATCTTTATATACCTAGTAATAATTATAAGGATAGTTATATAAATATCTCCCTACTATTTATATAAAGAAGATTTATAATAAAATCTTTTATAATTAACCTTTATAGCCTAGTAGGCTTAGGAAGTATAGTTGAGTTATTATATAATTAATATTATTACCTTAACTCTTTAATAAATATTATAAGAATTAATATACTCTTTAATATCTACCTTTATACCTATCTAGGTATACTTTAAATAAAGGTAACTAAGCATCTTATTTAACCTAAAATACCCTATTAAAGGTTTATTATAATAGCGTTTTAGTAGCTCTTTATAAACTAATAAGTCTTTAGGAATATATAACTTCTTGTTATACCTAAGTAAATCTTAATTATTAAATATCTATTAACTAGCTCTATTAACTTATCTATCTATTATTTTACCTATATATTATTAGCTAATAAAAATATCTTCTTATTAAAGTACTTTAATTAATTTAATAGCTAGAAAATATAAAATAAGTTATTTATAATTAATAGTTCTAGTAATAGGGTTAAGCTATTTCTTAGCTATATTATAAGTATATTAAGGTAGTATCTTACTTATACTCCTTATAATTCTAGGTTAAGGGTACTAGCTAGAAAGACATAGGATGGTATGAGATATTTGTCTCGCTAGCCAACCTGTAGTATAGTATAGGATTAGGATAATCCCACGGGATAGGTTATTCGTAGGACTACTTTATAGGATAGGATATTTTTAGGATATCCTATAATTAGTAAGCATATGACGTAGTATTTTCTAAAAAAAAATATTCTAGAAATCTTTCTTATATAGAAAGCTATAACTAGAAAGCTAACTAGAAAGCTGATATTTTAAAGATATCTAGAAATTATTACTATATAGAAAGATTTCTAGTTTTTTTTTTGAAAATACTACGTTATATGCTTACTAATCATGAGATATCTTAAGAATATCCTATCCTATTAAAAGATCCTATCCTATTCCCGTCTTATATCTTTATAAAGATATGGGATTAGGACCTAATTTACCTATCCCATCCCACGGTTCTATACTATCCTACGTGGGATATCCTGTAGGATATCCTATATCTTTCCGGCCAGTAGTTAAGGGTCCCTACGCCTTAATAGATATACTCTATCTAAAACTATTATTCTAATAGTTATATTAATAATTCTTAGTACTACTAACCTTATAATTAATACTAATATCTATAACTACCTTATATATATATTATAGTAAGTTCGCCTTTATTACTAGAGGGTTATAAGCCCTATTTTAGTATAGGAAATACATAGGCCTTTATTATAATATAGAAAATAGGGTTTAATAAACCTACTATTATTAATAGCTTTTATTATAATATAAGGATAAATTTATTTATTACCCTATTTTTACTTTTATAATTAGGGCGCCTTAATAGTATATTAGCTAGGTTAGTATTACCTAGTTATACTTAATAATAAAGTTATAAGTTAAGAGCCTTATTACCTATCTTACCTATTAACTATTTAGGGCCTTTATATTTATAAAACCCCTTAGATTATTATAATTAACAAGTACTTTAATTAGATAGAAACTATCTTTTAAATAGTATCTCTATTACTTAAAGATTATAATTATTATAAGTAACTCTTTATTATAAGTTTTATAATATTCTTTAATAAAGTTAATCTTTTTACTTTAAAAGGTTATAAGATACTATTAACTTAATTTTTAAAGCTATAATAAAATATTAGCCAGTTTAAAATCTAACATATTAACCTTAAATTATATAGGTAATATAGGGCTAAAGTATCTTAGTATTAATATATTAAGAAATACTTAATAGAGTATATTAAATGTATACTCTACTCTATTAAGCTAATTAAAAGGACCTATCTTAATACCTTTTATACTACCCTTTAATAGTTCTATTAAGGGTAATATAATTTATAAATACTAATAATAAAAATAATAATAAAAATTTATAAATCTAAGAAAAATCTATACTTTATAAGAGCTCTTTAACCTAGGTTATAATTAAATAGAATTTACCCTACACTAATCTATTATAACGCCTTATATTAAAATAATAAATCTTAAGAACTCTACTTTAACTATAAAGAATTAATATTTCTTTAAATTAATAAATAATTTATACTACTAAAGCCGCTTAAGTATTTTATATATATAATCCTTATACTTTATATATAATTTTAAATAGATAAGAATATTATTAAGATAAATAATATAAAACTTATCTAATAACCTTATTAAAGACTTATTAACATAAGCTTAAAAGATTATTAAAGTATTTATAAGATTAAATAATATTACTAAATACTTAAAATAATTATATTATATATAAAATATAATCTTCTACTTATCTCCCTTTTAAATTTAAATATAATAATATATATCTTTAAGATTAAGTTTTATAAAGACCTTTACTTTATTTAAGTAATCTAATATCTTATTAATTAAGGGTAAAGGATATTTATTCTTAATAATTACCTTATTTAACTTATAATAGTTAATATATAAATATAAGCCTCTATCCTTCTTTAAGATGAATAGGATAAGTAATCTTATAAGACTCTTAAAGTACTTAATCTATCCTTTTATTAAAGCTTTATCTAAATAGTATCTTAATTTTATTAACTCTATATTTAATAGGTTATATAAGAGTTTATAAGGCGGGTTATTAATTATATTAATAGTATAATTACTTCCTTAATAAGATAGTAAATATCTAGCTTCTTTAACTAAGAATATATCTAAGAACTTATTAAACTTTAGAGGTAATACTTATAAGTTAATAATAAGTTCTTTATTTAAATTACTTATACCTACTACTCTAAGTTTTAATTATATAAGTTCTAGATTAATAATATTAAAAATAAGAAATATATAAATAGTAGGCTATTTCTTTAAAAACTTTAAAAACTATTATAAATTATTTAATTAGAATAATAACTTATTAATTTTAAAATACTACTTCCTTATACTTATATTAACTTTAATACCTATTATATATTATATAAGTCTAATAATAATTAGTAATAATCCTATCTTATTAATTATATAAAAGATATAAGTATATTAATAAAAAAAATCCTAACTATTAATAATTTAATATATTATATTATATATATTATAATAAAAGATAGGCTTACTATTTATAAAGCCTAGTTATAATAACTTAGTATCTCTAATATATTTTAAACTTACTTTAATAGTATAAGCTTATAAGATAATATTTAGCTAGGAATTATAATTAAGATATCTTTTATACTTAAGAGGTTTATACTTTAATATTATTTTAACTTTATATTAATATAATAATAGAGGTTTAACTTCTACTCTTTATAACTTCTCCCTTAATAATTTAAAGTCTTTAATAGGGTCTAGCTTTTTCCCTATTCTTTATTTATATATTAGCCCTATTTACTTATAATACTAAGGTTTAAGTATCTTCCATTTAATTAAAATCTACTTTATTTTAGTAAATTAAGATAATTAATAAAGTAATAGCCCTTATTATTATAATTTTAATAGATAATTTTAATAACTTATATAATTTAAGTTTATTATAACTATTTTTATTATCATAACTATTTATCTTTTATCTTTTTATAATATTATCTTAGTTTATTTATAGTTTTTTACCTTTATTATAATTTAAGGGCTTATATAATATATTTTACTAGCCTTTTTTATTAAGGCTTCTAGTCTTATTAATATTAGCCTTAAGGAATACTATTAATAATAAGAGTTTATCCCTTATATTAACTAGAGACCCCTGATTTATAAAAATGATTTAAAGCTCTTTAATAAGCTTAATATATAAATTTATTACCTACTTACTTTTAACCTTTTTAAGAAGTTAAGACTTTAAAGAGGTTAAGTATATTTTAAATTTATAAATTACTTTATATTAGTATATTATTAATATATACTTAACTCCCTATTTATAAGATCTTTAATATTATTTAGTAAAAAGTTTATAAAATCCTTCTAACTTAATATTTCTAAGGGATAAGAATATAAATAAGAGCTTGAAGTTATTTTAAATTACTCTTAAGTATTAATATTATAAATAGAATATATATTATTTATATAATAAAATTAAATAAAGTTTATAGGAAAGATATATTATATTATTATATCTAGTCTTAATACTTATAAATATCCTTATTATAATAATTAGAAATAGGGGTTAACTTTAATATACTTTAAATAGGAATAGAGTACTCCTTAACCTTATTATATATATACTTTTAACCTATAATATTATTATTATAAATAGAAATCTATTCCCCTAATTCTAAAGTAGTAATATCTACTTTAACTTCTTTAAGTTATTAAATTTATAGTAACTCTTCTTACTTATACCTTACCTACGTAAAGTATTCTATTATAAGGGGAATACTTCCTTTATAATTTTCTAAATCTCTCTTAGGGGTATTTTTAGTATTATTAGATTTATTTATACCCTTAATATAGCTCTCCTATCCCCTTTCTTATAAGCTGAGATTATTATTAATAGTATTTAATAAATTACTTTTATCTTAATTATATTATAATAGCGTATTACTTATAACTCCGCTAGAATAAGTTATATTAACTATAACTAATAATAGATTACTATCCTTAAATAGGTAGAAGAATTAGAATTATTAGAATTATTAATTATAAGGGTTATATAGTAATATAAAATTAGTCTATTTTTATAGTAAAACTAATCCTTAAGAAATCTAAGAATTATTTTATAGGGGATCCTATAAACCCCTTAAAGAGACTAGTAAGCCTTATATATCATTTCCTCTTACAGGTTAATACAAGGACGTGATATATACTAAGCGTATATGTCGTATAGCCTATTAAGTTAGTTATAATAAATAGTAAATTCTAATAATTAAGTTAAGGAGGTAGAGGAGGTAGTCTAATCTTATAGAGAATCCTCTACTACGCTCTTAGTAAGTAGTAATTATAGCTAAGTTATAATTAAGTAGTAGAGTATAAGCTAGGATTATAGGGTTTAAAGTAATAAGTATAAGGTTTAGAAAATAATCCTATCTACTAAATCTTAGATAAGGGTATAGGCTAAGCTTAATATTATTATATATTACTATTTTCTTACCTACTTATTTAATACTTTTATAAATAAACTAGTCTAAGCTATTTTCCCTAGTATATAAGTAGATAATAATATTTATAAGGAGGGAAAGAAGTAAGTTTAATCCTAGTATAAAACCTAGAAAGTAAGTATTCTAAATACTACTTTAAGCTAGATTTAATAGTAGATTATAACTAGTAGATTTAATTAGGTAGAGCTATTAACCTTTATAAATATAAAATAGGTAATTTATAAGGATTAGGATAATTCTTAGCTTAAGACTATATTTAAATTTAGTATTAAGGTAGTAGAATTTAATAGTCTTTTAATAGAAGTTATTTAATTCCTAAAATATATATCTTAATCCTATTAAAGGCTTCTATAATAATTTATTATATTAAGATACTTTCTTATAATTAATAATCTATTAATATCTAATAGACTTATTAGATATAAATCCTAGCGTACCTTTACTATATAAATATATATATTATAACCTTTTAAATATATTTAATACCCTCTATATATAGTATAAATTGTAGATATAGTTAATTAATATATATCCTAAGTACTCTATACCCTATTCTATATAGTATAAGCGACTAGTACGGGTTAATATTTACTAAGACTTAGATAGTTCTCTAGGTAAGTCTAATAGGGAGCATACTATTAGAGATAGTATAGATAATAATAGTATCTTCTTACTATAATAGAATATCCGGATATTCGAACCTTAAAGATCTTCTAGACCCCTTATCTAATAGATTTATCGCTTTATACCCCTATTTAACTACTTTTAGTTTGGCTTACTTTTATAAAGAATACTAAATTCCTAATCTTCTTTATATTCTACCTACGTATACACTGATGTATTATAATATTTTCTAGATAAGTTATATTATTTAATCTATTTTATACTACTTAGCTATATTAAAATTAAGATAATTAGTATAGTAGTTTAAAGATATATCGGAATAAATAGATTTACCTACTAAATTCTATGCGCTAACGGCTAGAATAGGGATTACGAATAATAAAAATCCTGATATTATTTACATTTTACCTATTCTATAACAAGGCCTACTAATATAACTACTATTAGTCTGAATAGGGGGAAGTATCCCTCTTATTACCAGGTATATAACGCTATTAGAATAATCTATATCGCTATATAGGTATATTAGCTAATGCTATCACATTTATAGGCTTAAAACCCTACTATTTACATTACCTACTAACGTGTCTAATATCGGCCTAAATAGGGGGAAATATCTGTTTTATTATTAGGTAGGTAACGCTATTAGAACGGTCTATATCGCTGTATAAGTATATTAGCTAATACTATTATATTTACAGGCTAAAAACCCTACTATTCACGTCACCTATTAATATATCTAATATCTACCTACTAACGTGTCTAATATCAGTCTGAATAGGGGGTAATATCTATCTTATTACTGGGTAGGTAACGCTATTAGAACGGTCTATATCGCTGTATAAGTATATTAGCTAATACTATTATATTTACAGGCTAAAAACCCTACTATTCACGTCACCTATTAATATATCTAATATCTACCTACTAAC
>JAABUX010004380.1_pt1 | contig 17966 bp, 13 predicted proteins | sample 5561851 | NCBI WGS metagenome assembly JAABUX01 (sample SAMN10711883, study PRJNA513361) | rock metagenome | isolation source: Antarctica rocks | place: Antarctica: Victoria Land, Richard Nunatak red sandstone | collected 2016-01-03 | reverse complement strand
CCACCTCCAGCGGGCTGACCTTCTCGCCGCCGCGGTTGATCTGCTCCTTCAGCCGGCCGGTCAGGAACAGGTAGCCGTCCTCGTCCACCCGCCCCTGGTCCCCGGTGCGGAACCAGCCATCGGTGAACGCGCCCTGGTTGGCCGCCGGATTATTGTCGTAGCCCGGTGTCACGTTGGGGCCGCGGATCACCACCTCGCCAATGCTGCCCTGCGGCAGGATGATGCCAAGCTCGTCCATCACGGCGACCTCGGGTCCGGCGGGCAGGCCGACCGCACCAGGCTTGCGGGCACGCGGCGGCAGCGGGTTGCAGGCCATCTGGTGCGCGGCCTCGGTCATGCCGTACGCCTCGACGACCGGGCTGCCGAACACCTCCTCCAATTCCGCCATCACCTGCGGCGGCAAGCTGGCGGACGAGGAGCGGATGAAGCGCAGCCCGGCCGCCCGCGCCCGCTCCGGGTGGGAGCGTATCCGCATCAGGATGGCCTGGTGCATGGTGGGGACGGCGGTGTACCAGCTCGGCCGCACGTCCTCCAGCCACTCGCCGAACCGGAATGCGTTGAACCCCGGCGTGCAGGACACCGACGCCCCGGCGCGCAGCGACGACAGCACCGCCGCCACCAGGCCATGGATGTGGAACAGCGGCATCACGTTCAGGCACACGTCGCCCGCGGTGAGCGCCAGGCTGTCGCCGATATGCCCGGCCGACGCCGCGAGGTTACGGTTGGTCAGCGGCACGATCTTCGGGCGCGCGGTGGTGCCGGAGGTGTGCAGCACGAGTGCGATGTCGTCCGCCTCCGCCGGGCCGGGGTGGGCGGCATGGGTGGCTGGGAGGGCCGAGGTGTCCAGGCGGAACCCTCCGGCCGGGCCGTCCACGTCCGGGTGCAAGACGATCACCGGGATGTCCAGCCGGTCGGCCACGGCGCGGGCCGGGCCGTGGTCGCCCTCGGCCAGGATCAGCGCGCGGGGCTTGAGGTCGGATAGGTAGAACTCGAACTCGTCGGTCTTGTAGGCGGGGTTCAGCGGCGCCGCGGTGCAGGTGGCGGCGACGGCGGCAAAGCAGGTGGCCATCTCGGGTCCGTTCGGCAGCACGATGCCCACCCGGTCGCCCCGGCCGACGCCGGCGCCGTTCAGCGCGGCGCGGGTGTCAGCGGCCAGGGCCTGCAACGCCGGGCCGTCCATCCACGCCCGGCCCGGGGAACCAATGGCTCGACCGGTTGTGCCCGCAAGGATTGCCGCAATCGTATCGACCATCGTTCCATCCCCCAGTCCCACGCCAGGGGCGCCATGGGACCCCGGCGCAAACTGCCGAGGAACCCCGTGGACCGCAAGGCCGCACCCCCGGCAGCGGTGGGTCAGCCTGGCGACAGGCTTTCAACCCTCGTCCCCAGCCCCCGTCATGGCCATGACCCCAGCCATGACGTGAATTGGAGGGCTGGAGGCCAAACTGACCCGCCGTCACTCCCGCGCCAAGGCACGGACTGCCGCCTCGCAGGCTTCCGCCACCTGCATCATCCCGGCCCGATCCGCCTGCGTTGCCTCGAACCGCAGCGGCAGGCCGATCCGCAGCCGCAGCCGCCCGGGCCGCGGCAGGCGCCGGGTGGGCGGCCAAGCGGCATAGGCGCCATCGAGGAAGCAAGGCACCACCGGGATGTCCTGCCCGGCCACCAGCGCGCCCACGCCGGGCCGGAAGCGGGCCATGTCGCCGGTGCGGGTCCGGGTACCCTCCGGGAACAGAATCAGCACGGCCCCGTCCTCGATCAGCCGCTGACGCATCGCCAGCAGGTCCGCGGGCGTGGTCGCCTTGCGCCAAACCGGCAACGCGTTCACGGCATAGGCGGCGAAGGCCGCGGCGGGCAGGCTGGCGAAGAACGTATCGCCCGCCGCCAGCGCATAGGCCCGGCGGCCCAGGGCACGCGGCAGCGCGGCGGCGATGGTCAGGGCGTCCAAGTGGCTGCTGTGGTTAGCGACCACGACGAAGGGCGCTGCCGGCAGATGGTCCCGCCCTTCGACCCGCAGCCGGTGCATGACCTGCAAGTAGAGCCGGACCAGCGCCCGCCAGGCCGCAGAGATCGCCAGGCCGCCCAGCCCAGGCTCCCGCCCATGGCTCCGCAGCCGTTCCGCGGGCGTCAGGCCATGGTCGCGCGCCGGGCGGAACTGCCAGTCTGTCATTCCGTGGTCACCATGCCGGGATCACCATGACGCGGCTGTCACCCCGTGTACAGCCGGATCGGCTGGTCCAGCCCGAATCCCACGTAGTAGCCGATGTAATGGAACGTCGCCGGCGCCACCAGCAGCAGCGAGTTGAACCGGTCCAGCAGCCCACCATGCCCGGGGATCACCGCGCCCATGTCCTTGATCCCCAGGTCGCGCTTGATGCTGGACAGCATGAGGTCCCCCGCCTGCCCGGCCACGCTGACGATGGCGCCCAGGCCCAGCAGCAGGTACCAGCGGTCCAGCGGCGTGCCGCGGAAGATCGGCCCAGCCAGCAGCGCCACCAGCACGGAGGTGCACACCAACGCGCCCACCGCGCCGGAGATGGTCTTGTTTGGGCTGGTGGCCGGCAGCAGCTTCGGCCCACCGATCAGCTTGCCGCAGGTGAAGGCGAACACGTCGTTGATCGCCACCGCCGCCAGCAGCATCAGCACGATGGGCCGGTAGTTCAGGTCGTTGGACATGTAGCCCAGGTGCGCCAGCCCGGTGCCGAACAGCATGAAGGCGATGATCGCCAGCCCCGTCCGCTGGATGTAGCCGCCGGGCCGGTCCCCGGGGATGGAGACGATGGCCAGCACGCCGACCGTCAGCGGGATCAGCGCCATGAAGAAGTTGTACCAACGGTCGAGCGAGGCGAAGTTCACCGCCAGGACGCCCAGCGCCGCGGTCGCGGTCATCACCGGCTCCCGGAACAGCCCGGTCGCGCGGTCGTACTCGCGCAGGCACAGCAGGCCCAGCAGGGTGACGGCCCCGATGGTCCAGGCGCGTCCCAGCAGCACCGGCCCCAGCATCAGCGGCAGCAGCACCGCCCAGGACCCGGTGCGGAGCCACAGCTCCCGCCGCAGCGCCGGGGTGATGCGGCCGGTGGCGGACAGCAGGCCGATCACCGCCGCCGCCAGCAGCAGCACGCCCGCCGCCCCGGACACCACCGCCTGCGTCACCGGATGCGCGAAGGCGCCACTCATGCGCGGATCATCCGCGCAACGCCCGGACCTGCCCGGCCAGCCGGCGCACCGCGGTCGCCAGCGCCAGGCCGGTCGTGATCCACAGCGCCGCGCCCGGCCAGCCCGCCGTCCAAGCCGCCGGCAGCACGGCGCAGGCCACGGCTAGGGCGGTCACCAACGCCATCCGCTGCTGCTTCGCCATCGGCCCCGAGAAGTCGCTGCCCAGGCCCAGGCCCTTGCCGACGGCGCGGACGTAGGCCGTGGCCATCGCCGCCAGGGCCGCCGCCAGCCCCAGCGCCACCGACCCTGCCGCCCAGCCGACGCCCACCAGCACCGCGGTGTCCGACACCCGGTCCGGCACCTCGTTGAACAGCTCGCCCAGCGGCGAGGCGACGCCGCGACCGATTGCCACCATCCCATCCAGCAGGTTGGCCATCAGCCGCGCCTGCACCAGCACGGCGCCCAGGATCCACAAGGCCCACCCAGCCTGCGACGCCTCCCGCGTGAGGGCAAAGGCCAGCCCGGCCAGCACCGCCGCCGCCATGCCGGCAAGCGAGATGGCATCCGGCGAGGCCCGGCGCGCGACCAGCCACCCGGCCATGGCCACCACGGGCCGCAAGCTGCGGGCGGCGATGGGCCGGCGATCGGGAGCGGTTTTCATTCTCTGCCCAGCGTAGCCCGGCTGCCATCATTCCCCTAGTGCGCAACGGTGCGCATCACGGGTTGCCCCGGCGCCGTGTCCAATGATCCCTGCGCTGATACGGTCCGGGTGTCCCGAAATCCGGGCGCCTCGGAGGCCGAAGGGCTGCTGCCGGGTCCCTCGCGGCCGCAGGCTCAGCGCGGCGCCGGCACCTGGCCATAGCCTGGCGAAAGGCTCTCAACCCCCGTTGCTGATCCCACGGGGTTGCGGCCCCGCCAAGACCCCGGCACCCTACAGGCTGCATGCCCCCTCATCAGCCCCCGCCGCCGGCAAGTGCGGCCACACGCTGGCGGGCATTGCGCGGCTTCGTCGCCTGGGAGGCCCGCCTGGCCGCCTGGGCCAGCCGCCGCCACACCACCGCGTTCCTGCACGAGTTCGTCCGCTTCGGCGTCAAGCAGGCATGGGCCTGCCTGTTCGGCGGCATCATGCTGGCGCTGCTGCTGGGCACCCACCTCTGGTATCCCGCCGACGCCCCGCTGGCGCGCTACGATCTCCTGACCCTGGCCGCCGTCCTCGTGCAGGTCGGGATGCTGGTGACCGGGCTGGAAACCCGCGAGGAAGCGCGGGTCATCATCCTGTTCCACCTGGCCGGCACCGCGATGGAGGTGTTCAAGACCGCCGCCGGGTCCTGGAGCTACCCCGAACCGGGCCTGTTGCGGATCGGCGGCGTGCCGCTGTTCACCGGGTTCATGTATGCGTCGGTCGGCAGCTACCTGGCGCGGGCCTGGCGGGTGTTCGACTTCCGGTTCACCCGGCACCCGCCGCTGCCGGTCCTTGGGGTGCTAGCCGGGGCAGTTTACGTCAACTTCTTCACGCACCACTTCGTGCCGGACGTGCGGCCCCTGCTGTTCGCGGCGTCGGCCGTCCTGTTCGGCCGCACCTGGGTGCACTACCGCATCTGGCGCGACTATCGGCGGATGCCGCTGCTGCTCGGGCTAGGGCTGGTGGCGCTGTTCATCTGGTTTGCCGAGAACCTCGGCACCTTCGCGCGGGCTTGGGTGTATCCCCACCAGGCCCGCGCGTGGGCGCCGGTCGGACCCACGAAGATCGGCGCGTGGTACCTGCTCATGCTGATCAGCTACACAATGGTCGCCGCGGTGAACGGGGTGCGGCAGGCACCCCGGGCCATCGCGCCCCGCCCCGCTGCCGACCTGCTCGCACGCCCAGGCCCGGCCGGCATGGGGTGACGGCTCGGTACGGTATGGTAAGAGCAATGCCATGCAGCCCGGCACCCCCCCGTCCCCCGACCTCCTCCCCCCCATGGTCGCCTACATCAAGCGCCGCCTGGTCAAGACCGCCGACATGGGCGCCGGGTCCTTCCCCGCCCTGGCCGAGACGGCGGAGCGCTTCAACGACACGAGCTGGTTCTGGACCGACGACAACGCCAAGGCCGCCGAGCTGCTCTGCGAACCCTCCCTGTTCGACGCCGACCCCACCACCGCCGAGGCCGCCATCGACTTCGTGCTCCGCATGTCCGAGGGCGCCGTCATCCAGCGCCGCTGTGGCCCGCCGGAGCTACGTGTGCTCTCCACCGACCCCCGCGCCTTCCGGGTGGAGACAGCGTTCTTCATCCTGGAGGGCGACCTGTCGCAGGGCCTGGTGCGGCACTCGCTGCGCTTCAACGACGGCCGCACCGTCACCGCCGCCCAGCACACCGGCAACACCATCACCGTCCACCAGGGCCGGCGCACCCGCACGCTGGACATCGAGAAGAACATCGAGGTCTTCGCCGTCGAGCCGCGCGATGACAGCGTCGTGCTGTGGCACAGCAGCGCCGTCGTTATGCCCGCCCTGCCGCTGCTGCGCCAGAAGGCCCGGCCGCTCGGCCAGGTGCGCTACACCTACACCGTCCACCGCGACCGCCCGGCGGTGACGCTGCGGGTGGAGCTGCGGCTCGACCCCGGCGTGGTGCTGGACGACTGCGTGCTGACGGCGGCGGTGGACCAGCTCAGCATCGTGCACGGGGTGGAGTACCGCGCCCTGGCCATCCGTGCGGGCGGCGTAGACCGCACGCTGCGCCGGGTCGCCGACGACCGGGTGACGGTGCACACCGGACCCGCCGACTACACCGGCATCGTGCAGGAGGGGGCATCGCCGGGCTTCTCCTACGCCATCCATACGCTGCTGCGGGACGGCGCGCGGCTGGACAACATCCTGGCCCGTGGCCAGAAGGCAGGGTGGCTGCACTGGATACTGCACCGCTACCGCATGGGTCCCGTCCCCGCCGGCGGCAGCGTGGGCATCACCGAGGAGCGCATGCTGACCGGCGGCGGCTACTACGACGCCCTGGCGCATTACGAGGCGGTGCTGCGGGATGCCGCAGGCGGCGGCGGCTACGACCCCAGCATGACCTACGACATCGGCGCCGAGCTGAACGCCGTCGCCGCGCATATCCTGTTCGCCCGCGCCGGCCGCTACGCCCGGCCACCAGGTGCGGCACGGCTGGCCACCCTGCAGGCCTGGTACGACCGCCACATCCAACGCTATTTCGACTTCATCCGCCCCGGCGAGCCGGACGACCTCGCCCGCGTGTTCACCCGCAGCATCGCCTTCGTAGCGCTGTCCCTGGACTGCATGGTGCGGGCAACCGGAGAGGCGCGCTACCGGCAGCAGCTCGACCTGGCGGTGTCGCTGATCCTGCGCACCCAGAAGCGCCTGCCCTGCGGTCGCGACGAGCACGACAGCACGTTCAGCGACGTGTGGGCGGGCAATGTGCCGTTCCTGGACAACCACGCCTCTTGCGTGCTGGCCCTAGCGCGGGCGGCCTGGCACGGCGACCCCGGCGGCACGCTGTCCCAGGCGGCGCGGGAGGGCATCCTGGGCATCAAGCTCTACTCGGGTGTCGTGGACCTCGGCGGCGGCCACACGGTCACGGCCGACAGCCTGGCGACCGTCCACACCGGCGGCCACGCCGACACCGGGTTCTGGAACTTCAAGCTCGGCATGGTGCTGCGGGCCTTGCGCGCGGTGGAGCACGCGGCGGGTGCGGGCAAGCTGGACCTGGACGCCGACACGCGCCGCCGGCTGGCGATGCGGCGGGACCTGTGCCTGGAGCTATTAGGCCCTTCGATGCGGTGGCACCGGGGAGACGGCGATGACATGCTGGAAGTGCTGACGGCCCGGATCGCGGGCGAGACCAACTCGGAGACGCAACCCTGGATCGCGCTGGGGCTGGTGCCGGTGGTGGATGAGCAGATCGTTGCCCTGGCCGCTGCGTAGGGCGCCGCTGCGGGGCGCGCAGCCCGGTGCCGTCAAGGATTGCGCCGTCAAGGATGCTGCCGCGGACATGGATGCCGAGGCGCAGGTGGCGCTGGCCTACCGCGCCGTGCTGCACCGGGATGCCGATCCCGACGGCCTGGCAACCTATGCGCGGACCCTGCGCGCCGGGCGCGACCTGGCTTGGCTGATCGGGCTGCTGGCAGGGTCCGACGAGTTCCGTGCCCTGCAAGTCCGGGCGCAGGGACCCAGCTTCCCATTGGACCAGGCGCCGCCGATGGACGTGGCGGTCGATGCTGACCCGGCGGCTTTGCAGGCCCTATGGGACCGCGTGGCCCGGGTCTGGTCCGGCCTGGGCGAGACGGACGCCCACTGGTCCGTGCTGACCGAGACCCGGTTCCGCGCCGGCGCGCTGGACGACGCGGCGCTGGCCGCCTTCCAGGAGACCGGAGCGGGCGAGGTGCGGCGGCTGCTGGCCTGGCTGCGCCGGGCTGGCATCACGCCCGGGCCGGAGTGGGTGTGCGCGGAGTTCGGCTGCGGCGTCGGCCGCATCACCCGCAACCTGGCGCCGCTGTTCCGCCGCGTGATCGGCTTCGACGTGTCGGCGCCGCACCTGCGGGCGGCGGCGGCCGGCTTGGCGGCGGACGGGCGGCGCAACGTCGAGCTGGTGCAGGTGCGTGGACCCATGGACCTGGCGGCGCTGCAGGGGGTGGACCTGTTCTACTCGGTGATCTCGCTGCAGCATTCGCCGCCGCCGGTCATCGTGGACGTGCTGCGGCGCGCCTTCGCCGGGCTGCGTCCGGGCGGCTGCGCCTTCTTTCAGGTGCCGACCTATGCCCAGGGTTACGCCTACCCGGCGGAGGCAGGAGCCGAGGTGATGGAGATGCACTTCGTGCCGCAAGGGACGGTGCTGGCCGCGGCGCACCGTGCAGGGCTGCGGGTAGCGGAAGTGCAGCCGGATTGGTGCACGGGGCGGCAGGACGCCTGGATCAGCAACACGTTCCTTCTGGTCAAGGAACCGTAACGGCCGCCTATCCCCCTCCTTCTGACAAATCTTGGCAGGGCCATCCGGACCCGGTGCCGTATCAAGCCGGAAACATCCGGAACGCGCCGATGGTCTCGATTGTCTGCTTCGTCTGCCGGATGGCGGTCGGCGGCCCGTCCTACAGCCGCAAGGTCTCGCTCGGCACCTTCTCCAACGCCGCTGACGGCGCGGCCTCGGTCGAGCAGTGGGGCAAGCGCCCGCTCTGCGTGCAATGCGCCACGCTGCACGACCGCAGCCGCCCCAAGCCGGGCAAGGCCCTCGCCGCAGCCGCACTGGCGGTTGCCGCGGTCGCAGGCTTCCTATTTTGGAACGGGACGTTCGACACCGGGCAGCAGCCGGCCAGCGGGCCGACGGTCCTGGCCTTCGACGTGACCGGCGCGAAGCCCATGACCCCGGGCGGAGGCGGTGCGGGCAAGGGCGTCCGACTGATCATCACGCGGGACGCGCGCGCCGAAATCGACATCACGCTTGAGGAAGCCGTCCAGCAGCTCGCGTCGATGGCGCCCCAGGTCGAGATGGTCGAGGTCGGCCGTACCCCGGGCACATCGAAGAACTCCCTGACGAGCAGCTTCGCCCCGCCAGCGTCCGGCCCGCCCGCATCCGCCACCCCACCAACCGCAGGCGCGCCAAAGCCGTGGCCCAACGCGACGCAGGCCGGCACACGCTGGACGCTGCGCCACCGCGACAAGGACACGATGATGCTGCGGATCGACCTCGGGCTGCAGCAGGTCGCCAGCCTGATCGTGCCGCCGGAGTGGGACACGGCCGACCCCGAGCGGTTCGAGGCCGTGGTGGACCGGCTGCGCGCGGTGATCCTGGAACGCTTCCCGCTGCAATCCGCCCTGTTCATGTTCTGGCGCGACGCCAAGCTGTCCCTGATCCAGATGCCCTGATTCCCGCAGGGGGCAGCAGCCGCCCTACCCCCGCGCCGCCCGCGGCGCCTTGCGGCTCACGTAGCTGCGTCCAGGCCTGGCGCCGGAGGTGCGCTGGTCCGACCCGGCCGTCGCCGGCTCGATCCGCGCCTCGCCCTCCCCGGCATGGCGCGTCGCCTGGGCAAAGCGGTCGGCAGCCTCGGCAGTGATCTCGAACCGGGTGTCGGTGTCGAAGATGCGTATGGCGCCGATGTCCGCCTTGGTGACGCCGCCCAGCCGGCAGATCAGCGGGATCAGCCACTTGGGGTCGGCGTTCTGCCGCCGCCCGATGGTCAGGCGGAACCAGGCGCCGCCAGTCATCGACCGCTGCGGCTCCCGCTCCTCCCGGGCCATGCCGCCAAACCGGCCCGGCACCGGCTCGCGCACCGGGGGCGCCTCGTCGAACTGCTCCTCCGGCGCGGGCAGGCGTCCGCGGTACTGACGCACCAGGGCAGCGGCGATCCACTCGGCCGGGCGGCCCTCCAGCAGCAGGCGGGCCAGCACCAAGTCCTCCTCGGACGGCGCCTCCGCCAGGATCGGGTCGGCCAGCAGGCGTTCCTGGTCGCGCTCGCGGATCAGCTCGGCGCTCGGCGGGTCGCTCCACCCGGCGTCCACCCCGGCGGCGGTCAGCAGTTGCTCGGCCCGGCGGCGCTTGGGATAAGTCACCAGCAGCACCGAGGTGCCCTTGCGCCCCGCACGCCCGGTGCGCCCGCTGCGGTGCAGCATGGTCTCCTTGTTGGTCGGCAGGTCGGCATGGATCACCAGGTCCAGGTCCGGCAGGTCCAGGCCGCGCGCCGCGACATCGGTGGCGACGCACACGCGGGAACGGCCGTCGCGCAGGGACTGCAAGGCGCCGGTCCGCTCGTGCTGGCTAAGTTCCCCAGACAGCGCCACGGCGTCGAAGCCGCGCTCGATCAGGCGGCCATGCAGGCGGCGCACCCCCTCGCGCGTGGCGCAGAACACCAGGCTGGCGCGGGACTCGAAGTAGCGCAGCACGTTGACCGCCGCACGCTCGGCGTCATGCGGCGCCATGGTGACGGCGCGATACTCAATATCGCCATGCGGCTGCCGCCCAGTACCCGCATCGATCCGCAGGGCGTCGCGCTGGTAGCGCCGGGCGAGGGAAGCGATCTCCTTCGGGATGGTCGCGCTGAACAGCAGGGTGCGGCGCTCGGCGGGCGTAGCGTCGAGGATGAACTCCAGGTCCTCGCGGAAGCCGAGGTCCAGCATCTCGTCGGCCTCGTCGAGCACCACGGCGCGCAGGCCGCCCAGGTCGAGCCGCCCACGCTCCAGATGATCGCGCAGGCGGCCCGGCGTGCCCACCACGAGGTGGCACCCGGCGGCCAGCACCCTCTGCTCGGCCCGGCTGTCCATGCCGCCGACGCAGGTGGCGATGCGGGCGCCGGTCGGGCCGTACAGCCACGCCAGCTCGCCCTGCACCTGCATCGCCAGCTCGCGCGTCGGCGCCACCAGCAGGGCGAGCGGGGCGCCGGGCTTGCCGAACCGCTCCTCGCCGCCCAGCAGCGTCGGGGCCAGCGCCAGGCCATAGGCGACGGTCTTGCCGGACCCGGTCTGCGCGGACACCAGCAGGTCGCGGCCCTCGGCCTCCGGCACCAGGACGGCGGACTGCACGGCGGTCGGCTCGGTGTACTCGCGGGCGTCGAGGGCACGGTTGAGGGCCGGGTTGACGGTCGGAAAGGGCATCGTTCTACCAATTCAGCAGCGCGCGGAAAGGCCGCGGAACCCGGTGATATAGGGCATGACCCCTGCCGATCCTAACCCTTGCTTACGCACCCCTGCCCGGCGGCGTGCCATCCTCGGGCGACTGTCTCGAACCGGTAACGCTTGACTTGGGCGCCGCCGAAACTTAGAAAACCGCCCTCCCGGTGTGTCCAGCGCACCCGCATCGAGTGTACGAGAGAGTTCATGGCCAACACCGCATCCGCGCGCAAGCGCATCCGCCAGACGGCCAAGCGCACCCTGCGCAACACCGCGCGCAAGTCCCGCATGAGGACCTTCGTCAAGAAGGTCGAGGTCGCCTGCGCGTCCGGCGACAAGGATGCTGCAGCGGCGGCCCTGAAGGCGGCGCAGCCGGAGATGCAGCGCGCAGTGGGCAAGGGCGTGATCCACAAGAACACGGTTTCCCGCAAGCTGTCGCGGCTGTCCGCACGGGTGAAGGCATTGGCCGGGGCACCCTCCGCCAGCGCCTGATCCTGTTTGGCGACCCTGTGTTGCCATAGTCACACTCCACAGCCAACAAGGAGCGGATGCAGCAATGCATTCGCTTTTGTTATTTCTGTGTCATCCTTGACTTGGCATTGACAATTTTTGATTGCTTTTCGAGGCTTCGACTTCTAGCCTTTTCCTTGCAGTGACCCCGTGGTGCTGCTCCCTGACTGGCCTCGTCTTGGCAGCTTGCCAGGGCGGATGGGACAACTCGCTCTTAGTGGTTCGCTCCACTGGCAGGCAGGTATTGATGACGTCTCATCCAGGCAGCATCGACTTCGGGCCGGCACTGGACGGGATGTCCGATCACGCCGCCGGGGATGACGCGCTGACTGGCCTTGCCGGCGAGCCGGCGCCGCAGGGCGATCCCGACCCGCAGCTCGCCGCCCGTTGGGACAGCGTGCGCGACCGCCTGCAACAGGATGTCGGCGAGGTCGAGTTCCGCATGTGGCTGCGCCCGATGACCCTGGGCGGCGTGGACGGCGATGAGGTGACGCTGCTGCTGCCAACCCGCTTCCTGCGGGATTGGGTGCGCGGCCACTACGCCGACAAGCTGAACGCGCTATGGCAGCAGGAGGACAAGCGGGTCCGCCGGGTCGATATCCGCGTGGGCGGCGCCGCGGCGGCATCGGACCTGCCGGAGCTGGCCCCCTCCCCCCCGCGCCCCACCGCCCAGGCCGCCGCTGCCCAGGTCCCAGCACCCGCCCGCGTGCAAGCGACGGAGGCCCGGGCCGACATGGCGGCGCCGCTCGACCCCCGGTTCGAGTTCGACAGCTTCGTCGTCGGCAAGCCTAACGAGTTCGCCTACGCCTGCGCCCGCCGCGTGGCCGAGCGCCCGAGCAGCCCCGGCTTCAACCCCTTGTTCCTGTATGGCGGCGTCGGCCTGGGCAAGACCCACCTGATGCACGCCATCGGCCTGGAGCTGTCCCGGCGCGACACCCAGACCATCCAGGTCGCCTACATGTCGGCCGAGAAGTTCATGTACCGCTTCATCGCCGCCATCCGCAGCCAGTCCACCATGGAGTTCAAGGAGCAGCTCCGCAGCGTGGACGTGCTGATGGTGGACGATCTCCAGTTCCTGATCGGCAAGGACAACACACAAGAAGAATTCTTTCACACTTTCAACGCCCTGGTGGACGCCGGCAAGCAGATCGTGGTGTCGGCCGACAAATCCCCCAGCGACCTGTCCGGCTTGGAGGACCGCCTGCGCACCCGCCTCGGCTGCGGCATGGTCGCCGACCTACACGCCACGACGTTCGAGCTGCGCATCAGCATCCTGGAGGCCAAGGCGATCCGCGGCGGCACGGCGGTCCCCCCGAAGGTGCTGGAGTTCCTGGCCCACAAGATCACCAGCAACGTGCGCGAGCTGGAGGGCAGCCTGAACCGCCTGATCGCCCACGCCAACCTCTTTGGCCGGCCCATCACCCTGGAGAGCACGCAGGAGGTCCTGCACGACATCCTCAAGGCGCACGACCGCCGGGTCACCATCGAGGAAATCCAGAAGCGCGTCGCCGAGCACTGGAACATCCGCCTGGCCGACATGAGCAGCGCCCGCCGCGCCCGCGCCGTAGCGCGTCCGCGTCAGGTGGCGATGTACCTGGCCAAGCAGCTCACCAGCCGCTCATTGCCGGAGATCGGCCGCAAGTTCGGCAACCGCGACCACACGACGGTGATGCACGCGGTGAAGGTGGTAGCCGAGCTGATCGAGACCGACGCCGACTTCGGCGAGCGCGTGGAACTGCTGCGGCGCATGCTCGAAAGCTGACCAAGCCAGAGCTGACCACGCCGGTTTGCCATGGGGGGCGCATCCGCTAAGGTGTGCGCCCGCGCTGCCCAACAGGAAGCATCCCATGAAGTTCAAGGCCGACCGCGCGACCCTGCTGAAGGCGCTGGCCCACATCCAGAGCGTCGCGGAAAAGCGCAACACCATCCCCATCCTGGCTAATGCGCTGATCCAGGTGCGCGACGGCAAGCTGAGCTTCACCGCGACCGACATGGAGATCGCCATCGTCGAGGACGTGGCCGCCAGCGCCTCCCGCGACGGCGCCACCACCGCCCCGGCCGCCACCCTGTACGAGATTGTCCGCAAGCTGCCCGAGGGCGCGGAGCTTGAGTTCGAGACGGCCAGCGAGGGCGCGCAGATGACCTTGCGCGCCGGACGCTATGCCACCAGCCTGGTGACGCTGCCGACCGACGACTTCCCCAGCATGACCGCCGGAAGCCTGCCGCACAGCTTCAAGCTGACGGGCCTCGCCCTGCGCGGCCTGATCGACCGCACCCGGTTCGCCATCAGCACGGAGGAGACGCGCTACTACCTGAACGGCATCTACCTGCACGCCGCCGAGGGTGACGCCGGCCATGTGCTGCGCGCGGTCGCCACCGACGGCCACCGCCTGGCCCGCGTCGAGGAGCCGATCCCCGAGGGTGCCGCCGGGATGCCCGGCGTCATTATCCCGCGCAAGACCGTCGCTGAGATTCGAAAACTGCTCGACGAGGAGGGCGGCGAAGTGGAGATCGCCCTGTCGGACACCCGCATCCAGTTCAAGGCCGGGCCGATCACGCTGACGAGCAAGCTGATCGACGGCACCTTCCCCGAGTACGAGCGTGTCATCCCCAAGGACAACGACAAGGTGCTGCGCGTCGGCAAGAAGGACTTCTCCGACGCCGTCGCCCGGGTGGCCGCCATCAGCAGCGAGCGGTCGCGGCCGGTGAAGATGGCCTTGGCGCAGGACCTGCTGACCCTGTCCGCCGCCAGCCCGGACCAGGGCACGGCGAGCGAGGAGCTGGACGGCGGCCGGGTCGCCTACGCCTCGTCGCCGCTGGAGATCGGCTTCCAGGCGCGTTACCTCAACGACATCACCGACCAGATCGCGGACAAGGTGGAGTTCCACTTCTCCGACGGCTCCGCCCCGACCGTCGTGCGCGACGGCGGCGACAGCAGCGCGCTGTACGTGCTGATGCCGATGCGTGTATAGGCCGGCGCCCCGCTAACCCGGCGTGCTGAGGCTCACGCGCCTCACCCTCACGCAGTTCCGCAACTACCCTGCCCTGACCTGGCGGCCCGCCGCACGGGTGGCGGTCATCACCGGCCCGAATGGCTCCGGCAAGACCAACCTGCTGGAGGCGGTGTCCCTGTTGCAGCCCGGCCGTGGCCTGCGCGGCGCGCGGGTGGCGGACCTGGCCCGGCAGGCGCTGGATGCCTCGGGAAGCTGGGGCGTGGCGGCCCGGGTGCTGCGGGACGGCACGGAAACCGACCTCGGCACCGGCACCCCGCCGGACGGGCCAGCCGACCGCCGGGTGTTCCGCCTGAACGGCGCCGCACCGCGCAGCCAGGCCGAAGTGGCGGCCGTCATTGCCGCGGTCTGGCTGACGCCACAGATGGATCGGCTGTTCCAGGAGGGCGCCTCAGGCCGGCGGCGGTTCCTGGACCGGCTGGTGTGGGCGCTGGAGCCGGGCCATGCGCGGGAGGTGTCGGCCTACGAGACGGCGCTCGCCGGGCGCAACCGGCTGCTGGCCAACGGCGGGGCGGACCCGGCGTGGCTGGCGGGGGTGGAGGACAGCATGGCCCGGCATGCCGTCGCCGCCACCGCCGCACGGGCCGGGCTAGTGGCGCAGTTGAACGCGGTGCTGGCGGCGGGCGCGACGGGCCGCTTCCCGGTGGCGCGGCTGGCGCTGCTCGACCCGGTGGCGGACCGCCTGGCCACGCAGCCGGCCCTGGCGGTGGAGGATTGGCTGCGCGACACCCTGGCGGAGGGGCGTGCGCGGGATGCGGCGGCGGGGTCAGCGGCGGTGGGCGCGCACCGGGCGGACATGGCGCTGTCGGACGCCGGCAGCGGCCTGGCGGCAGGCCTGGCCAGCACGGGCCAGCAGAAGGCGCTGCTGATCGGCGTCGTGCTGGGCCACGCCGCGCTGATCGCCGACGCCCGGGGCGCCGCGCCGCTGCTGCTGCTGGACGAGCCCGCGGTTCACCTGGACGGCCCGCGGCGGGAGGCGCTGTGGGACGCCTTGCTGGGCTTGTCCGCCCAGGTCCTGCTGACCGGCACCGACCCGGAACCGTTCGCCGCGCTGCGCGGCCAGGCGGAGTGGCTGCGGACCGGCGATGGGGCGCTCACCCTGGAGGACAAGACGGCTTCTCCCCCTCCCTCCGGAAGAGGGCCGGGTTGAGGCAAGCGGCGCCACGGCATCAGGGTCGCCGAGTCTGGCACGGAGTGCGGCAGCCCAACGCCGCCGGTCAATTATGGCGTAGTTGCCTTCCGTCATTCCCCGTTCGGATTGACGCATTGGGCCGCACGATCCACCTGCCTCCTATGTTCCGTTTCTTCGAGACCCTGGTCCAGCCGACCGCCATCGACCCCTCCTCCCCTCCCCCGTCGCACGACGAAGCCAGCGGATTGCTGCGCTTCTACTGGCACTACGCCCGGCAGGTGCGCGGCCTGATCGTGGCGCTGTTCGCCGCCGGGCTGGTAGTGGCGGTATGCGACGCCGGCATCCCCGTCATCATCGGCCGCGTCGTCGGCCTGGCCAGCACGCACGCGCCGGCCACGCTGTTCCAGGATGCCTGGCCGCAGCTTCTCGCCATGGCCGGCTTCCTGCTGCTGCTGCGCCCGGCGGCGCTGCTGATGCAGAACCTCATCACCAACCAGGCCATCGCCGCCAACTTCACCAACCTGATCCGCTGGCAGAGCCACTGGCACGTCGTCCAGCAAAGCTGGACCTTCTTCCAGAACGACTTCGCCGGCCGCGTCGCCAACCGCGTCATGCAGACCGGCCCGAGCCTGCGCGACAGCATCACCGCCACCACCAACGCCGCCTGGTACATCCTGGTGTACGGCACCAGCGCCATGCTGCTGCTGGCCCACGCCGACGCGCTGCTGGCGCTGCCGATCCTGCTGTGGTTCGGCGGCTACTTCCTGTTCCTGCGCCACTTCATCCCCCTGCTGCGGGAGCGGTCGCGCAACAACTCCGAGGTGCGGTCGGCGCTGGTCGGGCGCGTGGTGGACAGCTACACCAACATCCTGACCGTCAAGCTGTTCGCCCGCGCGCGCGACGAGGACAGCTTCGTCCGCGAGGGCGTGGACGAGCACACCGCCGTCTTCCATGACATGCAGCGCATGAACACCCGGTTCAGCCTGACGCTCGCGGCGATGAACGCGACGATGCTGGTGACGACGGGCGGGCTGGCGCTGGCGCTGTATGCGCGGGGGTCCGTCGCCATCGGCACCGTCGCGATGGCGCTGCCGCTGGCCTGGCAGATCAGCAACATGGCCGGCTGGGTGGCGTTCAACATCACGCAGATCGCCGAGAACGTCGGCGTCGTGCAGGACGGCATGAAGTCCATCGCCGTGCCGCGCGGCATGCCCGACACGCCCGGCGCCCGCGAGCTGGCGATCCCGCGCGGCGCCGTGCGGTTCGACCAGGTCAGCTTCGGCTACGGCACTGCCCGCGGCGTGCTGCACGACCTGTCGCTGGACATCGCACCGGGAGAGCGCATCGGGCTGATTGGGCGCTCGGGAGCAGGGAAAAGCACCCTGGTCAACCTGATGCTGCGCTTCTACGCGCCGGAGAGCGGGCGCATCCTGATCGACGGCCAGGACATCGCCGACCTGACGCAAGAGAGCCTGCGGGGCGGCATCGCCATGGTGACGCAGGACACCTCCCTGCTGCACCGGTCGATCCGCGACAACATCCGCTACGGCCGGCCCTGGGCGACCGAGGCGGAGGTGGTCGAGGCCGCGCGCCAGGCGGAAGCGCTGGACTTCATCGAGGCGTTGGAGGACTGGCAGGGCCGCACCGGCTTCGACGCCCACGTGGGAGAGCGCGGCGTGAAGCTATCCGGCGGGCAGCGCCAGCGCATCGCCATCGCCCGGGTGATCCTGAAGGACGCGCCGATCCTGGTGCTGGACGAGGCGACGTCCGCCCTGGACTCGGAGGTGGAGGCGGCGATCCAGGACCAGCTTGTCTCCTTGATGCAGGGCCGCACGGTGATCGCCATCGCCCACCGGCTGAGCACCATCGCCCGCATGGACCGGCTGGTGATCATGGACGGTGGGCGGATCGTCGAGCAGGGAACGCATCAGGCGCTGCTGCAGGCCGGCGGCGCCTATGCCCGGCTGTGGCGCCGCCAATCCGGCGGCTTCGTGCAGGCAGCGGAGTAGCTGCCTCTCTGCCCCTTCTCCCTCTGGGAGAGGGGGCAACATCTACTCCGCTGCAGTCAGCATCAGCGCATCCCGCCTCGTCCCGCCGTTAATCTGGCGCAGGATGCCCGGCACGTCGGCCACGCAGCGCGCGCGGCTGAACAGGAAGCCCTGCACCTCCTTGCAGCCCTCGGCGCGCAGCCGGGCAAGCTGCCCCTCGGTCTCCACGCCCTCCGCGACGGTCGCAATGCCCAGCCCGGCGCACAGCCCCTGCACCGCACGCACGATATGAACGCAGTCCTCGCGCGTCGAAAGGTCGCGCACGAACGCCTGGTCGATCTTGAGCTTGTCGAACGGAAAGCTCCGCAGGTAGCTCAGCGAGGAATACCCCGTCCCGAAATCGTCCATCGAGATGCGCGCGCCCAACGCCCGCAACTCGTGCAGCATGGCCAGCGTCGCCGCATTGTCCTGCAGCAGCACGGACTCGGTGATCTCCAGCTCCAGCCGCCACGGCGCCAGGCCGGACTCCGCCAACGCCGCCGCCACTGTCGGCACCAGGTTGCGGCTGCGGAACTGCA
>JAABUX010004379.1_pt1 | contig 17968 bp, 20 predicted proteins | sample 5561851 | NCBI WGS metagenome assembly JAABUX01 (sample SAMN10711883, study PRJNA513361) | rock metagenome | isolation source: Antarctica rocks | place: Antarctica: Victoria Land, Richard Nunatak red sandstone | collected 2016-01-03 | reverse complement strand
CGCCATCTACCAAGCGCACAAAGGCCGCATGTACGGTCGAGAGGCGGATGTTCTCGCCCGGATGGGTAGCGCGCAGCACACCAATAGCAGCCCGCATCGCAGGAGACGCGGGATCGGATGAAAACTGAACCGGCAACTCCGCCGCACGTGCCGCCGCAACCAGTTGGATGGCCAGGAACAAGGCGAAGGCGGCCCGGCGCATTACCCTTCCGCCTTCCGCATTCGCACCCCTGCCCCGCCCCCGTTTTCGGGGATGAACTCGATACCTCCAGCCTCAAGAGCCTGCTGAACCGCCTTCTCGTTGGCAGGCATCATTGGCACGGGGCCGTCCGCCTTCTCGGCCCTCTGGATTGTGGACAGGTTCACCCCCGCCTTCTCCGCAAGATCAACCGCTCTCCATCGCAGGATGGCCCGCGCAGCCCGCAGCTGTTCACACGATAGCATTATGATATGGCACCTGCACTAAGATGATTGACACCAGCCTTTGATGCACTATGGTATGGCACATGCAATGCCAAGTGGCAACGCAAAGGAGTGTCAGGCCCATGATCTACGCCAACCCCCTTCGCGCCATCCCGATGTTCCAGCCGGCGTCCATGCTGCGCCAGATACAGCCCCCCTTGCTGCGCACGGCGCCGCCGACCCTGCCCCGGCCCGCCGGTCACGCCTGCCACCTCCCGGATGCACGCGAGATGGCGCAGACGGCGCTGGCGAACGCGCAGGCTGGGCTGCGCGAGGCGGTGCGGGTCTATGACTTCGCCCGCCGGGAGATCGGCCAGGCCAACCGCGGCGTGTTCGCCGGCCACGCCATCAAGAACATCACGCCCGAACGCCGCCGCGCCCTGCGCCGCGATGCCTTCTTGCTGTTCAACAAGCGCCGCGGGCAGCTCGTGCAGGCCCGGCGCCGGGTAGCGGCTGCGGAGGCCGCGCTGGCAGCGACGGCGCAGGCCGACCTGTTCACGTCGGCTCGTGCTGGGGAGGCATAACCATGGTGCAATCTGCCAGCCCGGCTCGCCCGCCCTCACACTCGTCCTGCCACACCCTGCGCCGCGTGCTGGTGCGCCACTCCACCATGAACCTGACTACGGGTGCCATGACGCCGATCGGGCAGGGCTGGACCACGCGGGCCTGCGACGTGCCGCTGTTCTCCGACCTGGAGCGGGCAACCGGCGTGTGCACGTCTTGCTCATCGGGCTGGACGCACCCCGAGAACCATCCGCTGGTGCCGGTGTTCGATGCCGCTGCGCACGCCCGGTTCAGCCTGCGGCACTGGCAGGCTATGCGGGAACAGGCGGCGACCGCGGCGGACCTCGCCCGCGCTGCTGAGGGCGTCGCCACCTGGTCGGCCCGGATGGCGACCCTGGCACACCTCGCCACCCCCATTGCGTCGGAAGCAGGTTCCACGCCTGCGGTCTGACGCCGTCCGCGCCGGGCGGTTTCCCGGCATCCAGGTCGGCGCAGGCGGGGGCGCAATCCCCGTCCGCGCCTGGCCTCAGCAACGGTGCATACCCACCATGTCTGAAACGTCTAGAAGAGATACCACGTCCACCCCAGCCCCAGGGAGCGCCCTGCAGATCAGGGTATCCGCGCGCCGCGCCTTTCTGGCCGGCGGCGTCGCTGCCACTGTCTCAGCCGCGGTGATGGCCAGCGTAGTAGGCGCGACGGGGGCACCTTCCATCAGTTCCGATGCCAAGCTGATCGATCTTTGCGCCGACTTCGACGCGCTGGAGCGCAAGATGCTGGCCGCGTTTGACGGCGTCACAACCGATGTCGAGCGTGCTGACGCTGTGCAGGAGGCCGTGGCCGATGAACAGGCGCCGATCTTGGATGCCATCTGCGCCTGCCGCCCGTCCACGCTGGCCGGGTTCCAAGCCCTCGCCGGCTCGCTGGCGCTGTGGGATGCCGAACTGCTCAAGAAGGGCGGTGAGGACCACTGCACCGATGACCGGCTGCTGGCCGCCCTGGTCCGCGGCCTGACGGGGAGTGCAGCAGCGTGAACCGCCGCGAGTTGCTGTCCGCCGGCCCGGCCGTGATGGTCCTGGCGGGCGCCGGCGCCGGGGTTGCCGTCAGTTCGGCAGCACCTCCTTCCTCGCCCGTCCTGGATGCCGCCTGCGAGATTGCGGCGCTGAACCGGCAGCACGAAGCGGCGGACGTGCCCGGTGCTAAGGGCGCGGAGCTGGACCGCATCTGGCTGCAGATATGGTCGCAGGAGAAGTTCATCCTTGCCGCCACGCCCACGACGGTCGCAGAGGCCATGGTGATCCTGATGGTGGGGGCCGGGCAAATCTACACGGCCGGCGACTGCGAAGGCGCGGGCGCCATGGCTGACACAGGCATGCTCGCTGTGGCCCGCGCAACCCGATACCTGGCCGGCACGGCTGGCGTCAGCGTGGCGGACTTCGGCGGCGACCTCTACCTGCCGCTTCTCTCCAGGCCTACGCGCGTGGGGAGGGCAGCCTGATGGCTAAGCTCTCCAAGCGGGCGCAGGTCGAGGCGCTAGGCTGGACCTTCGCGACCATTCCCCGGTTCCACGCCGCTGGCACAATGTGGACCAACTCGCAAACCGGTCAGTGCAACGCGGCGTATTGGGACCACAAGCACCCGAACGGCTGGACGGTCACGCCGCCGGCTGGGTTCCCGGCCAGCCCCCGGCGGTTCGACAACCGCAGCCCCAACCTTGCCGTGCGATGGGCCTACGAGCAGGCCATGGCGCCGCGGCTCCAGCCGGACCTGGGCGGCGTGGCCGCGCTGGTGGCGCTGATGGGTGAGGCCAGGCGTGCCGGCATAGTGGCTGACGGCGTGGACGGAGGTGGCGCAGCACCGCGGCCCGATGCCGAACTGCTGGCGCTGTGTGGAGAGGTCATGGGCGCCGACCGCATCGCGGACGGCCTGCGGTCCGGATCCTGGCCGTTCCCGTGGGAGGACAAGGCCGGTCACCAGAGCGCCTCGTCCATGCTCGGAGATGCCTGCCGGACGCGGGACCGGCTGCTGCCGCGCGTGGTCGAGGTGCGCCCCACTACGGCGGCCGGCGTCGTCGCCAAGGCGCAGGCCATCGAGTTGCTGTTCGACACCAGCCGCGGCAGGCGGGCGGAGGCGGTGCGGGCGCTGGTGGCGGACTTGGTGGCGGTGCTGGGGGTCGATGCCGATGCTGGGCGGGTCGCGTCATGACGGGCTGCACTGGCGCCGCGCCCGGCGCCGACCATAGCTGGCTGGCGAAGGTGCTGGTCGGCGATGCCGTGGCGTGCGGGCTGTTGGACCTCGCGCGCAACCTGCCGGATGACGGATGGGACGCCTTTGGCCGGTACGTGGAGCGGGTGGTGGCGGGCACGCCAGCGGCAGAGGCGGAAGCGATGCTGCGGCGGGAGTGCAGCCGGACGCCGGCATAGACGGCAGGGCCTGGACTTTGGTGGTGGGGCGGTTCTTTGGAGCCGCCCTTGCCCGTTCTGAGCGCCGGCAGACGGCACTTCCAGTGCAATGGTGTATGCCCACTTCCTGGCAGCCGTGACACGTTGGACGCACGGCAGACGCACGTCAGTGACACGTAAAATGCACGTCGGGTGTAGGTCAGAAAAAGCACCTTCGGTGGGAGCAGGGTGGTGACTTCCGCCTTGGCGGGGTCCGCTTACCCTTGGTCTGCTTTTTCATCAGCTCAGAACATCATCTGATATTGGGCGCCGTGGTTGGTTGAACATACGGCGTCACCATGCCCTAAGCCGCCGGCTGATCCTTGGCAGGTCATGGTTGTTCCTCGGTTGCCAGCGGCCTGTAGCGTGAACGGGTTCTGCATTGGAGTGGTTGTTGCCGTAGTGCTGACAGTTGCCGCACCGCGCGGGCCAACGGCCGTTGCATATCCGGACGATACCGCCCCACCGACAGCCAGACGGTAATGCCCTTGAAGCACCTCACCATCCGGCATCGTCATTATGGCTGGCCCGTATCCAGTTCCATAAAGCGTCAGGTCCAGCTTCGGTATTCCGGCCGCAGTAGCGGCGGCGTTCAGCGGCGCCATATCTGCGTTACGCGCGCACCCGGCTAGGACGATGGCCAGAGCTAGTGGAACATGGTGAATGCGCATACGTGCAGCGTCGGAGATTAGTTGGGAAGCGTCAATATTGGCAGCATCTTATGTGTTTGGTTAAATGGAATCATCAGCATCTTTACGTGTATTGATGATTATACCATCAATTCATGCTTTCATGCGCCGGCCCGGTTTCAAGTTGCCGCTGCGCGACCTGAACGCGCCAGCGTTCTCCTGCTCCAGCCGGTTCATAGCATCAGCCACGGCTTCCTCCACCAGTCCGGCCAGAGTGGCGCCGGGTGTCCAGTACACGGCGTTGCGGGCACGCTCCATCAGGTCGGCCGGTAGGGCGATGGTGACGCGCTCGCGAGGCGCCTTGGCCGGTTCCGGCTCTGGCGGCGGTTCGGACCGGCGCAGGGGCACCACCTGGTCGAGTGGGTTGCTGCCTATCGTGCTTGCCTTACGCGCCATCGTCAGACCCTTTCCTTATTCCATCGCGCTAGGACCTCGCCTGCCAGCGCACGGTAGTCATCGGCGCCCGCACTGCGGGTATCGTAGCTGGTGATCGGCTGGCCGAACGAAGGCGCCTCGGCCAGCCGGACGTTCTCCCGGATGGCGGTGGCGAACGTCTCGGCCGGGAACCGCTTCCGCAGCTCCGCCACGACCTCCGGACCGTGGCGGGTGCGCGCATCCAGGCGGCACGGCACGATGCCCAGCACCTCCAGCTTCTCGTTCAACCGGTCCCGCACCGTGGCGATGGTGTCCAGCAGTTGCGCCAGGCCGTTCAGCGCCAGGACGTGCGCCGCGACGGGCACCAGGACCTGATCGGCTGCCACCAGCGCCGCCACAGTCAGGATGCCAAGGGTGGGCGGGGTGTCGATCAGCGCCACGTCGTAGCGCCCGGCCACGTCGCGCAGCCGGCGGCGCAGCAGAGTCTCGGCGCCGACCTCCGCGGCAAGGGCGCGCTCGGCCCCCACCAGCCAGGTCGAGGCGGGCGCTATATCCACGCTGGCTGTGCCCGTATTGGTGATGATGGTGTCAATGCGTGCATTCTCACACAAGCACGCGAACATGGCTTTGCCTGCATCGTGGACGGCATACCAGCTCGTCGCATTGGCCTGCGGGTCCACGTCCACCAGCAGCACGCGCTGGCCAGCCTCCGCCAGGGTGGCTGCCAGGTTGACGGCGGTGGTGGTCTTGCCGCTGCCACCCTTCTGCATGGCGACGGCTATAGTGCGCAAGGTTGCTTTACACGCATAACGTGCGTTTAGGGCAAAAAAGGCATATCAGCATCGCTATGTCTCTGTCCTACGAAGGACGATGGCAAGCTCGCTTGTAGTCGCGGGGCCGCTAGCCTCACGCCTCCATTCAAGCTGAACGAGTTGGGCGACCTGGTAGGGAGGATTGCCTTCGAAGCGAAGCACAGGTGCCTTTCCTGCCGCGACTTGAGGGGCTGAGAGAAGCCATTCCAATGTAGACGCTAGGCCAAGAGCGTCATGAAACGGGACAGACGCGATGGTAGTACGGATGGCGCTTGGGTCTTCAAAGAAATCAGGAGCGTTCGTGAGCTGCGACAGTAACACCACGTTCGATCACCCATACCTTACACCTGCTTGACCATATATCACACCAATGCACGCAATGCCACGCTATGCGCTTCCCTGCGCATAGGCTGACTAGCGATAAGCCCCCTTCTCGATAGCCAGAGAGGGGCGGCCGGAGATGGCACGATGAATACGATGATCCTGGCCGGACTGCCGCGCGAGTTCGACGTGCTGGCCATGCAAGCAGCGTTGGGAGGGGACATAGGCGCCAGGCTGGAGGCGCTGGTGCAGCAGACGCGCGAGGCAGCCGGAACCGATGCGGGATGGCAGCGCGAGGTGCAGAAGGTCCGGGGCAAGCTTCGAGGACAGAAGATCGCGCTCGACGCCTCCAACCCAGCCCTTCCTGACAAGCTTGCCGACCCGGACAACCAGCGCCGACGCGCCTTCTATGCCACCGCCATCACCCGCCTGACTGCCCTGATCGAGGCGGAATAGGGGATGCCCGGCCAGGACGTTCCCAGCCTGCCAGGCATCGCTGGCAGCACCGCGCTGGCCGCCACACCTACGCCCGGCAGCGCCCAAGCTTACGCCTTGGCCGAAAAGGCAGACGCGACCCGTCGGGCCTACCGCAGCGACTTCGAGATGTTTGGCGCTTGGTGCCGCGCCCGGCGCAATGTGGAGCCGCTGGGGACGTCGCCGGACACGGTGGCGGCCTACTTGGCGGCGCAGGCATCGGCCAACGCTGCCGTCCACGAGACTGAACAGCAGCTCGCCCTGGCGTTTCGGGACGGCTCTGGCGCGGCGGCGAGTTGGGCGAACCTCATGCGATCGAACGATGCTGGCCTGATGCTGGCGACCTGCACGGGGACGGCTGTGAAGGTCATTGAAGGCCGGCGGGCCTGCAATATGCCCGTGTGGCTGGACCCGCCCAACCCGGCGGTGCCATCGCGGGCACGGTAGCCTGGGACGGCTTCCGCCCGCCCATGGTGCACCGCAGCAACGCAGAATATGACTTATGGCAACTCGCCAGCAGTCCTGGTGAAGTTCCCGGGCAGTTCCCGCATGCGCCTGCGGCCGAAGCGGCGTGAGGACTTGGCGGATGGCAGTATTCGGGCGCTGGCAGACGTGGCCGGCCGGGCACGATGACTTGGCAAGGTCAATACCTATCGGTCAAGGCTGGAGCGAGCAGCTAAACGACCGTCGCAGGCATACCCCATCGCCACTACCAACTAAAATAAGTCAACCTTAACTTTCCCCCTTGCTCTCTCCCCCTCTCTGCGCATATGATGCTTCTACGTGGGCAAGGATAGGCCAGTGGCGTCAGGCGTTGAAACGGAGAAAGGACTGGCGACCGCGCTTCTTGAAACGCCCGTTCATGCTGTGTTGGTGACGCGCGAGTTGAAGCGTGCCCCCGGCGATCTGTTTTTGCGTACAGGTTCGGGGCGGGCAAAGAAGGATACCTTGCCCCACCATGTCGTCAACGCCTGCGTGGCGATGATTGCCGGCACTCCCAAGGATGCTGTCGCAAACGCCGTAGCGTTTGGCGCAATGATCGCCGGTAAAGTCGAGGCTCTAAGCCGAAAGGTTGTGTTATCTAATGATAATGGCACGCCCTTTTCCGAAACGGTCAGTACAATCAACTTGCGGGAGAGGATAGGACCACAAAGGCAAAACAGCCTCTCGGCGTCGCCTGTGCCAGAAGCGTCTGTTGAACCACCGCCTGCTTTAGACGCAGATTTTCCAGAAGGGCAGTCCCTGCTTGACGCAATGGTGGCTCTGCTTGCAGACCTAGCAAAACGATCGGAAGTTCAGAATTTGAGCCTGGGTCTGAACCCTTACAATCCATATAAATTGGATATTGAGGTCTGGCTCACGACCCGTCCCACTCGACGCGCCACTATTGTACATCGTATTAGCGACAAAATGACCATAAGGCGCGTTTTCACGTCGGTGCGTCCGAATGAAACTGAGCCGCTTGACGGCTTTGTTGAACACGGACGCACCTCTTTTGAGGTCATCGGGTGGTCGGCGCTAGTCGCAATGGCTCACCTTGCATATGCACGGCAGGCTCAGAACGCCTTGCCATGTTCCGACTCCAACCCGTCTCCGGCAGAGGGCGGCGAGGGTGATGCAGAACCATCTGCCGCCAAAAAGACAGAAGCCGTCGAGGCACCACCCTCGACGGCTTCTGGTATCCCCGGACCGCTTACAGATCAGCAGCAAGCGCCCCAACAGCTCGGACACCCTGTATATAGACTCTCTCTCTCACCAAGAGAAGGGGCAGGGACGTTGGACGTGAGTGCTGGTTTGTGGGGGGTTCAATCCTCTGACAAGCAGGATCACCCATCCTATGAACACGCAGACCCGCATTCCGCTTCCGCGGCTTTCGCTTGAGCTGATCGACCGCTACGGCGGGTCCCCGGGCTACCGTATCCTGTCCAACATGGCCAGGGACGGCCATCTCCGCACGGAGATAGTCAACGGTCGGCACTATGTGCTTGAGGCGAACCTGCCGGCGATTGCGGCCGATCTCGGCCTCGTGTCCGCTGCGGAGGTCAGCGCCCCCGCCCGCGCGCCGCACACCGCCGTCGAGCACGCCGCCGCTTAAGAAATCGGCCCCACCACGCGACGCCGGCAAAAGCGCGCGCAAGTGGAGCCGGTTCTTGGGCTGATGCTGTAGGCTGGGACCGACATCCCTATAGCATCGGCGCGCCCGGAGTTCCAAGCGCCCATTACGAATGCCGCGTCACGTTCGCCATGGAGCGAGCCTGATGCCGTCCAGCCTATTGCCTTCGCCTCACAAGCAGCTCTTCCAACGCGGCAAGTCCGTCCAGATTGCCGCCCTCACCGCTGACCCGCGCGCCGTCCAGCGCGTCAGCGACGAAGCCGGCGGCCTGCTGACGGTCGCGGTCACGCACCCAGAAGGCGGGCGGGCGTGACCGCCGCCACCATGATCCGCGGGGATCGCCACCTGCCTCGCCTGCCGGTGCAGCCGCACCTGCGCGCTGTGGACAGCAAAGTGCAGCCAGCAACGCCGGGGTGCCCGCTGTTCTCGCGCATTGGCGGGCGGCTGGTGCCGGACGGGCTTCTACCGGTCGCGGAAGCCGCTGCCGCGCTGGTGGCGGGTGAAGCATGACGGCGCCGCTCTCGCCTGCGGAGCGGACGCGCCTGGTTGGCATCCTCGGGATGCTCGGCTCCGACCACGACGGCGAACGTGCTGCCGCGGCGGCGCTGGCATCGCGGCTGCTGCGGGAAAAGGGTCTGTCCTGGAGTGATCTGATCGCAGACGGCGGCGGACGCCAGGGAGGCCACGCTGGCGCCTCGGGCGGACCTGGACCGGGCGCGGCGTGGCAGGCCAGCCTGGGCCAGTGCCTGCGCCACATGCCGGCGCTGTCCGATTGGGAGGCAAAGTTCTGCCTGTCCCTGTCCACCCGGCGCAAGGGGCTGACGCCGGGGCAGGCGGCAAAGCTGGCGCAGATCGCGGCCGAGCTGACGGCGCGAGGACTTCGGTGAGGGACGGCGACGACAATTTGGACGAGCTACGCGCCGCGCTCCGGGCCGATGCGGACAAGATCGCGGAAGCTCTGCTGGGGGTGCCGAACAAGGCGCTCTCGACAAAGCACACCTCGCGCTGGGGTAGCAAAGGCTCCCTCAAGTTGGAGTTGCGCGGCGCAAAGCGTGGCGTCTGGCACAGCAAGGAGTCCGACGAAGGTGGCGACCTGCTGGCGCTCATCCGGCAGCAGCATGGGTGCGGTTTTGCAGACGCGGTGGCCTGGGCGCGTGGTCAGACCGGGCTTCCGGCGGAGCTGCCGGACAACGAGGCTGACCGGGCACGGCGGGCGCAGCAGGACGTCGATCGTCGCGCCCGGCAGGCTGAGGCGGACGCCCGCGGCCGGGCGGAAGCGGAAGATGAGCGGCAGTCCAGCATCGCCTGGGTGCAGCGGGTCACCAGGGACGCCGTGCCGGCGGATGACACGCCTGCCGATTGGTATCTGCGCCAGGTCCGCGGCATTCCACGTCCGGCCGGCGGCTGGCCTGCTGTCGTGCGTTGGCATCCGGGCTATTGCGCCCTCGTCCTGGTCGCCACGCGGGCAGACGGCACGGTGCAGCGCATCCAGCGCGTCCATTTGGGCGCCTCGGGCGGCAAGGCCAGCGTCGAGGAGGTCGAGCAGCGCGGGCTGGCGGCGGTCAAGGTCACGAACGGGCTGCAGGCAGGTGCCGTGGTGCGCCTGCCGGGTGATGCTGCCGGGCCGCTGCTGCTGGCCGAAGGCCCGGAAACCGGCTTGGCAGCATGGGCCAGCACCAGGCACGAAACCTGGATCGCGTTGGGCAGCATCGGCGGGGTCGAGCTGCCGCTGGGTCGCCGCATTGTGGCGATCAGCGATGACAACCCGCCGGCACGCGACCCCAAACAGGGGGCTGCGGCACGCGCGCTGAACAAGGCCACGGTAGCATGGCGGCAGGCCGGGGTTGACCTGGTCGTGGCGACTCCTTGGGAGGCCCGGCGGCGCGATAAAAGCGACCTTGCCGACTTGGTCTTAGCCCATGGCCCTGATGCCGTGCGGCAGCGCATCCAGGCGGCGCTGGAGCCGGGCAGGACGGCGGTCGAGCGGTTGCCGCTGGCTGAGGCTGAACGGGCCGTGGCGGTGGCTGTGGGCGCGTTCTTGGACAAGGTGGACCGCATATCCTTGGAGCGGGTCGAGTGGGATCGGAAGGCCGCAGCAGCCATGCAGGGTTGCCTGCCGGTCAAGGAGGGCGACGCGCCTCCACCTGCGCCGATGCCCGATGACGAGCCTGCGCCGGTCACCTTCACGCACGGCGTTCGTGCGACCGTTGGCCTCGGCAAAAGCCGCGCGACCCGCGAGGGAGTGGGTCAGAAGCTGGCAGCGATGCGAGCGCGCGGCGACAAGCAAAACTTCGCCATAGCAGTGCCGGCCCACGCACTCGGTGATGAACAGGCGGCAGCATGGCAGGCTCTGCCGTCCGTCCAGGCGGCCGGGCTGCGGGTCGCCACCTGGCGAGGTCGAGGGGCGCTGGACCCGGCGGACCCGTCCTATGCCGATCCCAATGTGCCGGAGTCGGCCAAGGCCCGGATGTGCGGCGATCTGGAACGGGTGGCGGATGTTCAATCGGTCGGGTTGTCGGCGCAGACTGCAGCCTGCAAGCGCACGATCAAGGACAGCGACGGCACCCGGCGCACAGTGAAATGCCCCCTATTCGACGGTTGCGCTTATCAGGCGCAGCAGAAGGTGCGAGCCGACCTGTGGTTGGTCGCGCACAACTCCCTGTTTCACGCCAAGCCTTCCGCCCTGGGCGAACTCGCCGCGGTGATCGTGGACGAAGCTGCTTGGCGGACGGGGCTGATCGGGGCGGAGGGCCGGCACCTCACGCTTACGCTGGACGCGCTGGCGTCTGAGAACCTGGGCGCACTGAACGGGGTTGGACGGGACCGGCTGCGAGACCTGCGCCGGCAGCTCGTCACGGCGCTGGACGGGATGCCCGATGGTCCGGTCCAGCGTGTCGCGCTGCAAAGCTGCAGCCTGACTGTATCCAGCACGGCGGAAGGCCGCGGCCTCGAATGGGAGCGGAAATCCGACCTGTTGCATCCCGGTCAAAGCCGGGCCGAACGGCGCAAGGCGATTGAGGCCCTGGAGGAGAACAAGACGGTCGCCCGCTGCGCCATGGTGTGGGGCGCAATGGGTGCCCTGCTGGCGTCCAATGGGCCGGAAGCATCGGGCTGGCTGGCGCTGGGTGTTGAACAGACTCGGGACGGCCCCGCGCGCGTGCTGCACCTCAAGGGGCGGCAGGACGTGGCGGACGGCTGGAAGGTGCCGACGCTGCTGCTGGACGCCTTGCTGCCGGTCGAGCTGGTGCGCCACTTCTGGCCGGACGTGGAGATGGTGGCGGACGTGCAAGCGGCGATGCCGCACCAGCATATTTATCAGGTCCAGGACAAGGCGTTCGCAAAGTCCATGCTGACCCCGTTGGGGGACGAAGCCGCCGTGAACGATCCGAAGGAAGCGCAGCGCCGGATGAACCGTCTGTGCGACCTGCGTGCGCTTCTGGTGCGTGAGGCGCGGCGGTGGACGCCGGGACGGGTCTTGGTTGTGGTACAGAAGGACGTTGAAAAGGCGCTGCGCGAGCTGGGCGGCCTGCCGAACAACATCGACCTCGCCCACCACAACAACGTGGCGGGACGCGACGAATGGAAAGACGTGGCCTGCCTGGTCGTCGTTGGCCGCACACTGCCCAGCCCCGCCGGGGTCGAGCGTATCGCGGAAGCTCTGACCGGGGAGGCCGTGCCGGCGCTGGACTGTTGGTATGAACGTGCCGACGCCGTACGGGAGATGGCGGACGGGTCCACCGTCCAGACTGACGCGGACCGTCACCCCCACCCGATAGCCGAGATGATCCGCTGGCAGATTGCGGAAGGCCAGGTGGTGCAGATCATCGGGCGGCCCCGTGGCGTGCGCCGGACTGCGGCGAACCCCGTGCACATCCTTGCCCTCACCGACGTGCCCCTGCCGATGCCCGTGGCCGGCTTGCTGGATGCTGCGGACCTCGTCCCTGGCCCTACCGATCACATGCTGGCTGCTGGCGGGATGGCGTTCGAGAACCCCACCGATGCGGCGGCGGCTTACCCGACTCTGTGGCCCAGCAAGGATGCAGCCAAGAAGGCCATCCAGCGGGGGAAGTTGGGGACATTCCCCTATTATAGTACTTTAGTAGGGGAATGTCCCCAACTTCGGCAGGTCAGCTACAAGCCTGCCGGACAGGGTAGGTCGGCAGCGGTAGCTTGGTATGATCCCCTGCTCTGTCCGGATCCCGAGGCGTTCCTGACGACGCGGCTGGGTAAGCTCGTGTGGTGCAAGATCAGTGGCGTCACCCCGCCCGATCCGCCGGAACCGCCACAGCCAGAGCCGCCGAACCCTGACCCCGACCCGCCGCCGGCACCTCGTCCATCGCCGCCTGCTGCTGAGGAAGAACCGCCGCCTGGGCATCCCGCCTGGGATCAGCCGCCGGTCGAGGAACCGAGCGGCTGGAACGCGGCAGACACGCACGTCGGGATGGAGGTTTGCGACCTGGCCAATCCGGCGGCGTCACCGCGTAAATACGGTGGATTTACGTCGCCCGATGGCCTGGGCGCGTCCACCGTCAACCTATCCTCGGGCGATGCTCTGCCGGCCGATCGCGCTTCCGCACGCCCCGAACTGGAGCTTGTCCAAGTGCCCTACCTGTCCTGTGACGTGCCGGCGCTGCACCCGGAGGTTGCGGCTTATCCGGAGCCGGGCGGCGGAACCGCGCTGGTGTGCCCCTATTGCGGGCGGCAGCACCGGCACGGCGGCTTCGGGCACCGGCTGGCTCATTGCGCCGATCCGCGGGGCAGGGGCTATGTCCTGGTGCCGGCGGTGCCGCCCGCGCCCTGGGCGGCCCGCCAGCCTTCGGGAGGGGGCGCGCGGCCACGACGGGCGGCAGAACGGGACTATGGGCGGCCGGTCGCGTGAGTTTCCGCGCAATACGCCCGCGCCTGCGCGCGAGGACGGTTTAATAACGTGGCAGAAAACGGCGACCATCGCGCGCGCCGCGCCGCGCTAGAGGGGTCCGCCAACGTAATTACGGGAATGATATCGTTGCCGGCCGGGCTGCTTCTGGATGGAGGCGGGGAGTTTCGAGACCAATATGCGCGGGCGCGCGCGAGGGCGGCAGGCGGAGTTTCGGCAGCAATACGCGCGCGCACCCGCGTGCGTGGCCTTGTCCCAGGCCAGCATAGCGCGCTCGTTACCGGCGATCAGCTTCTCGATCACCTCGAAAGTGGCGCCCAGCCCGGTCGGGTAGCTGCGCTTCATTCGGCATGACAAAGCAATCGCAAGCAAGCAACAAATAAAGAGAGAGTGTGAGTGTGAGCATGTAGGGGGAAGTGCCTCGCTAGGAGCAACATCGGCAGGAACCGATAGGAACAAGCTTGAACGAATTCCGTCATCGCACTATTCTTCATTGCACGCTGTTCTGACAGGTGCCGTATGGACTTTGAGGTTCTAACGAAGGATGAAGCTGCGGCTCGTGTGCGCATCACCCGTCGCTTCCTCGACAAGCGCATCAAGGCCGGTGACGGCCCGGAGGTGTTCCATATCGGGCGCCGTGCGCTGGTGCGCTCCGATGCCTTGCAGGCCTGGCTGGAGCGGCTGACGGCCCAGCAGCACGGGAAGGCGGCCTGATGGCATCCGTCGCCGCTGTTCAGCTTCCAGATTGGTCCAGGTCGAACGCGCTGTTCGACCCGCAGCCCATCGCGCAGGACGCGGCACGCACGAACGCGCTACAGAACGTCGCCGCGTCCGGCACGCAGGATCTGGCGGACCGCGCGACGCTGCGGAGCGTAGCCGCCGGGTTGACGGCACGCGACCCTGGCGCGTTCGGCACAGCGGTATCCCTTGGCGCGTCGGGTCAGGGCGCGGCCGGCACGCTGTCCACGATGGACACGCAGACGGCTGCGAGCAAGCTGGCGGCTTTGCAGTACTCGGCGGGCCTGCCGCAGTGGGGTGGGTCTGGTTCAGCACAGCAGGCTAGCCCCAACGGGGACGGCGCACCGCCGGGCTTGGAGCAGTCTGAGTCTGGCGGCAAGCCCGGCGCCGTCAATTCCCAGGGCTACAGCGGTCTATTCCAGTTCGGCACGGGTCGGCTGACCGACCTCGGCATGTATCAGCCGGCAGCGGGTGAGAACCCAAACGGCAACCAGTGGAAAGGCCAGTTCACTATCCCCGGGCACCCGGAGGTGCAGACCTATCAGCAGTTCCTCAATAGCTCCAATGCCCAGCGGGCGGCGATGGCCGTGCATGTGGGCGACATCCATCAGGCTATCAATGAGACGCCTGGGGCTGATAAGTTCAACGTGGATGGCCTGACGGCGGTGGCGCACCTCGGCGGCATTGGTGGAATGCAGAAGTTCGTTGCGACGAACGGTGCCTATAATCCCGGTGACGCGCCCAACTCGTCGAGCGGCGGCACCCACTTGGCCGATTACTATAACCGCTATAGCCAAGGGGGTCGGACGCAGCTTGCCGCCGACCACGGACACCCGATGGGGCCGCTGCCCAGCGTGCAACAGGCGCAGCAAGGGGCGCTGCCGGTTGAGCAGCTTCCTGGGATGCAAGGGGGAATGCAGCGCGCACCGTTGGTGCAACTGGCCTCTGCCAATGGCACGACTGGAATGCCGCAGTCCATGACGGATGCGGGTGGGGCAGAATCAGCCGACGCATCTCTGCCGATCCCGCCGATCCCGCCGCGTGGCGGACCGCCGTCGCAGCCAGGAGGGATGGCAACGGCGGCGGCGCCAGCGGGCATGACTTCGGAACAGGCAGTTCAGCAAGCCCAGCAGGAGATGGCTGGGCGGCAAGCAGGCATGGACCCCGTCACGGCTAACCAGCAGGTGGTGCAGCGGGCGCAGCAGATACTAACCGGGGGTGGTGGCGCTGGACCACCTGCCGCCGCACAGGGGCCACAGGCCGGCTCAGCCGCGGCGGGGCCTCCGCCAAGCACCATGTCACAGGGCTTGCAGCGGCGCCCCCTTGCCGCCCCCTCCGGGCAGGCGATGAACGCGCTTTACAGCCCAGCCATGGCGAGCGCCGCGCCCATGCAGCCGAACTCGCTGGCGATGGTCCAGGCGCCCGCTCCCGGCGACGTGCCTCAGCCGGGAGCGCAGAACCCGCCGGCCGCCGTGGCACCGCCTGCCGCCGCACCCGCCGCACCCGCCGCGCAGCCGATGCCGCAACTGGTCACGACCGGCACGGGCGCGATCTACACGCAGGGGCTGCCGGCCGGCTACGGCTACGAGCAGGGGACGCACCGGATCGTGCCGCTCCCTGGCACGCAGAAGCTGGAGATCAAGGACGCGGGGCCGCTGCGGTCGTTCATTGACCCGCACACCGGCCAGACCGTGCGGACTGAGGCGATCCCCGATCACAGCCGTCCCGTGTTCCGGGACGTGCAAGGCGGCACCCAGCAATACCAGAGCGGCCAGCCGGTCGGCCCCATCATCCCCTACAGCGGGCGCCCGGAGCAGGACAGCGCCTACAAGGCCGACATAGACCGCACGGGCGCGATCACACAGTCCGTCCAGGCCGCGCAAGCCAGCGCGCCACGGCTGAATGAGATGGCCGACCTGGCGCAGCAGTTGACGACAAGTGGGCCGGGAGGTCCAGCCTTTGCTCGTGCGGCCACTTACCTCGAGTCCGCGGGCGTCAGTCCCGATACGATCAAGCAGTTTACGGGCATGTCGGGCGGCGCTGCGGCGCAGATGTTCGTGAAGCTCAACGTCCAAGCTGCAGGCGCCGATGCCAAGGCCAACGTCGGGGCCAATACCGGCATCGGGAGCATCAATCTCTACCAAACGGCCAACCCTGGCCTCGCCCTGTTGCCCGATGCCAACAAGCGCATCACGAACATGATGCGGGTGGCGAACCAGGCCACACAGGATTACGGCCAGGGCGCGCTGCAGCACTTCGGCCAGAACGAGCAGCAGTTCCTGGGCGGCGGGCAATATGCGCCGCTGACCTCGTTCAACAACTCGTGGCAGTCCCAGAACAACCCCCAGGTCTATGCCGCAGCGACCGGCATCCTGAACGGCGACTCTTTCGACAAATGGCGGGCGCGATTGTCCAGCCCAGACGAAGGTTTCCGCGCGGCGCAGATCACTGCCCGGATTGACCCCAACGTCATGGTTCCGGGCCGGAACGGCGGCGGCATCCCGGCTCGCCAGTTTCTCCAGGCGCAGGGGCGGTGATGGCAGATGGGTGGGACGCCTTCAACGGTCCGGCCTCGTCAGGGCCGATCCCTCAAGGCAGGGCGGCGCAACCTGGCTCCTCGGGGCAGGGCAGTGATGGCTGGGCGGCCTTTGATGCCCCTGTGGTAAACGGCGCTCCTGCAGGCCAACCTGCGCCGACCTCTGCCGCTGCTCCTGTGCTGCAACCGGGCCAACGCACCGGCTACGCAGCCAACGCAGCCGCCGGCGTGGCACAGGCGGCTGGCGGTGTCGTCAACGCGGCGTCCGATCCGGTTGGCTACCTGATCGGCAAGCCGCTCGTGGCGCTCGGCACCGGCGCCTACAACCTCGGTGCGCGGGCATTCGGCTACGACAAGCTCTCGCCGGAGGACATTGCATCCCTGACCGATGACGGGCCGGGACCGGGCGATAAGCTGGTCAGTGCCGCGGCGCGGGCGGCTGGTGCTCCCGATCCGGCCAACGTGGTGCCTGGGTCCGCAGGCGAACGCTACCTACGGGCCGGCGTCGGCGGAGCTGCCAGCCTTGCCCTAATGGGTCCGGGTGGCGGGGTGTCTGGCGCTGCAGGAACGGCAGCTCTGGGCGGCCTGTCAGGGGTCGGGTCACAGGCAGCGTCGGATGTCGCGCCGGACGATCTCAAGCCTGCTGCTGGGGTGCTGGGCGGCGTTGTTGCTCCAATGGTGCCGGCGGCTGGGCTGGCGGGTGTGCGGTCTACAGCCGGCGTGCTGGCACGTCCCCTGCTGGATTACGTCAGCCCGGCAGTTGGGGCGCAGCGGAACGCGCTGTATGACGCGGCCACGGGCGGCCAGCCGCTCACGTCCGAGGGCGGTAGCCCGCTGATGGCCAGCGCCAACCAAGCCCGCGCGGCCGGTGACCGCCTCCAGGCCATGTCGTCCGATCCGGCGGCGCTGCGCCAGGCCCTTGATGCTGCGCCGCCCATGGCGACCACGCCAGACGGGCGCCCGGCCGGTCTGACCGCGTTCCAGCTGACGCGCCACGCCGGCTTGCAGGAGGCGGAGCAGCGGGCGGCCAACGGTCCGGCTGCTGCCGACTTCCAGGCGCGCGCTGCGGCGCAGAACGACATGAACGTGGGGGCCGTCCGTGGCATCGCCGACGACGCCGATCCTGCCGCTCTGCCAGCGGCGCTCCAGCACCAGGCGGACGAGCAGGCGGCCCTGCATGACGCCAGGGTGGATCAGGTCAGCCAGCGCATGGCGGACGACATGGCGCAAGTCCAGGCGCAGGCGCAGGCCACGCGCACCGGGCTGGGGCAGCGGGCCGACCAAGCATTGCAGGCCATAGGCGGCGACCTGCCGGCGGGGTCGGATGCGCAGGTGGGTGCCGCGCTGCGGGCGCCCCTCGATGCGGCCAACCAGGGGGCGCGCGGCGGTGAGGCAGCCCTGTGGAACGCCATCGACCCGGACGGCAAGCTGAACGTGGATATGACGCCGGTGCGTGCTCGGGCGCAGCAGATCGCGGCCAGCGTCGGACCGAACGCTGCGCCCCTGGCCGGGGACGAGGGCGCCATCATGCGGACGGCCGCCGCCCTGCCGGATGTGCAGAGCTTCGGCGACCTGAAAGACCTGCGGCAGCGCGTCACGGATGCGATCCGGCAGGAACGCCAGGCCAACG
>JAABUX010004378.1_pt1 | contig 17969 bp, 17 predicted proteins | sample 5561851 | NCBI WGS metagenome assembly JAABUX01 (sample SAMN10711883, study PRJNA513361) | rock metagenome | isolation source: Antarctica rocks | place: Antarctica: Victoria Land, Richard Nunatak red sandstone | collected 2016-01-03 | reverse complement strand
GACGACCACGGCGCCGACGACCACGGCGCCGACGACCACGGCGCCGACGACCACGGCGCCGACGACCACGGCGCCGACGACCACGGCGCCGACGACCACGGCGCCGACGACCACGGCGCCGACGACCACGGCGCCGACGACCGCGCCGCCGACGACGACGTCCGCCGTCTGCCCGGCAGCGAATCCGCCGGCAGCGGTCTCGACGACGGTTCCGTTTCCGGGGAACGGCGGAGGCACGATCGCAAACCCGCTCTATGCCGACTCGTCCGGAACGACGATGTTTCCGACCAACAACAGCACCGGCGGCAATATGTTGACGATCAAACTCGGCGAAGCGAGCTTCGATACTTTCCCGGCAGGCTCGCAGGGCGGCACGCCGATCATCTACATAGCGTCGACGATCAGTCAGGCCGCGGCGATTACCTACACCGGGACGAAAACGATCGTCATCACCGCGATCTCGCCGAGCTGTTTCACAGCGGGCAACACGTACTACATGGACGTGAGTGCCAAGATTCCGGGTGGGTTCGTGGCGCCGATCACGTCGAACATCAAAGGAACGTTTACCGGAACGAACCAAGTGACTTTCAACGTCACGTCGGCGCAGAGCCAACAGCCGGGCTCCGGCACGACCGTGTTTTTGGAGATCTTCCGCAAGTAGGAGGGCTCTCTGAAACGAGCGGCGAGCGGCGCGTACCCTCCGGGGTGCGCGCCGCTTTCGCTTCCGGAACAGGGTCCCGCGGCTTGCGCCCGGGTCGCTCCGCGGCTCGCGATGCGGCGTTCGCCATCCGTCTCCGCGCTCCGAGCGTTATGGCACCGGACTCAATTCTGAGAAAGTCGCCCGCTTGTTCCCTGCGAACGGTGGATGCCCACAGCCTACTCGCTTAGGAGATAACTCTCGTGAAGATCCGCAACGTGGCCGCGACGGCCGCCTTCGCCGCCCTCACCGTCACGGGGACGGCCTTCGCCGCCGACAAGATGATGGCCGAAAACCCGATGGTCGGCGGCGCGCCGATGTCGGCCTCCAAAGACATCGTGACGAACGCCGTCGCGTCGAATGACAACAAGACGCTGGTCGCCGCCGTCAAGGCCGCCGGTCTCGTCAGCACCCTCCAGGGCCCGGGCCCCTTCACCGTCTTCGCGCCGACCGACGAAGCCTTCGCCGGGCTGCCGGCCGGCACGGTCGACACGCTGGTCAAGCCCGAGAACAAGGCGACGCTGACGAAGATCCTCACCTACCACGTCGTTCCGGGCAAGCTCGACTTCGCCGCGCTGCAGTCGAAGATCCAGGCCGGCGGCGGCAAGGCCTCGCTGACGACGGTTCAAGGCGAGCCCATCACGGTCGCGATGAACGGCCCGCGCAATATCACGATCACGGACTCGAAGGGCAACGTCGCCCAGATCACGACCTACGACGTCTACCAGTCGAACGGCGTCATCCACACGATCGACAAGGTCCTGACGCCCTAACTCCTGAGGCTGCGTCGCGCTCGCGCGACGGACCCGAACGAACGAGCCGCCTCTATGCGGAGAGGCGGCTCGTTTTGTTCTCCGGCCTCACGGACGACGGAAGGCGACGATCTCGTGCCGGTCGCGGTGATTGGTCCAAAACGTGTCGCCGTCCCAGGCGAGCGAGCGCGCTTTGAATGGGATGCGCGCGACGTCCGCGACGTCCGCGACGCTCGTGACGTCGCCCGCCCGGCCGAGCACGACCTGCGTCAGGAAGTAGGCCTCGCTCTCTTCGTCGTCCGTCGTGATCAGGTAGAGAGCGTCGCCGGTATGCGCGACACCGCAGATGTCGTGCGGGATCGCGGTCGTCTCGAGGACCGTGCCGTCTTCGTCGAGCCGGAGCAGTCGCCGCCGATAGAATTGCGTGAGATAGAGCGCGCCGTCCGCGACCGCGACGTATGAGCCGGTCGCATCCGGACACGGAACGACCGCCGTCTGCAGGTCGCCGTCGAGATCGTAGCTCCGGATGACGCGGTCGTCATCGGGCCCGGAGCTCGCGACGAAGGTCAGCACGCGATCTTCGATCGTCGCTCCCCAGATACTACCGGGCAGCGGGATCTCGCGCGTGACGACGAGGGTCGAGACGTCGATCGTATAGAGCAGCGGCACTTCGCGCGGCGCCATGTAGAGACAGGCCGCGCCGCGCGGTGCGGCGAGCGCTTGCGGGAACGGCGCGGGCGACGCGAGGCGACGCACCTCGGCGATCGCGGGCAGGGCGGCGAGTCGTTCCGGCATGCGCGCGTTCTTCGCAGCGCGCTCGCTCTGCTCCCGGAGAATGGCCGCTCGCAGCAAAACGAGGCCCGAGCGGATGCTCGGGCCTCTGGAGCGGACGCTGGTGCGAGCGCCGTTTACTTCTTCTGGTAAGCGATGCAGTAGCCGTTCGGGCTGATCGACCCGGCGACGACTTTGCACTGGCCGTTCGCTTTCGGATTCTTGCCGGCAATATACAGTGAGCAGCCCGAACACTTCATCGCGCCCTTCGGATGGTTCTGGTACTTGAGCTGCGCCTGCGAGCTCTTGGCCGCATCGGCGGCGGCGGCGGAGGCGGCGATCGCCGCGGCCGCGGCCGGCAGAACGACGATCTGCTTGATGAAATCGGTACGTGAGGTCTTGGTCTGGTCGCTCATGAGATCTCCTCGAAATGAATGAAAGCGGTACGCTACCCGCGAGACGAGTCGGGTGTATCGTACTCGGGGAACGGAACTCCTCGGCCTTTCGACGCCCGACTGCCATAAAAGTGTTCTCCCGGCCCTCGCGTGCATGCGGGGCCGAGCGGCGTCGCGACGAACAGCCTCCGCGTGAACGACGCCGACATCGCGAGCCACATCGAACAACTCGTCGCCGAAGAGCACCGCCTGCTCGAGCGCGGAGAGGCGGGGACGATGGTCGCCGCCGATCACGAACGTCTCGCCGACGTGAACGTGCAACTCGACCGGTACTACGATCTCTTGCGCCAGCGTCGCGCGCGGCGCGAGGCGGGTCAGAGTCCCGCCGACAGCGAGATGCGGTCGGAAGAGACCGTCGAGCGCTACCTGCAATAGCCCGGCGGGCGGGTCCCCGTTCCGCGCGGCGCGAACGCTCCACGCCCATGAGGCCGCTGCTGATCGGCATCGTCATCGTGGCCGTCCTCGCGGTCGCCGTCTTCATCGGCTATCGCGCCGCGACGAACAACGCCGGACCCGATCACGTCGCCGTTTTCTACACGCAACTCGACGGTGACACCGTCGTCCCGTGGAACGTCTCGCTCGGCTCTGCGCGCGACCCGGCGAGCGTCGCGTTCTATGCCGCGACCCAGGCGGCCGCGGGCCCGGCCCCGGACGTTCGGGCGATCCGCTTTCCCGCCGGAACGATCGTACGGCGCGTCGACGTTACGGATGCAACAGCCGTCGTCGATCTCGGCGGCGCCGTCACGAAACGCACGGACGGCGGCAGCTTCGCCGAGACGGGTGAGTTCAAGGCGCTGGTCTGGACGCTGACGGCGCTACCCCATATCACGAGCGTTCGCGTGACGATCGACGGCAAGACCGTCGCCGCACTCCCGGGAGGTCAGTATGAACTCGACGAGCCGCTCTCGCGTTCGAGTTTTTAGCGCGCTTTTCGCGGTCTTCGCAGCCGTTACGTCGCTCGCGGCCGGGCCGCCGGTGGCACGTGCGGCGACGCCACGCCCCCGTGCGACGCCGCATGCGGCGAGCCGCGCCTCCGTCGGTCCCGAGTACTGGTTCTCCGGCGCGCGGCTGATCTTCCAGCACGCGCAGGTGCGCCCGGGCGGCGAGCTCGCCGTCGCCACCGACGACCTCGGGCTCGGACGACTTCTCACCAAGACGGGCGCGACGATCGCCTACGATCCGGCGCAGCGCACGGTCGTCATCACGACCGCCGATCGCCGCGCCGTGTCGTTCACGCTGGACGATCCGCACTTCCTGATCGGCGACGTCGGCGAGACCGCTCCGTTCGCACCCTTCCGGCAGAACAACGTGGCCTATCTGCCGCTCTCGTCGCTCCTGCTCGCCCTCGAAGTCGCGAGCGTCGAATCGCTCAACCAGACGATCCTCCAGCCGCAGCTCGCCGGCATCGACGTCCAGACGACGTCGCTTGCGACGATCGTGACGCTGCACGCGGCGACGCCGCTGCGGTTCAAGCGCATCTCCGAGACGGACGATGCGCGGCTCACGATCGCGCTGCTCGGCGTTGGCTCGAAATTGCCAGGTGACCGTCCGGTCAGCGGGAACGGCCTCAGCGATATCACGATCAACATCGGCGGAACGCCGCGCAATCCGACGACCGTCCTGAGCTTCGATGCGAATGCGAACGGCACGTACCGTCTCGCGCCGTCGAAGTCACCGAACGACCTCGTGCTCGCCTTCGCTCCCGAAGGAACGTCGCTCGGCGGCAACGCAATTCCGTCTGCCGGCGACGCGAGCCTCGCGGTCGTCCCGCTCGCCGTGCGAGCCGCCCGCACGAACGTGCCGCCCGCCCCGCCGCAGCCGCCGCCCACCCGTCCGACGCCCCTGGGAACGCCGGACGACGACGCGACGCCGCCCGTCGTGGCGCCGATCGCAACGGCACAGCCGACGCTCGCGCCTGCGACGGCCCCGCCCGCGGGCGGTGGCTCCGCGCCCGCGGGCGGGGCCTCACTGACGTCGCTCGACGACACGCCGGAGGGCCTCGGCCTGACCGTTCGCGTCGGCCTGCGCGGAGACGCCGTGCCGTTCGAATATCATCGTCTGCCGGACGACCGCTGGTACGTCGACCTGCGCGGCGTCGCGCTCGCGATCCCGCCGCGCGACGAGAGCGTCGCCAGCGCCGCCGTGAGCGCCCTGCGCGTGAAGCAGCTCACCGTCGCGGGCGAGCCCGTGACGCGCATCGCCCTGACGCTGAACTCACCGCGCATCGTGCGACTCGTGGCGGCGCCCGGCGGCTTCACGATCGCCGTCGACGCGCTCGACGATCTCGCACCGAAGATGGTCGGCCAGGGGACGCTCGGCGGCGGCCTCGTCACGGCCGGCTCGGCCTTCGCGCCGCCCGCGGCCGCTGCGACCGCGGGCGGCGATGTGCCCCCGACGCTCGCCGAGATCCCGGACGGCCCCATGCCTTGGAAATTCGCACCGGCGCGCGCCGGCGGCGGGCGGTTGATCGTGATCGATCCCGGTCACGGCGGCAGCGATACGGGCGCCGCGCACAACGGTCTGCGCGAAGCGGATCTAACGCTCGATATGTCGCGGCGCCTGAAGGCGCTGCTGATCGCGCGCGGATGGCAAGTGAAGATGACGCGGGAGACGGACGTCGACGTCTTCGGCGTCAACGCCTCGGCGCACGACGAGTTGCAGGCGCGCTGCGACGTCGCCAACCTCGCCGGCGCCAAGCTGTTCGTCAGCATCCACGTCAATAGTTTCACGACGCCGGAACTCAACGGAACGACAACGTATTACTACACCGGTGCGAGTCTGCCGTTCGCCGAAGCCGTCCATCGCCGCTTGATGGCAGCCGCTCTGAACACGAAGAACGACGGCGTCCGGCGCGAGAATTTCTACGTGATCCACCACACGACGATGCCCGCGATCCTCGTCGAGACGGCCTTCGTCTCGAACCCGAGCGACGCCGACCTCCTGCGGTCGCCCGCATGGCGCGCGAAGCTCGCCGCCGGCATCGCGGCCGGCATCGGCGATTACGATGCGGCGAACCCGGCGAGCGCCGCCTTCTCGAAGAGCGACGACGCCGCGGGCGGTCAATAACATCCTCGCGATCTTCGACTCCGGCCTCGGCGGCCTCACGGTCCTCCGCGCCCTCCGCGCCCTCCTCCCGTCGATCGACCTGCTCTATCTCGCCGATCAAGCCCACGTCCCCTACGGCGACCGCACCCCAGCCGACCTCCACGCATTGATGGAGACACATATCCGCCATCTCGAAACATGCGGCGCAACCGCAATCGTCATGGGCTGCAACACCTCCTGCGCCGTAGCCGCAACCGAAGGCTGGCCCAAAACGCCGCTCCCGATCCTCGACCTGATCGAAGTAACCGCCCGTCACCTCGCAGCAACAAACGCCCAGCGCATCGCAATCCTCGCCACCAAAGCCACTGCCTCGAGCGGCGCCTACGGCCAAGCGATCCGCCGCCACGACCCAACCGTAAGCGTCGTCGAGCACGGCACCTCCGAACTCGTCCCCCTCGTCGAGTCCGGCCGCCTCACCGGCCCCGCAACCGAAGCCGCCGTAGCCCGAGCCCTAGCCCAATTTCCCGCGAACATCGAGACCCTCGTACTCGCCTGCACCCACTTCCCGATCCTCGCCCCCCACTTCGCGCACTTGACAAAAGCCCGCTCCACCCTCGACCCCGCAATCCCCCAAGCCGCCGCCGCCGCCACCCTCGCATCCACCCTCGGCCGCGCCACCGGCTCAGCAACAACTCACTACATCACGACCGCCGCCGCCGCCCCCTTCGAAGCCGCCCTCCGCTCCCTGAACGCCCTCACCCCCCGTGACTTCGTCACGAGCCTCCAATCCAAGGGGGAGGCGAGTCGGGGGGCGGAGCCGAGCCGCAGCGCGGTCCCGGACCGCAGAATCAGCCGCGGTTCCGCGTAGCCGCTTCGGACGAGTCCGGCTGGGCGGCTGTTCTTTCACCTCACGCGTTCGGACCTGACCGGTCCGAACGGCGCTCCGGTGAAGGTCCGGGACCGCGCTGCGGCTCGGCTCCGCCATCGCGACTTGCGGGAAGAGAGCGAACTTCGTGGCGGGACGTGTGGCTGGAGGCAAGGTCGTCGGCTCGCGTGAGTCCCATTCTGGCGGGTTCGGAGTGGGTGCGCGCGCATGGCTTCAGTTTGCTAGGAAGAGGCCGCGGTCCGGCCGCGGTTCGGCCGAGCTGCGATCGCGCGCGCCGGGCTCCGCTCGGGTGAGCCGACTCCGGCGGGCGCGCGTCCAGCCGGAGCGCGAGCGTCCCTCGAAGCGACCCCGTTCGCCCTTCACCAAGCGCGATGGCGGAGCCGAGCCGCAGCGCGGTCCCGGACCTTCACCGGAGCGCCGTTCGGACCGGAGGTCCGAACGCGTGAGGTGAAAGAACAGCCGCCTAGCCAGGCCCGTCCGAAGCGGATACGCGGAACCGCGGCTGATTCTGCGGTCCGGGACCGCGCTGCGGCTCGGCTCCGCCATCGCGACTTGTGTGAAAAGAGCGAACTTCGGGGCGGGACGTGTGGCTGGAGGCGAGGTGCTCGGCTCGCGTGAGCTGCATTGGTGCGGGTTGGGAGTGTGCGCGCGTGGCTTCCGCTTGTTAGGAAGAGGCCGCGGTTCGGCCGCGCTTCGGCCGAGCTGCGATCGCGCGCGCCGAGCTCCGCTCGGGTGAGCCGACTCCACCGGGCGCACGTCCGAGCCGCCCGAGCGCGAGCGTCCCTCGAAGCGACCCCCCGTTCGCCGTTCACCAAGCGCGATGGCGGAGCCGAGCCGCAGCGCGGTCCCGGACCTTCACCGGAGCGCCGTTCGGACCGGAGGTCCGAACGCGTGAGGTGAAAGAACAGCCGCCTAGCCGGGCCCGTCCGAAGCGGCTACGCGAAACCGCGGCTGATTCTGCGGTCCGGGACCGCGCTGCGGCTCGGCTCCGCCCCTACACCAAGTGAAACACCCGAAACATCAAAAGCGTAGACCCAAGCCCAAGCCCCGTACCGGCAAGAACTTGTCGAAGAGTGTGCGCTTTCAGGTAGACCCGCGACCAGCCCACGATCGGCACGAGCACGACGAAGGGGAGCGGTTCCCGGCCGTACAGGTAGAGCATGACGACGATCGGCGCCGTGATCCCGAGCGCATGCGTCGAGATCTTCCACGATCGCGTGATCGCCTGCGTGACGATGCTGGCCGCCGCGTACCCGCCCATCGTCGCCGTCATGATCGGCGGCGCGTGGACGAGCAGGAGCGCGAGCGTCCCGGAGGTGTACGAGATGACGAAACCGCTGAAGACCCGCTGTCGCTCCGCGCGGACGGACATGTCGAGGTCGCTGATCTTGTCGTTCGCGTAGAGGTAGAAGACGTAGAGCATCGGCCCGATCGACGTGAAGAGCGTGCTGATCGCGAGCAGCGTCCAGAATTCGGGGATCGAGCGCGAGCTGCGGTGCGAGATCACGACGAAGAGGACGAGCGCGGTCACGAACGGATTGCAGACGGTCGAGAAGACGCGTGCGACATCGGTCAGAACGCGTCGCTGGCGACGACGGAGCACCACGGCCGGTGAGGCGTCGCGGCGAATGGGTTGCACCCTCCGGAAGTTGCCCCTCGTGCGAGGCGATCCCCTGGCCTCTCCCGGCGCAAAGTATCTCGGCTGTAGGTGGCGAAGACCCTCGGATATGGTTATCGAGCGCATCGCATCGCCGGCCGATCTGCGCGGCCTGACGCGGCCCGAGATCGACGTTCTGGGAGCGGAGATCCGCGAGCTCCTGGTCGCGGCCTGTGCGAAAAACGGCGGGCACCTCGCCCCGAATCTAGGCGTCGTCGAACTCACGATGGCACTGCACCGGGTGCTCGAGGCGCCGAAGGACAAGATCGTCTGGGACGTGAGCCATCAGGTGTACGTTCACAAGATCTTGACGGGTCGCCGCGAACGCATGATGACCGTGCGAGCGGGGGGCGGTCTCTCCGGCTTCGCGATGCGCACGGAGTCGCCGTACGACGTCTTCGGCGCGGGTCATGCGTCGACGTCGATCTCCGCCGCCCTCGGCATGGCGCAGGCGCGCGACCTGCTCGGCACGGACGAGACCGTCGTCGCGATCATCGGCGACGGGGCCCTCAGTGGCGGCCTGGCCTACGAGGCGATCAACAACGCGGGCCATCTCAAGTCGAACTTCATCGTCATCCTCAACGACAACGAGATGTCCATCGCTCCGAACGTCGGCGCCATGGACAAATACCTCGGGACGCTGCGATCGAAGCCGCTCTTCAACTACGCGCGTGAGAAAGCGAAGGGCATCCTCGACCATCTGCCCTTCGGCGAGACGGCGCGCAAGGCGCTCTCGACCGCAGAAGAGGCCGGCATGCGGATGACGCTCTCCGAGCCGAAGGCCGCCGTCATCTTCGAGGAGATGGGTTTTCGCTACGTCGGTCCGATCGACGGCCACGATTACGACGCGCTCGTCGACGTGCTGACGAACGCGCGCAAGCTCAAGGGTCCGGTCTTGCTGCACGTGCGGACCGTCAAGGGCAAGGGCTTCGAGCCGGCCGAACTCGACAAGCGCACGTTCCACGGCTGCGGCCCCTTCGAACTCGAGAATGGCAAGATCGAGTTCAAGCCGTCGACGAAGCCGACGTTCTCCGAGGCCTTCGGCGACGCGCTGACCGCGATCGCCGATCGCGACAAACGCGTCATCGGCATCACGGCCGCGATGCCGGACGGCACGAAGCTCTCGAAATTCGCAAAGAAGCACCCGGACCGGTATTTCGACGTCGGCATCGCCGAGGCGCACGCGGTCTGCTTTGCGGCCGGCGCGTCGACCGCGGGTCTGAAACCCGTCGTCGCGATCTACTCGACCTTCATGCAGCGCGCGTACGATCAGGTGATCCACGACATCTCGATCCAGAATCTGCCGGTCGTGCTCGCCCTCGATCGAGCCGGCGTCGCCGGCGACGACGGTCCGACGCACATGGGGCTGTACGATATCGCCTACCTGCGGACGCTCCCCGTCATGACGATCATGGCGCCGCGCTGCGAAGCCGAGGTCGCGCCGATGCTCGAACTCGCGCTCGCGCTCGGCTCGCCCGTCGCGATGCGCTATCCCCGCGGCAACTCGCAGGGCAATCACGACGAGCCCGTCGCTCAGATCGTCAACGGCCGTGCGGAGGTGCTGCGGCGCGGCGACGAGGCGTGCGGCGTCGCGGTGCTCGCGCTCGGCAACACGGTCGACTACGCGCTCGACGCCTACGACCTCGCGCCGGACGGCGCGAAGCCGACCGTCGTGAACATGCGGTTCGTCCGTCCGCTCGACGAGACGTTGCTGCTGGAACTCGCGCAGACGCACCGGCAGTTCATCACGCTCGAAGAGCACGCGCTCGCCGGCGGTTTCGGCTCCGCCGTACTCGAGTTCGCCTCGGACCGCGGGCTCGGCGTCACGATCGAACGGGTCGGCGTCCCGCACACGTTGATCCAGCATGACAAACAAGTGAAGCAGCGGGCATCGTTCGGGCTCTCGGGCGAGGCGCTCGCGGCTCGCATCCGGTCGCTCGCCCGTACCGCTCCGACGACCGTCTGACCTCGGCACTCAGCGACCCGACTCGGCGACCCGCGGCCTCGGCCACGGGTCGTCACCGTATGAGAGGATCCCCATCGTGAACCCGCCCCGCATCCCTCCGCCCCGGCTCCCGTTCTTCCGCACGCTCGCGCTCGTATGCTTCGCGATCGGAGCCGCTGCGGCCCCACAGAGCGCCCTCGCCCAGCGTGCGAGCGATCTCACGACGGCGAGGCCCGCCGCCGGCGCTCCGAACGCCGCAGGCGCCCTCGGGGGCACGCGCGGGAAGGCTCCGGCCGCGACCTCGACGCTCTCGCCGCAGCTGCTCCAGCAGCTCGAGCAGGCCTCGGCCGCGCAGGCCGCCGCGCAGACCCCGAAGACGCCGCTGCAGCGCAACGCGCCGTGGTTGACGCATATCTTCGGCGGCATCTTCATCGTGTCGGCGCTCGGCCTCGTGCTCTTGCTCGCGTTCCAGACGACGAAGCAGGAGGGTTTGAGCGGCACGATCGGCGGCCGGGTCGAGGCGGCCTACCGGCCACGTCTGGGCTTCGATCAGCAACTGCAACGCGTCACCAGCATCGCTGCGATCACGTTCGTGATCTTCGCAACGATCGTCTCGCTCTCGGGCATCTGACGCTCCTTTGGCGCTGCTCGAAGTCAAGAATCTCGAAGTCGGCTTCCGCACGGAAGACGGCTACGTCAACGCCGTCAACGGCCTCTCGTACGCCGTCGACGCCGGCTCCACGCTCGGCATCGTCGGGGAATCGGGCTCGGGAAAGTCGGTCAACGCCCTCTCGGTGATGCGGCTGATTCCGACGCCGCCCGGTCGGATCAAGAACGGCACGATTACGCTGCGTGGCGAGAATCTGCTGGAGAAGAGCGAGCGCGAGATGCGCGACATTCGCGGTAAGGACATCGCGATGATCTTCCAAGATCCGATGACGTCGCTCAATCCCGTGCTGACGGTCGGCGAGCAGATCGCAGAAGCCGTGCGCCTGCACTTGAAGATGTCGCGCAAAGAGGCGACGGCCAAAGCCGTCGAGATGCTCCGGCTCGTGAGGATCCCGCTACCCGAGAAGCGCGTGCGCGAGTTTCCGCACCAGCTCTCCGGCGGTATGCGGCAGCGCGTGATGATCGCGATGGCGCTCTCGTGCGATCCGGGCGTCCTGATCGCGGACGAACCGACGACCGCCCTCGACGTCACGATCCAGGCGCAGATCCTCGATCTCATGAACGAGATGCAGCAGCGCCTGGGCTCCGCGATCGTCATGATCACGCACGATCTGGGTGTCGTGGCCGAGACGTGTCAATACGTGCTTGTCATGTACGCGGGGAACATGATCGAGTACGGTACGGCGAAGCAGATCTTTGCCGCACCGAAGCATCCCTACACGATGGGCCTGCTCGCCTCGCTGCCGCGCCTGGACGAACGCGAACACACGCGCTTGATTCCGATCGAAGGTCAACCGCCGAACCTCTTACGCGTCCCGAAAGGCTGTTCGTTCGCCCCGCGCTGCACCTACAAGATGCCGATCTGCGAGACGGACGTGCCGCTCTACGGCTTCGGCGCCGAACACGTCGCGCGCTGTTATCTCTACGACGAACGCACGGCCGGCGAACGGCGGCTGCCGGCCGAGACGGCACCGCTCGTCCCCGAGACGGCACCGCTCGCGATGCCGGCGGTGGCTCCGCGCGCCGGCCGGAGGCCCCGGTGAGCGACTCCGCCCGCGAGGCCGACCTGCTCGTCGTCGAGAACCTCCACAAGTACTTTCCGATCCATGCGGGCGTGCTCTCGCGGCATGTCGGCGACGTGAAAGCAGTCGACGGCATCGACTTCTCGATCCGCAAAGGCGAGACGCTCGGCCTCGTCGGCGAGTCGGGCTCCGGCAAGACGACGGCGGGCCGCGTCGTGCTGAAGCTGCTCCCCGCGACGGATGGCAAGGTGCTCTTCGAAGGCCACGACGTCCAAGCGATGGGCGGCTCGCAGGTACGGGCGCTGCGGCGGCAGATGCAGATCATCTTCCAAGATCCGTACGCGTCGCTCAATCCGCGCATGACCGTCGGCGACATCGTCGGCGAACCGCTGCGCATCCACGGACTCGCGAGCGGATCCGCCGTCGGGGATCGCGTGCAAGAGCTGTTGCGGCTCACGGGCCTGCAGCCGTATCATGCCAACCGCTATCCGCACGAGTTCTCCGGCGGTCAGCGCCAGCGCGTCGGCATCGCACGGGCGCTCGCGGTCAACCCGAAGTTCATCGTCGCGGACGAGCCCGTCTCCGCGCTCGACGTCTCGATCCAGGCGCAGGTCATCAACCTGCTCCAAGATCTGCAAGAGCAACTCGGGCTCACGTACCTCTTCATCGCCCACGATCTCGCGGTCGTGCGGCACATCTCGACGCGCGTCGCCGTGATGTACGTCGGGAAGCTCATGGAGATCGCCGATCGCGACGAACTCTACGATAATCCGCTCCATCCGTACACGCAGGCGCTGCTCTCCGCCATTCCGATTCCGGATCCGTCGGTGGAATCGCGGCGCAAACGGATCATCCTCACGGGCGACATCCCCTCGCCCGTCAACCCGCCCTCCGGCTGCCGCTTTCACACGCGCTGCCCGGTCGCGTTCGCACGCTGCAAGGTCGAAGTGCCGGCCTTCGCTTCGTACGGCAACGAGCATTACGCGGCGTGTCACTGGGTCGAAGAGCATGGCGGCCGGGCGCCGGATATCGTGGCGGGTTCGGCCGCCCTCGCCTGACGGAACGAGGGCGATCGCACTGCGCGATCGCCCTCGTTCGTTCTGCGGATGAGACCGGAGTGACTAGGCCTTCTTGCGGCGCGTCACTTTTTTTGCCGAGGTCTTCTTGGCCGACGGCGACTTCTTACCGGTCGTCTTCTTGGCGGTCGTCGACTTCTTGCGGCCGGCCGTCGACTTCTTCGCGGTCGACTTCTTGGCGGTCGACTTCTTCGCGGTGGTTTTCTTGGCGGTCGACTTCTTCGCGGTGGTTTTCTTGGCGGTCGACTTCTTCTTGCGGCCGGCGGTCGACTTCTTGGCGGTCGACTTTTTGGCGGTGGTCTTCTTGGCGGTGGACTTTTTGGCGGTGGTCTTCTTGGCGGACGACTTCTTCGCGACCGGTGACTTCTTGCGACCGGCGGTCGACTTCTTCGCCGCGGTCTTCTTGGCGGTCGACTTCTTGCGGCCCGCGCCCTTGCGGCGCGGACGTGCCGTCGTCTCCATGTCGGTCTCGGGCGTGGTCTCTTCGTGGTCCAGCATGTCGTTGTCCAACTGAGCCTCCTCGCTCCCTTCGGAGCGACGCACGTGCACGCGTCGACGCTTTGATGTCAACGCCTTTCGCTGCATCTTATACTGCCTCCGGATAATTTGCAACATTCATGCAGGACGGATGCGTAAAATCGCGTACGCGTGTGCGCGCTCGGCGCGCGCCGCGCGCGGGCGCGCCCGCCGCGCGCGGAGCGCAAAGCCAGATGGCACGGGGGTTTGCGCCGCATCTTTGCATCGAGCTTGACGGCGGCCTTATACTTAGGGCGTTTTCTCACAAGGACCGGCCGCAGAGCCACATGGACGGACAGAGGGTTGAAGAAGCCGCTCATCATCGTCGAGTCGCCGACCAAGGCGCGCACGATCAAGAAGTTTTTGCCCCCTCGGTTCGTCGTCAAGGCGTCGGTCGGTCACGTTCGCGATCTGCCGAAGAGCACGCTCGGCGTCGACGTCGAGAACGGCTTCACGCCGCGCTACCTGACCATCAAAGGAAAGGGCGACGTCATCAAGGAGCTCAAGGCCGCGGTGAAGAGCGCGACCGACGTGTTCCTCGCAACCGACCCCGATCGTGAGGGTGAGGCGATCGCTTGGCACCTCGCCGAGATCCTGAAGCTCGAGTCGCCGAAGCGCATCGAGCTCCACGAAATCACGAAGGACGCCGCGCTCAAGGCGATCGAGGACGCGCACGAGATCGACATGCCGCGCGTCAACGCGCAGCAGGCCCGGCGCATCCTCGACCGTCTGGTCGGCTATAAGATCTCGCCGCTGTTATGGGCGAAGGTCCGCGGCGGTCTCTCGGCCGGCCGCGTGCAATCCGTCGCCGTCAAGATCATCGTCGAGCGGGAGCGCGAGATCCGCGTCTTCGTCCCGCGCGAGTACTGGTCGATCACGGCGTCGCTCGCGAAGCTCGCGCAGAGCCTCGCGCCGGACGAAACGCCGATCGTCTTCCCAGCCGACCTCGCGACGATCGACGGCGAGAAGGTCGAGGTCACGAACGCCGGCCGCGCCGATCAGATCGTCGCGGAGCTGCGCGACGCGTCGATCGCCGTGAAGGCGGTGAAGCAGCGCGAAGTCCGTCGTAACGCCGCGGCCCCGTTCACGACTTCCACGATCCAACAGGAAGCCTCGCGCAAGCTGCGCTTTCGCGTCCGCAAGACGATGCAGCTCGCGCAGTCGCTCTACGAAGGCGTCGATCTCGGCGTCGACGGCACGCAAGGCTTGATCACGTACATGCGGACGGACTCGACGCGGATCGCCGAGAGTGCGCGCGAGGCCGCGAGGAGCTACATCCTCGCGACGTACGGCGAGTCGTTCTACGGCGGAGCGAAGCAGTATAAGGTAAAGGAAGGCGCGCAGGACGCCCACGAAGCGATCCGGCCCGCCGACGTGACGCGCACGCCGAGCTCCGTCTCGAGCGTGCTCAAGCGCGACGAACTCAAACTCTACGCGCTGATCTGGGAGCGCTTCGTCGCCTCGCAGATGGCGCCGGCCGTCTTCGATCAGACCTCGGTCGAGATCGAAGCGACGCCGGAACGCGGCGCGACGCGCTACGGACTCCGCACGAGCGGCAGCGTGATGAAGTTCGCCGGCTACACGAAAGTCTACGAAGAAGGCAACGACGACGTCGCGCCCGCCGGGAAAGGCGCGCGCGTCATGTTGCCGGCCCTCGTCGCGGACGAAGCGCTCGACAACCGCGGCATCGATCCGAAGCAGCACTTCACGGAGCCGCCGCCGCGCTTCACGGAAGCGACGCTCGTCAAATCGCTCGAAGAGAACGGCATCGGCCGGCCGTCGACGTACAGCTCGATCGTCGAGACGATTCAGGCGCGCGGCTACGTCGAGCAACTCGATCGCCGCTTCACGCCGACGGAGATCGGTGAAGCCGTGAACGATCTGCTCCAAGAGCACTTCAAGGAGATCATGGACTTGAAGTACACGGCGAACATGGAGCACGAGCTCGACATGGTCGAAGAGAACGGCGCCGACTGGACCGAGGTCTTGAAGAACTTCTACGGTCCCTTCGCAACCGAACTCGACGAAGCGGAGAAGAAGCTGCCCAAGGTCGAGCTCAAGGACGAGCCGACGGACGAGATCTGTCCGAACTGCTCGCGGCCGATGGTGATCAAGACGGGCCGCTTCGGGCGCTTCATCTCGTGTTCGGGCTATCCGGAATGCAAGACGACGAAGCCGATCCTCAAAGACACGGGCGCGAGCTGTCCGAAGGACCAAGGCAAGGTCGTCGAGCGCAAATCGCGCAAAGGCCGGACGTTCTTCGGCTGTGCGAATTACCCGGCGTGCGACTTCGTGTCGTGGGACCGCGTCATTCCGGAGCCATGTCCGATCTGCGGATCGTACGTGGTGGCAAAATCGAAGCGCGGCGTGCTGACGTTCGAGTGCAAGGCCGATCGGGAGCACGATACGAGCGCGATCGGTGCGAAGCACGACGGGCCCGATCCCGACGCCGGCGACGCGGGCGAACGCGAAGCCGAGCCGGCCGAAGCGTGACGGACGGCGGCGCGCTGCGCGTGATCGGCGGCGGCCTCGCGGGCTGCGAGGCCGCGTGGCAGGCCGCGGAGCGCGGCCTCGACGTCGAGCTCTACGAGATGCGGCCGCGCAAGCGCGGCCCCGCGCACGTCACGGACGCGCTCGCCGAGCTCGTCTGCAGTAATTCGCTACGCGGCGCGAGTCTCGAGAACGCGGTCGGCCTGCTCAAGGAAGAGCTCGCGCGCATGGATTCGCTGATCGTCACGAGCGCGCGCGCGGCGGCCGTCCCGGCGGGCGGCGCGCTCGCGGTCGATCGCGAGCGCTTCGCCGCGCTCGTCGAGTCGCGACTCGCAGCGCATCCGCGCATCACGATCCGGCGCGATGAAGTGACGTCGATCGACGCGGAGCGGCCGACGATCGTCGCCTGCGGACCGCTGCCCTCCGAGCCGCTCGCGGCCGCGATCGACGCCTTGCTGCTCGAAGCCTGCGAGCGGCTCGCGGCGCGCGGCCTCGCGCCCGTCTCGCAGCGGCGGCTGCACTACTACGACGCGGCCGCGCCGATCGTCGCGACGGAGTCCCTCGACCTCACGCAGATGTACGCGAAGTCGCGCTACGAAAAGGGTGACGCCGAGGACTATCTCAACATCCCGCTCGATCGCGCGCAGTACGCGACGTTCGTGCACGATCTGCGCACGCTGCCGAAGCACGCACCCAAAGAGTTCGAAGCGGACCTCGCGAGCGGCGGCAAACTCTACTTCGAGGGCTGCCTGCCGGTCGAGGAGATGGCGGCGCGCGGCGAGGAGACGCTGCGCTTTGGTCCGCTCAAGCCCGTCGGCCTGCGCCATCCCGTCACGGGCGTGACGCCGCATGCGGTCGTGCAACTGCGCAAAGAGAACGCGCGGGGCACGGCCTACAATCTCGTCGGCTTCCAAACCCGGTTGACGTGGCCCGCACAGAAAGAAGCGTTCGGCAAACTGCCGGGCCTCGCGCAGGCAGAGTGGCTGCGCCTCGGCGTCATGCACCGCAACTCGTTCCTCGACGCACCGCGTCTCCTCGGACCGGATCTGCGGCTGCACGGCTTCGAGCGCACGTGGTTCGCGGGGCAGATCACGGGTGCCGAAGGCTACGTGGAGGCAGCGGCCTGCGGGCTGCTCGCGGCGATCGCGGCGTCGCGGAGGCTGCAGGGTCTCGAGTTTGCGGCCGTGCCGCCCGACACGATGCTCGGTTCGATCGTCGCGCATCTGCAGAACACGGCGACGGACGATTTTCAGCCCGCAAACGTGACGTGGCAATTCGTCGCTCCGCTCGACGCAGAGCTTCGCGTGCGGCCGGACGGACGCCCGATCAAGATGGACAAACGCCTCAAACGGCAGCAGTACGCGGAGCGCGCGCTCACGCAACTCGAGGCCTGGCGGTCCGCCGTCGCCGTGCCGCGGGAAGACGCCGCTCTCGTCTAGCGAATCCGGGCCCGTATGAGAATTCGCTCCACGACGATCCTCGCCGTCCTGCGCGACGGCAAGCTCGCGATCGCGGGCGACGGCCAAGTGACGCTCGACAAGACGATCGTTAAGCACGGCGCGCACAAGGTGCGTCGCATCGCCGCAGGTGCGGTCGTCGCGGGCTTCGCCGGCGGCGCCGCCGACGGCATCACGCTCCTCGAGAAATTCGAAGCGAAACTCGGCGAGTACAAGAACAATATCGTCCGCGCTTCGGTCGAGCTCGCCAAAGACTGGCGTCAGGACCGCGCGCTGCGGCGTCTCGAAGCGCTGCTCGTCGTCGGCAACGCCGAGCACCTGTACGTGCTCAGCGGCACGGGCGACATCATCGAGCCGGACGAGGGCATCGCCGCGGTCGGCAGCGGCGGACCGTACGCGCAGGCCGCCGCCATGGCCCTCGTCCGCCACACGACGCTCGACGCGCCCGCGATCGCCCGCGCCGCCCTCGAGATCGCCGGCCGCATCGACATCTACACGAACGCCGACATCATCGTCGAGACGGTCGGCTAG
>JAABUX010004376.1_pt1 | contig 17972 bp, 12 predicted proteins | sample 5561851 | NCBI WGS metagenome assembly JAABUX01 (sample SAMN10711883, study PRJNA513361) | rock metagenome | isolation source: Antarctica rocks | place: Antarctica: Victoria Land, Richard Nunatak red sandstone | collected 2016-01-03 | reverse complement strand
GACGCGGGCGGCGAGGTTGCTGGTCAGCGGGTACTTGCCGCCGGCGTAGGCGGGCACCATCGGCTCGCCGCCGCCGCCGACCGCGCACTCCACCGTCGTCTCCCGCACGCGGAGGTAGCGCAGCAGGCGGCCGGCGAAGATGAACGTGTCGCCGGGACGCATGGTGTTGACGAAGTATTCCTCGACTTCGCCGAGCGAGCCGCCGCGCTGCCCGGCCAGCCGAACCTTCAGCAGCGGCATTTCCACGATCGTGCCGATGTTCATCCGCGCCAGCCGGGCGATCCGGTCGGAGCGGACGTGCATCCGTCCGTCCGCGTCGTGGAACAGCTTGCGGTAGCGGTCGTAGGCGGCGAGCGCGTAGCCGCCATCCTCGACGAAGCGCAGCACGTCGTCGAACGCCGCCCGGTCCAGCGTGCGGTATGGCCCGGCGGACGCGACTTCGGCATACAGCTCGTCCGGATGGAACGGGGCGGCGGCGGCCATCAGCAGGACGTGCTGGGCGAGCACGTCCAACCCGCCGGGCCGCGGCGGATCGCCGTCCAGCTCCCGCGCCGCGACCCCGGCCACGGCCGCCGTGCACTCCAGCACCTCGAACCGGTTGGCCGGCACCAGGATCGCCCGCGACGCCTCGTCCATGCGGTGGTTGGCCCGCCCGACCCGCTGCAGCAGCCGCGACACGCCCTTGGGCGCGCCGACCTGGATCACCTGGTCGACGCCGCCCCAGTCGATCCCGAGGTCGAGCGAGGACGTCGCCACCACCGCCCGCAGCTCGCCGCGCGCCATCGCCGCCTCCACCCGGCGTCGCTGCGCGATGTCCAGGCTGCCATGGTGCAGCGCGATCGGCAGCGTCTCGTCGTTCAGCTTCCACAGCGCCTGGAACAGCAGCTCGCCCTGCGCGCGGGTGTTGACGAACACGATCGACATGCCGGCGGCCCGGATGCGCCCCATGATGACTGCGGCCGAGGCGAGCCCCATCCGGCCCGACCAGGGTACCCGGTCCTCCGACAGCATGATCGACAGGTCCGGCGGCGCGCCGTCCGCGACCTCGATTATCCGCAAGCCCGGCGCCGTGCCGCCGACGAAATCGACGATGTCCTGCCGGTAGGCCACGGTGGCGGACAGCCCGACCCGGCGCAGCTTCGGCGACAGGCGGCCGAGCCGGGCCAGGCACAGCGCGAGCTGGTCGCCGCGCTTGGTGCCGGCGAGGGCGTGGGCCTCGTCGACGACGACGCAGGCGAGGCGGCCGAACATCTCCGGCGCGCCCTCCTGCGAGACCAGCAGCGCCAGGCTTTCCGGCGTGGTCAGCAGGATGTTGGGGGGCCGAAGCTTCTGGCGGGCGCGCTTGGTGGCGGGCGTGTCGCCGGTGCGGGTCTCAATCGAGATGGACAGCCCCATCTCCGCAACGGGCGCCGTCAGGTTGCGCGCGATGTCGGTGGCGAGCGCCTTCAGCGGTGAGACGTACAGCGTGTGCAGCCCGTCCTGTGGCGATTCCGCCAGAGCCACGAGGCTGGGCAGGAACCCGGCCAGCGTCTTGCCCCCGCCGGTGGGCGCGATCAGCAGCACGCTCTCGTTCGCCGCCGCGGCGTCCAGCATGTCGAGCTGATGCGGCCGCGGCTGCCAGCCACGGCGGGCGAACCAATCGGCGAAACGTTCTGGCAATGTTCCAGGCATGACGACGTACATAAAGCGACTCGGGCGTGAAAACCAGCGATTCTCCTCTCTCGCATCGGCGGGCGAGGGCCAGCAGCCTGCACGCGATCGTAGCCAAAGCTTCATTTGTCCAGGCGCGTCCGACTTGCCAGCGTCTCGCCGCAGGAGAACGCACATGACCAAGACGCCCCGGAAAACCCGCTCCAAGAAGCTGCCCTACAACGTGCCGACCGATCCGGCCGCGCCGATCGACAACACGCAGGCGCACGCGGTGGACCAGCCGGTGTTCGGCCAGCCGGTCGCGACCGTCGATCCGACCGAGTTCACCGTCACCCACGCCAACGACTCCCAAGCCTACAAGACGCTGGACGCCCTCAACGCCCGGCACGCGCTGCAGCCGCTGCCGTTCCCGGCCCCGCGCGGCCTGCCGGAGCCGGTGCTGACCCTGGCGCACATCCTCGGCGCCAACGGCCAGGCCGCCGTGGACGCGGCGGAGCACGCCGGGCAACTGGTGTTCCACTCGGTCGGCGACACCGGCAATACCCGCGGCCCCGATCCGCAGAACCTGGTTGCCGACAAGATGCTCAGCGACTTCCAGGAGGCAGCCTTGGCCGAGACGCCGTTGTTCTATTTCCACCTCGGCGACGTCATCTACAACTTCGGCGAGCGGCTGTACTACTACGACCAGTTCTACGACCCGTACCGCAACTACCCGGCGCCGATCGTCGCCTTGGCCGGCAACCACGACGGCATGATCGCGCCCGGCGCCCACGCCATCACGCTCGACGCCTTCGTACAAAACTTCTGTGCCGAGGGCTTCCGCATCAACCCCGAGGCCGGCGGGCTCAGCCGCACCGCGCAAATCCAGCCCGGCGTGTTCTTCACGTTCGAGGCGCCGTTTGTCCGCATCCTGGCGCTATACAGCAACACGCTGGAGGACCCCGGCGTGATCTCCACCCAGGGCGGCACGTTCCCCGAACTGGACGACTCGCAGCTCGACTACCTTCGCGCGGCGCTCGGGCGGGTGAAGCGGGAGGGCTTCGCGGGCGCGCTGATCGTGGCGCACCACCATCCGGCGTACACCGCCGGGTCGAAGCACGGCTGGAGCAGCGACATGCGGGCCGAGATCGACGCGGTATGCACCGAGGTCGGCGTTTGGCCGCACGCGGTGCTGTCGGCCCACGCCCACAACTACCAGCGCTTCACCCGCATGCGCGGCGACATGCAAATCCCTTACGTCATCGCCGGCAATGGCGGCCACGGCCTGGGCAAGCTGACGCGCAAGGCGACCGGGCCGCGACGGGTGCCGATGGAGATCGAGCCGGCGTCGAACCGGGCGGACCGGGTCGTGCTGGAAAACTACGACGACCAGGATTATGGCTATCTCCGCATCGTGGCGACGGCGGCGCAATTGCGGATCGAGTATCACCCGGCGAGCGACGGCGGTGCCGCGAAAACGCCCGACGACGCCGTGACGATCGATCTCGCCACGCACCGGGTGGCGTATTTCCGGGGGTGAGCAGGCAAGGGCAGGGCCATGGCGTTCCATTCGTTGGCCTGGGGCGGTCATCACACAGGGACGCTGGGATGAGACGCGAGTTGGTGCTGCTGCCGATCTGGACCTGGCTGCTGGCCTTCGTCGCCGTGCCGGCCTTGATCGTGGTGGCGCTGTCGTTCTCGCTGTCGGCGCCCGGCCTGCCGCCCTACGATCCCGTCATCACCTGGGATGGCTGGCGGCCTGCGCTGCACCTGGACCTGTCCAACTACCAGACATTGGCCGCCGACGCGTTCTACCTCGACGCCGGACTGCAGAGCCTTCTGGTCGCGAGCGTGTCGTCCGCGCTGTGCTTGCTGATCGGCTACCCGATGGCGCTGGCGATCGCGCGCGCGCCGGAGCGGTGGCGCTCGCTGCTGCTGCTGCTCGTGATGCTGCCGTTCTGGACGGGGTTCCTGCTGCGCATCACCGCCTGGATCGGGCTGCTGCGCGACGAGGGCTGGATCAACGCGGCCCTGCTGGCGACGGACCTGGTCTCGGCGCCGATCCACATGCTGTACACCCGGTTCGCCATGTATGTCGGTATCACCTACTGCTACCTGCCGTTCATGGTGCTGCCCCTGTACGCGCGCCTGTCCAAGCTCGACCCGGCGCTCGAGGAGGCCGCCGCCGACCTCGGCGCATCGCCGGTCTGGGTGTTTCTCACCGTCACCTTGCCGCTGTCGCTCCCGGGCGTCGCCGCGGGGGTCGCGCTGGTGTTCATGCCGGCGGTGGGCGAATACGTCATCCCGGAGCTGCTCGGCGGACCGTCGTCGCAGACCATCGGGCGGGCGCTGTGGAACGAGTTCTTCACCAACCACGACTGGCCGATGGCGGCGGCGCTGGCGAACGCGCTGCTGCTGGTGCTGCTGCTGCCGATGGCGCTGCTGCGGTCGGGCCAGCGGCGACTTTAGCTACCCGGCCACGGCGAGACCCCGATGAGATGGACGTGACCCCCGAGCATGAGCGCGTAGGCGGCGAGGCCGGAAGCGGGTCGCCACCAGCCGAACTCCCGCGCAGCCAGTGTGTTGCGGCCGGACAGGATGGCGGCGAACGGCACGATGGAGGTGCGGGAGGCGAACGCGTCCCACGCCGGGCCGCCGAGGACCCGGCGTCGTTTCGCGTCGATTGAGACGGTGCCGGCCACGGCCACGATCGCCAGCGCCGCGAAGAACAGCAGGGACGCTACGTCGCCGTTCCCGATCAGGTGAACGCCGGCCCAGAGTGCCACGCCCATCAGGAACGGGTGCCGGGTGACGCGAACGATGCCTTGCGGCGGGCGGTCCACCAGCCCCTCCTGCGCCACCGCCGTCGGGTTCGGCGTCGCGAGCCCGATGACCACCAGCAGGAAGGCCGGCAGCATGAGCACGATCGCAACCGGTTTCCACCACTCCAGCTGGCCCCAGGTCGGCGCGTACGCCGCCCCGTTATAGGCCGCAACCAGCCAAATCAGCGCCGCGACCGACGCGATGGAGAACCCGGTCATGTAGGCCCTCAGGCCGACGCGCGCCACGATCGCGTCGCGCGCCGTGGTGCCGGACACGCCGAGGTGGATCGCGATGAACACCACCGCGGCGAGGGCCAACGAGATCATCGGAGGGTTCGGCGGCCGGCGAACGCGTTGTACAGCCATAGCACGACGACCGCGCCGAGGATCGCCACGACCATGCTATACAGGTTGAACCCGGTGACGCCGACGCCGCCCAGGACATCGAACAGGAAGCCGCCCACGAAGGCCCCGACGACGCCGAGCACGATGTTCAGCACGAGGCCCTGGCCGGAGCCGGTGTAGAGCTTGCTCGCGATGAAACCTGCGATCAGGCCGAGAATCAGCCAGCCAATTATCGACATCCTGTCATGCTCCGGAAGGTGAACAACGCCTTAGCTGAGTGGCAGCCGGCCGCCGCGTCAACCGCTATTCACACGCCGGGCTTCTCGTTCGCCGACCTGGCCGTATATTCGCCGGGTGGATGGAATGGTGGCGATCGTCGGGGCGGGGGTTGCGGGACTGGCCGCCGCGGGCCGGGTCCGGCATGCCGGCCTCGACTGCGTGGTGCTGGAAGCGTCGTCGCGCATCGGCGGACGCGCCTGGACCACTCGGCCGGGCGCACTCGGCGGGGCCGCGTTCGATCACGGCGCGTCATGGCTGCACGCGGCTGAGCGCAACCCGTTGGCCGAGCTCGCGCGGACGTGCGGCGATACCCTGATCGACTCCGACGCCGCCCGGCAGGGGCGCGTGTTCATCGGCGCAGCGCTAGCCGAGCCCGACGATGTAGCGGAATACGACGCCGCCCAGGCCGCGTTCGCGCAGGCGACCGAAGCCCGGCTCGGGGCGGGACAGGCGGATACCAGCCTGGCCGACGCCGTCGCGGGCCTGGCGAATCGCTGGATTGCCACGGTCGCCACCTGGGAGGGGCCGATCATCGCCGCCGCCGACGCGCGGACGTTGAGCTTACGGGATTGGAAGGCCAACGAACTCGCCGGCCGTAATCTCGAGGTGGAGGAGGGGCTCGGCGCGTTCGTGGCCCGGCGGCTTGGCATGGCTGCCGGGCCGGTGCTGCTCGACACCCAAGTCACCCGCATCGACCGGAGCGGTCGCCGCATTCGCGTTGAGACTACGGACGGAGCCGTCGCCTGCGACGCCTGCGTCGTGACGGTGTCCACGGGCGTGCTCGCGTCCGGCGTTATCGCGTTCACGCCGACGCTGCCGGACGCGACCCGGACCGCGATCGACGGCCTGCCGATGGGGCTGCTGACGAAGGTCGCGTTCGGTGCGGCCGGGGCGGACCGGCTGGACCTGCCGAACTCCTGCGGCATCGAGCAGCGTGTGGCGGCCGTCGACGACCCGGCGATGATGTTCATTGCCTGGCCGCACGGGCACCGCCACGTCATCGGCTTTGTGGGGGGCAGCGCCGCCTGGAAACTGGCCGACGGGGACGCCGAAGCTTTCGCCCGCGACCGGCTTCGCGGGATGTTCGGCAGCCGCGCCGACGCTGTGTTTCCCGACGCTGCGATCGTGACCGGCTGGGGCCGCGACCCGTTCTCCCTCGGCGCCTACGCCTATGCTCGTCCCGGCATGGCCGGCGCGCGGGCGGCGCTGGGCATTCCGGTGGATGGACGGCTGATCTTCGCCGGCGAGGCCACCCGCACCGACGGCTTGGCCGGAACCGTCGGCGGCGCCGTACTCGCCGGGCAGGAGGCCGCCGACGTTGCGATCAGAGCATGCGCTGCAGGATGATCTTCTGGATGTCCGACGTGCCCTCGTAGATCTGGCACACCCGTACGTCGCGGTAGATGCGCTCGACCGGATAGTCGCATAGGTATCCGTAGCCGCCGAGGGTCTGGATGGCGGCGCTGCAGATCGTCTCGGCCGCCTCGGAGGCGAACAGCTTGGCCATCGCCGCGGCTTCGAGCGCCGGTTGGCCCGCATCCTTCAGCCGGGCCGCGTGCAGCACGAGTTGGCGGGACGCCTCCAACCGTGTTTTTGCGTCCACGAGCCGAAAGCCGACGGCCTGGTGGTCGATGATGCGCTTGCCGAAGCTCTGGCGGTCCTTCGCGTAGCCGACCGCGTAGTCGAGCGCCGCCCGCGCCATGCCGACGCTCTGTGCCGCGATGCCGATCCGCCCGGCTTCCAGGGTGGAAAGAGCTATCTTGTAGCCTGCACCCTCCGCCCCAATGCGTTGATCTTCTGGGATTTCGAGGTCGATGAATTCCAGGTGGCAGGTGTCCGACGCGCGCTGGCCAAGCTTGTCCTCGACCCGCGCGACCTTGAAGCCGGGGGCGTCGTTGGCGACGACGAAGCAGGACAGGCCTTTCTTGCCGGCGGCCGGGTCAGTGACGGCGAACAGGAGGATGGTGTGGCCGATCTTGGCGTTCGAGATGAACTGCTTGGCGCCGTTGACGACGTAGCGTCCGTCCTTTTTCACGGCCTTGGTGCGCAGGGCTGACGCCTCCGACCCGGCGCCCGGTTCCGTGAGCGCGAAGCTGCCGATCGCGGCGCCGGTCGCCATCGGCCGCAGCCACCGGTCGCGCTGCGCGTCGGTGCCGTACATCTGTAATATCTCGCAGGTCGGCGCGTTGTGCACGCTGACCAAGGTCGACACGCTGCCGTCGCCCGCCGCGATCTCCTCGACGACGCGGGCGTAGGTGTGCATGTCGATCTCGGCCCCGTCCCACTCCGCGGAGATGGTGGCGCCGAGGAAACCCATCTCGCCCAACTCGCGCACGACCTTGGGCTCGATCTCGCCGGCTCGTTCCCGGGCGGCGGCCGTGGGCGCTAGGCGCTGCTCGGCGTAGCGGCGGGCGGTGTCGACGATGAGGGCGGACGGATCGGTTTGTTCGAGCATGACGGATTCTCCGGGTTCAGTGCAGCAGTTCGAGCGCGATGGCCGTGGCCTCCCCGCCGCCGATGCAGATCGCCGCGACCCCGCGCCGCAAGCCGCGCTGGCGCAAGGCGGCGAGCAGGGTGACGATGATGCGAGCGCCGGACGCGCCAATCGGGTGGCCGAGCGCGCACGCGCCGCCGCGCACGTTGACCTTATCGGTCGGGATATCGAGTTCGCGCTGCGCCGCCAGGACCACGACCGCGAACGCCTCGTTGATCTCGAACAAATCCACGTCGTCGATCGACCATCCCGCGCGGGCGAGGACCTTGCGAATGGCGGGGGCGGGGGCGGTGGTGAACCAGGCCGGGTCCTGCGCGTGGGTCGCGTGGGCGACGATGCGGGCGAGGGGGGTGAGCCCTCGGTCCTCCGCCTCGCGTTCGGCGGCGAGCACGATCGCGGCGGCGCCGTCGGAGATCGACGAGGCGTTCGCGGCGGTGACGGTGCCGCCGGCGCCGAACGCCGGACGCAGGGTGGCGATTTTGGACGGGTCCGCCCGGCGCGGCTGCTCGTCGTTTGAAATACGAACATCGCCCTTGCGACCCGGCACCGTGACCTCGACGATCTCGTCGCGCAGCGCGCCGTTCGCGCCGGCCTCCTGCGCCAGGCGCAGCGAGCGTTCGGCGAACGCGTCCTGGTCGGCGCGGCTGAAGCCCAGCTTGGCGGCGGTGTCGTCGGCGTAGGTGCCCATGGCGCGGCCGGGGTTGTAGGCGTCCTCCAACCCGTCCAGCGCCATCGAATCCATGACCTGGGTGTGGCCGTATTTCACCCCGCCCCGTAACCGGGGCAGCAGGAACGGCGCGTTGCTCATGCTTTCCATCCCGCCCGCGACCAGCACGCCCCCGCCGCCCGCCACCAGCGAGTCGTGGCATTGGATCAACGCCTGCATGCCGCTCCCGCACATCTTGTTGATGGTGACGGCCGGCGCGGAGGTCGGTATGCCGGCCGCGATGGCCGCCTGCCGCGCGGGCGCCTGGCCGAGCCCGGCGGGCAGCACGTTGCCCATCACCACGCCGCCGACGCCATCGGCGGATACGTTCGCCCGCCCGAGCGCTGCGGCGATGGCGGACGCGCCCAGGGCGATCGCGGTGAGCGGCGCCAGGTCGCCCAGCAATCCACCGATCGGCGTGCGGGCCGCGCCCAGGATGCAGATTGACGTCATCAGGCGTTCCCCTACTCGGCGGCCGCCGCGGCGGGCCTGCGGTCCAGCGCCGCCAGCAATGCGGCACGGTTGGCCTCGGCGTCGTCCATGCTTTTCTGCTTCACCGGGCCGAAGCCGCGGATGTGCATCGGAATGTCGGCCAGTGCGACCGCGGTGTCCAGCGTGCCGGGCCGGAGCGACGCCAGCGTGCGAGCGATATCGCTTTCGTAGCTGGCGATCAGCGCCCGCTCGCGCCGGCGCTCCGCCCGCCAACCGAATACGTCCAGCGGGGTGCCGCGCAGCATCCGGCCGTGGCGCAGCACGCGGAACAGCGGCAGGGCAATGCGGCCGGGGATGGCGATCTTGCGCGGCCGCTTGGTTGCCGGGTCGGTGCCCGTGCCGGGTGGGGCCAAGTGGAACACCGGACGCTCGCCGTAGGTTGCGGCGGCGTGCAAGCGGGCGACCTCGTACTCGTCCTTGACGGCGAGGGCGCGGAAATACCCTTCGGCGACGGCCCGCGTCAATGCGCCAGGCTCCCCCATCACCTCCCGCTCGCGGGCCGCGACACGGTCGACCAACTGTCGGTAGCGCCGGGACAGGCGGCCCGACTGGTAGCGAACCAGCTCGGCTGCCCGCGAGTCGACGAGGGCGCCCAGGGTCGCGGGAGCCGCGGGTTCGTCCTGCACGATCTCGATCGCCAGCTCCGGCCGGGTCGCCAGGATGCGGCCCCACAGGAAAGCGCGCTTGTTCAGCTCGACCGCCGTGCCGTTCAGCTCCATCGACCGGTGCAGCGCCGCCAGCCCGACCGGCACGAGGCCCAGCTGCCAGGAAAGCCCCAACATCAGGGTGTTGAGCGCCTGCGCGTTGCCGAACAGCCGCTCCGACAGGGCCGCCGCGCGCAGGTAGCGCGACGCGTTGCCGCCGGTCGCCCGGTCGATCGTGCGGCGGTGCAGGCCCGCGTCGATGCGGGTGTCGCGGTCGGTGAGGAAGCCGGTGCCCGCCTGCAAATCGAGGTTGCCGATGACGGCGGCCCCGAGCCGGCAGCGCTCCAGCACGCCGGCCTGCGCGCCCACTCCGAGATCGGCTGCCAGCATCATCTGCGCCTCGCCGGTCGGGATACGCACCACGTCCAGCCCCGCCGCCGCGACCTGCACGTGGGAGACGACGGCGCCGTTCTTCTGCGCCAGGCCGGTGAAGTCGAGCGTGCTGACCTCGTTTCCCTCCAGGCTCGCCGCCATGGCGACGATGGCGCCGCAGGTGACGATGCCGCCGCCGCCGATGCCGGCGAACAGCGCGCGCCACGGCACGTCCAGGCCCGGCAGTGACGGCGTCGCCAACCCAGCCGCGAACTCGGCCTCCCGCGCCTGCCACTGTCCGGCGGTGTCAGCCGCCGGAGCCGCCGTGCGCGCCGTCACGAAGCTGGGGCAGAACCCCTTCAGGCACGACAAATCGGTGTTGCAGCTTGTCGGCGAGATGCGGCGCTTGCGGCCGTACTCGGTCTCGACCGGCTCGATGGCGATGCAGTGCGATTGGGTGGAGCAGTCGCCGCAGTTCTCGCAGACCCGCGTGTTGATGCTGACGACGACATCCGCCGCAGCCATCTTGCCCCGCTTGCGGCGGCGTCGCTTCTCGGTCGCGCAAACCTGGTCGTAGATGATGACCGATACGCCCTCGGTGGCGGCAAACGAGCGCTGCACCGCATCCAGTTCCGTCCGCGGGTGGCGTTCGACGCCGGGCGGCAGCAGGTTGGCGGCGGGCAGGCGCGCCGGGTCGTCGACGACGAGGGCGATGCGGCCGACGCCTTCGGCGGCGACCTGCCGGGCGATGTCGATGGCGCTGAGCCCGCCCTCGGGGGGCTGGCCGCCGGTCATGGCGACCGCGTCGTTGAACAGGATTTTATAGGTCATGCGGGCCTTGCCGGCCACCGCCTGCCGGATCGCGAGCAGGCCGGAGTGCTGGAAGGTGCCGTCGCCCATGTTCGCGAAGATGTGCGGCGTCGCGGTGAACGGGGCGATGCCGAGCCAGGCTACGCCTTCGCCGCCCATGTGGCTGAAATTGCGGGTTTCCGGTGTGTTCTGCAGCGCCATGATGTGGCAGCCGATGCCCGCCATGGCGAAGCTGCCCTCCGGCAGCCGGGTCGACGTCGTGTGCGGACAACCGGCGCAGAAGGTGGGCACGCGGGCGATCAGCCCGGCCGGGCGCTCCGCGGCGCAGGCGGCGGGCGGGGCGTCCACGGCAATCCCGAAGGTCGGCAGGAACCGGGCGAGGGCACTCGCCACCAGTTCGGGCGACAGCTCCATGACCGCGGGCAGCAGCGGCGCGCCGGCGATGTCGGTTTTGCCGGCGACGGCGGGCCGCTGGTCCGCGGCCAGGTTGTAGAGCGCGCTGCGGATTTGCGCCTCGACGAAGCTGCGCTTCTCCTCCACCACCAGCAGCGCCCGCCGCCCGGCGGCGAACCGGCGCAACCCCTCCGTCTCGAGCGGCCAGGACAGGCCGACCTTGTACACCGCGATCTGCGGCGAGTCTGCCAGGCCGAGCCGCCGCAAAGCGTGCCGCACATCGTGGTGGGCCTTGCCGACGGTCACGATCCCGACCGGCGCCTCGGCCGTGCCTGAGGTCACGCGGTCGAGCCCGTTGGCGCGCCACCAGGCTTGCGCCGCCGGAAGCCGCTCCAGCAGCATCCGCCGCTCGGTCTCGACCCGGTCCGCGGGGAAACGCAGCGTCATGTCGAGGTTCAACCCGTGCGGCGGCAGGACGAGATCGGCGGGCGTCACGAACGATCGCGTGGACGGTACGACGACCGTGGCGGCCTGCTCCGCCGTCTCCGCGATGGTCTTCATCGCCACCCACACGCCCGAAAAGCGCGACAGGGCGATCCCGGCCAGTCCGAAGGCGACGATTTCGGCCACGTCCGCCGGCTGGATGACCGGCATCATCACCGCCTCGAAGATTTGGTCGGTCTGGTGCGGGAACGTCGAACTGTGCGCGGCGTGGTCGTCGCCGGCGACCGCCAGCACGCCGCCGAGACGACTGGTGCCGATCATGTTGGCGCAGCGCAGGGCGTCGGCGCTGCGATCGACGCCGGGTCCCTTGCCGTACCACATGCCGAACGCGCCCTCGACCTGGGCACCGGGGTAGCTGTCGATCTGCTGCGTCCCCAGCAGCATGGTCACCGCGAGATCCTCGTTCACCCCGGGCTGGAACCGCACGCCGTGGGCGGTCAGCAGGCGTTCGCGACGCCATAACTCCTGGTCTAGTCCGCCAAGCGGGGAGCCGCGATAGCCCGACACCAGCCCGGCGGTTCGGTATCCCGCCGCCCGATCCAGCCGCGCCTGCTCCAGCAGCACGCGCACCAGCGCCTGGACGCCGCCGAGCAGCACGGGCGCGTCGAACTCCGTGTAGCGGCTGTCCAAGGTGATGCGATCCGACACGAGCCCGACATCCATCTGCGCGCACTCCCTCGATCGATGCCCCAGCCTAGGCCAGATGCGGCGCGCGTGTGTGGTCGTATTCGCGATGGGAACAGTGCAGAATTGGCAGGATATTCCAATGGTGCGCTGCAATGCGGGAGATCACCCTTGCGCCTCGACCGGATCGACCTGTCTATCCTGGACCACCTGCAGCGCGAGGGCCGCGCCACCACGGTCGAACTAAGCGAAGCCGTCGGGCTCTCGCCGTCACCGTGCCATCGCCGGCAGAAGCTGCTGGAGGATGCGGGGATCATCAGCCGCTACGTGGCGCTGCTCGACCCCGACCGGGTCGGCCTACCCGTCAGCGTGTTCGTCTCCGTCGAGCTTCTAGGCCAGACGCAGGAGCATTTGAACGCCTTCGAGGCCGCGGTCGCTGGATGCTCGGAGGTGATGGAGTGCTACGTGATGACGGGGGAGAGCGACTACCTTTTGCGCGTCGTCGCCCCGGATTTGGCCGCGTACGAGGAATTCCTGCGCACCCGGCTGACCAGGATGCCGGGCGTACGCGGCGTGCGCTCGGCGTTTGCGTTGAAGCGGGTGATCTACCGGACGAACCTGCCGGTGAAGCGGAAGCGCTAGGAGACGACCGGCTCGGTCAAATGGCGTCCCCATTTCAGGCGCAGGGCCAGCTTGTTCAGCTTGCCGGTGGCAGTGTGCGGCAGTTCGGGGAGCGAGACGACTGCGTCGGGCAGCCACCAATTCGGGACATGGCCGCGGTAGCTGGCCAGCACCGCGTCGGTGTCGATGGTCCGGCCCTCCTTCGGCACGACCAGCAGCAGCGGCCGCTCGTCCCATTTTGGGTGATACGCCGCGATGATCGCAGCCTCGGCCACGTCGGGATGGGCGACGGCGATGTTCTCGAGCGTGATGGAGCTGATCCACTCGCCGCCGGACTTGATGACGTCTTTGGAGCGGTCGGTGATTTCCATGTAGCCTTCGGGATCGATGGTCGCGACGTCGCCGGTCGCGAACCAGCCGTCCTCGTCGGCGCCACCGAGGGCGTTCGGTCCAAAATACCGGTTGCAGACCCAGTGGCCCCGCACCATCAGGTTGCCGAACGCCACGCCGTCCCAGGGCAGCGCCTCGTTGGCGTCGTTCACGATCTTCATCTCGATCCCGTAAATGCCGCGCCCCTGGTTGAGCGCGCGGCGTGCGGCCGCCTGCTCGCTCATCGGAGCCGCCTTCGGGCGATTATAGGTGCCGAGCGGACTGGTTTCGGTCATGCCCCAGGCGTGATCCACGCGGACGCCGTATTCGCGTCCGAACGCCTCGATCAGCATGGGCGGGCAGGCCGAGCCGCCGATCACCAGCTTTTTCACAGTTTCCAGCCGCGTGCCGGAACTGCGTAGGTGCTGCAGCAGGCCCAGCCAGATCGTGGGAACGCCGGCCGATACCGTAATGCGCTCGCTGTTCATCAGCCCGGCCACGCTCGCCCCGTCGAGGTGCCGGCCCGGCATCACGAGTGCCGCGCCGACCAGGGGTGCGGCGAACGGGGCGCCCCACGCGTTGACGTGGAACATCGGCACGACCGGCATCGTCCGATCGGTCGCGGAAAAGCCCATCACATCCGGCATGTTGATGGCGTAGGCGTGCAGCAGGGTCGAGCGATGGCTGTACAGCACGCCCTTCGGCCGCCCGGTCGTGCCGGACGTGTAGCAGAGCCCGCTTGCGCTCTGCTCGTCGAAGTCCGGCCACTCGAAGCCCTCGTCAGCCGCCTCCATCAAGTCTTCGTAGCAGAACAACTTCATTCTGGGCGGCAGGACGATCTCGGGCATATTAGCGCGGTCGGTCATCATGACGACGGCGCGCACGCTCGGCGTCCGCGGCGTCAAACCGGCGAGCAGCGGCGCGAATGTCGTATCGGCAAACAGCACGACGTCGCCGGCGTCGCCGACAATGTAGGCGAGGTCGTCCAAACCCAAGCGAGGGTTGATGGTGTGGCAAATGGCACCCATGCCGGGGAGGGCGTAGTACAACTCGAAGTGGCGATAGCCATTCCACGCCAGCGTGCCGACCCGGTCGGACGGGCCAACGCCCAAACCCTGAAGGACACGCACCAGCCGTCGCGCCCGGCGTTCGACTTCGGCATAGGTGGTACGATGGATTGCGCCCTCGACCGTCTTGGAGACGATCTCGGTCGTGGCATGGTTCTGGGCGGCGTGCCGAAGGATCGAGGAGATCATCAGCGGCCGCGTCTGCATCAGTCCTAACATGGCGTTCCCCGGCCCGGCGCGTTCAGCGTGCGCCGTCCGGGAAGGTTATACGGTGCGCTCCGGCTTGCAAACGTTAGCTGTGGGCAGCGATGAACTTTGCGATAAGCGGGGCGATGTCGCTGCGGAACCTGGCGCCGTTGAACAGGCCGTAGTGCCCGACGCCGGGCTGCTCGTAATGCTCGCGCATGTCGTCGGCGAGATGCGGCGTCATCCGGTGAGTGGCCCGGGTTTGCCCCACGCCTGAGATGTCGTCGCGCTCGCCCTCGATCGTCAGCAGCGCCGTGCGGCGGATCGCGGCGACGTCGACCGGACGCCCGCGGGAAACCATCAGGCCGCGCGGCAGCAGATGGCGTTGGAACACGACATCGATGGTCTGCAGGTAGAACTCGGCCGAGAGGTCCATGACAGAACGATACTCGTCGTAGAACGCCCGCTTGGCCGCGAGTGGCTCACCATCCCCGTCCACCAGGTGGGCGAACATCTGCCAATGCGCTTCGATGTGCCGGCCAAGGTTCATCGCCATGAAGCCGGTCAGCTGCAGGAAGCCGGGATAGACCGGCCGCATGAACCCTGGCTGGCCGAACGGCACGCGATGGATGACCCGGCTTTTGAACCAGTCGAGGTCATGCTTCTTGGCAAAATTGTTGACCTCCGTCGGCGCCTCCCGCGTGTCGATGGGGCCGCCGATCAGGGTCATGCTGCGGGGCGCTGCAACGGTCGGATCGGCGTTCATCAGCGCAGTCGCGGCCAAGACCGGGACCGCAGGCTGGCACACCGCCAAAAGGTGGGTTTGCGGGCCGAGGTGTTCGACGAACTGCATGACGTAGTTGATGTAGTCGTCCAGGTCGAAATCCACCGACCCAACCGGCATCTCCCGGGCGTTCTGCCAATCAGTGATGTAGACGTCGTGATCGGGCAGGAAAGCCGCGACGGTGCCGCGCAGCAGCGTGGCGAAATGCCCTGACATCGGCGCCACGATCAGCAGGGTCGGGTCGTGGGGCCGATGGGCCGCGCGCGCGAAATGCTTCAGGTCGCACCAGGGCAGCCGCAACGCGACCTCCTCGGTGACAGGGACGTCGATCCCGTCGATGCGCGTGTGGGTATGCCCAAACTCGGGCTTCTTGAACGAGCGCGTGGTGTGCTCGAAGCTGTCCAGCGCGGCGGCGGCGACACGGCCGAGCGGAAGTTCACGAAACATGTTGATGGGCGAGTCCAGCATCGAGAGCGCGCCGGTGGCCATTGCGCGCACCGGCTCCAGGGCCAGCCGCTGCATTTCATAGTAGTGATAGAGCATGTCGTGCTTTCCGGGGTTCGAGGTATCAGCTGCGTCCGGCGCGGAACACAGCGAACAAGGCTTTGGCGATCTCGTCAGGGCTGCGGCCATCACCATGGCCAGGACGAAACCATGTCAGGGTCCAGTTAAGGGCGCCTAAAAGAGCCAGCCGAAAACTTGCAGGCTCGACGCCGGGTGGCAGAGAGACAGCATCTGTCAGGCCGCGTATCACGTCTTCGTAGCGGTCGCGTTGTCGTATGAGTTCCCCGCGCACGGAACTTGCCTCGTCGGGTGAGCCAGCGACGACGGCTGCGAGAGAGCCTCCACCCAGTAAGACGCGTAAATGGGCCGTTGCCGCCGCTTCCAGCCGGTCCCACGGATCGGACTGGGCCTGGACCGCCGTATCGATGGCCGCGATCATGTGATCGATAGCGTCCTCGTAGACCGACGCGAGCAAAGCGTTCTTGGACGGAAAATAATAGTAGACCGACCCGGGCAGCATGCCGACGGCGGCGGCGATGTCCCGTATCGACGTTCGTTCGAAGCCTTTGCGACCGAATAGAAGGGCGGCTTCGGTTAGGATTTGCCGCCGACGACCGTCCATTGCTGGTGTGCTAGCCAAGGGCGGCAGGTGCAACGACGGCGACCAAAATTTGAAACAAGCGTTTGACCATGTTGCATCGCACTATGGTCTACCTGGTGCGCGGCCGCTAGCCGAAAATCCGGGGGGCCCGCACCCGCGTGGCCAGTGTCACCCTAAGGTCACAGCCGCCTCACGCCTGCATCATGCATTGTCGAGCGGCGGCGCGATGATTGAGGGGATCGTGCGAAGCAGGATTTGAAGATCCAGGGCGAGCGACCACGAGCGGATATAGTCGAGATCGAACTCCACCCGCTTCATCAATTTCTCGGCCGTGTCGGTGTTGCCGCGCCATCCGTCCACCTGTGCCCAACCGGTCATCCCCGGCTTGACCCGGTAGCGAAGCGGGTAATCGGGCCGGACCTCGGCATAGAGCCGGCCACCCGCCTTGGCGCGGCTGGCGTGCGGGCGCGGGCCAACCAGCGACATGCTGCCACCCGCCACGTTCAGCAATTGCGGTAGTTCGTCGAGCGAGTATTTCCGAGCATAGCGACCAACCCGCGTGACGCGAGTATCGCCCGCACCCACCAATCGGTCGGCGGCATGGTCGGCTTGTTCGACGTAGAGAGAGCGGAACTTATACATCGAGAAGCTGGACCCGAACTGCCCGGTGCGAGTCTGTCGGAACAGCACCGGCCCTGGACTATCGATCTTGATCAGAATGGCAATCACCGCAAAGAGCGGCAGGAGAAGCACGATGAGGCTTATGGCGCCCGCGACATCCATGCCTCGTTTGATCGAGAGCCCGGCCTGGGAGAATGGCGGGCGCGACAGCACCGGCATCGATTTGACGGCAACGACATCGACGCCTGGAATCCTAAGCAGCGGGAGATGCTCGGGCGCGAGACGGACCGTGACGGGGAGAAACCACAGCGCGGCGAGGATGTCCCGGATGCGGTCGGCGGCAGACATCGGCAGGGCGACGAAAACATCAGTCACCTTCTCGGCGACGACTCGGCGGGCGAGCCCGCTCAAGCCATCCCGGGACGGCATCGACCCATCCGGCTCATCGACGATGCCGACGACATCGAAGGCGGCCCGAGCACCTGCGAGGCGGTTATCCCGAGCGAAATTGAGCGCCCACGAGCCGTTGCCGAACACCAAAGCGCGCGACGGAAGCGGCCATGCGGCCGGGAGCCGCTGCATTATGTCCCTGGCGCCATTGCCGAGAATGGTCACGCTAGCGGCGGCGCCGGCGAGCCAGGTTGCCAGCGTGGCGGCTCCCCAAGCCGATGTGAGGATGAGCGAGGCATGGATTGCGAACGAGCAGATGAACACTGCCGTGACTGCGCGCAGTGCGGTGCGGGACCGGCGTTCGGACGACGATACGGCGACCCCATCCATCAGAACGACCAGGAAGCAATATGCGAAAGAAAGTTCGAGTGGCTGGATGATCCCAGATTGCGCGGACGTGAGTTTTTGCAACAAAAATCCCGTGCCGAAGATGGAAAGCGCCTCCATCGAAAAGACAAATGAGGTAAGTAGCCAAGTGAACTGCCGTCGAGGTTGGTGGTTTCGAGAGGTTTCGTAGACATGGTCCGAAGGAAATAAGCTATTTTGAGCATCCAGCAAGGTTTGCTTGGCTCCCGTAAAAGAATTAGCACGATGGGATCACCAAGACATTAACATATTGTTTCGCATTAGCATGATTAGCAACATCGTTAATACA
>JAABUX010004372.1_pt1 | contig 17977 bp, 10 predicted proteins | sample 5561851 | NCBI WGS metagenome assembly JAABUX01 (sample SAMN10711883, study PRJNA513361) | rock metagenome | isolation source: Antarctica rocks | place: Antarctica: Victoria Land, Richard Nunatak red sandstone | collected 2016-01-03 | reverse complement strand
CTGGTGCTGGCCCTGGGCGCCGTGACCAACTTCCCCAAGACAGAAGGGCTGCGCGACGCCGCCTTCGACTTCAAGTCGCTGGCGGACGCCATGCGCATCCGCAACAGGGTCATCGACATGTTCGAGCGCGCCGACCGCGAAACGGACCCCGCGCTGCGCCGGTCCATGGTCACCTTCGTCGTGGCCGGCGGCGGCTTCGCGGGCGCGGAATTGGCCGGAGGGCTCAACGACTTCGCGCGCGGCATGCTGGCCTCCTACCCCCACGTCCCCCGCGAGGAGGTGGGCGTCATCGTCGTCCACTCCCGAGAGCGCATCTTGCCCGAGCTCAGCCCCACGCTGGCGGCCTACGCCCTGCAGCGCATGACCGCGCGCGGCGTGACCTTCCGGCTAGAGGACCGCGTGGCCGAGGCCCGGCCCGGCGCCGTCACCCTGAAGTCGGGCGAGGAGATCCGCACCGAGACCCTGGTGTGGACCGCGGGAACCGCCCCCCACCCGCTCGTCGGCGACCTGGCGGTGGAGCGGGATAAGCGCGGCGCGGTGGTGGTCGAGCCCACGCTGGCCGTGGCGGGCAGCGCCGGCCTGTGGGCGCTGGGAGACTGCGCCGCCGTGCCCGACCTGGTGACCGGCGCGACCTGCCCGCCGACCGCGCAGTATGCGCTGCGCCAGGCCAAGACCCTGGCCCACAACATCCACGCCGTGGTCGGGGGGCGGCCCCCACGGCCGTTCCGCTTCGCCGCCCTCGGCACGCTCTGCGTGGTCGGCTACCAGACGGCCTGCGCTGAGATCAGGGGGCTGCGCTTCTCCGGGCTGCTGGCCTGGCTGATGTGGCGGGCCATCTACCTGGCCAAGCTGCCGGGACTGGAACGCAAGGTCCGCGTCCTCGCGGATTGGGTCATCGAGTTGTTCTTCCCGCGTGACATCGTGCAAACCATCGACGCCGGCAGCGACGGCGCCGGGGGAAAGGAGTAGGACATGACCGCTATTGTAGCGCCGCGCGGCGGGCCGCTTGGCACCGTCCATGGAGTCAGCCGGCCCGCGCTGATCGCCTGCGTGCTGGCCGGCGGCCTGGGAGGGGCGGCGGCGGCCGTCTCGCCGCTGGGCCTGCCGCTGGGCGCGCTGTACGGACTGGTCTTCGCGCTGCTGGTCGCGCCGTACGCCGACGGTCCGGGAGCCGGCCTGCTGTGGGGCCTGGGCTATGCCCTGCTGCTGTGGCTGGCCTTCCCCGCCGGGCTGTTCCCCTTGTTCCAGGGTATGCCGCACATGGGCATGCTCGACACCGCGCGCGCCCATTTCCGCGACCTCGTGGCCTACGTGCTCTTTCTGGGCCTGCCTCTCGGCGTGGTCCTGGGAGCGGTCGGATTGATGGATGACGCGCGGCGGCCGGGGCAGGCAGGCACCGCGCAACGGCGGCCCTTCAGCCTGGCGCGGGCGCTGATCGTCGGCGGAGTCGCTGGCGTCATTGGCGGCTGGGCCTTCAGTCAGTGGATGGCGCAGGTCAACTTCTTCATCATCGTCGCCGGTCTGGTCAACTCCGACTCGCGGGCCGTCGGCGTGCTGCTGCACTACACCATCGCCGCCGTGGTCGGGATGAGCTTCGGCCTGTTGTTCCAGCGCGACGTGCGCGGCGTCGGCTCGAGCCTCTGTTGGGGGCTGGCCTACGGCCTGTTGTGGTGGTTCCTGGGTCCGCTGACCTTGCTGTCCCTGCTCGGGCGTAGCGCGCCCGTCTGGACGTACCAGCACGGCAGCGCGCTCTTCGGCTCGCTGGTCGGCCACATCATCTACGGCCTGCTGCTGGGCGCGGCCTACGCCGCGCTGGACCGCCTGTGGGTCGGCTTCTTCATCGACGCGGACCCCATCAACCGCGAGTCGGAAGGGCCGGGGACGCGCACCCTGCGCTCCCTGGGGCAGGGCGCGCTGGCCAGCCTCGTCGGAGCCCTGCTGTTCAGCGTGGTGATGGTCGCGACGGGAGAGTTGCCCATCGTCGCGCGGCTGGTGGGGCAATCGTCGCCCGTGCTCGGCTTCATCGTCCACCTGGCCATCGGCATGGTCATCGGCATGACCTATGGCGCGCTGTTCCAGCGCGAGGCGCCGACCGCCGCGACCGCCATGGTGTGGGGACTGGTCTACGGGTTAGCCTGGTGGTTCCTGGGGCAGCTGACCCTGTTCCCCCTCTTGCTGGGCCACTCGTTCACCTGGACCGTGGCGGCGGCGGACGCGGCGCTGCCCTCGCTGCTCGGCCACCTGCTGTACGGCGCCGGTCTGGCCCTGACCTTCCGCCTGCTGCAACGCCGGCGCGAGGCCTGGCTGCGGCTCGACCCGCGCTTCGTGGCGCGCGAGGAGCGCCTCAGCCGGCCGGTGGGCACGCCCGCGCCCGCCCTGGGCCTGTTCGTGCTTGGATTGGGCGTGCTACTGCCGATGGTGCTGGTCTAAGCGTATACTGATATCCATGGCCGTCGTCGAGATCATCCTCATCGCCCTGGTGGCCGTCATCGCGCTTGCCACCCTCGCGCAGCGCCTCGCGATCCCCTATCCCATCCTCCTCGTCCTCGGCGGCGTCGCCCTTGGCTTCGCGCCCGGCCTGCCGTCGGTCACCTTCGACCCCGGTCTCATCTTTGTGCTTTTTGTCCCCCCGCTCGTCTTCTCCGCCGCGTGGAACACGTCGTGGCGGGAGTTCCGGGCCAACTTGGGGACGATAGGGCTGCTCGCCACGGGCCTGGTCGTGGCGACCATAGGGGTGGTCGCGGTGGTGGGCCATGCCCTCGTGCCCGGCCTCACCTGGCCCGCCGCCCTCGTGCTCGGGTCCATCGTCTCCTCCACCGATGCGGTCGCCGCGACCGCCATCGCCGAGCGCCTACGCCTGCCGGAGCGCATCGTGACGATCCTGGAAGGCGAAAGCATGGCCAACGATCCGGCCAGCCTAGTGGCCTATCGCTTCGCGGTGATGGCCGTGGTGATCGGCGCGTTCTCGCTTGGGCAGGTCGGCATCCAACTCGTGCTGGCGGTCATCGGCGGTGTGGTGGTCGGGCTGGCCGTGGCCTGGCTCGCCGACCAGGTGCAGCATCGCCTGCACAACCCGCCCGTGGAGGTGACGCTGACGCTCCTGGTCCCCTACGTCACCTACCTTGTCGCCGACGGTCTCGCCACCTCTGGCGTGCTCGCGGTGGCCGCGGCTGGCCTGGTGCTGGGCCGGCACGAGCCCGCGGCCCGCTCGACCGCAGCCCGCCTGGAAGCCGGCGTCTTCTGGGACATGCTGGTGTTCCTCTTGAACGGGCTCATCTTCATCGTGTTGGGGTTATCGCTGCCGCGCATCTTGGCTGGCGTGACCGACCGGCCACCCCTGGCCCTCGGCGTGGAGGCAACCGCGATCATTCTGACGGTGGTGCTCGTGCGCCTGCTCTGGATGGGCGCGGCCGCGTCCCTTCCCAGGCTGGCTCATCGCCTCCTGGGGGGCCAGGGTCGGTATCCGCGCTGGAAGGCCGCCGCCATCGTCGGCTGGGCAGGCATGCGCGGCGCCGATGCCCTCGTGATCGCCCTGGCGCTGCCGTTGACCACGGCGCGGGGCGCGCCGTTCCCGGATCGCGCCGTCATCATCTTCCTCACGTTCTGCGTAATTCTTGCCACGCTGGTCGGGCAAGGGTTGAGTCTGCCGGCGCTGATCCGGCGCCTGCGGCTGCCCGCCGATGATACCGCGGAGCGCGAGGTGGCGCTGGCTCGCGCCACGGCGAGCCAGGCCGCCCTCTCCCGCCTCGACGAACTGGTGGAGGCCGACGGGACACCGCGGGAGGTGGCGGAGCAGCTGCGGCGGCAGCATCAGCGGGGGGCGCAACGCCACGCGGCGCGGGCGCAGGGGGAGCGCAATCAGGAGGTAGAGGAGCAGGCCGAGGCTGTGCGTCAGCTCCGGCGCGCCGTGGTGGAGGCAGAACAGCGCGCCATTGTCGCGTTGCGCAATCGAGGGGACATCGGCGATGCGGCGTTGCGCACGGTGTTACGGGATCTCGACCTGGAGGAGCAGCGGCTCGAGTAGACGCGGGACATCGCGGGGCCAAAGAGCAGCAGGACGGCGCGTAACGCGCGGAGATCAACCGCAAGGCCAGCGCGCGCGCCAGATCATGTCCCACCACTGACACTGACCGGTTACTGGCCGCTTGCTATAGCGACGGGCGCCTCGCGGAACTGGCGGCGGTAGAGGTCGGCGTAGAGGCCGCCCCGCGCGAGTAGCGATTGGTGCGTGCCGCGCTCGGCGATGCGCCCGTCCTGCACCACCAGGATCAGGTCCGCGCCCTCGATGGTGCTCAGGCGATGGGCGATGACCACGCTGGTGCGCCCGGCCAGCAGCGTCTTCAACGCCCGCTGGATGGTCGCCTCGGTGCGCGTGTCGATGTTGCTGGTGGCCTCGTCCAGGATCAGGATGCGCGGGTCAGCCAGCACGGCGCGTCGCTACCGGGCGAGAGCCTGCGCATCGGCAATACCAACAGCCTATCGATCCTCTGTGCCATTAACGACGTAGCTGGAGGGTAACTGCCGAAGATATCACTTCATAAGCCTCCGCTACGCTCTGAACCACTTCAGCGCCGGCAGATTCAATAACTTGACGTGCATCATTGTTGACTGATCTAAAGGCTTCGTCTCGCGAAAAGTCGCAATAAACAATATAGTGAAGTTTATGTAGCGCCATGATGTCCACTACCTTGTAAGCTTCCGCATCCGCTTTTTCAAGGATCTTACCCTTTTGTTTGTAGCTTAACCTCACAACATCAAGAGCGAGATTGGCACTATGATTAGCGTAGAAGTCTACTGTTCGCAACCGACCAGACTTTGACGTTGCGAGCGAATAATTGTGTTTGACGATGTCTTTTCCCACCAGGCGAACCACAATCTGCTCGATTTTGTCTCGAGTTGACTCGATTGCCGAGATTTCTTCACTACTAAATGACCGAGGGTTCTTGATCCGGTAGGCATCCATTATAGCATTAGTATTTAGCAGTGGCTTGCGCGGATGTACTATTGCGGAGATTAAACGATCCAATGTAGCATCGAGTGCGCTTGTCTTGTCATTACTACTGTCAGACACAGTCGTATAACGCGGCTCACTCAACACCAAAGGATAGATCCGCTGATTATCCAATATACGTTGCACTGATGCCTCATCCATCAGTTCAATATCATCAAATTTCGCGCGCAGAAATGGTTCAAGATAAGATAAAGCATCGGTCTTCAGATGCGGGTTCTCCCACAGCACGCGCGCGACAGCGTCGTTATCAACGCGCATGCGATATCCACTCTCATCCCAGACGATTATTCCGACATTGAGAGCTTCGCCCCGCGCCAGATCAGCCGCGTACCGAACAAGGATATAACGCGCCAGTTTCATTCGAACCCCGTATCCAATTTGTAGAAGTAGCCCCAACCATTGATAAAACGATCCCGCAGGTTGTCACGCCGAGTCAAGACAAAGTTTTGTATCGTATTGCGGTCAGCAGTTGACAATAGCCCATTCGGTACCGATTGCACCGCATTCTTAATTATACCATCGCTCAGTTGCTCGACAGCTCGCACGGCAGAATCGAGCTTTGAAGCCTCTACTATGGCTTGTTGAACGAAAGGCAACGTTACGTAACGCTCTGGGAGCGATGGGATCAGACTGGAGAGGCGCCTCGTATTCCCTCCCTCGCCAACTAAGCAATGGCTATGATCATTCAGCATCATCAGATGCTTCGAATCGACACGTCGTACGATCAAGTTATCTTCATGCCTATCGGTATTACACAACCATGTGTCAAATACTACCATATCATAAACGCGCTGTCGGTTTTCACAACGCTGCAAAAGTTCAGCGGTAATGACTGGGTAAAAACTATCAGTGTCCATCCACCTACTACCAAAGTAGAAATGACCAGCCATCTTTATAATCGTGTAATCCATTATTGGTAAGCTGAGAACCCCGGCGAGTGTAGCAGCGACAAGTTCATTTGCTGCTATATAAGGAGCTCTTGGGTTGAGTTGCGGTCCTTTAATGATATATTTCTCGCCGTTTTCTGCAAGAACGATGTGAGCGAGCGACGTGCCTGTACCAACGGGACCGTAATCATCCACACAATAGAGATATGATAGCAATTCGAGCAATAACCTCTATGAGCAGGACTACGTTGAAGTGTCAATGCGCTACTATTGCGGAGGCGCAAGCAGCATGATGGATGTTATCACAATTCGACCGGTTCCAGTTGTGCCTTATTCAAGTCGCGGCGTGGGATCCAAAAACTCTTCGGATCGCAAAGCACTGTGCTCGCGCGACACCCATCACTGGCCGCTTGCTATAGCGACGGGCGCCTCGCGGAACTGGCGGCGGTAGAGGTCGGCGTAGAGGCCGCCCCGCGCGAGTAGCGATTGGTGCGTGCCGCGCTCGGCGATGCGCCCGTCCTGCACCACCAGGATCAGGTCCGCGCCCTCGATGGTGCTCAGGCGATGGGCGATGACCACGCTGGTGCGCCCGGCCAGCAGCGCCTTCAACGCCCGCTGGATGGTGGCCTCGGTGCGCGTGTCGATGTTGCTGGTGGCCTCGTCCAGGATCAGGATGCGCGGGTCGGCCAGTACGGCGCGCGCAAAGGAGAGCAGCTGCCGCTGTCCCTGGCTCAGCGACCCGCCGCCCTCGCCCAGCACCGTGTCGTAGCCGTCGGGCAATTGCGTGATAAAGCCGTGGGCGTCGACCGCGCGCGCCGCGGCCTCGATCTCCTCGCGCGTGGCCCCTTCGCGGCCGTAGCCGATATTATCGGCAATTGTCCCGCTGAAGAGGAATGGCTCCTGGATCACGATGCCGATCTGGCGGCGCAGGCTGGTCCGCGTCACGCTGCGTACGTCGCGCCCGTCGACCCGCACGACCCCGCCGCTGACGTCGTAGAAGCGCGGGATCAGGTTGGCCGTGGTCGTCTTGCCCGCGCCCGTGGGGCCGACCAGGGCCACGGTCTGCCCCGCCTCGATCCCGAAGTCGACGTCGTGCAGCACGTTGCGGCCGCCGATGTAGGCAAACTGCACGTGGTCGAACTGGATGTCGCCGCGGATCGGGTCGATGGCCGGCGTGCCCGGCGGGTCGGCTGGCTCGCGCGGCTCGTCCAGGATGGAGTAGATGCGCTCGCCGCCGGCCAGCGAGGACTGCAGCTGCGTGTAGACCTGCGAGATGAGCTGAATCGGACGGAAGAACTGCTGCACGTAGATCAGGAACGCCGCCAGCACGCCCACCTTGATCTGATTATTATAGACCAGGTAGCCGCCGAAGCTGATGACGATGGCCGTGGCCAACGTGGAGAGCACGTCGATGGCGGGCGAGAAGGCCGAGGTGATGGCCACGGCGGAGACGTTGGCGTCGCGGTTGGCCTGGTTGCGCTGGCGGAAGCGCGCGATATTGGCTGCGGTGCGGTTGAAAGCCTGCGCTTCGCGCACGCCGACGATCTCCTCCTGGATGTCGGCCGTGACGTCGCCGACGGTCTGACGGGTGCGCCGGAAGGCCCGGCGCGACCGCTGCGCGAAGAAGACGGTCACAGCGACCATCACCGGGATGATGACGTAGCTGGCCAGCGCCAGAGGCACGCTGAGGAACAGCATGGCGATGATAATGCCGACGAGGCTGAACAGCGAGCCCAGCAGTTGCGTCAGGCCTTGCGAGAGCAACTGGTTGATGGTATCCACGTCGTTGAGCACGCGGCTCATCAGGTCGCCCGCGGGGTGGGTGTCGAAGTAGCCCAGCGGCAGGTGTTGGAACGCGTCGAACAGGCGCGCACGCAGCCCCGCTAGCACCCGCTGACCCGTGGCGCCGATGCGGGAGATCTGGCCGCGCGTGGCCACGACCCCGACGATATAAACCATGAACAGCACGACCATGTTGAGGGCTAACCCGCCCGGATTGGGGTGGCGCACGGCGATGTCGTCGTCGATGGCCCGGCTGATCAGCCAGGGTCCCGCCGCCTGCGCCAGGGCGCCCACCACGATGAACAGCAGGATAGCCAGCAGTTGTGGGCGGTATAGCCTCAGTTCGCCCACCAGACGGCGCGCTGTCCGGCCGCGATCGCGTGCTTTCTCGTCACTCGCGCCGGCGATCGCTTCGATACCGCCCGGCCCTCGTCTCATGGCCATGGTCAGGACCTCCCCGCGCCAATAGGTTGCGCCTGGCCGCGGTCCGTATCGCCGCCCGTCTCGCGGCCGGCGTCCGGTTGCAGCTGTGAGCCCAAAATCTCGTTGTACAGCTCACTGTCGCGCAGCAATTCTTCGTGCGTGCCCCGCGCCGCGATGCGGCCGCCGTCCAGGATCAGGATGAGGTCGGCGTCGCGCACCGTGCTGATGCGCTGGGCGATGACCAACGAGGTATGCCGGCCGTCGCGCATCAGGCGGTCCAGCGCCTCCTGGATCAAGACCTCGGTGCCGGCGTCGACCGCCGAGGTGCTGTCGTCGAGGATCAGGATGCGCGGGCTGACCAGCAGCGCGCGGGCGATGGCGATGCGCTGGCGCTGCCCACCCGAGAGCCCCACACCGCGCTCGCCCACTACGGTATCATACCTCTGTGGCAAAGCACGGATAAACTCGTCGGCCTGCGCCGCGCGCGCCGCCGCCTCGATGTCGTCCTGCGTCGCGTCAGGCCGGCCGTAGGCGATGTTGTCGCGTACGGGGCCGCTGAACAGCAGCGCCTCCTGCAGCACGATGCCGATCCCGGCGCGCAGGCTGGACAGCGTGACCGTGCGCACGTCGTGTCCGTCGATACGGACGCTGCCCGCGGTGGCGTCGTAGAAGCGCGGTACCAGGTTGACCAGCGTGGTCTTGCCCGAGCCGGTCGTGCCCAGGATGGCCACCGTCTGCCCCGGCTCGGCGGTGAAGCTGACCCCGCGCAGGATCTCGCGCTCGCCACCGGGGTAGCCGAAGTGGACGTCGTCGAAGCGCACCTGCCCCCTGACCGGCGGCAACTCGACCGCGTCGGGCGCGTCCTGGATCTCTACCGCAGCGTCCAGCACGTCGAAGATGCGCAGCGAGGAGGCGCCCGCGCGCGGAATCTGCGCGGCTAGGAAGCCGATGGTCAGCACGGGCTGCAGCAGGAAGCCCAGGTAGCTGTTAAACTCGACCAGCGTGCCGATGGAGAGGGTATGGTCGATCACCTGCGAGCCGCCGTACCAGATGATGGCCAGCGTGCCCAGGTTGGCGACAAAGAACACGAAGGGGAAGTTGTTGGCGAGCATGGTGATGGTCTGCACGTTCTTATCCAGCAACTCCTCGTTGACCTTGCGGTAGCGCGCGGTCTCGTAGTCCTCGCGCGCAAAGGCGCGGATCACGCGCACGCCGGCCAGGTCTTCCTGCAACACGGTGTTGAGCCGCCCCAACGTCTGCTGCACCTGCCCAAAGAGCGGGCCGATGCCGCGCACGAAGCGGAACAAGAGGACGAGGATAGCGGGGATGATCAGCAGCGCCACGATGGCCAGGCGCCAATTGATGAGCAGCATCAAGACGGTGACCGCGACGAGCATGATGGCGGAGGACATCAGCTGGATCACGCCGTTGCCGGCGAACTGGCGGATCTGCTCCACGTCGTTGGTGAGGCGCGTCACCAGCTGGCCGGTCTCCACCTTGTCGTAGTAGCTGAAGCCCAGCCGCTCGATCTTGGCGAAGAGGACGTCGCGCAGGTCGTAGGCCACGCCCTGCGAGGCGCGCTCGGTCAGGAACCCCTGCATGAAGGTGAACAGGCCGCGCACCACGGCGACGGCGACCAGCCCGCCGATGGCGACGCCGATGACCGAGGCGTCGCGGTGCGCCGTCACGCCGTCGATGACCAGGCGGATAAACTGCGGCGTGGCCAGGTTGGCTGCCGTCACGATCAGCAGCGCGACCAGCGCCCCGGTGCTGTCCCACGCATGACCGCGCAGGTAGGCCATGGCGCGCAACAGAGGCTTGCCCGCTCCGGGTGGAGTGCTCCCCGGCCCGCCGGGTCCGCCGGGTCCGCCCGCGCCAGGCGGGCCACCGCCGCCCGGCCCGCCGGGAGCGCCACTTGCACGGCTCGCGCCGTCGGGACGAACTCCCGCTCTCTGTCCTTGCGCCGTGGCCATGCTCTATCCTCCCCGGTTTCGCCTCAGCCGGTCATGTCTGCTCGTCGCAGCGACGAACGATACCATCCCGTGTCACTGTACCAGGAGACGGGCGCCGTCGTGAACCCCCCGGATGGGCAGGAGAGTACGCCTCGGGACTGTGATCGTGGGTGCGCGAGAGCCTGCTGACCCAAGTCGCATGGCAAACGACGGCGACTAAAGTCGCGCGGACCGCTGATCCGGAGACACTTCAGTGTCCGTGGTTTGCCATGCGACTTGGGTCAGCAGGCCGCGTCTCACAATCTCGGGGCGCACCCGACGAGCAGGCGCCCAATCTGCAGGTCAAACGGCGCGCGCGTCCGCGGCGGCGTGCGGCGACTGTGGCATGATCTGCATCAGCTCGATGCGGTTGCCGTCGGGGTCCGCGATCCAGTACTGCCAGTTGTTGTCCTGTCCGAGCGTCGCCGCGCCCTCGATGGGCAGACCGCGCTCCGCGAGTTGGCGCAGCGTGGCGTCCATGTCGTCGACCAATAGGCAGAAATGGTTGTAGCCTGCGTCGGACGCCGGGCGCGGGTCGCCCTCGCCCGCGTTCGCCCCGGGGAACAGCTCGACGAAGTGGCCGGGCGCGACCTGCAGATAGACGATCCAGGGCGATGGCGCGCCCTCGCGGTCGAGCCGAAACGCCTCGCGCAGGCCCAGCTTCGCGCAGTAGAAATCGAGTGACCGCTCCAGGTTGGTGATCCGAAATGTCGCTGATCACGAAAACTTTCCAGGCAACGCACTGTTTTGATCACATCGCCTTTCCACAACGTCTATGACGATTTAGACGTGAAAGCCCTCCTACGCATCGCAAGGGATACGCATAGACCTGCATGTTTCACTAGTTGCAACGTCTATTTGTACTGGCGGAGGTGGAAAGGCGACATGATCAGCTACCTGGAAAAATAAAGCGATCAATGACACCGAAACGCGACGTGCCCTATACCCGTGATCATCGTTGCCATGCCCCTTTCATCTAACCATCTATCTCAACATCCTTGTTCGGTGCGACCGCAGCGGCCACATCCCTGCAGGCAGCGTAACGCTATCCACTGGCAACGGGCAACTGGGCGTATTCAATACGCCCCTACGGGTAACTGGCTACTGGCAGGGCGTATGCGATACGCCCCTACTGGCAACGGGCAACGGGCAACGGGCAACGGGCAACGGGCAACGGGCAACGGGCAACCGGGCGTATGCAATACGCCCCTACGGGCAACTTGGTATACTGTTCCTGTCGGCATAAGCAGGAGGACGAGGTTGGTAGACTAGCCGGGGTAGAGTACGGCGACGTGGAGGCTGCGGAAGGCGCGGCGCGTCGGGGCATTGCGCCACCGCGCGATGCGGGGCGTATGCTGTTTTTCCCTGCGGTCTACCGTCGTTGTCCCCGGCTTGCCGCCTCGTCCCCGCCTTTGTATGCGGGACGCTCGGTCTAGCTCACAGCAGCACAGTACGCGGCGTCCGCGCCATTTCCTGTACTCTACCCACTCCACAGGCCATGAGCCAGCAAAGCTCATGGCCTTTTTGCATGTTCTCCTCACCCCCAACCCGTGGCTGACTGGCCCCTCGCGATTCCTGGCAGCGGGTCTATCCCGCATCTCCTAAAAGGAGCCGGGGGTGAGGGCAATCCCCCCTCTCCCGCGCACGGGAGAGGGGTTGGGGGTGAGGGATAGGAGAGAGAGGAGCACACGATATGCTGCACGTCAGTAACCTGAGCAAATACTACGCCGACCGCGTCGTCCTGCGGGACGTGTCGTTCACCGTCTCCGCCGGCAAACACGTCGGGCTGGTCGGCCCCAATGGCGGCGGCAAGAGCACGCTGCTGCGCCTCATCGCTGGATTGGAGCGTCCCGACGAGGGCTCGGTTGGCATCGATCCCGGTGTACACATGGGCTACCTGCGCCAGGGTTTCCTGGGCGACGAGACGCGGCCGGTCGCCACCGTACTGGAGCCCGACGGGGCCGTGTGGGCGGCCTCCCTGTCCCTCCAGAGGGCAACGGAGGGGCTGGCCGAGGGCTACAAGGACGAGGGGCACGAGGATACTGCGGGCGCCTACGACGCCTACGAGCGGGCGGCCACGCGCTTCGAGGATCTGGGGGGCTACGCGCGCCTGGCCGAGGTCGAGGGGGTGCTGCGCGGCCTTGGGCTCGACGGGCTCGACCCCGCGCGCAGCGTGAACACCTTGAGCGGCGGGCAGCGCACGCGGTTAGCCCTGGCGCCGCTGTTGCTGGGCGCGCCGGGACTACTCGTGCTCGACGAGCCGACGAACCACCTCGATGTCGACGCGCTGGCCTTTCTGGAGGACTACATTGCGCGCTACCATGGCGCCGTGCTGATGGCCTCGCACGACCGCGCGTTCCTCGACGCCACCGTCGACACCATCCTCGAGCTTGACGCCAAAACACACGCCGTGACCTCTTACAGCGGCGCCTACAGCGAGTTCGTCGCGGCCAAAGAGGCGGCCCTGGACGCGCAGTGGCAGTCCTACAGGGCACAACAGCGCGAACAAGCCCGCGTGGAAAAGGATATCCGCAACGTGCGCGCCCATGCCATGCACACCGAGCGCGCCACCAAAGACTCCTCGGCGCGCCGTCTGTCCAACAAGGTGATGCGCACAGCCATCGTGCGCGAGCGCAAGCTGGAGAAGAGTCTCGACGCCAACCACGTCGACAAACCGACGGCAGGCTGGGCGCTCAAGCTCGATTTTGCCGCTCCCTCCAGTGGGGCGCGCGAGGCGCTGCGCGCGGAGGGTCTGGTCAAACGCTATGGGGAGCAGACCGTGCTCCATGGCGTGGACCTTACCCTGCGCCACGGCGAGCGCGTGGTGGTCACGGGTCCCAACGGCGGTGGCAAGAGCACGCTGCTGCGCATCATCGCGGGCGAATTAACGCCCGACGCGGGGTACGCTCGGCTGGGGGCGGGCGTCGTCGCCGGCTACTATAGCCAGGACCGGGAGGATCTCGACCCGACGCAAACGCCGCTCGACGTGGTGCGGAACGCGGCCAGCATGACCGAGACAGAGGCGCGCACGTTCCTGCACGGCTATCTGTTCGGCGGCGACGCCGTGTTCACGCCGGTGTTGTCGCTCAGCTATGGGGAGCGCGCCCGGCTGGCCCTGGCGCGATTGGTGCTTTCGGGGGCCACCCTGATCCTGCTTGACGAGCCGACCAATCACCTGGACATCCTCTCGCGCGAGAGCTTCGAGGCCGCTCTCTCCACCTTCGGCGGTACCGTCCTGGCCGTGCTCCACGACCGCTACGCTATCGCCCGCCTGGCCACGCGCGTGCTGGAACTACGCGACGGGCGTTTCAGTAGGCAGTAGGCAGTAGGCAGTAGGCAGTAGGCAGTAGGCAGTAGGCAGTAGGCAGTAGGCGCTTGGGCTGCCCTTTGATTTGAGGAACGAAAGGGCGAGTTACGCCATCACAACTATGATGACGACGGCCTCACCTCTTCTGCCTACTGTCTACTGCTTACTGCCTACTCGTCTAGCCGCCGACGTTGAGGATACGCATGCGCATGGCGCCGCCGGGGGTGTCGAAGGACACTTCGTCGCCGGCGGAGTGGCCCATCAGGGCGCGGCCGACGGGAGACTCGTTGGAGATGCGGCCCTCCTTCGGGGCGGCCTCGACCGCGCCGACGACCTGGTACGTCATCTCACCGTCCTCATCCTCGACGGTCACCTTACTGCCCAGGGCAATCTTGCCATTGGTCTGCCGCTCGTCGATCAAGACGGCCCGGCGCAGACTGGCCTGGAGCTGCCCGATGCGCCCTTCCAGGTGCGCCTGGTCCTCTTTCGCCGCCGTATACGCGGCGTTCTCCGAGAGATCGCCGTCCTTGATCGCGCTATGCAGACGGGCGGCGATAGCATTGCGCTCCACCGTCTTCAAGTGCTCAAGTTCCTCTTCAAGCCGGCGCTGCCCATCGGCAGTCAGATAGACAGGCTCACTCTGATAATTGTTGGCCATAATCCCTATTCGTCCTGTTCATAAAAAGAGTCACCACCCATCCCGCGCATCACCTGCCCGCGATCCACGGCATAGGATGTCGATGTATGACACGTGGAGCAACGAAGCATATCCGATGCCGCGTCCATCCCCACTATTCCCGACATGATACCGCATCACGGTAGGCAGGTGCCAGTTGCCAGTTGCCAGTGGGCCGTAGGGGCGTATCGCATACGCCCAGGCAGTTGCCAGTTGCCAGTTGCCAGTTGCCAGTTGCCAGTTGCCAGTTGCCAGTTGCCTCACTCGTCACTCGTCACTCGTCACTAAACGGACGCGCTCGTCGCCGCTCATATCCCAGCTTTCGGGGCGCAGCACCGTCACCTGCCGGGCATCCTGCAGAGAGGCGAGGGCTCGACCGATCAACGAGCGCGCCTCGTCGCGGTCGAGGCTCGCGTAGCGCCCCCTCAATTCGTCGGCCAGTTCGTAGCGCGAGCTGGCGCCCACGGGACTCTGGCGCAAAAACCCGAGAACCGTCGCGCGCACGGCCTCCGTATCCGGCTGACTGCTCATGCCGCTTTCCTCACTCGTCACTAACCACTAACCACTAGCCACTAACCACTATGTTGACCAGGCGTCCGGGCACATAGATGACGTCGCGCACCTGCTTGCCGGCGATGGCCTCGCGGACGCGTTCCAGGTCCAGGGCTACGTCGCGCGCCTCGTCCTCGCCGATGCCTGCCGGGGCCTCCACTCGGTCGCGCAACTTGCCGTTGACCTGCACCACCAACGTCACCATCTGGGCGCGCGTCAGCGCCTCGTCGTAGTCCGGCCAGGGCTGCTGATGCACGCTATAGGCCTCGTCCAGCAGACGCCACATCTCTTCGGCCAGGTGCGGCGCCAGCGGGGCCAGCAGCCGCGTCAGTAACCTCACATGCTCGATCCGGACCTGGGGGGCCAGGGCGGCGCCGCCCTCCTTCAGCCACGCGCTATATTCCATCAGCCGCGCGATGGCCGTGTGGAACTTCAGGCCCGCGATGTCCTCGCCTACCTGCTTGACCGTGCGGTGCATCATCGTCGCCGGTGGCGTCCCATGACCGTCTTTCCCACCGTTGGCGCGGGCCTTGCCGCCCCCGGATGACGCTCCCACGTCGCCCGCTTCCCGCGGATCGGCCAGGTCATAGCAGCGCTCCAGGAAGCGGATGATGCCGGCGATGCTGCCCTCGCGGCGAATCTCGCCGGTCTCGGCGTCGCGCACCTGCGTAAAGGCGCCGCCGTCCTCGTAGGGGCCGGCGAACAGCAGGGCCAGGCGTAGCACGTCGGCGCCGAAGCGCTCGATGTACTCGTCGGGCGTGACCACGTTGCCCCTGCTCTTGCTCATCTTCTCGCGCCGCCCCGTCTCGACGTTGACCGCGTCGATCAGCCCGTGCAGGCGCAGGTGAGCGAAGGGCTCCTCGAACTCCAGGTACCCCAGGTCGTGCAGCGCCATGGTCACAAAGCGAGCGTACAGGTGGTGGCGCCGCACATGCTCGATGCCGCCCATGTACATGCTCACCGGCAGCCATTTGCGGGTCAGCGCGGGATCGAACGGCCGGTCGTCGTACTCCGTCGAGGGGTAGCGCAAGAAGTACCAGGCCGAATCCAGGAACGTATCCGAGACGTCGGTCTCGCGGCGCGCCGGGCCGCCGCAGACGGGGCAGGGCACGTTGACCCACTCCTCTACCGCGGCCAGCGGCCCCGTGCCGGTCCCGGTCGGCCTGAAGTCCTCGATCGCGGGCAGCACGACCGGCAGGTCGGCCTCCGGGACGGGCACGATACCGTCGGTCGGACAGTAGATCATGGGGATAGGCGGACCCCAGTAGCGCTGGCGCGAGATCAGCCAGTCGTGCAGGCGGTAGGTCGTGCGCGCCTCGCCCACGCCGCGCTCGACCAGCCAGTCGATCAGCCTGCTGATGGCCTCGGGTCCGTCGGGCGTGCCGTCGAAGGGGCCGGAGTTGACCAGCACGCCGCCATGGGAACTCGCCTCGGTCATCGCGTCCGGGTCAGGCGCCACGCCGCCCTCGCCGTAGACGGGACGGACGGGCAGACCAAAGGCGCGCGCAAACTCGAAGTCGCGCTGGTCGTGCGCGGGAACGGCCATGATGGCGCCGGTCCCGTAGCCCATCAGCACGTAGTCGGCGACCCACACGGGGATGCGCTCCCCGGTGGCCGGGTTGATGGCGTAGGCGCCGGTCGCCACGCCGGTCTTTTCCTTGATGTCCTCGGAGATGCGCTCGCGCTCGCTCTTGTTGCGCACCGCCGCCAGGTAGGAGTCGACGGCCGCGCGCTGCGCGGGCGTCGTGATCCTATCGACCAGCGGATGCTCGGGGGCCAGCACGGCGTAGGTGGCGCCGAACAGCGTATCCGGCCGCGTGGTGAAGACGTCGAAGCTCTCGGACCCGTGGCCACGGCTACCTGGCCCCTCGGGCCCAGCGGCGATCCCGAAGGTGATGCGCGCGCCGTTGGAGCGGCCGATCCAATCGCCCTGCAGCTCCTTGCTCAGTTCGGGCCAATCCAGGTCCCGCAGGTTGTCGACCAGGCGGTCGGCGTAGGCGGTGATGCGGAAGAACCACTGCTCCATCTCGCGCTGCACCACGGGGGTACCGCAACGCTCGCAGACCGTGTCGCCCCTGGTGTCCTTCTCGGTCTGCTCGGCGGCCAGCACGGTCTGGCAGGAGGGGCACCAGGTGACGGGCGCGGTGGCACGGTAGGCCAGCCCGGCTTTGTGGATCTGCAGGAAGACCCACTGCGTCCACTTATAGTAGTCGGGGTGACTGGTCACGACCTGGTGTGACCAGTCCCACATCGCACCCAGCCGCTTCATTTGCGTTTCGCGGAAGCGGCGCACCGTCTGGTCGGTCAGGGTCATGGGGTTCTGGCCGACCTTCAGGGCATAGTTCTCGGTGTGGATGCCAAAGGAGTCGAAGCCCATCGGCTGGAACACGTCGTGGCCATGCATGCGCTGGAGGCGGCCATAGGTATCGGCGCCGCAGTAGGTATAGACGTGGCCGACGTGCAGTCCCTCACCCGAGGGATAGGGGAACTCCATCAGGTTGAAGAATGGGCGCCGCGCGCCGTGGATGTCGGCCTTATACAGCAGCGTTTCTTCCCAGACACGCTGCCACTTCTCTTCGATGCTCTTCGCGTCGTAGCGACTCATCGTGATCCTCCAGGTTGTCGTCCCGCCTACTAATGCCATGCCTACGATATGACGCGAGCGGGTACGAGTATGTAGGGTGGAAACAAAAAAACCTTCCGGTCCACCAGCCGCGTGCGCTGGGGACGGAAGGCTCTCCGCGGTACCACCCCGCTTGACCGCCGGCCGCTCGCGTCAGGGACGCGGAGACAAACAGTCCTCTCGTGGGCGCGGTAACGGGCGCGGCCGGTAGCGGCGGTGCTACAGGGACACGCAGGCGAGTTCGGGCGTGTGCGCCGGCTCACAGCAACCGCCGGCTCTCTGACAAAAGGTGCGCCTTACTACTCCTGCCCCAGGTATCGGTGTAGGATGGCAGTAGTATACCAGATACGGGCAGGAGCGGCTTGTTGCCCTTGACCGTGCGACGGCACGCGGCGACGCCGGTCGAAAAGCTGGCGCGCAGCGGTTCACCCCCAGATGTGTAGGGACAGCTTGATGACCTGCGGCTTGAAGGTCGGCGCCGCCGGTTCACCCCCACGTGCGTGGGGACGGCAGGAGGCCAACGCCTTTTTCCTCTCGGAAACTCGGTTCACCCCCACGTGCGTGGGGACGGCGTGTCACTGCGGTCACGTTGGCGCGGGGCAGCCGGTTCACCCCCACGTGCGTGGGGACGGCAGCCACGCGCCGGGATCGTCATCGGCATCCGGCGGTTCACCCCCACGTGCGTGGGGACGGCTTGAGCCACCGGTAGGCTTGAAGAGGTCCGA
>JAABUX010004371.1_pt1 | contig 17978 bp, 15 predicted proteins | sample 5561851 | NCBI WGS metagenome assembly JAABUX01 (sample SAMN10711883, study PRJNA513361) | rock metagenome | isolation source: Antarctica rocks | place: Antarctica: Victoria Land, Richard Nunatak red sandstone | collected 2016-01-03 | reverse complement strand
GCTTGTGATGACAGGGCATCTCGTTGACCTTGCCATTCTTTTCGCGCAGCCGCAGCCACCAGCGTTTCTTTTGCGGGTAATAGTCCTCGACCTTAAGCCCGACAACGGCCGAGACACGGGCGAAGGTGAAGGCCATGACGGCGACGATGGCGCGATCGCGCAGCCCGACGACGGTGGAAGCGTCCATGCTGTCGAGCAGCTCGCGGGCCTCAATCGACGAGATGACGGCCGTTGCTCCCTTGCTGACGGAATGACGCGGTCCCCGAACCGAGTGCGCAGGATTTGAGGAAAGGACCTGACCGGTCACCAGCCAGTCGAAGAGCATACGGATGCAGGCCAGGTGCTGTTTGACGGTTGGGGCGACCGTTCGCCCTGCAGATGCTCGATGTACCCTGCGACGTGTACCGGCATAATGTCAACTAGCTCGGAGATCCCGCGTTCCTCGCACCAGCTCAGGAACGACCCGGCTGCCCGTCCGTAAGCTGCCCGTGTGTTTGCGTTACGGATGTTGACGGTGAAGAATTCAAGGAAGCGCCAAGACGTCTGATTCCCTGCCCCGGCGATGAGAGCCGGTAGCAGGACGCCAGTTTTGCACTCTGTGGTCTCTTTCAGGAAGAGATTCACGGCTTATTCCTCAAGCGAGAGGCGATGTGGGAAATCTTTAAGGCGACCATTTTCGCAGATCGGTCGCAGTCTACTGTCTGATCTGCGAGCTTGCGGTACAGACAGTCCAATCGCTCATAGTGAACGATGGTGTGCTTTATGTCATCCGGTTTTCGAGCGTTGTTCTGACCTGCCGTGGGCTTATTTAGGTCTTTACAAAGCTTCACTAGTGGTTTGTCCAAGTAAACCAGATGGAACTGGTCGGCGTATTTGACTCCGGACTCCTTTTCCGAAGCCATAAGTTTCAACATCTCTTCATCATTGGAGATCGTTACAACGTCGGGAGTTGCACTGTTTGTTAGCCATGTCAACGCTCGCTTCAATGATTGAGTCGCTTCGTCACCTGTATGGCTTGCTTTGACCCCAAATACAACATCCATGTCCGCAGCGGCCAGATCCCTGCCCAGTTTCTGCAGGCATTCGGTTTTTCCTGCTCCCGAATGGCCGATCAGAGCTATACGCCCTTCGATATCTTGCTGCGAGGCGCCCATTTGCTCATGCCGCCACATTAACATTGCTGCCCGGTAAACTACTACAACATAACGTCCTTTATGTTGTAGGAAGGGCTCCTTGCCCGCAGCTGAGTGAAAGCTAAAATCGAACACGCTATATGTGTATCGAAAGCCAGTGCTGTAAAGGAACCCGCTTTCGGCCTTTGTTGCTTCAACGCGCCGACCGCCACCAGTTGCACCATCTATCCCAGCCTCACAACTGATACGCTGTAGCCCATGCAGGCTCTTAACGAACACCTTGCCAAGGATGGCTTCCGCCTCCGCGGCACGGCCATGTCCCGCGTTGACGGCTTCTCGGATGTTGTCTTTGGCTTTGCGCTAACGCTCATTGTAGTTTCCCTCGAAGTCCCCCGCACCTATGATGAGCTCCACGCCATCATTCTCGGCTTTTTTCCCTTCTTTATCTGCTTCGTCTTTCTCATTACCATCTGGTGGGCTCACTTCCGCTTCTTCCGCCGCTATGGGCTGCACGACCCCCTCACCATCTTCATCAACTGCGGATTACTCTTTACTCTGCTCTTCTACGTCTATCCGTTAAAATTTCTTTTCACGATGGCGATCTACACTCATGCAAACTCAAACGTTTTCTCCAATCCACTACAGACGCGCGAACTGATGATTGTGTACGGCCTCGGCTTCGCGGCCATCTACTTCTGCCTCGCGGCACTCTATTGGAACGCGTGGCGCATGCGTAAGGCAATGCATCTTAGCCCCCTCGAAATCACCCTTACGCTTAGCGATCTCTGGGGGAAGTTTGGTGTAGGCTGTGTCGGTCTCATTTGCAGCCTGATCGCTCGTCTGCTCCCACCGGAGTACGCCGGCCAATCCGGATGGTTCTTTTTCCTTACCGGCGTTTGGAGCACCGTTCACGGCTTCATCGCCGGCAATCGCATTCGCGCGGCACGGACCCGCACCACACCCGAAGACCTTCTGCCGTTACCTCATGTAAGTTGATCCGACGTTAGTCGGTCCTAGGTGCATTGGAACGAACACCGGGTTAGGGTGGCCACGATGCGTAGCCAATTGGGTGATGTAAAGCAGCAAAACCGTGATCAACGTCTGTGTCATCAAATAGAGTTACCCATCTTGACCAGCGCGTCAGCTTCGGGAACGGAGCGGTCACTTGCTATAGATAGAAAAGCGGAAACGTCGCTATCAGCCGCCTTTGCAGGTGCGGTAGCTTAGCTACTCGATGAGGCACGCTTAGCGTTGCAAGGCTCGGCGGTTACCTCGGCTGCTTACCCACGACAACTCCGGTTGGCAGAGCTGGGCTCCAAAATCTATCTATGGCACTAAGTGCTATACTGTGCGTTAGTGAACCCGGCACCCTCCAGGACGTTGTCGGTCTACAAAGGCAAGGCATTCGTGCGCTTTGCCAAGAATGCACGCATCACAGACGCCGAACTCTGGAAGGCGGCGCAACGCGCAAATGAGGGGCTCATAGACGCTGATCTTGGCGGCGGCGTGATCAAACAGCGGATTGCTCGGATAGGGGAAGGAGGTCTGGCGGATCACGCTCGATCATCCTTTTCCGGAAAGGCGACCGCGCTGTTTACGTGTACGGGTTCGAAAGAAGGATTTAGCCAACATCGATCGTCGGGAGCTTGAGGCGTTTCGAGAGCTCGCCGAAGTGATCCTCGGCTATGCAGATGCTGAAATCTCGCAGCGGGTGAAAGATGGAGCGCTTTCAACGCGGAAGAGCCGGAGGAAGACAATGCCTAGAAAACATCGGAGTGATGCCTTAGCTGCCATTCACGAAACGGCGGCCGATCTGCACCGTGTAGGAGGGATGGATCAGAAGACAATGCGCAAGTTCGACGCGCTTTGCCTCACGCCCATCCAAGAGATGACTCCCAAGAAGATCCGCGATTTGCGGACGCGGGAGAAAGCCAGCCAGACGGTCTTTGCTGCCTATCTAAACGTTACGCCCAGCCTTGTGAGCAAGTGGGAGCGTGGAGAAAAGCACCCGCAGGGCGCTTCTCTCAAGCTTCTGTCGCTGGTCGATAGAAAGGGGCTAGAGGATGTGGCATAAGAGAGCCAGGATGGCCGAAGACGTAAGCAATTGGCTGTGACAATCGGTAGCGCAGCGAGCGGTTCGTTGTTGGCTTCACACGAGTCCTAGTGGAGCTTGGGTTTGTAGAGGTCGTCGCCCTGGTTTCGTCCTGGGAAAGCGAGAAGCTCTTCTTCAAAGGGAAGGGAAGAGGAAAGTGAAAAAGGTCAGGGCAGCTGTCCAGCGGGCGCTCTACTGCCGTTGCGGACGGGGAAAGGTTCTCGCGCTCGGAATGTGCGCTACCTGCTATACGCTTAAGCGGCAAGATGAGGAATATTTTGGTGGTCTGCGGGAACAGGTGCTCAGACGAGACGGCTATTGCTGCCGGGTATGCGGAGCTTCCGGACGCGGAAAGCGCTCGATCGTGGTTCATCATCGGATACCGGGCGTCTCAAAGACGCCTCTTATGATCTCGTTGTGCCCCGCCTGCCATGCCATCGTAAGTCGAACGCGGGTCATGCACCGGCCCATACCGCCGCTACTCTTAGAACTCTGGCGAGAGCAGCATCCGAACGGGCATGAACAGACGGTTATGAGCTTTGAGAGACCTGCTTCGGTTGCTGTTGCCGTGCCGCTTTTCGCAAGTCCAGCCACTCCCTAATAACTCTGAGCGGGGCCGCGCTGCTCAAGGCGCGTGATAAATCCCATTATCATGCGTGGTAAGTGGTGTGAGATTGCAACGCTAAGTGCGTTTACAAGGACCTGGGAGCCAGCCTCGGCTTTGAGTGCAGTTGCCGACTATTTTGCGGGCACACCAGGAGTTCCGCCGTAGTCACGGAGATATCGTGGGGACATGGGATTGTCTTTGACGGTGGGCCAGGGGTCAGAGGAGCCACCAAAAGGGGGACCACCGAGGAGGGCTGCCCTTCGGTCATTCTCTTTGCGGAACTCGGGGTCCAGATAAAGGTCAGGTGATAACGGTGACTTAGTCAAAGATCCTGCCGCTCCAAGAAACAGCAGCGCGTTCCCGGCTAGTACTGCTGTTTGACTCTCCATCTCTGAGCGAACCTTAGTTTTCTGAGCATCCGCCATATCCTTGAAATTTGAGGCGTTGATAACGAGACAGCCTGATTCAGGAACCATCTGATCCAGCTCGGTACCGCGCACTGGTACGAACGCCGGTAGCGGCCAGTTCACCGTCTTCCGTTCAAAACGTAGGGAGCATGATTTATCCCCGAAACCCGTATACGGAGTGATGACGGAGAGTGTCCCTGGGTGCCGCTGGCGAAGTATCTCTCCCAACTCTCCTTTGTCATAGAAGTGAAACGTCCCATATATCAGGAGCGCTTTTTCGTGTTTTTGAGGATCTGCTCCTCTACGAGGTCCGCCGGGTACTGATCGGCTTGCCCACCAACTACCTTCGACAACTCTCCTTTGGTCTTTATAGCTGACCAATCAACGGGTTTGCCTCCAAGCCAAACATGAAGACGGCCATCGACCGGCAACTTCAGATTGGCGGCTCGAACGGCTGCATAAAAGTTCAAATATCCCAATGCGGTCACTGTTGGAAACCAACCGACGTAAGACGTATCGCCCCACACTCCGCGTAGTTCTACATACGAAACATCTTCCCCATTGACGTAACGATCAAGAGTTCTTTGCTGAGAGGCATTCCCAAATTCGACGACTACGTTTCGGATCTCCTTCGCGAACCGTGGATCGCTGATGAGCGAAACGTAAAAATCCTCTTCCTGGGCGAGCCCGTGATCATCACTCATCCCCACCAGAGGAGTTTTCTGTAAGGCTGCAAGAACCCCCTCTATCGCTGGAGTGGCGGTTGACGGTGGAGGAGCCGAGGGCTTCTGCGCGTGGGAGGCGATCACCCAAGACATAGAGACAAACATGAAAACGAGGTCACGATAGCGCACACCGAAGTCTAACGCGCCCGAGTGGATCTGCGTCTTCAGCAGGAGTTCGTTCACTTGAGCGGGGCGACAGCGAGCTATGTCTAGTAATCCAGATAGGAGCGCTCTTTGGGTTCATAACCCAACGGTCACGGGTCGCAGTTCGGCACGATTGAAACGGGCGTTAGAGAGTACCTAGAACAGATCCTTGATGGCGGACGCTAACTGTTGCAGGGTGCGATTGATCGGGCAAATGCCTGCAGGTGAGACCTGGCTGCTTACCGAGCGTCTCCGGGAGCTGCCGAAGCTGGGTGACGGCGGCGCTCAGGAAAGCCAGTTTTAATCGAGCACGGCCTCCCGCTCTTTCGCCGCCATAGCGATTTGTTTGTTCAAATGTCCGTCTTCTAAGCGGACCCCGATTCTTACCGTACTCGGGCGAGCAAGCCCCGTATCTCGTAAGAATTCTTAAGATTCGTAGCTCAAAAGCGCCTCTCGTATACGGACGGTCGAAGCTATGCTCAGGGAAGCCGTACTCACTAGAAGGGGTCACCACACCAAACGTCAAAAATCGTACGCTTGTATGTTGGATTTACCCCGTGGAGGAGAGCGAGCCCAAGCTCCAGGGGCATGTTGAAACGAGGAGCACCCTTAGCGAGCTCGACTCGGGAAAGATCGTGAATTGAGAAGTCCAAGGCCTTCCATCAGACCGATGATCGCATCCAGGCCTGCCCGGATTTGGTACGGCTAGTGTCACGTTGATGTGCAAACCAAGCTGTGGTCAGCCCGACGATATAGGCCAGGTAGAGATCTTCGAATCCAGTGTCGTATGGAATGTTCAGGAAGACAGATTCAACCCGCTTTGGTCTTGATACGTGCGGCATCCTTCGTCTTTCCCGCCACGCTGGTTTTGCCATAGGCGGATGCCTTCTTCATCGCGCTCACACCTGTTGCACGTTTGCGTTGCGCGAAGTAAAGCACGCTTGGCGATCTCATGATGCTACGGAGCGCCTCAACTCGGGCAGGGTCGGGATTCGGCTGCGAGTGGAAGTGGTCCGCGAGCTTCGGCTTCGGTGCCCGGGGGTCAGATGCTGTGAAGGTTGTATTGGAAGCTCGAAGTTCCTAGTGTCTACTTTGCTGAGTGGTAGCACATTCTTCCAACAACCAGGCTGATTGATGCAGAGCTGTGGCCCCAGAAATTACTTGTGCTTTTGCAATCTGCCGAGGCCCTCGCGTCGAGAACTGCGCTTCAGGTGCCGGACGCTCCGCGTGACGTTCTAGAATCACTCTGGTGGAGAGATCGAGAAATGCGGATCATGGGACGAACCTGGCGGCAACAGACCGGACGCCACACTGCTGGCCACTGAGGGTGTATCCTTTGCTGAACAGCGCGCTGGACCGGCAGACTGCAGGGTATGCCGTCCATAATCATCGATTGTGAAATCTGGAATGGCAATAAGGACCTGTGGTCAAGTGGAGCTTCCGTCAGTTCCCTTCTGAAGTTGCTGAATTCCAGACTTCCATACCAGCGGACAATGCGGCCGGTGCGGTCGTAGCGAGGAGTTCCCCGAGAGCGCATCCAGTGCCACGCTTTTTCTTCTGACCCTATGCGAAACTCGAGCTCTAGATTTCCGCTCCTGATGCACTCGAAGAAGTTGGGCCACAAGAACTCCTTATCATCAGGGTGGACCGCATCGAGCCAGCCAAGACCTTCGCTACTTTCCAGGTTCAGCCCAGTAATCACCTCCCAGTGAGGGCTGACGTCAAGGACCATCCCATGTCCGTCCATTGTCCAAAGGATGTTGGGGTTGGGTTCGACCCTGTGACGAAGATTGTGAAGGCTCTCTTGCCGGGCTAGTTCCGTCTTCTTCCGTTCGGAGATATCCACGATTGCCACGGAGATGCCGACTATTTCGCCGCCCTCATCACTAGCCGGCTGACACGTAAGTTGAAAAGTGGACGTCTGGTGGGCTGCCCCTGCAGTGCGGCTTTGTAGCTCCAATGCGCCAATCGCCTCTCCTTGGATAGCCCGGAGAAGAAACGGCCTTAACTGTTCAAATACCTCAGGGACCATCTCCGCAACCGTTTTCCCCAGATGGGCAATCACCGGGACACCATTCATGTTTGCAAGATGCTGATTGAGGCTGATATAGCGGAGCTCACAATCCAGAAAGCACAGCCCCACGGGGAAGCCATCGTAAATGGTCTGTAGTTGTGCAAATCGCACTGAGGGAAGAGCCTCCAGGCTAACGTTGGGAGCATTCTAAATTTCGCTGACAATTTCTAGGAGTTTGGCAGGCTTGTGCTTGGACAAAAGGCTAGTACCCAGATCAGGCACAAGCAGGGCTTTGCCGTAAAGCCGGCCTTGCGCCACCTCACATCCGAGGGCGCGAAGCATCTCGGCCTGTGCGATATTTTCGACTCCCTCGGCGACTGTCCTTAGCCCCAGGCTGCGCCCTAGTCCGATGACGTTAGCCACAATCTTCCTACTCTCGGGTCGTGAGCACATTGTCGCTACGAAGCTTCTATCGACCTTCAATTCGTCGAATGGAAGCATTTGCAGCTGAGAAAGACTGGAATACCCCGTGCCGAAATCATCAAGGGAAAGCTTCATACCCAGTGCTTTCAAGTCGTCAGCGATAGCCTTCGCCTGCATGACGTTCTTTAACAGAGCACTCTCGGTGATCTCAACCGTTAACCGTGATAGGTCAAACCTAGTCTCTTTTGCGACTCTCGCAATCAATTCCGGCAGTGACGGTTCCTGCAGTTGTAGCGGTGACACGTTGAGAGACAGAGACAGCTGAGAAGGCAGGTTTGATGCAGCTGCTAAAGCTCGCAGAAGGATTTGTTCAGTCAGCTGGCCTATCAAACCAGCTCTCTCCGCAAGGGGAACGAAAACGTTGGGCGAGATCCGCTTGCCATCGGGACGAATCCATCGCGCCAATATCTCGGCGCCTAATACCTGGCCGGACCTAAGATCTACGAGAGGCTGAAAGGAAGGAACAATTGCGTCTTGCGCCAAACCGGCGACTAGATCTTTCGTCCTGATTCCATTCACAGGCTGAAGCCCCCGGGGTCACTGGCAGCATGTAGATCGAACGCTGCCGAGAAGGAATTGTCGCATGGGTGGCGGGAATCTGTTGTAGCACTTTCGTGTCACGTATCCTTGCATGGCGGTTGGAGCTACGTAGATTCACGGTGGTTCTAACCTAATTTCCACGTAAGAATCGGCTTCAGAGAGAACCTCACCCATTCGTTGCATATACAAACCTGCAGCGACGAATTCATATTGGGAGGACATCTCTGACTCAGAACCTTCCCCGCGAGCTCCTGGGGAGGCCAGCGTAACGATTGCATTCTGCGGGGGCCCTGGTTGACCACGGATCCAATAACGTTTTTCTGTTTCCGAAACGCTGAGTCGAAAGCAAACGCGCGTGGCACAACGATGCGTTGGATACTAGCCCTTATCTTTGCGGTCATCTGGACGTCTTCTGGCGTGGCACAAAGGCAGCTATTCCACGAATATGGTGCCGCGGATGGATTGGACAACTTAAACGTCAGATGTCTGTTCCAGGACCGAGTCGGATTCCTTTGGGTGGGTACGGACAATGGTCTTTTTCGGTACGACGGTACCAGATTCCGCCGATTCGGCCATTCTGAGGGGCTTCCGGACACCGAAATTCTCAACATAGCCCAGTCTGACGATGGCCGCATCTGGGTCGGGACAACCAGCGGTCTCTCCGTGTTGACAGGAACCCGCTTTGACTCGATCGGGCTCGGTGAGCGGGGACCGGTGCGAACGATCGGTTTCGATGCAAGCCAGACGATGTACCTGCAGCGCGAATCCGGCGTGCTCCGCGGAACAAGATCGTCTGCCAACTCCTATACGTTCGACAACATCTGCACAGGGGCGGTGAGCGGGCTTTCGGTGAGCAGCGAAGGAATCTTCTTCAGTAAAGATGGCGATCTCTTCAGCCTGCAAGGACCAAAAACAGAGCGCTTCGGGAGCTTACACGGCTTGCCACCTGATGAATGGGGAGCGACGGTGTTGGATTCTTACGGCAACAGATGGGTCAGGAGCCGAACTCGTTTGTACGAACTGCCACGGGCACATGCTCGTTTCGTAGATCAGTCCACCGGAATCCCACATGCAACAGATACGCACCTCTACACCGACCGACACGGCAGCCTCTTCGTATCTACCGTCTCAGGCATCATCGGTGTGTCGGGAACGCGTCGCGCTTATGTCGATCTTCGGCATGGGCTGCCGGCGGATCCTTCAGGTCCGATGCTGATCGACCATGAAGATCTCCTCTGGCTAGGCACAAATGGTGCCGGCCTTGTTCGGCGTCTCGGCCATGGTGAATGGACAGCATGGACGATGGCCGATGGACTTGTGAAAAACAGTGTGTGGGCGATCCAAACTGATACGGCAGGCAATGTTTGGGTTGGCACATACGGTGGCCTCACAATTCTTGGCCCGCACGGGCAGGTTGTTCGCTCCTGGAGCACGCGGAACGGCTTGGCTGGTGATCGTGTCCTCTCAATTGTGGAGGCTCCCAATGGCAAGTTCTTCGCCGGCACCGATTCTGGAATGATTGCCGAGTTCGACCATACAGGCACTTTGCTGAGAACCTACGGAACCAATGCTGGAGTTCACGCTAGCAAAATCAGTGCACTGGCAATTGATCACGAACAACGGCTCTGGGCGGTGGGTACCGGTGGTTCCTTTCGTAGTCGGACTCCTGTTCGGGATGCTCCGCTGAGTTTTGATCAGATAACAATTCCAGGTGTCCCAACGAGTGCGCTCCTGAGGGATATCGTCGTTGATGACGACGACTCCATATGGGTAGCTTCCTCCCAGGGTTTGCATCATCTCCATGATTCCCAGTGGAAAACGTTCGCTGTACGGGACGGTCTCAAATCGGCAGACTTGGCCGTAGTAGCAAAGGACAATGGCAGTATCTGGATTGCATACCGCGATGCACTTGGAATGACCCGTATTCAGAAGAACGGTTCCACTGTCGAGCTTACCGATGTTACTACTCAGCAGGGCTTGCGCTCGGACTGCGTTTACGCCATAACCACCGATCGGAAGGGGCATCTGTGGGTCAATACGGACATGGGGGTGGATGTACTCGCAAATGGATCCTGGAAGCATTTCGGAGATGAGAACGGCCTGATCTGGAATGACACTGACTCATTAGCCTTGCACGTTGACTCCGCAGACAACGTTTGGATTGGCACATCTGCAGGATTGTCACGGTACGCCCAAACTGGCTATTCTGCATCCGAGTGGTTGCCACCAGTTGTGTTGACTTCGATCAAGGGCGCCTCACGGGAGTGGCAGCCTGGGGAAGAAGCCTCTCTGCCTTACAGGAAACAATCCCTGACATTCCAGTACGCGGCTCTTACTTTCGAGCCGGGTACCGGCTCTCATTTCAGATACAGGTTAACAGGCCTGGAGAATGAGTGGAATGAAACATCCGAACGAAGTGTTCACTACGGCGGACTCCCGCCAGGTAATTATGTCTTCCAGGTAGTGTACGTTCAACAGGATGGGTCCTCGAGTTCAGTTCCAGCAACGTTCGCCTTCTCAATCAAATCTCCATGGTGGAAATCCTGGTGGTTTGCTGTCTTATTCGCCATTACTGTAACGCTGATCATTTCAGGGCTGGTTCGGATGCGGGTCAGGCTGCTGGAGAAGCAGAAAGAAGCGCTCGAGCTTCAGGTAGAGGATAGGACAGCCGAGCTCGTTGCAAGCCATCGGCAATTGGAGGAGATAGCCTATTTCGATATGTTGACCGGTTGCCCCAACCGTCGCATGTTCGTGGAAGAGTTTCGTAGGCGCGCGGCCCAGGCAGGGCGTTCGCAGGGCTTTGCGCTTCTCCTATTGGATCTTGATCGTTTCAAACAGATCAACGATACTTTCGGGCATGACGCCGGGGATGCTGTACTCATCCATACGGCTCGCCGAGTGGAGGCTGAATTGAGCCAATCTGATTTAGTGGCCAGACTCGGCGGGGACGAGTTTGCGATCCTGCTCTTCGAGGATTCTCAGGCAAATAGGATCGAGGCCCTCTGCAGCCGGATCCTCACACAGATCGCTTCACCCATTCCGTATCAGAATGCCAGCTTGCATGTCGGATGCAGCATCGGCATTGCGCGATTCCCGGCACATGGCGAAAATCAGGAAGGCCTCTACAAGGCAGCGGATCTTGCACTCTACAACGCAAAGCAAGGAAGTCGCAATACGTTTTGCTGGCACGGAGCCGAAAAGCATGTCGAGGCACAAGCAAACGTCGCGTAGATACATCCTGAAGGCGCTCACCGACAAAGGAGTTTGCGCGGTCCAGCAGCGGCCAGACCATCGACCCTGAGCTTCTCAAATACCTCTCGCCACTCGGCTGGGAACACATCAATCTCACCGGCGACTACCAATGGAATGGCAAGCGGCCCGCACAAGGCCGGTTCACAAATAGCGCCGGGCATTCCAATACGAGCCGGGGGAATATTCATCGCACCCGCTGGTATCAGGACAACCATCGTGATGGTAGGGCACGCCGCGAGTGATCACACCATTTGCACCAATGGAGGGCGGGTTTACGGAAGCAAACGGATCTGGTAAGGGTAGCGAGGATGGGAGCCAATGTCCTTGTCCCAGCGATACCGAACCGCTGGGGGACGGCTCGGCACCGAAAACCTCAGCATGAGAAGCAGCAACACCGATGCCTGGCCTGACTCTCTGGGGCGGAAAGCTAGGTCGTTAGACGATCTTGTTGAAATCTGCATTTAGAGCTCTCCACTCTTACCTGGGGGTCATTGTGAGCCGTCGCCCGCAACTCAGGGCTCTCGCATAAGGATAGAGGTATTTCTGAAGATGGCTAGTTTATCTTCTACCCGGGGCAGGTCAGGGCAGTTCAGCCTTGGGCGATGGGACATCAGGAGCTTGCGCTGTGGTATTCTGCCTGTCCAAATCTCACAAGATGGTTGTGTGCCCCGCACTCACAACCCTGACCGTAGAATTGTGGAATGAGTAAAGCACCTGCAGCAATCACGTCGCCCAAGATCAAGAAGCTGCCGCAAAGGCCATGAAGTCACCCAGCATGCTCACGACAGCAGAGACCCGTGAGCTTGGTGCCTCTTTATCGGCCCACGTTTCGCCACCGTAGGATGTTTCTGCTGTCTCCGCAAAGAAGATTCCTGCCAAGAAAGCACTGGCAAAGAAGTCTCCGATAAAGAAGTCCTAACTCTTCACCTATTCAACCTGAGGTTTCATGGCTACTAAGAAAGCACCAGCAAAGACGGCGGCTGCACCAGCAGCCAAGAAGATGGCTTCGGCACCGGCAAAGAAGACTGTCACCACAAAGAAGATGACCAAGACAGAGCTGGTCCACCTTGTCGCAGAAAAGATGGAGATCCCAACCAAGCAAGCTGCCGCATTCTTCGATCTCCTAGCTGAGACAGCGGTACAGGAGACCAAGAAGAATGGGGAATTCACCGTTCCGGGTCTTGGAAAGTTGGTCAAGGCGCAACGTGCCGCGCGCATGGGTCGGAATCCTCAGACGGGCGAGTCGATCAAGATCCAAGCGAAGACGACCGTGAAGTTCCGCGTTGCCAAGGCAGCAAAAGACAGTATCGCTCCTGTGAAGTAAAAAGCCGGGTGGATGAGACTGTTATCTCATCCACCCGGATCATGACTACTCTTCAGCTCCATCCGAGGGATCATCAACGGCCTCGATCTTCGTAGCTGGTTTCTCCGTTTCTGCTCGGCTTCGCGTTCCTGTTCCTCGCGCTCGAACTGTTGGCGCCGTTTTTCGGCTTGTTGGGCCTGACGTACGGCTGCGCCAAGTCAAACAGATTTTGGCTTGAATGTGAAAGGCTGTCTCACTCCCACTAGTGTGGGATTGCGAATAGCCTCTGCTTGACGCGATGATTTTTGACATGAACCCGAGCGTCGCAACAGATCCTTTTTCCGTTCCCTTATACGTCAGCGCCTACCCCGCCAGTCGACTCTGCGCTAACCCGGCTTGTCGCAAGCGACTCTCTCAGCTGAACAGAAAGGAGCTGTGTTTCAGTTGCAATGATCGGAAGCCGCTGAAAGCGATCAAAACGAGACGATAGAACACCCAGGTGGACTGACTGTTTAGGGGGAGTTGCCACTTGTACGAGCCCTGAGCATGGTCCAGGGGGAGGATCCATGCTGCTTCCGTTAGCCAGCTGACCTCTTCGTGGCATTGCCGCCCCCGGTTGTCAGACGAGATACTCGCTCAGCAGTTGTACGAATAACAGGGCCATTTGCAGACGGGTGATTCATGGAACTTTCGTACGCGGACGTAAGAGAGCACCACGTTTTCCCAGCCGGCTTACAGCAACTTCCATCATCGGTTCCAAAGTCTCGGCCGGACAAAGGTCTACCCACGTGCGCTGAGGATGTGATCATCACATCGGAGTTTCAGAGGCGCAAGACTCGGCCCGAGAACCCCGCTCTTGAACTTGCCGCGCTGAAACACCTCACCAACTTCCTCTCAACTGGCCCGTTGGTCGTCTTGAATCAACTCGCCACAGTCTTGGTTCAGGTCTGTGATGCAGGCTCGGCTGGCGTAACGCTGGAGGAACGCCGCCACACAACGGAGACTCTGCAGCGCGTGGGTGCGGCTGGACAGCTCGCCTCGGACCAGCTGGAATGGGTGGCACGACACAGCCCTTGCGGGACGGTGATTGACACTTGGCGAACTGAACTGTTCAGGAGGCCAGAGCGCTTCTTCACTGCAGTGCGAAAAGGCAGCCCACCGGCCGAGGAGTTGCTGGTTGTACCGTGGCAGCTAAGTTCAGGGAGACGAGGCGCGATTTGGCTTGCGCATCACGACTCCCATCGTCACTTCAATCCAGAAGACCTTCGGCTGGTGACCACCCTCAGCGACTTTGCCAGACACGCTCTGCAGCGCAGTCATTCCGAGGAAACCCGCCGTTCCTGCGAGACGCTGGCATCCGCAGCCCGCGTGGCCAATCAGCTTGCTCACGAGGTCAACAACCCACTCCAGGCGCTGATCAACTCGCTCTTTCTAGTCTCTCCGGCGCCGCACGACGAACATCTGGGGGAGGCGCAGGTCCAAGCGGAGCGCGTCGCCCAACTAGTTCGGTCGGTACTTGAGCTGAAGCGCGAAACCGAACCCGGCAGCACCAAGCAGGATTGAAGCTCTCACGTTGCGGCACGTAGAAGCTTCGACCGTGAACACTCTGTGACGCGAGTTTTACGTTTTACCGCAGCTTCTGTAAGTAAGGCCGGTGCGACTGAATCGCACCGGCCTTTTCTATTTGTCTCAGCAGATGCTAAGGACAGGTGCAGCCCGGAATGGTATCGCTATCCAGGGTTACGGCACCGTTGCGCGCAAGAGCCCTACCTTCAAGGTTGACACCGGTCGTTACCGTAATCGAGGTCAGTGCAAGAATGTTTCCCTTGAAGACCGAGGCAGTTCCCAAGGTCGCAGAACTACCTACCCGCCAGAAGACGTTGCAAGCTTTAGCTCCATTTGCCAGAATTACGTGGCTGCCGCTTGAAGTAGTGAGGGTTGATGGAATTTGGAAGATAAAGATAGCGTCGGAGTTGCCCTGCGCATCGAGCGTGAGATCTCCTGAAAGATCAAGCGACGAGGTCGCCGTGTATACCCCAGCGTCTAAAGTCTTGCCCACCAGGTCTCCCGACTCCGGGGTGCCACCTGAACGAGTCGAAGCATCGACATACGCGTTCGTCAGCGTAGCTTGAGCGTTGGCTGCGGCACCATCGGCCGAGTGGATTGTTCCGCCGAGCAGGCCCGGAGGAAATCCTGTTACCGCAGTTCCGGGACTAATGCCAATATCACCCGAGACTGTAGTTGGACCAGTGTTGGTTACTGTGGATCCGGATAATATTGAGAAGTTTCCTACGTTAGGACAAAGAGCGACCGCTGCTGGCCCGCTACTTTGCACAGAACCGGTGGTGAATGTCTGTGTGAATGGCGCGGCAAGCGGGACTCCTCCAGCATCCTGCGCTCCTGTCGTCACGCTGAAGGTATACGTGGTATTGGGAGCTAATGAGGCTGAGGGCGTAAGCGTAGCAGTTTGAGTTACAACATCATAACTGACGGTTGCTGTGACGCCATTAATGTAAAAAGTCGTTGAATTGACGGTTGAGGAGGCCATCTGTTCGTCAAACGTCACGGCAATCTTTTGATTCAAGGGTACGCCCGTGGTGCCCGGTGCAAGATTGACCGCTGCGACATATGGTGCAGAGGTATCTGTCGTTGCACGGGTGGTAAACGAAAAGTTGAACGGGGATGCTAATTGGGAACCATTGGTGTCGCGTGCAACAGTTGTGATTGTCGCCGTGTACGTGGTGTTCGGGGTGAAGTTAGGGGAGGGCTTGAAGGAACCGATCTTGTTGAGCGCGTCGTAACTCACCGTGCCAGAAGCACCAGCAACTAAAAAGCTGCTTCCGTTGATACTTGACGGATCCATGGCCTGGCTAAAGACCACTCCAATCTCACGGTTCGTGCCGACTCCGTTAGTTTGGGGCACAACCAGCGAAACAGTTGGATGGCCAAAAGTGCTTGGGTTTGAACCGGTCTGGCAGCCGGCGAAGAAGATAGCAACCAATAGGGCGGCGGAGATCCTGCAAGCTTGCTTAAGAGGCATTACGTTACCTTTCAAAGCAACCGCATGGCTTAATCGAATAGTCTTAGCCACGTCGTTTTGAAATGGAAGCGCACGGATAAGCATGCTTTGAATACACCGAGGCGAAACGCGACCGTGTGAAAGAGTATCTCCGTTGCAAGCCGTACCGGCAATGCCACTAATGGGCCATGCTGCCTATGCCAAAGAAGCTGCTCGCCAACGGTAGTCCGCTCCGAGACGTGGCCAGCAACCTCGGCGTCCCCATCTCCTTAGCGTGCTCTATCGTCCGCTTTCTGACGGGACCCCCAGAAAGCCAGTTCCTGGCGTGCGCTGCGGTCTCGTGTGAGTGCGAGGGTTGCTATTGCCAGTTCCCTCACCTTTGGATCGGCGTCGAGATCGCCGGTTAGGATTGCGACGGCTTCATGCTGGAAGCGTTCGGCCGCACCGTCACTTATTAGCCGATCCTCGGGGGCGCTCATGCGGCTTTCGCCCCGGCCGGCACCTCGTGTGCCTTCAGCCACTCGGCTGCATTTTCCCTGGAGACGAACCGACGGGAGCGAATGTGCGTTTCGCGCGGGCCTTCGCCTTGGTTGCGGAGGACGTAGTACAGAGCCGCTCTGCAAGCTTGGAACGCGGATGACGCGCGCGCCCCACAAACCCACAGCCTCGACGGCGGCGAGGAGGGAGACGGTACTTTGCCGGGTTGCTATCCGGCTTTTTGATTGCTCGCTCAGCAGAGTTTGTAGGAGCTGGCTCCCAGAGCGCCCGATCCGCATGCACCAGCTCAATAAGGGTAAGTCAAGATAACCCATCCGGGGAGCATGGGCGACTTTGAAAGCGGGCTACAGCGAAGCCCCGCTCTACTCTCTTCGAAGCAGCCTCTACGAGTCCAGTATCTTTTGTACTTTCCTGATCAGGGCATCTCGCGTAAACGGCTTTTCCAGGAACGCCGCGCCGGTTGCCAGCCCTCCATGTCGAGCGATGGCGTCGTCTGCATACCCTGAGGTGTACAAAATCTTCGTTTCGGGTCGGATCTTCGCGAATTCCTCTGCAAGCTCTATTCCGCTCATCCCTGGCATGACCACATCGGTGATCAGCAAGGGTAAGGCTCCAACATAGTTCCTCGCCATGCGAAGAGCCTCCTCAGGTACCCCAGAATCCAATACCTGATAGCCGGCTCCTTCCAAAAGGAGGCGGGTAAGCTCACGCAAAAGATCTGTATCTTCGACCACGAAGATCACTTCATTACCGCCAAGCAGGGGAATGGGTTTACTTTGCTGCTCAACTTCTACTGCCTCTTCGCACAAGGGAAGATGGATCTTGAAGGTTGTTCCATGCCCCGGCTCGCTGTAGATGCCAATCGCCCCCCCCGATTGTTTGACAATACCGAAGACGGTGGATAGCCCAAGGCCGGTTCCTTTCCCCGCCGGCTTGGTGGTGAAAAATGGTTCGAAGACGCGAGACTGGATTGCCTTGTCCATCCCGGTTCCCGTGTCGCTCACGGATAGCAGGACGTATCGACCGGGTTTGATGAAAAGATGCTGTTGAGCGTAGGTTTCGTCGATCGTGACGTTAGCCGTTTCGAAGGTAATCTTGCCGCCCTTCGGCATTGCGTCGCGGGCATTGAGCGCCAGATTCATCAGCACCTGCTCGATCTGGTTGGGATCGGCCTTGACAGTACCCAGCGTGGGACTGAGGACCATCTTGAGTGCGATATCATCGCCGATTAGCCCTGCAAGCATGGCGTTCGCTGCCGTTACAGCCTCATTTAGGTCCATGAAGACAGGTTCTAGTATTTTCCTGCGGCTAAATGCGAGGAGGCGATGCGTTAGGTTTTTCGCCGATGTGCCTGCCTCATTCATTTTGGCTAAAATCCTGCGTTCCGCCTGATTGAGATTCGGACTATCGACAAGCATTTCACCGTAGCCAAGGATTATTTGAAGCAGATTATTAAAGTCATGGGCCACGCCCCCGGCGAGCTGGCCAATGGCCTCCAGTTGCCTCGACTGTAATATCTGTTGAGCGTTCTGCTCAGCGTGTTTCCGCTTCGTAATGTCATGAATGTTGCATTGGATGACCTTTCGGTCGCCTTCACCGTAGACGTTACTGACAAACTCAACGGCTATGGCTCTGCCGTCTTTGGTCTCGAGCGGCAGATCTTCATAACGAACGTAATTCTTTTCCTTGAGCGTGTGGAATGCATCTTTGGACAGTTCTCTGTCCTTGAACAGCCCAAAATCCCACAGCGGCTTTCCGACG
>JAABUX010004370.1_pt1 | contig 17981 bp, 18 predicted proteins | sample 5561851 | NCBI WGS metagenome assembly JAABUX01 (sample SAMN10711883, study PRJNA513361) | rock metagenome | isolation source: Antarctica rocks | place: Antarctica: Victoria Land, Richard Nunatak red sandstone | collected 2016-01-03 | reverse complement strand
ACCCGCCCAAATGCCCGATCCGGAACACGCGCCCCTTCACCCGCCCCAACCCCGCGCCCAGCGACATGTCGAACCGCTCCAGGATAACCGCCCGCAGCCGGTCCGCGTCATACCCCTCCGGCATCACCACCGCCGTCAGCACGTCCGAATACTCCGCCGGCTCCTGGCACAGGATATCGAGCCCCCACCCCCGCACCGCCGCCCGCGTCGCCGCCCCGAACCGCTTATGCCGGGCGAACACCGCCTCAAGCCCCTCCTCGAGCAGCATCGCAAGCGCCTCGCGTAACCCATAGAGAAGGTTGGTCGCCGGCGTATATGGGAAGAAGCCCGCCCGGTTCGGCGCCAGCATCTCGCGCCAATCCCAATATGACCGCCGCATCCCCGGCAACGCCAACGCCTTTGCCGACATCGCGTTGAACCCCAGCCCCGGCGGCAGCATCAATCCCTTCTGCGACCCCGCCACTGTCACATCCACCCCCCAAGCCTCATGCTTGTACTCGATCGACCCCAGCGAAGAGATCGTATCCACCATCAGCAGCGCCCCATGCCCGACCCGGTCCATCGCCGCCCGGATTTCCGGGATTCGGCTCGTAACCCCGGTGGACGTCTCGTTATGCACCACCATCACCGCTTTGATGCCTGGATCGTCGGCAAGCCTTGCCTCAATGTCCCGGGCAGGCGCCCCTCGCCGCCAATCTCCTGGGACAAGCTCAACCACGAGCCCGAACCGCTCCGCCATCGCCCGCCACAACTCGGAAAACTGCCCGGTCTCGCACATCAGCACGCGGTCCCCTACCGCCAGCGTGTTGACGATCGCCGCCTCCCAAGCGCCGGTCCCCGAACTCGGGAAAATAACGACCGGCCCGCTCGTCTGGAACACTGCCCGGCAGCCTTCGAGCACCGTCCGCCCAAGTTCGGCGAACTCCGCGCTGCGATGGTCCATGGTCGGCATGTCCATTGCCCGCAGCACCTGGTCCGGCACGTTGGTCGGACCTGGGATTTGCAGGAAATGCCGCCCGCTTCGCTGCGCCATGCGTCTCTCCCCATGATCGAGCAGGCCCACACTCCCACCCAAGCCCGCGCTCCGCAATCGCCCCTTGATAAACAGGTGGATTCGGGCCAAATATGAGTGACTGGCGCTTTTCTGCTTCGGCCCACCGTGATTTCTGCGCTCTGCGTTCCGTCCGGTTCTACCCGATACCGAGAAGTACTCCGGCCTGCAGCGTGCGGGCCGCCGGAAGAACGCAGGAGATGCGTGATGACGACAGGCACTGTTAAGTGGTTCAACGGCCAAAAGGGCTATGGGTTCATCCAGCCGGATGACGGCTCCAAGGACGTGTTCGTGCATATCTCAGCCGTCGAGCGGGCCGGCCTCGGCAGCCTCAACGAGGGCCAGAAGGTCAGCTTCGACCTCGAGCGCGGACAGCAGGGCAAGACCTCCGCCGTGAACCTCCAAGCCGCCTGATCAAGACCGGCCCGGCGCACCGCGCCGGGCCGCATCGGCGGAGGAGTGTTACATCATGGCAGCCCACAGATACGCCATAGGCGATCGGGTCGAACTTCAGCCAGGCCCCTATGATGGCAACGTACCCCGCGGAACCTACACGATTTTACGCCTCCTCCCCAACGAATCCATCGATCGCGAGTACCGGGTCAAGAATGCCAGCGACGGTCACGAGCGCGTCGTCCAGGAAAGCCGCCTCGCGGCGACTCCAACTCCAGCCGGCGACCGGCTCTTCCGTTAAGTTTTGGCGCGCCCTGCCAGGAGAAATTAATGGCCTATAAGGTGAATTATGGTCTCCAGCGTGCCGAGCGTGACCGCGCGAAGCAAGCCAAGAAGGAAGAGAAGCTTCGTGAGCGCGAGGCGGCCCGTCTGCGCGCCGTCGCCGCGGGCGAGTCCCCGCCTGATGAGCCCGTTTCGGACGAGAAGCAGGACGCCTGAAATCGGTTAGGCAGTCCGCAGTTCGGGCGTCAGCCGGGTCTCCTGCATTCCCAAGATTGAGAACGCCGAAAGTAGGCCTACGCCGGCCAGTGCTAGAAATGTCGCGGTCTGGCCGAACGAGTCGGCCATTACGCCCGCCAGCGTCGTGCTGAGCGTTGCCCCGCCTGCCGCAGCCAGCCCCAGCGCGCCTAAGCATAGGTTGAACCGGTTCGTCCCCCGCGTGAGGTCAGCCGCGACCAGCGGCAGCATCACCCCGAATGCCGCCGCACTCAGCCCGTCCAACGCCTGGACCGCTACCAGCCAACCCGGCGCGTGCACCACGCCGAGCAACAACCCCCGCAATGGTAGCGCTAGGAATCCCATGAACAGCACGGGCCGCCGCCCCCAACGATCGGCGGCCCGGCCGACAAAAGGCGACAGCAGGGCCACGATCGCCTGCGGGACGACGATGCAGGCTGCTATCACCAGGCTCGCGCCACCGCCCAGGCGCTTCGTCACCTCCCCCGCCGCCAGCGGCAGCATCGCCGCATTCGACAGATGGAACAGCACGACTGCTCCCGCAAAGACCAGCACTCCCCGGCTCCGCAACAGCCGTATCGCTTGCCCCACCGCGACGCGGCGCTGCTCCACGCGGACCGGAGCGGCCAAAGCGGGCAGCCGGATCGCACCCAGTGCTACAAGCCCCGGCATCATCAGCGCGGCAGTGAGATAAAACACGGCCTGCTCGGACACATAACTCCCGGTCGCTCCGAGCAGGGCCGCGGCCACTCCGCTGCCGATCGCCGCATAGCGGGCATTGCGCCCGAGGCGTTCGCCCAGCGCCCCTCGCCCGATTAGGCGCAGGCTGATCGCCGCGATCGCCGGGCTGAGCAGGCAACTCGCGAATCCGTGCAGCACCTCGGCGGCCAACACCGGCAAGGTTTCCGGCACAGCGGCGAAGATGAGCGCGCTTACTGCTACGGCGATGCTCGCCGCGAGCGCTGCCAAGCGCTTGTTCTCCAGCGCATCCACCAGAGCCCCAGCCGGCAACTGGCTTACCATCGCGGTCAGAGTGCCTACGCTCAGCGCAAACCCGATCTGCCCCTGGGTCCAACTCCGCGATGCGAGATAGACGGCGATGAACGGCCCGAACCCGGTCTGTACGTTGGCCACGAAAAAGTTCAGCCAGTCGAGCCCGCGCAGACTGCGCGCGCTTGCCGTGCGATCTAGTTTCACTTCGTGGCGGGCGGCGCCGCTACGGCGACCGGGGGCCCGGAGGCCTGTCCCGACGGCGCGTAGGCGGGCGTCGCCTTGATCTGGTCCTGGGTCATATCGAGCGTGATGGTCCCGCCTCCCGCTGCCGTCAGGAAGCGCAACGCCCGCCACGCGACCGCGATCCGTCGCGTTCCGACTCCCATGAAGCCGCCGAAATCGATCACCGCCGCCCGCGGCTGCCCGGCGTAGTCGACCAGCACATCCACGATCCGGCCCACCACCTCGCCCTTCGGATCGCGCACTTGGCGCCCGAGTATGCTGGTCGCCTCCCCATTATAGATCAGTTCCTGCTCGGCAGGTGCGGGCGCCGAGGCGGGCGGGGTCGTAGATGCGGGCGGACTCTCCGCGATTGCTGCGGGCGCCCAGAATGTCGGCAACAGCGCGATTAAGGCAACAAGGCGGGCGATGACGCAACTCCGTCGCTTGGGGAAAGCCTATATCACCCGAACGTGCGCGAGAATGCCACTTCGGTTGCGAGCCGGTCCCGAACCCGCCAAACTTGCCCGATGCCTGACCTGCAGCAGCCCTGGCTCGAGCCTTATCCCCCCGAAGCATCCCTCACCGACATCTTCCATTGCTTCCGGCTCATCCTCGGGCGCAACCCTCACGCCGAAGAATGGACCGGGCACGCCATGCTCGCTGGCACCCCGCTCGCCCCGGTCGTCGCGAGTTATTTGCGCAGCCTCGAGTTCTCCCACCGCGGCCTGCTCGGGCCACAGGCGCAGGGCGAGATCATCCTGACCCGGCTGCCCGAGTTCCAGATCTACTCCGCCGAGACCGACGGCGCCGTGGGCCGCCACGTCCGCGGCAACAACTACGAGCTGGACGTCACTGCGGTGTTCCGCCGGCTGCTGCGCCCGGGCATGGCCGTCCTCGATATCGGGGCCAATATCGGCTATTTTTCCATGCTCGCCGCCGCCCTGGTCGGACCGCAGGGCCACGTCCTTGCCATCGAGCCCAACCCACTGAACGCGCGCCTGCTCGAAGCGAGCCGCCGGATCAACGGCTTCGCGCAGATCACCCTGATGCAGGTCGCCGCCGGCGCCGAGCCCGGGTTGCTCATCCTGCACACCTCGCATTCGACCGGAACGACCTCGGACCTCGCCGACGGCCTCGACGCGATCCTCTCTGCCGAGACGGTCCCGGCGATCCCGCCCGACCGCCTCGTCTCCCGCCGCATCGACCTTATCAAGATCGACGTGGACGGCTCCGAGTACAAAGCGCTCCAGGGCTGCTGCGAGACCATCCGGCGCGATCGTCCGCGCATCGTCAGCGAGTTCGCGCCGGGGCTGCTGCCAGGTCTCTCCGGCATTTCAGGCGAGGCCTACCTGCGATGGCTCGGCGCCCAAGGCTACGAAGTCGCCGTGATCGAGCCCGACGGCTCCCTGGCTTCCATGGGCCAGGACTGGAGCGCCGTGCTCGCCGTCCATGCCCGGCGCGGCACGGACCACATCGACATCCTCGCGAGCCCGCTCTAGAAATGTTGCAAGTACCCCCAGCGTTCGCGTGCGGGTTCGGCGGCGGCCCAGCGCCAGGCGCCCTCCTCGTGGCAGATCGTCGTCGTGAAGGGGCGATGCTGGGCGCCATCCTCGACGAGGAAGACCACCTCGCGGCAGGTCGCGAGCGGCGTAGCGATGTCGCGCGTCACCATGAACAAGCCGTGCTCGTTGCCAACCGGGATGGTGTGGCGGATTTCCCAAGGGCGTGGGGTGTCGAGCGGCGCAGAGCCGGCCGCCTCGGCAATCGCGTCCTGCTCGCCGCGCCAGCGGGTGCGGACGACCCATTGGCCAATCGCGTCGACCCCGGCGCGCGTACCGATGCCGACCGCGAACCCCACCGCCGGGTTCGCCGTGGCAGCCCCCGCAGTGCCGCCCACGGCGAGCCCGGCAAGATCCGAGACCGTGCTGCATGCCGCGAGGCAGGGCATGGCGAGCAGCGGCAACCAGCGCAGGATCATTGCAGACCGCCCCAGCGCGCCGTGGACGGTTCGGCGGAAGCCCAGCGCCAGGTCGCCCCATCTTGGCACACGTCGGCGATGTAAAACCGCCGGTCGAGCTGGTGCGCTGTCGGATGGTCCACCGAGAACACGACCTCGCGGCAACGGAAGTCGCCGGCGCCGAACTCGCGGCTGACGACCAGCCCACCGTGCTCGTCCGGCTCGATGGGGATGGAATGGCGCACCGACCAGGCGCCGACCTGGCCGGGTGCAAGCTCTCCCGCCGCCGCGGCAATGGCGTCCTGCTCGCGGCCGTGCACGCTGCGCTCCACGTAACGCAGCCCTTGGCCCGCGACCGACCGCACGCCGAGCCCGATCGCCGCGGCCGCCGCCGCACTCTTCGTCACCGCGCTCGCAGCGCCCGCGCCGGCGATCCCCGCCACATCCGCCGTGCTCTCGGTCAGCAGCGAGCCGCAGCCGGCAAGGAGCAGCACGGGAACCACGACGAGCCCTCGCAACCCAGCCGCCATCCCGTGCCTCCCTTTGCAAATGGTCAACGGCGGAGCGCGGTTTGGGTTTAGGCAACAGAGTATGGCTATACTCCCGGCACCCTGGAGGAAAGCGCCGCATGATCTATGGACTTCGCATCTATCGCACGCTGCCTGGGCGCCTGCCTGCCCTGCTCGCCCGCTTCGAGACGCACACGCTACGGATCTGGGAGCGGCTCGGCATCCGCCAGGCCGGATTCTGGACGACGCTCGTGGGCGAGTCGGCCTACGATCTAACCTATCTGCTAGCCTGGGAGTCGATGGCCGAGCGCGAGCGGAAATGGGGCGCCTTCAGCACGGATGACGAGTGGCTACGAGTGCGGGCGGAGACCGAGAAGGACGCGCCGATCAATGCCAACGTGAGCAACCAGTTCCTCATGCCGACCAAGTTCTCGGCCGTCCAGTAGCCGCCGATGCACCTTCTGACACGCCTGCTGCGGTCGTTCATCCGCAAGGGCACGCTGTCGCTCATCGACGCGTACGGGCGCACGCATGTCTTCGGCGCCGCGCCCGGCCCGTCCGTCACGGTTCGGCTGCACGATAAGCGCCTGCACACCAGGCTCGCGCTCAATCCCGAGTTGCAGGCCGCCGAGGCGTACATGGACGGGACGCTGACGTTCGAGGCAGGATCGACGGCGTACGACCTGCTGCTGCTATTCTCGGTCAACCGGCAGAGCCTCGGCGCCGTATCCTCGCAGAGGATGCTTCGCCGATTCTGGCGGGCGATGCGGCGGCGGCACCAGGCCAATTCGGTCAAGGCGGCGGCCGCCAACGCACGGCATCACTACGACGTGCCCGTCGAGGTGTACCGCCTCTTTCTCGACGAGGGTCTCAACTACTCCTGCGCCTTCTTCCACGATCCCGACCACGACACGCTCGAAGCGGCGCAACAGGCGAAACTCGCGCGCGCGACGGCCAAGCTTGGTCTCAAGCCCGGCATGACCGTGGCGGAGATCGGCTCCGGCTGGGGATCGTTCGCGGTGCATATTGCGAAGGCCACCGGCGCGCACGTGGTCGCCATCAACGTCTCGCCCGAGCAGATCAAAATCTCCCGCGCCTTGGCCGAGGAGCAGGGCGTTTCCGACCTCGTCGAGTTCCGGGAAGCCGATTACCGCACCTTGCAGGGGCGGTTCGATCGCGTCGTCTCGGTCGGCATGATGGAGCATGTCGGCATCGGGCATTTCGACGCGTATTTCCAGAAAATCCGCGAGCTACTGACCGAGGACGGCTACGCCTTCGTCCACTGCATCGGCCGCATGTCCCCGCCCGGCACGACCGGACCGTTTTTCCGCAAATACATCTTTCCCGGCGGTTATGTGCCGTCATTGTCAGAGGTGTTCGCAGCCACCGAGCGGACCGGCTTGTGGGTCGCCGACATGGAAGTGCTACGGCTGCATTACTATTACACGATCCGGCACTGGCGGACCCGCTTCGCCAATAATCGGGACGCCGTCCTGGCGCTCACCGACGAGCGGTTCTGCAGGATGTGGGAGTTCTATTTGGCCGCCGTCGAGCTGGGTTTCCTGCACGGCTCGAACATGGTGTTCCAGCTCCTGCTCTCCCCCAAGCGGGACGCGGTGCCGATCGTGCGCGACTTTATGATGCGGCAGACCTGAACCAGCTCGCTAGTGTCCCGAACCAGAAGTTCGCACGAGCAGCGAACATCCGCTTCGGGCCCCTAGGGTCTTTGTTGCAGCGCGCCGACCGATCAGCAGTACGTCGGCAAGCGCTGACGAACAGAGCATCATCCGAGCAAGAAAGCAGATTGCTCGGATGATGCTCTAGCCGGCGACTTCGAGGGCGAGTTCGGCGGTCATCAGCACCGGGTTCGCACCACGCCGCAGCCGGCCTTCGGCGCATGCGCCGGTGTAGGTGACGAGGGCAACGTCGAGCTGCGCCCTGGGTTCGCCACTCCCGTCCAAGCCGATCTGGCCGGCACGGACGAACATCTCGGTGGCAAAGTCCCGGACCACCGTCCCGTCCTCGAACACGGCGCCGATGATGCTGGCGACACCGCCGCGGACGGTTGCCGCCGGAATGCGGTGGTCGCGGCAAAACGCTTCCAGCGCGCCGCAAATGTCCTGGTTCGGCCGGAGCCGGAGGCCGAAAGCGCGGCCGGTGGTGGCCCGGCTGGAATCGGCGGCCTCGGGGACCGGGCCGAACAGCGTGAAGTTGGTCTCGGGATCGGATGCCGTGGCGAAGCCGATCCCATCGAGCGCCCAGGCGCGCGCGCGGATGGCTTCGGCGACGACGGTTTCGGTCGGGATTACATGCCCGCCATGCCGCATGCCGTCCACCTCGGACCAGAAAGCATGGCAGTGCAGGAACGGCCCGGCGTCACCCCGGCCGAAGGTGACGGCACCCGATGAAAGATGGCTCAGTCCCGTGGGGCGCACTGGATCGCTGTAGAAGGCGGCGTGCTCCGGCGTTTGCGGGAGCGAGGGGATGACGTAAGTGAACGGGCCGAACGCGCCTCCCTCCAGTTCCAGCACGGCGCTCGTGTAGCCGGCGCGGGCGAGTGGGCGGTGGATGGCGTCGACGAGGTTGAGGCCGGGGTCGAGATCGAAGGCGAGGGCAGCGCCACGACCTTCGGCGAACTGGACCCGCTCGGGCGCGGCTGGGCCGGGCTGGCGGATGCGGCGGTTTGGGTCCATCAGCGAATAATGGTCGGGCGGGCGTAGGGAGGCAAGGATGGGCGGTCGGCTCGCGGGCAAGACGGCGATGGTGTTTGGCGCCGGGTCGTCCGGGCCGGGCTGGGGCAATGGCAAGGCGGCGGCGGTGGCGTATGCGCGGGCGGGGGCGGTGGTGGCCTGTGCGGACGTCTCGGTCGCCGCGGCCGAGGAAACGGCCGGGATCATCGCGTCGGAAGGCGGGCGGGCGGCCGCACTCGCGGTGGACGTGACACGGCTCGACGAGGTGGAGTGCGCCGTGGCGGCGGCGCTTGCGGAGTTCGGCGCGATCGACATCCTGCACAACAACGTGGGCGTCGTGTTGCAGGGTGGCCCCCTGGACATCAGCGAGGAGCAGTTCCGCCGCTCGCTCGACCTTAATATCGGCTCGGTTTACCGGACCGCGAAGGCGCTGCTGCCGCATTTCCTCGCGCGGGAGCGGGGCGTGATCACTAACATCTCTTCGCTCGCGGCGATCCGCTGGACCGGCTATCCGTATTTTGCCTATTACGCGGCGAAGGCGGCGGTGAACCAGGCGACGGTGGCGCTCGCGCTGCAATACGCCGGGCGCGGGATACGCGCCAACGCGATCCTGCCGGGGATGATCGACACGCCACTGATCTACGCACAGATCTCCGACCAGTATGCCTCACCCGAAGCGATGGTCGACGCCCGCAACCGCGCCGTGCCAATGGGACGGATGGGCACGGCGTGGGACGTGGCGTACGCGGCGGTGTTCCTGGCGTCCGACGAGGCCGGGTTCATCACCGGCGTGTGCCTGCCTGTTGATGGCGGGCAGTCCTGCGCGATGGGTTAAAGCGGTTTCAGGCTGACCATCTCCGGTCGGCTTGAGCAGCCGCGCGAAACGAAGCCCTAGGCGGCCTCGCGCTCGGGCTCGGCAGCGGCAAAGAGATAGTCGATGTCGTCGTAGTCGAGCGCGGTCAGGCTGCCGGCCTCGTCGAATGCGATGTTGGCGAGCTCGGCCTTGCGGTTCTGCAGCGCCAGGATGCGCTCCTCGACCGTGTTGGCGGCGATCATCTTGTAGATGAACACGGACTTGGTTTGGCCGATGCGATGGGCGCGGTCCGAAGCCTGGTTCTCCACGGCGGGGTTCCACCAGGGATCATAGTGGATCACCGTATCGGCCGCGGTGAGGTTGAGGCCGCGGCCGCCCGCCTTAAGGCTAATGAGGAAAAGCGGCACCTCGCCCGCCTGGAACGCACGGACCGGCTCGGCGCGGTCGCGCGTGTCGCCGCGCAGCTCGACAAAGGGGATGCCGGCCGCTTCGAGCCGGGGCTTCACCAAGTCGAGCATCGAGGTGAACTGCGAAAAGAGCAGGACGCGGCGCCCCTCGGGGATCATCTCGCCCAGCATCTCCATCAGGTCCTCGAGCTTGCTCGACACCTCGACCTCGCGGGCGGAGGGCAACTTCACGAGACGGGGGTCGCAGCAGGCCTGGCGTAGCTTGAGCAGCGCGTCGAGCACCACGATGCGGCTCTGCGCGAGGCTGCGGTCGGCCACCTGCTCGCGCACCTTCTCGTACAGCGTCGCCCGGATGGTCTCGTAAAGCTCGCGCTGCTCGGTGGCGAGGGTGATGCGGCGCAGGATGGTGTGCTTGGGCGGCAGTTCCGTCGCCACCTCGGACTTGGCCCGGCGCAGGATGAACGGACGGATGCGGCGGACTAGCTGCACCCGGCGCAACTCGTCGCCCCTCTTCTCGATCGGCGTGCGATAGCGCTTGGTGAAGCCGCGGCGGTCCCCCAGCAGGCCCGGCATGAGGAAGGCGAACTGCGACCACAGCTCGTCAAGGTTGTTCTCGATCGGCGTGCCGGAGAGGCAGAGGCGGTGGCGCGTCTCGAGCTGGCAGACGGCCCGGGTCGCCTTCGCGTCCGGGCTCTTCACCACCTGCGCCTCGTCGAGCACGACGATGTGCCAAGGCAGCTCGCGCATCGCCTCGATGTCGCGGGCGAGGACCGTGTAGGTGGTTAGCACGATGTTGATGCCGTCGAGGTTGTCGCGGCGTTCATGGCGGTCGAGGCCGTGCAGGACGACGAAGGTCAGATGCGGCGCGAATTTGGCGAGCTCGGCGGTCCAATTGGCGATCAAGCTGGTCGGCACGACGATGAGCGCCGGGCGGTCCAGGCGGCCGGAGGCGTGCTCGATGGTGATGTGGGCGATGGTCTGGGCGGTTTTGCCCAAGCCCATGTCGTCGGCGAGGAAGCCGCCAAGGTCGTGGCTGCGTAGATGCTGCAGCCAGTTGACGCCGTGCTGCTGGTAGGGCCGGAGGCTGCCCTTGAAAGTCGCGGGCACGACGACGGGGAGGATTTCCGGGCCATCCCGGAAGCGTTCGGTATAGGCCTCGATCGCAGCCGCGTTCTGCCAGCGCGTGGCGAGCAGGTCTTCGAGTTCGAGGACGGTGGGCGCCTCGGTCGCGGGCAGCACGATGGGGCCATCCGCCAAGCGGCCAGCCGCCTCGATCAGATCGCCCATGATGGCGAGCAGCCGGCGGATGCGCTCGGCCGGGAGCTTGACGACACGGCCGTCGTCGAGGCTGGTGGTGACCTCGTCGCCGACGATCTGCGCGGTCTCCATGCCGCCGCGCTCGAGCAACCGGGTCAGGATCGGCAGCAGCGGGATGCGGACGCCGTCGATCTCGATGCCGAAATCGAGCGAGAAGCGGCCGGGCTCGGCATCGGCCACGCGGACGTCGAAGCTGCCGACGGCGCCGGCCAGGCGGGGGCCGAAATCGCGGTCGATCAGGCTGCGCCAGCCAGCCGCCTTCAGGGCAGGGACGCGCTCGGCGACGAAGCGGTGCCAGCACTCGGCGGCGTCGCGGCCCCGGAACACGAGGACGGAGCGGCCCTTAGCGGATTTGCCATCGGCGACGCGCATCTGGACGAAGCCGTCCTGCAACAGCAAGTCGGCAGCGGCTTTCTCGGCTAAAGGGTCGCGTCGCACGAAGACGGGGCCGGCCGGGCTATCGAGCCGGGCAAACTGCCGCTCGTCCGTCGCCTCCACAAGCCCGCCGCCATAATCGAAATCGAGGGTCAGCGCGTCGAGGAGCTGCGGACGGCCAAACTCGTCCGGGCACTCGGCCCGGCTCAGCCGCAAGATCGGCGTCATGGCCCGTTCGACGATCACCCGCTCGCTCTCGGCAGCCGAGGTGATGACCGGCTTAATGCGGCGCGGCTGGATCGCAACCGGGCGGACGGCGGCTTGGCGCAGCTTGATGCGGCCGACCATCCCGGTCAGGGCGTTGACGTACCAGGGCCCGTTATCGCCGACCAGGACCGCGGATTTCGGCGGCAGCTTGGGCGGTGCCCCGGCAGGGAAGGTGCGCTCGGGACCGTTGATCAGAGGACGCGCCGTGGGCGCCCAGCGCGCCTGGCCGGAGGCGATCAGGAGCATGAGAACCCGAGAGAGGGAGGCGGTGGGCACGCCTGAGCGAAGCGTCTCGCCGCCGCCGAGGAGGCCGGCGATGGTCTGCGCAGGGCCGGTGCTCGTGATATCGGCCAGGATGCGGGCGGGGGTGATTGCCTCGATACGTCCGGTGCGTTCGCCGACGAGGGAAGCGGTGACGATGCAGGCATGGGGCGGGTCGCAGGGGGACACCTCCCAGAGCAGCCGGCGGCGCTCCGCAGCGGGCGGGGTGGCGAGAGCGTCAGCGAAGGTCTTTTGCTCAGCTTTCCGAAGCGCCGGGAAGCGGTCGAGTGCGGCGAGCGAGGCTGCGGCGAGATGGATGCAGGCTGGCTCGCGGCAGGTGCAACGGCTGTCGAAAACAACCTGGCGGCCGAGCGAGGCGGGGGTGATGGTCGCGTCGCGCGGCATTCCCCGATCGTTCACGGCGGCTTTTATGACATCGCCGACGAGGTTCACCTCAACGGCGCCGATCATCACGAGGCTGCGTCCACGGGTCAGCGTACGCGGGTCGAATACGCGTCCCAGGTCTTCGGCGGAAAAAGGCGTCGGCATTAAATAGGAACCCTTTTTGGGGAATCAGTCAGCACGTAGCCGCGGATCGAGCGCGATCTGCGCGAAGTCCACCGCAGCATTTGCTATGACAACAAAGAATGAAGAATACGTTACCGTGGCCATCACCAGCGGCAAATCAAGGTTTTGCAGCGCGTCAAACGTCAGTTTACCCACTCCGCGTAGACCGAACACGACCTCAGTAAGCAGCGTGCCGCCGCCCACCAAAGCTCCAAAATCCAGGCCGAACAGCGCGACGACAGTCAATAGCGATGTCCGCAGCGCGTGGCGCAACAGGATATAGGTCTCGCCTAAGCCTTTTGCACGGGCTGTACGGATGTAGTCACGATCGTATGCGTCAAGCAAGCTCGCTCTGAGCACGCGGCCATAAAGTCCGGCATAAAGCAGCGCGAGCGTCGCCCAAGGCAGCAATAGAGCCTTGAACCAGGCGAGCGGTGCTGCGGCGAGCGGCTGATAGCCGAGGGGGGGAACCCAGCGGAACAGCCAGGTATCGTGGAACCGGCTTTGGGTGACGAGGTTCACGACCTCGCCAAGCCAGAAGACGGGGATGGAGAGGCCGAGCAGTCCGAGGGTCACGACTAGGCGATCTATTAGGCTGCCCGGCAGGGCGGCGGCGAGGAGCCCAGCGCCGAGGCCGGCCACAAGCCATAGGATCGCGGCGCCGATGGCCAGGGAGAGGGTGACCGGGGCGGCGTGAAGGATGGCGGGAACGACGCGCTGGCCGCGATTGGCACTCGATGCGAGGTCCTGCGTGATGAACAGGCGGCGCATCAGCCGGGCGTATTGGACCGGGAGCGGCTGGCCGAGGCCGAACTCCGTGTGGATCGCGGCGAGCGTGGCGGGGCTGGCGCCACGGCCGGCGAGGCGCGCGGCGGGGTCGGCGCCGGGCGTGGCGAAGAAGATGAGGAAGACGAGGACGCTGATCGCGAACAGCACGGAGACGGCGTGGGCGACCCGGCCGGCGAGCGCGCGGGCCATCAGCTGCGCGGATCGAGCGCGGCGCGGAGCCGCTCGGCGAGGAGGTTGAGCGGGAGGACGGTGAGCAGGACGGCGACGCCGGGTGCGAGGGCGACGATCGGGCGGGTGTAGATCAGGGTTTGGCCGTCGCCGATCAAGGTACCCCAGCTCGCAGCGGGCGCCTGCACGCCGATCGAGAGGACGGAGAGGGCGGCTTCGGTGAGGAGGGTCATAGCCATGACGACCGGGGCGAGGACGAGCAGGGTGGTTGCCAGATGGGGCAGGATGTGGCGGCGGAGGATGTGGCGGGCCGGAGCGCCCAGGGCGATGGCGGCGAGGACGAACTCGGTCTCTCGCAATACAATGACCTCCCGGCGGACGGGCCGGGCGACATAGGGAACGTAAACGATGCCCAGGATGGCGATGGGCAAGGCGAGGCTGTCGGCCGCGACCGTGATGGGGCCGAGATGCAGCGACTGGCTCAGCAGGACGATCGAGAGGGAGATCGCGAGCAGGTACACGGGAAAGGCCCAGAGCAGGTCGAGCAGCCAGGCGAGGGCCGCATCGACGGCGCCACCCAGGTAGCCCGCGACAGTGCCGACGAAGGCGGCGGCGAGCAGGCAAATGGCGGTGGCGGTGCTTGCGATCAACAGCGAGGTGCGGCCGCCATAAAGGAGGCGGGCGGCGATGTCCCTGCCCTGCCCGTCGGCGCCGAGGAAGTAGGCGCCCCGCCAGGTTGGGCCGATCGGGGTGACGCCGAGGCCGAGCCCCGCGGTGTTGTTCCCGAGCACGTCGACCCGGCGGCCATCCTGCGTGATCTGGCCATCGGCGTTGGAGCGGAATGGGTCGCTGCCGGCGATATAGCGCGCGTAAAAGGGCGCGAGCAGGCAGGCGGTGACGATCGCCGCAAGCAGCATCGCCGCCGCGAGCGCGCTAGCGGACCCAGGCTTGCGACGGGAGCCAGTGGAACTGGTCATGGTAGATGAAATGGCCGAGGCGGATCGAGGTCACGTCGATGTAGCGCGGATTGAACAGCACGGCGACGGGGGCGGCGTCGGTGATGGCACGGTCGATCCTGGCCCAGTCGGCCGGGTTGCCGGCAGCTTGCATCTCGGCATCGAGCGCCGGGTCGCAGTAGCCGGTCAGGTTCACCGAGGAGTCCGATCCCGGGTGGAACGCCGCGCAGCCGAACAGGACAGGGAGGATATCGGCGGGCGACGGATAGTCCGCGTACCAGGTAGCCAGGCTGATCTGGACGTGGTTGTCGCTGTTCTGGATGTAGGTGAACTGGACGTTGCCGGAGAGGGCGCGGAGGCGGGCGTCGTAGCCGAGGTCGCCGAGCACGCTGAGGAGGTAGGTGCCGATCGCACGCATCACGGCGCTGTCGTCGGTGATGAGGGTGACGGTCTGCCCGGCGGTGCCGGTGCCCGCGACGAGCTGCCGGGCCTCGCTGAGGTTGCCGGGCGGGCAGTAGGGCGCGTAGCCGGGCAGGCCAGGCGGCAGGATCTGGCAGCTTGGGACGGCGAGGCGCGGGCCGCCGAACAGCTTGACCGCGGCGCGACGGTCGACCGCCATCGCCACCGCCCGGCGCACGCGGATATCGTCGAAGGGCGGCTGGTGGACGTTCATGGCCAGGAACCACAAGGCGAAGGCTGGGTTGAGATGCACCTGGGAGGCGTAGCGCGTGCCGAGTTCGGCCAGGCGGTCGGCCGGCGGCGTGTCGAACAGCCAGTCGGCCTGGCCGCGCTCGACTTCGGTGGTCTCGGCTTCGTCCTCAAGGCCGAAGGCGTAGGTGATCGCGTCGGGGTAGCCATCCGGCTGGGCATCCGGGTTCCAGGCGTGGAAATAGGGGTTGCGGACGAGGCGCATCGCCGTGGCGGGGTCGTAGCTGGCGATAACATAGGGACCGGTGCCGGGCGGCGGGGCGTTGCCGGTGTCGTGGGGCGGGGTGGCGGCAGGGAAGATGCTGGCGGGTGGCAAAGCAAGCTTGAGCAGGAAGTCGGGGTCGGGGCGGGTGAGAGTGACGGTGACGGTCGCGCCATCGGCGGCGACGCCGGGAAGCGTGCAGGCGAGGGGTGCAGCGAGGCAGGCATCGGCGCCGAGGATCGCGCCGTAGAAGCTGCCAGCGGTGGGACTCAGGACCTGGAACATGCGCCGGAACGAGGCGACGACATCGGCGCCGCTGACGGGCTGGCCGTCGGCAAAGCGCAGGCCGGCGCGAAGGTGGAACACGTACCGCCGGCCGCCATCCCCAGGGTCCGGGACCGCCTCGGCGAGGTCCGCGACGACCGTCTGCCCGTCCGCGCCGGGCACCTTCTTCATCGCGACGAGGCCGTCATAGACCATGAGGAAAATCTGCCAGAACTGGCCGGTATAGTTGATCTGCGGATCGGCCGTGCCCGCGGCGGAGCGGGCCAGGAGCCGAAGCGTGCCGCCGCGATGGTCCTCGGCATGCGCCTGCGCCAACCCCGCGATCACGGCCGCGACGAGAAGGAGACGGATGCTAGCCCCGGCCTTCGCCGATCGGCGGCACCCGGTCCGTCATGCCGGCCAGGATTTCGGCGACGTGGCGGACGTGGACCGGGCTGCCCTCGCGCTTGAGGCGCCCGGCGATGTTGAGCAGGCAGCCCAGGTCGCCGGCGACGACCGTATCCGCCCCGGTCGCGGCGATGTCGGCGATCTTGTCGTTCACCATGCGCGTCGAAATCTCCGGGTATTTCACGCAGAACGTCCCGCCGAACCCGCAGCACACCTCGGCATCGGCCATCTCGCGCAACTCGAGCCCGGCGACGCTCGCCAGCAGGTCGCGCGGCTGCTGCTTGATGCCCAGCTCGCGCAGCCCGGCGCAACTGTCGTGGTAGGTGACGCGCGCCGGATAGCGAGTGGGGACGGCGGTCACGCCCATCACGTCGTGCAGGAAGCTGACGAGCTCGAACGTCCGCCCGGCGAGCGCCTCGGCACGGGCGAGGAGGTTCGGGTCGTCGGCGAACAGGGTGGGCAGATGGTGCTTCAGCATGCCGCCGCAGGAGCCGGAGGGGACGACCACGTAATCGTAGCCGCCGAACGCCGTGAGCACGCCTTCGGCCAGGTCGCGGGCGGTGGCGCGGTCGCCGCTGTTATAGGCGGGCTGGCCACAGCAGGTCTGCGCGCGCGGGACCTCGACGCGGATGGCGGCGAACCCGACCGTCGGCCGGTGCAGGTCCACGAGGCAGGTGACGAACAGGGCGACGCGAGGAGTATCGGGCATGGCGCTTATTTAGCGCGGTTCCGGGCTGCGACCAGCACGCAAAGGATCTCGTAGAGGAGCGAAGCGCCGTTGAAGGCGGTGAGATAGGAGGAATCCCAACTCGGGGCGACCTCCACGAGGTCGGCGGCGACCAGGTCGAGCCCGGCCAAGCCGCGGAGGAGGCGCTGGGCCTCGATCACCGTCATGCCGCCGGCTTCGGGCGTGCCGGTGCCGGGTGCGAAGGCGGGGTCGAGGCTGTCGATGTCATAGGACAGGTAGGCCGGGCCATCGCCCACGACCCGGCGCGCCTCTTCGCAGGCCCAGCGCCAGCCCTTGTCGTGCAACTCGTCCATCGTGACGACGCGCATGCCAGATTTCAGGCTGAACTCCCACATGGCCTGGTCGTTCGTCGTGCCGCGTATGCCGATCTGGACGACGCGCGTGGGGTCGAGCAGCCCCTCCTCGACGGCCCGGCTGAACGGCGCGCCATGATGGAAGCGGCTGCCCATGTAGTCGCCGCCGGTATCGCAATGGGCGTCGACGTGGATCAGGCCAAGCGCCCGGCCCTGCGCCACCGCCCGCAGGATCGGCAAGGTCATCGAGTGGTCGCCGCCGACGCTGAGGGGCGTCACGCCTGCGGCGACGACGGTGCGCAGGAACGCCTCGATCTCGGCTTGGGCGCCGGTGAGCTCATAGGGCTGCTCGATCCAGGCGTCGCCGAGGTCGCGCACGCGGGCGTCGGCGAAAGGCGCGGCGCCGGTCGCGGCATTATAGCGCCGGAGCAGGGCGGATTGCTCGCGGACGGCGCGCGGGCCGTGCCGGGCGCCGCTGCGGTGGGTGACGCCGCCGTCGAAGGGAATGCCGATGATGCCGACATCGGCGTCGGCGAGGTCGTTCGTCGCCGGGGTCCGGAAGAAGGTGGAGATGCCGACGTAGCGCGGTTGGGCCTGCGGGTCGGCCATCTCCGGGTAATGTTGGATACGCTTGATGGCGTCGGTCATGCGGCTCTCCTGGCATGCGAACCCCTAACTTGCCCGGTTCGCATCCGGCGTTCCACCCAGGACTGGCCGAGCATGAGCACCGAGACGATGGCGAGGTAATAGACGAGGGCGACGGCGTAGAGTTCGGTGAAGTGGAAGGTGGAGGAAATCTCCCGCGAGGTGACGGCGAGAAGCTCCTGGAGCGAGATCACCGAGGCGAGCGAGGTCGTCTTGAGGAGGGTGATGAACTCGTTCACGGTCGGCGGCAGGCCGATGCGGATCGCTTGCGGCAGGCGGATGAGGAAGAAGATCGGCGCCGCGCGCAATCCGAGCGCCTGGGCCGCCTGGATTTGACCCTCGTCCACGGCCAGGAGAGCGGCGCGGCTGATCTCCGCCTGGTAGGCGGCTTCGTTGAGGGACAGGGCGAGGAGGGCGGCGAGGAAGGGCGAGAACCAGGTGCTGCGAAGCGCCGGGATGAG
>JAABUX010004368.1_pt1 | contig 17982 bp, 18 predicted proteins | sample 5561851 | NCBI WGS metagenome assembly JAABUX01 (sample SAMN10711883, study PRJNA513361) | rock metagenome | isolation source: Antarctica rocks | place: Antarctica: Victoria Land, Richard Nunatak red sandstone | collected 2016-01-03 | reverse complement strand
CCGCGGCGAGGCGATCTTCCGCCGAGGGACCTTGCAATGCCTCGCCTGCCACGCCATCGCCGGCGCGGGGGGTCGGGTCGGCCCCGGCTTGGAAAGCCTCGGCGCCGGCGCTCCGGTCGACTACCTGGTCGACTCCCTGGTCGAGCCGAACAAGGCGGTCAAGGAGGGGTATCACGCCACCGTCGTCGCCATGACCGATGGTCGGGTTCTGACCGGGATCAAGGTGGGGCAGACCGACTCGGCCTTGATCCTCCGCGACGCCGAGGACCGCGAGATCAGCCTGCCGCTCAACCGGATCGACGAGCAGAAGGGGGCTGGGTCGTTGATGCCCGCCGGCCTGGTCGACGGCCTGACCCGGCTCGAACTGGTCGACCTGGTCCGGTTCCTCTCGGAGCTGGGCAAGCTCGGCCCCTACGCCGTCTCCCCCCAGGCCCGGGTCGCCCGCCGCTGGGAAGTCGCCACCGGCCTGAACAATCCGAATCAATATGCGAACATGAACCTGGCCAACGCGATCCCCTTGTCCCTCGACGCGACCGTGGTCGCCCCCTTGACCGGATGGTCCCCCGCCTACGCCACCGTCGCCGGGGTCTTGCCCGCCGCCGACCTCCCCGCGGTCAACGCCACCGAAGGCCGGTTCACCCTGATCCGGACCGGCATCGAGACCACCACCCCCGGCCCGATCCGCCTGGTGATCACCCCCCGCTCCAATCCCCTCTGGCTCGACGGCCGCCAGGTATCGCCCGGCTCAGGCTCAGGTCCGGACCTCAATCTCGATCTCGACCTGGCTCCCGGCGCGCACCTCGTGACCTTCGCCATCCCCCCCGGAACCTCAACCCCGATCCGCCTCGAAATCCGCGACGTCCCCGGCTCCCCCGCGCAGGCCCGACCGATCTTGGGCAAATAACCCAGCCTCGCTCGGAAACCCCATCAACGCCGGCCCGACGGATGGCAACCAACCCGCCGACCGGGGCGTCTCATCCCAGGTCAGGCCGCGGTTGCCGCGAGAGGCGGGCGAGTCCACGACGGGGCCAGCCAGCTTCAATCGTCGTGGACCATGATGGAAATCCGATCCTCGTCGATCAGGATGTGTGAGCCGGAGGATTTCGCTCCGGGGGTGGGGCAATCGTGGCTTTGCTGAGTTTTGGTATTCGCTATGAATGACACTCGCATCCTCGTCTTGGGCGCCGGCGAGCTCGGCATGGCCGTCCTGCGCAATCTAGCCCAGCGCATCGATTTACTTTCCGGTACGACCCTTACCGTTCTCCTCCGCTCCGCCACAATCACCGCCCCGACCCACGACAAGCGACGGGACATCGCCACACTCGATTCCCTCGGCGTCCAACTTCTGCCTGGCGACCTCGTCGCCGCCTCCGAGAGCGACCTCGCCGCCCTTTTCGCCGACTTCCCCACCGTGATCGGCTGCACCGGCTTTGTGGCCGGACGGAACATCCAAATCAAGCTGGCTCGCGCGGTGCTTGAGGCGGGTGTGCGGCGCTATGTCCCCTGGCAATTCGGCGTCGACTACGATGTCATCGGTCGAGGCAGCGCTCAGGACCTGTTCGACGAGCAACTGGACGTGCGCGACCTCTTGCGATCCCAGGACCGCACGGAATGGGTCATTATCTCAACGGGGATGTTCACCAGTTTCCTGTTCGATCCCTCGTTTGGCGTCGTCGACCTGGCGCGAAACACCGTTCATGCCTTGGGGAGTTGGGAGACCGCCGTCACCGTCACAACGCCCGAGGACATTGGCGCTTTGACGGCGGAGATTTTGTTTGCTGAACCCCGGATCGCTAACCGGGTCGTGTATACGGCCGGTGATACGGTGACCTACGCGCGGTTGGCGGACATCGTGGATTCCGTGCTCGGTCGCCAAGTCCAGCGGACCGCATGGAGTCGATCCAGGTTGAGGGACGAACTGGCGGCAGATCCCACCAATCCCCTCAGGAAGTACAGGGTGGTGTTCGCGGAGGGGAACGGAGTCTCGTGGGGAGTTGACCAGACATTCAACGCTCAGCGAGGAATCGAGGTTGTGGGTGTCGAACAGTGGGCGCGCGAAAATCTCCAATGAAGGAAAGCACTTCGATCTGCGCGGCCGGACGCGACCCCTGACCGGTCGCCGCGGCGGACCCATCTGCGAAGCGGAAGCTTCCTGGGAAGCGTATCAGACCCGGCGGAGTTCTCCTGTTGCGGCGCGGTCATAGCCCGGTAGCTCAGCGATGGCCTGGCGATAGGTGGGGGCCTGGACGGCGGCGATGAGGGCCTGGATGCGGGGGTCATGTTCTAGGGTGGCCGGGAAGCAGAGGTCGTACGCCTCGCGACGCAGGCTGAGGAAGTTCAATCCAGCCTCGGCCGCCGTGAGGCGAAGGCAGACGCCGAGGTCAGCCCAGCCGGATCGGATGGCCTCGGCGACGCCTCGGTGGTCCAAGGCGGACCGTTGAGGGGGTGGCCGGTCGCCAAGGAGTTCGTCCTGGCACTGGCGCGCCCCGGAACCCACGTCGCGCCCCACCCACCGGAGGCGAGACCGGACCGCGCCGCCGACCGTTGTCACCTTCCGGGCCGACGCGGAGGCGATCCCCTCCTCCCACTCGGCCAGCCGCAAGAGGAGGAAGCCGGTCCCGGCGGCGGCGCGGACGGCCCGCTCGTTGCCGGGGTCGCCGGCCGTCGCCAAGTGAACGCCCGCGACGTGCGCCACCCCCGCTCGGAGCATCCCCAGCGCGTCGCGGCTCGACCGGCCGAGGACGATCAAGCGGACCCCGGCGGCGTGGGCCAGCTCGGCGGCGAGCAGCCCGACGGCTGGGTCGCAGCAGGCCAGAACCAGCGTTCGCGCCGGATCGGCCTGGCCTGACCCAGGGACTGGTTCCGGTCCCGGTCCCGACTCGACCCCCGGGCGGAACGTCCCGTCGTGGGGGATCACCCCCAGCGGTGATCCCTCGACCGGATAAAGCAGCCTCCGGCCCCCAACCTCGGCGTGCCAGTACCGTCCCGCCAGGTCGCGCGGGTGCCAGGCCCATTCCGGAGCTTTGGGAGCGGTCGAAGGGAGACGGAACAGGTCATCGACCCGACACCCCAGCGCCGCCGCCAGCGCCAGGGCCGCCGCCGTCGAGGGGACAAGCCGCCCCGCCTCGATCGCACCGACTCCGGTGCGGGACAGCCCCGCCCGGAGTGCCAGGTCGTGCTGCGACCAGCCCCGCTGGACCCGGTGCGTGCGGACCTCGTTTTCAATCGCCGGTGACTTGGTCATGATCCTGCCAGGTTAGGGCAGGATTGTGGTCGGGTCAAGCGTGGGCTAAAGTGGGACGATCGCCATGATCGTGCCAGCCGATGATAGGATCGGAGCATCGAGCGTTCTCAACCTTAAGGGATCGTCCATGCTCGCCCGCCACCACCAACGCGGTTTCACGTTGATTGAACTGCTGGTGGTGATCGCCATAATCACCGTTTTGATTGCCTTGCTTTTGCCGGCGGTGCAGGCCGCGCGCGAAGCGGCCCGGCGGTCGCGGTGCGCGAACAACCTCAAGCAGATCGGCCTGGCGCTGCATAACTACCTGGCGACGGTCGGGACGTTTCCGCCGGGGCGGTTCAATAGCCATCGCGTGGGGAATGGGAATTGTTGGGGGGCTTACTCGCAACTCCTCCCGCAACTGGAGCAGCCCGCGCTGTTCCACTCGTTTAACTTCGACCTGGCCCCCGAGCTAGAGGCCAGCCTGGCCTCCGCCTCGGCCAACGCCACCGCGTCGGCGACCTTTGTGAACGCCCTGATCTGCCCTTCAGACCCGGCTCCCGTCGTCGTGATCTTGGTGGGGGGTGAGAACTACGCCGGGCACAACTACGATCTAAACGTAGGCTCGGGCTATCCGCTCGTGGAAAACTTCCCGGTGACGGTCCGATCCCCCTTCGTCGGTTTCCCCAATGGTCCCTTCTTCGAGAACCGGGGGGTCGGACCGGCCGATTTCCTCGACGGGATGTCCCACACGGTGGCCGTGAGCGAGACGATCCGCTCCACCGCCGCCTCGACCTACGCGACCGACCCGAAACGGGTCTTCCTGGTCACCGGGGACAATAAGACGACCGGCCCGGCGCTGGCTTCCGACGCGGACTATGCCACGCTCTGCTTGAGTCTACCCGCGACAACCACTCAATTTCAGGCCACCAAGGGGGTCCGGTGGCACTACGGCGCGCCGGGGCACACGATGTACAACCACCGCCGCCCCCCCAACGACCCCCAGCCCGACTGCCGAGGGGGCTTGCCGCACAGCGACAAGTCCGACCCGAACTGGAGCTACCTGTCGCTCAACATCACGGCGCGGAGCCAGCACCCTGGCGGTGTCAACTCGCTCCTAGCCGACGGACACGTCCAGTTCATCAAGAACACGATCAACCTGGCAACCTGGCAAGCCCTGGGAACCCGTAATGGCGGCGAGGTCGTCAGCGCTGATGCCTTCTGAGCTGTTATGATGGTGGTACTCGGTAGGTCCGGTCCGCCGAGCCTGGCGACTCTTGAACGCGAGGCGACGCCAATGGAGGACTGCCGCGATCGGTGCGGGGCTTGGGCCGAGGGGAAGGCGCAGTGGATGTTCCACCAAGGGGTTCCCGCCAACGAGTTCCACAGTGAGCGCTGCTGGAGGATCATGCGGCTTTACGCCGCGGTCGGGTTCACGCTGCTGGGCCTCGTGCTGGTCGGCCTCGCCGCGGCCGTCTGGTGGCTCCGCTCGCTGAACTGATCGGCGCTGTTGTGAGATAGATATATTGCTTCTCACCCGGCCCAGGTGAGGTCTGGAACTGACTGCCGATCATGTAATGGTCCGCCCGGGTCGTGGACCGGGCGGACGCTTTGGCTTCGGGAGAGGTCCGAACTTATTCGTCCACTTTCACCTTGAGAGTCACCTGGTTGACCCCGGGGCCGTTGTTCTTGATCGTCATGGTGAACTTGTCGTCCCCCTTGACGGGCGTGAACTTGACCAAGCAGTCCGAGGACGGGCTGGTGTCCTTAGCCTCGAAGTACATGCCTTTGACCATCAGGTGAACGTCCGTATCTTTGACTGCGGTCGTGGTGACGGTAACTTCCTTGCCGGCCTCGAACGAGAGAACGACGGCGGTCTCGCTCTTGGCGCCGATCTCATACGACTTGCTTTTGAACGTGGACCCTTTACCGCCGTCGAGCGGTTTGACATCGTCCGCCCCCAGAGCGCTCAGCGACACGAACGAGCAAACGACGGCCAGCGAGGCCACCAACCTGGTCATGGAAAACATGGGTCACTCCTTGTTGTGGGATCAGCGGCGACTCTCGTCCCGGACCCGTGCCCACCGATATTGGTCGGGGCTACCAAGCAGATCTCGCGATGTGCTGGGGGACTGCCACCCTTTTCGACTGACAACGCAACAGGTGTGCCCGCGCGTCGATATGACTCAAGTCCTGATACTGGCTGGATTTGAGGAGGCACCCGCCCATTGGGCCAGCCGTCGCCCTGATTGCAGCTTGCATGAATCGTGCGGCACTTCGCACGATCAGCCTCAATGCGGGAGACTTGGTTTCACTTCCTAAGCTTCGCCGATCGTCGTCGAGCGACACCGGGTCTCCGGTATGCCCGGTCGCCCCCCCGCAAGCGTTCGGCGCGCGGCGGTGAATCTTGGGGGGATCGGTCCCTCGACCCGAAGTTCAATCGACGTCGGAGAACGGCTCGAACGGCGGGACGGCGGGGTGGGCCCGGCGGCGGGCGCCGGCGGCGAGGGCGCGGGCGACGGCCCCTCCCCCGGCGGCGAGCAGCACGGTTAGGGCCGAATGGGTGATCCCCCGGAGGTTCGCCTTCCGGCTTTCGCGGGTCAGGTAGTAGCCGCTGTTGTGCCCCGGGGGGGGGACGTCGGGGGGGATCACCGCCTCGACCACGGCGTCGACCACGACGGCGGTGCTCAAGTTCCGGTTCAGCCCCCGCCCTTCGGCCCCGGGAGCGGCGGCGATCCAGGGGCCGAACCCCACCACGAAGTACCCCAGCCCAACCACGGCGAACCCGTGCCAGAAGACCCCTCGGTGCCGGGCGGCCACCCCGGCGAACAGGAGGCTCGCCGCCGTGATCGTGTAGATGGCGCGCGTCCAAACGTCGGACCCCGACCGGAGCGCGGCGAACACCAGGCCCGCGTAAAAGACCGCCAGGAGCATCCCCGCCAGCGAAACGCGAAACCGCACCATCCCCAGAATCTCCCGGGCGGTCAAAACCCATACCTATTGATGATGCTGCGTTGGCGGTCAGACTCGACCGGAACCGGTCGAGGGTTGGGGAACGAACCGAAACCTCGCTGGACGTTATACCCAACGCGGCGGTGTCGGCAATATCCCAGGTCGCCCCTAGATTACCATACTTCCGCGACGACCGGGCGAAGCCCTGATCTTTCCGGCTCTAGCGAGTGAGGTCTTCGAAGTCGGGCCGAGCAGCCTTCAGCGCGTCGATGCCTGCTGCCGTGACCTTGGTTCCCCTGACGAACAGACTTTTCAAGGTTGACGACACGGCCAGGTGGGCGATCCCCGCGTCGGTGATCGCGGTCTCACTCAGGGCGAGTGATCGCAGCCGAGGGAATCCGGCGAGTGTCCGCAACCCCTCGTCGGTGACGGCGGTCCGGTCGAGGTCGAGGACTTCCAGCGCGGGCAGACCGGCGAGCGCTCGGAGCCCCTCGTCGGTGACTGCCGTTCCGGCTAATTCCAGGTGGGTGATTCTGCCGGTTGTTCCGAGGTGAGCCAACCCGCGGTCGGTGACCGCCGTCCACGACAGGTTGATCTCGCGGAGGTTGGGTAGCGTCGCCAGGAACCGCACCCCGGCGTCGGTGACTCCCGTCCTTGCCAAGCTGAGGTCTTCGAGTCGTGCCAGGCCGCGTAGGGGTGCCAGCCCGGCGTCGGTGATCGCGTTGCCGTGGAGACCAAGGTGCCGCAGGTTGTCCAGGCCGTCCAGGTGAGCCAGTCCGGCGTCGGTGATCGCGGCATGGCCGATCACCAGGGCTTCGAGTTTTTTGAACTGGCCGATTCGGGCAAGACCGGCGTTGCTAATCGAACACCCGTGACAATTCAGGTATTTGAGGCTAGTCATGCCAGCCTGGGGCAGCCCTTCGCCGGTAATCTGCCACTCATACAGCCACAAATCCTCGAGGTGGTTCAACTCCGCCAGGTGAATGAAACCGGCGTCGGTAATCTTTTTACTGTGGAGCGCGATTATGGTCAAGCTCGACAGGCGGCCGACCTGAGCCAGATCGGCGTCGGTGGCGTCCTTGTCGAGGTGGACCGACTCGGGATACTCGAAGTAGTCCGGGTCCAGAGAATCCACGTCCGGCCACCGGAACCACCCTTGCGCCGCCTTGTTCCCCTTGAGCGGGGGGAGCGGAATCTTATTATCCCGCTGGGGGAATGGCCAACGCCGCTGACGGGTGACGTGGTTCGCCTTGGTCGCCTCGATGGCCGCCACGGCGTCGCGCTGGACTTTCGCCCGGTGGACGATGAAGCCCAGCCCGCCGCCGAGGATCAATACCAAGACCATCAACCCGCGGAGGCTGACGCGGAGCCAGCGGCGGCGGCTTCGGGGTGGGTTGGCGGTTGCGGGCATGGGAGTCCTCGGGGAGTGCGGGGCCTCAATCTGGCAGGGCTGGCGGGAGTCAGCGAGGCTGGCGACTCCGCCTCGCGCGGCGAACGCCGGGATGAGGCTGGGCGACGGGCGATGGCCCCGGGTGAACAGGGCGGAGTCGTGCGCGTGGGCTGGGCGGAGAGGGCGAGTCCGCCCGGCGGATCGGTTGGGCTTAGCCGGGCGATCCGCCCTCCGGTTCCGCCCCCGAGGCGCGGAGTTGCGCGAGCAACCGCTCGACCTGGAGGGTCGCCTCCTCGGCCCGGCGGCGCTCCCGCTCGGCGCTCCGGCTGGCCGCTTCGGCTCGTTCTCGCTCATCCTCGGCTCGTCGGTCAGCTTGCTCGACCCGGAGCAGCGCGGCACTAGCCCGGCGCCGTTCTTCCCCGGCCCGTCGGTCGGCTCGCTCGGCTCGCTGGCGTTCTTCCCCGGCCCGTCGGTCGGCTTGCTCGGCTCGCTGGCGTTCTTCGTCGGCTCGCTGGCGTTCTTCGTCGGCTCGCTCGCGTTCTTGCTCGGCCTGACGTTCCGAGCGTCCGCGTTGTTCGACGATCTTCACATAGGACTCGAACGGGCGGCCATCGGGAGCGATGATCCGCAACTCCTTGGTCATCTCGAACCGGACGCCCAGCCGAGGGCTGGTCCAGCCGAATAACTCGGCGAGCGGTTCCAGCGTGCCGTCGTCGGCGCGCAGATGACCTTTGTGGCGGGCGAAGTCGGGGTCGAGGATGTAGTATTCCTCCACCCCGTATTGCTCGTAGAACGCCAGCTTCCGCCGCATCTCGCCGGCGCGATTGCCGGGCGACAGCACCTCGAACACCACTTGCACCCCGACCCCGGCCTCGCGGTGCTGGATGAACGACCCCCGGTGCCCCTTGGGACGACCGAAGATCACCATCGTATCCGGGGCGATCCGGATCTTGTTGCTCCCCTTGACGGGATACCACAAGCAGTCACCGGCGACCACCACGTCGGGGTCGTCGATGAACAAGGCGTCGAGTCCCCCCTGGACCGTGGTGATCCAGAGGAACTGCCGCGTGTTGTCCGACATCGGGTTGCCGTCGCACGAGGGGTAGTCCGGATCGTCGGACGGGGTGATCTGGGGGTAAGGGAGGCGTTGCATGAGTGGTCCCCATTGGCTCGGCGGCGCAGGCGATCCGTGTCCCGCCCCAATCTAATCGACCGCTCACCCGGTTGCCAGGCTCGAAATCCCGCCGCGCCGTCGGGGGCGTCGGGGGTGGGATCAAGGCCATTCCGGGATGCCTTCGCCTCGGCCTCAACGTTTCTGGCGGAGGTAGGCGAGGAGGTCGGCTTGCCCTTGAGGGTCGATGACCGGGGTGAAGCTGGGCATCCGGCGGCGTCCCTGGGTAAGGGTGGCGCGGAACTCGTCCTCGCGGACCAGGATGGGCTTGGCGACGAGGTTGACGCCGACTTCGCCGCCGCGAGCCTCGGGGCCGTGGCAGACGACGCAATGCTGGGTGAACAGACTCGAACCGCGCGCGAGATCGGCCCCGGCCAGTGAGGTCGCGGCGGAGGGGGCGTCCTGGCGGTCGGTGGCGAGCGCGGTGTCGGGGGTGATCCGCTCGGTTGGGTCGGTGGGTTTGGTGGGGGGGTAGGTTTCGCTCAGGTAGGCGATCAACCCGTCCTTCCGCTCGGTAGGGAGCGGTGTCCCCCAGCCGACCATCTTCTCGACCTCGGCCGTCCACTGCTTCGGCGTCAACCGCTGCCGGCTGGTCATATCCGCGCCGTGGCACATCAGGCAGTTCTCGCGGAACGCCTGCTCGGCGACCTGGCGGGCTTCGGCCTTCTCGTCATCGTCGCCAATGAAGCTCGACCGGGCGGGGCTGGCCGCTAGCGCCAGGGCGACCGCGACGGTGGTCAATCCCATCAGGAGTCCAATGCGGGAACGAAAGCGAAATCTCATCGAGCGATTTTCCCGGGAGTCGAACGGTTCGGGTCCGAGGCTTGACTCGTCCCGAGCCGAGAAGTGGTGCATGTGATCCTTTCATTCTGACACTTTGGTGGCCGATGACCAGGGCCGGGCGGGCCTTCTGGAGCGAATCGAACCGCGCCTGGGTGACTGGGGTTTCCCAGATCCTCAAGTATTTGAGCTGGGGCCACCGGGCGAGGTGGTCGATCGCCGCATCGGTGACGGCCGTCCCGGACAAGTTGATCTCCTGGATGGCCGAGTTGTCGCCCAGGGCCGCCACGCCGGCATCGCCCACCGCCGTCCGTTGAAGATGAAGCGTGGTCAGGTTCGTGAGTTGGGCCAGAGTTTGACAACCGGCATCCGTGATCGCGCTGTCGGCGAGGCAGAGGTCCCGGAGCCGAACCAGGCCCACCAGGTGTTTCATCCCGGCGTCACCCACCGAGGTGGACCCGAGGTCCAGGTCAACCAAATCGGGGAAGTGGGCGAGGTGGACCAGGTCGGCATCGCGGAGGGCGACGCCCACCAGGAGGAGGCTATTAATCCGGGGGGATCGGGTCAGATCCGCCAGCGCGGCACCGGTGATCCCCGTGCAACCGCTCAGGGGAGCTGATTCGAGGTTGGTCAAGCCGGTCAGGTGGACCATCCCGGCGTCGGTGATCCGCGATCCGCCGACAGCCAGGTATCTCAACCGCGATAAACGGCCGACGTGGACCAGATCGGCATCGGTGGCCGCCTCGCCCAGACTCGCCATGTAGACATGCCCGAAGTGGTCGGGACCTAGAGCGTCAACCAGCCATCGGGGCACATCGGGCTGGTCGGGTCGGACCTTGGCGCGGGCGGCGGGTTGTTGCCAGCCCGGGACGAGTCTGGTGATGGTGTACCAGTGATAACCGACCGACCCGCCGGCTCGCGCGATGGCGGCCACGGCGTCGCGCTGGACGCGAGCCAGGTGGACGAGATAGCCCAGGCCGCCGCCGATGATCCCCACCAGCCCCATCAGCCCCCGGAGGCTGAGGCGGAGCCAGCGGCGTCTCGCCTTGGGGGCCGACGGGGGGGAAACGGGGGTGGGGATCATAGGGGGCTCGGGGAGAGGTGGTGGTCCTGGGAGCTTATCCTATCAGCGGATGTTCAGGCCGGGGTGGGTCTGGCGGAGGCGTGCCACGCGGCCGGCTGTGACTTTGGTCCGGAAGATGTCGAGGTAGGTCAACGAAGTCGACCCTTCGAGGTAATCGATCCCGGTGTCGGTGATGTCATTCCCTCTGAGTGTCAGGTTCCTGAGGCTCGGGGCCGGGCCGAGCGTGGCGAGGTCGGCGTCGGTGAGTTCGGTCTCCGTGAGGCCGAGCGTGGCGAGGTGGGGCAGCTTGGCGAGCGCCTCCAGCCTGACGCCGCTGAGATTGCACCAGATGAGGTCGACTTTGTGCAAGCCGGCCGCGCCCGAGAGGGCGGCGAGGCCGGCGGTGGTGACGTTGCACCGGCGTAGAGACAGGGTACCGAGGTGGCCCATCCGCGCCAGGGGAGCCAGGCCGGCGGCGGTGACCGGGTTGTCGTAGAGCTCAAGCTCTTCCAGGCCGGGGAGGTCGGCGAGTGGCCCCAGGTCGGCCACGCGGTTACTAGACAGCGCGATCGAGCGCAGGTTGCGTAGTGTCCGGAGGTGGGCCAGGCCGGCGGTGGTGATGGGGGTGTTAACGATCCTTAGCTCTTTTAACCCAACCAGTCCTCGCAGGTGCGCCAACCCGGCGTCGGTCAGCAGCGGGCCGACAATGGAGGGATGCTTCAGGTTCGCGAGGTTCCGGAGCGCGGCGAGGTCGGCATCGACGAGCGTCGGTACGTTGAGGCTGAGCGATCGGAGCTTGGTCAACCGCGAGAGATCCGCCAGCGAGGCGTCGGAATCGGCGGCCGTGCCCATGTAGACGATCTCGGTCAGGTCCGTCAGGCCGGCCAGGTACTTGATCTCGGCCTTACCAAGTCGAGGAGAACCGATCCAGAACGCCGCGAGGCGACGGAGGCGGGCGACGTGGGCCATCTCGGCCTCGCCGATATTGTTGCCACCAAAACCGTCACCCTCACCAAGGGTTACCCCGCTGACGGCGCCGAAGTAGTCGGGGCCGAGCCAGGCGAGGACCCGCTCGCGCACCTCGGGGGCGAGATAGTCGCTCATCCACGGGGGGAAGTAGGTCATCTCACCCGTTGGGTAGGCGTCCGTGGCCCTCAAGTCATGCCACCCGTAGCTCGCATAACCACCGGTCCGGCGGATGGCGGCCACGGCTTCGCGCTGGACGTGGGCGAGGTGGACGACGTAACCCAAGCCAGCCGCAAAGACGAGGACCAGTACCATCAGCCCCCGGAGGCTGAGGCGGAGCCAGCGGCGCCTGGATCGGGTGGGGGCCGACGGGGGGGAGGCGTCGGGTGGGTTCATCTCAGCAAATCTCACAAGAAACGTGGTCGATCCCGTTCCAGAGGTAGCCGCTCTTGTTCCAGGGGGTGGTTTCGCCCTGGGTCTGGCCGAGGGAGTCGGTGGCGCGGGCGCGGAGGGTGTGGTGGCCGGGGGGGGCGTCCCAAGGCAGGGTCCAGGTCCGCCAGGTCCCGGGGGTCGCGGGGCCGTCGAGCTTGGCCATCCGCCAGGGCTGGCCGGGGCCGGTGGTGACCTCCACTTTTTCCACAATCCCATCGCCGGTCCAGGCGACCCCTCGGACCTCGACCCGGCCGGCGGGGAGCTTGGCCCCGGCGAGGGGGCGGGCGATCAGGCTTTTCACGTTCAGGGTCGTGACGGGGACAAGGTCGGCGGGTTTCAGGTCCACTCCGGGCGGGGTAGGAACCTTGGGGATCTTGTAGCCGGTCTGCATGTAGAAGCCGGGGGCCTCGGCGGTGCTGACCGTGACCTTGCGGAGCCACTTGATCCAGTGGTTCCCCGCCCAGCCGGGGACGATCAGGCGCAGGGGGCCGCCGTGGAGCCGGGGGAGCGGTTCGCCGTTCATGGAGTGGGCGACGATCGTCCCGAGGGCGACCGCCCGGGCGAGGGGGATGCTCCGGAAGTAGGCGGGGGTCTTCGGGTGCGGCGGCAGGTCCGCGCCGTGGAGCTGGACATGGGCGGCTTCGGGCTTGATCCCGGCTTGATTCAAGAGGTCGGCGAGGCGGACCCCCGTCCACTCGGCGTTGCCGACGGCCCCCCGGTCCCAGCCGACGCCGGGGATCGTCGGCTGGTAATAGGCCCGACCGTTCCCCGAACACTGCAAGACGGCGGGGATCGTGACGTTCGCGGATTTGTTTTTGAGGTCATCGAGGGAGAGCGACACCAGCCGATCCACGAGGCCGTCCACCTCAAACCGCCAGGGGGTCAGTTCCGTCGCGGGGGGGCCGAAATGGCTCCGGACGAAGAAGAGGTCGTTCGGCGTCAGGAAGCGGTCGAACGCTTCCACGGGGGTCTCGGCGTCGAGCGGCATGCTCGACCGGACGATCAGGCCGGGCATCGCCGCGAGGTCGTCCCCTCGGGCCAGACCGATGGGGAAGCCCAGCGGAGCCAGCCGGCCCCACCCGGCGGGCAAGACCGCGCCGACCAGTCCCCGCCGCAAAACGTCGCGCCGACTTACCTTGCTCATCGCGGGTTGCCGCCTTTGTGCTCAAGCTGCTCAGATTTAATCTGCGGGAATTCGGAGAAATCGTTGGACGATCTTAACCGACATCGCCCCGCGAGAAACAGGACCGATGCCAACCGGATCGCTCCCGGGATCAGAGCAAGGGGCGGAGTCCCCGGCTCGCGCGGTCGCGGTTGACCGCGGTGAAGACCTTGGGTTCGAGCTTGAACAGCTTGATGAGCTGCGTGGCCGAGCAGCCGAGGATGTCGCTCGCGGCCTTGACGTCGCCCTCGCGGTCGGCCCAGACGTCGAGCGCTTCGGCCAGGATCGCCGGGACATCCTCATGCGTGGGGCTGAGCGCGATCCGCCCCCCCTTGAGCCGCGACCGCCAGAGCGGGCTGGGCGGTTCGAGTGGGTTCACCGGTCGACGGACGGTGATCGCCAGGTCGATCCGGAGCCGCCGGAGCGCTTCCACGCGGTTCTCGCTCTGGCTCCGCCGCTCGTTGGCCTCGGCCCCCAGGCCCGAGGGGCGGTGGTGAAGCACGACCGCCGTCTCGACTTTGTTCCGGTTCTGCCCCCCCGGTCCGGACCGCCGGAGGAACTTCTGGTCGCACTGGGCCAGAAGGGCGTCGTCACCGAGGGCGGCGGGGTGGTCGCGCGGGGTCGGTTGGTCCATGTCGCGGTTATCCTGCGGGATGAATCGACACCATCGACGGACCGCCCGGCCGTGGTTCACACCTGCAATCATCCACGCGATTCTCGGATCGGAATCACCTCGGAAACGTCGGCGACAGCGGTGACGGATAGATGTAAGCACCGGCAATGGGCTGACCGCCGAACATCACCGAACGCAACTGTGTCCCCAGTCGGTCTGCAAATCGATCGTTGATCTGCTTGGCCGCGGTGGCCCACCGATCGTCGCCGCCGATCAAGCTAACCCGGAGAGGATCGACGAATATCGATGGGTTTCGATCCATGATTCGCGTTAGTTCTTCGTAGGCACGGGGGCGATTTGCTAGGTCGAAATGATCGGAGGAGAGGTAGAGGTATCTCTCGTCTTCTTCGTCCTCTTTGAGCCAAAAGGCGACCTTAATGTCCGCGAAATGATTCATGGCTCGGATAAGATCGGCACCAGCTTCGATCTCGTTCATCACCAGTGACTCTTGACCCACGAAAGCACTCCGTCCGTTGGGTGGTTGATGGCGTCGAATAATTGACGTGCCTCGGGTTCCGTCCATTGGGCGTACCGAGCGGTTTCGTTCCATCGTCGGACGATCGTCCAGTTGGTGCGGAACACAGGATTTTTGTGAATCGCCGCGTCCAACTGCGGTTCGAGGTCAGCGACATCCACGAGTTCAACGAGCTTGTGCGAGTAACTCTTCAGGACGCGGCTCTTGTCCGGGAAGTCGTGCAAACCCGTCAGCTTGGCGATGCAGGCCTTGAACCCGCATTCGACGGCATAACCCGCCAGGTAGTACGTCCCGGACCATTCCCCCGCGTTCAGGAGCGCCGCCGCCTCGCGGAGCCGGGCCTCGGCGAGTTGTTGCAGATCGATGCGGTTCACCACGTTTCCTCTGCTGACATGGATTATAAACCCCAATCTCCCAACCCGCGAGGGGGCGACCGCTCAGCCCCCCGACTGGTGGTTCGTTGCCCGGACGAGGTGGCGGTCGCGCGGGCCGGCAGCGATCGGCTCGACCGGGCCGGTCGGGTCGTCGGCCTGGTAGTCGCGCTCCACCCAGGTCCGGAACCGAGCGGCGCTATGGGGGAGCTGGGTTCGCACCAAAAACGCGGCGTACTCGTGGAGCGGTTCGTGGAGGTGCCGCGTCCCCAGGAGCGGGACGTGGCCGTAATAAACCGAAAAAGCCGCTTCGGCCGCCTCGGGAGGTTGCCCCTCCCGGCTCATCAGGTACAGGGCACTGACGAGTCCGGTCCGGTCCGACCCCGACTTGCAGTGGATCAGGAGCGGGTATCGGCAGCGGTCGAGCAGGTCGAGCACCGTGAGCAACTGCCGCCGCGTCGGCCGGACCGTGGCCGACATCGGCAAGTCATAGAAAGCGACGCCAAGCTGCCTCGTCGCCTCGACCTCGGCACGATACCAAGGGTCGGACTCCGACCCCCCCCGGAGGTTCAGGACCGTCGCCAGGTGCTCATCGCGGACTCGCGCCGGCCAGTCCCCCACCGGCTGGGCACTCCGGTACACCAGGCCCGGAGCGACGACCCCATGATTCCCCCGCAACCAGGGGTTTCGGAACAGGACCGCCACGGCCACGAATCCCACCACCCCCACCATCGCGGCGACCTGCAAGCAACGCCGCCGACGCGACCCGACGACCAATCGATTCATGGGTGGGCATCCTTTCCCGGAGAAGATCCAGCCCGATCGTCAACCCGCCCAATGTAGCGGCCGCCCCCACCCGGTCAACCCCGGTCGCGCTGGCAAGATTATTCCACGAATTTGCTGGACTCTAGGATTGAATCTGCGATAATGAACAAAAGTTCAGTAACGGGTGGCGTCACGACGGGGACAGGTCGACCTCAGGGGTAGGAAAACCGATGAGCCGATTTCGGATTTTGAGCCTCGATGGTGGCGGGATCAAGGGGACGTTCACGGCGGCGGTCCTGGCCGAGTTGGAGCGGATGACGGGCAAGCGGGTGGCCGACTACTTCGACCTGATCGTGGGGACCTCGACGGGGGGGATCATCGCGATCGCGCTGGGGATGGAGGTTTCCGCCGGGGAGTTGCTCACGTTTTACGAGCGCAAAGGACCGGAGATTTTCCCCTTGATCGGCCTTCGTCGCGGGGTGTTCCGCAACGTCGGCTGGTGGACCCGCCGGCCGAAGTTCTCGGCGGTCCCGCTCCGCCGCGCCCTCGAATCGGTTCTGGGGAATCGTCGGCTCGGCGACTCGAAGCACCGGCTGGTCATCCCGAGCTACAACGCGGTCAACGGGACCGTGACCACCTTCAAGACCGCGCACCACGAGCGGTACAAGCAGGACTACAAGGACCCCGCCATCAACGCCGCGCTGGCGACCTCGGCCGCGCCGACCTATTTCCCCTCGTTTTGCCCCGACAGCGGGCTTGCCTTCATCGACGGCGGTGTCTGGGCCAACACCCCCGTCATGGTCGGGATCGTCGAGGCGCTGGGCATCCTCCGGCAACGACTCGCCGCGATCGAGGTCCTGAGCATCGGGACCACCGACGAGCCTACTTTCGTCACCGACCACCAGCGCCAGGGGGGAATCGCCGCCTGGAACACCGACCTCCTGACCATCCCCTTCCAGGCCCAGTCCGCCGGCGCCCTCGCCCAGGCCCGGATCTTGCTCCGCGACCGCCTGATCCGGGTCAACGCCACCACCCGCCCCGGCCGGTTCACCCTCGACGACGCCTCGCGGATCGTCGAACTCAAAGGGCTGGGAGTCACCGAAGCCCGCCACATGGAAAGCCGGATCAGCGACCGCTTCCTCGACACCCCCGCCGCGCGGTTCGAGCCGATTTATGTGTAATTAAAATGAATTCTTTGATCGATTCTGATCAAGCCGCCAAAACGAGTGGTTCAACCATGTCGGTTTGCCGAGTCACCGGTTCGGCAAATCGACTGATGACAACCTCAGACCTGCGTTCCCAAGTCGTTGAAGCGCGGGTTTCGGAAGAGTTGAGAAATGCTTTGAAGAGATCGAAATTATCCTTTGCCGTCTCATTGAGTGGGTCGAATTGGATCGCCGACTCAAACAATGCCCGAATTTGTTCGAGCGGATATCCCAACTCGGTTTGGGCAATAGCTCGCCACTCTTGAACTTGGCTCTTCGCAGCATCAGGTCCATGCTTGCTCATAGCTTGTTGGCAAAGGTCATTGCACTCGCTAAACTTACCCTTGATTAGAGCGTGATGAGCCAAAAAGAAGTGCGGCCATATGAGGGGGGATCGTAGCTTTGCGACTTCAAAATCATGGACGTTGGACGCGGGTGAATTGTAAGAGAGGATGCCACGAACCGTAAGTAAACCGCTATCGTTAGGATTAATTTCAAGTCCTCTTGCATAATATTTGGTGGCTTCTGCGAATTCCCCCAAAAAACGGTAGCATGAACCGATTAAGAAAGTCGTCATGGTATGGGCGCTGACCCAAGGTCGCCGGCGCACCTCTTTACCTTCTATTCTCGACAGATTGGCCCTTAGCTTTGAAATCAGGAACCTGAAATCAGGTGATGCGTTCGTGGTACTAGTCAACACGATTTGAGTAAAGCGTATCGCCGCAGCCTGATTCACCGCCAACGGCGGGTTAACTTTGTCGTAAGCCAACACCAAATCAGATGCTTTGTATGCTTGGTCCTTGTCATAATGCTCTAAGCAATCTAGGTAGTACGCCTGATAATACTCGTGATCCGGCTCGACTTCCGCTGCATACCCATAAAACATGAGTGCCACCTCAACATATCCAGCGGCTCGCCAGATGGCTCCCCTTCGAGCACTGAGAAAGGCCGGCGTCATGTAGTTCTCCCACCGCCGCAGTAGTGTCAAAGCGTCATCCCATCTCTCCTCCTTCCTTGCCATAATAGAATCACTGATCTTCCGCTCTGCTTGAGGATTCATCTCTTTCAACTTGAATGTTGGGGACGGCTCGCTCACGGAATACAAATCCGCGGAAAGCCATTGGGCGCGCTTCCTCTCGATCGGGTCCATCGCTGCCAGAGGGGCATCCAAGGCATCGCGGATTCGATCGGCTTCGGGCGAGTCGTCATCACCGACTTTGAATAACTGATGGAGGGCGACGAGTTCCTTCGCGGCGATCGTGAAGTGAGCAGAGCCGAAGGTGTGAGTTGCATCCATGTTAGACCTCGTCGACTCGCCATGCGGATCGAGTGCTTGCCAGATCGGCTTGATACT
>JAABUX010004366.1_pt1 | contig 17992 bp, 19 predicted proteins | sample 5561851 | NCBI WGS metagenome assembly JAABUX01 (sample SAMN10711883, study PRJNA513361) | rock metagenome | isolation source: Antarctica rocks | place: Antarctica: Victoria Land, Richard Nunatak red sandstone | collected 2016-01-03 | reverse complement strand
AGTAGACCGAGCACTTGTAATGGCAGTGGACGAGCTGGCAAGGACCGGCCAGCGGGTAGATCTTGCACGGGTCGATCTTCTCGCCGATCTTCTCGATCAAGATCCGGACGTTGTTCCGCTGGGTCTCGTAGAAGACGGGCGAACCGGTCTTGAATTTGGGGACCTTTTCCCAGACTTCGGCTTCGCTGGGCGGGTCGAGGCAGCTTGCCGGGGCAAACTCACCGGGGATCGGGTCGAGGATCGGGACCTTGAGGTCGTCTTCGCGTTCCATGTCCCGTTCGAGCCGTTGCTGCTGCGACGGCAAGATCGGGAAGACGAACGACCAGCCGGTCACGTGGAGCGGCGAGATGTTCCGGAACACATAGTCGAGCCCGCAGCCGACAAAGCTCGTGGAGAAGACGATCATCAAGGCACCCGTCAGCAAGCCGCGAACCCATCGCGGGGTGAGAGGGCGCTGATGCCGCGTGGATCGAGACATGGGAAGTTCCCCTCCTTGGGATAATGCGCGAGCGGGCCGAGGGGTCCACCCCAGCGGCGTCGGCTCCGAGTTCCATCTCGACGGGTCGCCAGGCTCAACACTCCTTGGTGTCGTTCCCAACCCGTCAAGGTCTCGGTCAAGTGCTGTTCTTATCGAACCAGGCGCCGCTCCGATGTGAGGAATTATCCGGATTTCCGTGCCGATTCCCCTTGCGAGCAACCTATTCCCTCGAATTCACGGAAATCGAAGATCCGAGGTGACTCGACTTAACCCACGTCTTAGGTTGTCGTTGGGGTTTCCTCAGGCCGAGGTTGGCGTTCCAAGAAGTGGACCCGCGCGAGAGCTCAACGTCGCCGTTCCTTGACAATCCGGTCAAGTCCGATCCTGACACCACAATTTTGCCCGCGATGGTCGGGTTTCTCCTCTAAGCTCGGTTGGAGCAGCCACCGACCTCCCTGCGGATAACTTGCACGGCACCAAGTCCACCGCTACTTTGGTTAGCCGGTCGAGATCGACGGTCAGCTCGACGCAAAATAGGACGCCTCTTCGGGGGTCGAAGAGAAAGTTAGGCCGCGAGGCGGGAGGCTTTCATGGAACGATTTAGCTTGGCGATCGCGTTGCTCATCCTCGCCAGCGTTTCGAACGCCGCCGGCGCGCCTCAGCAGCCGGTCAAGGATGCAGAATTGCGGCTCGAACTGCTCGGCCGCGTCAAGGCCGACCAAGACGTGCGAGGCGCGATCGACAAATGGATTAGACAGTTCGTCATCAATGATTTCGCCGATGAGGCGGCGTTCGAGGCGTCTCTGAATGCGACTCAAAAGGCCGAACACCAGCGACTCGCCGAGACGATGCGGCGGATCGATACGGAGAACACCGAGCGACTCGGCAAGATCGTCGAGCGGCACGGCTGGCCAACGTATACCCTCGTCGGCAAGGATGGGGCGCAAGCCGCCTGGCTACTCGTCCAGCACGCGGACCTGTCCCCGAAGTTCCAGCGAAATTGCCTCGACCTGATGGCCAAGGTGCCGCGCAACGAGGTTTCTCAGCAGGAGGTCGCGTATCTGACCGATCGCGTCCTTCTGGCCGAGGGCAAGAAGCAGTTGTATGGCACGCAATTCACGCTGGAAAACGGGAAGGTCAAGCCTCGCCCCTTGGAGGACGAGGCCAACGTCGATCAACGGCGGGCAATGGTCGGCTTACCACCACTCGCCGAGTACCTCAAAGAGAGTGAAACTTATTACGGCGGAAGCCCCCACAAGTGAGAAGGGTGTGATCCTGTCCGCTGTGCAAGACATCCGCGATGTCGACCCAAGCGAACTTCGTCTCCCCTCGCGACATGGTGGCGACCCTGACAAACTTCAGTTTTTGTAGAGTGGGTACCACCCACCAAGGCCAGAAGTGTGGCACCGGTGGGCGGTGCCCACTCTACGGGAAAACCAATTGAATAACTTCTTTACTTTTTACTGATGCAGGATCTTATGCCGGCCCCGATACCCGACCTACGCAGCCCGCAGCGGCGACTCCAGGACGAGCAGATCGCATCCGAGCCGCCACTCACGCCCCCAACCTTGCCATCCGACGCAGTGGCGTTGCCCCTTGAGACGTACCAGAGATTGCCTCGACGCCCGCTCGCCGTGGCGGGGGTGGTAGAGAACGGCTTGGTTCGTCCCCTCGACCCGAGCGTGAAGTTACTGGAACGCTCGCGAGTCATCATCGTGGCAGCCGAGGGATGAGGACTCCTGTCTTGTGAGCTATTTCTGATCGGCCGCTCTGGCAAGCCTAGATGGTACGGCCCGTAGAAGTCCGACTGTTGGGAAATCGCTCCCCTGCCTTCGAAACGAACCGAGGGTTGAACCGGATAACTCCGATCCAACCCTCGGGTTCACGTGATTCCACCAGGATTGACCCATCGATCAATAAGCGAAGAGGCCGAACGGGTAAGGAGTGAAGAACGGCCGGGTGTAGTTCTTCTTGAAGTCGAGCCACCAGATCCCGTCGTCCCACCGCATGGTGACGGCACGCCAGTCCTGGGGCACTTCGGGGTAAGGGTAGAACGGGCCGATGTTCGGCCAAGCCTGCCAGGGGTAGGCGGTCGGGTAGCCGACGGCCGAGAAGTTCCCGGTCGGGGCGTAACTGGGCCAGGCGTAGTTAGGCGGGTTGAGGTTCGCTGCGCCCGAACCGGCACCGGCGGGGCCTTCGGGGAGTGGACTCCCGTCGGGGGCCATGATCGTCGGTGCGGACGTGATCGCTCCGCCTTCCATCGGGGCTGACTCGATCATCCCACCACTGTTGCCGGGATGGCCGAAGCGACCACCGTTCATTGCCGTCTGGTACTGGACCGGGCGAACCCGAGAATCGGCGACCTGGATCTGGTCGATCACGCCCGACACGCCCTTAACCTTGCCGACCAAGGCCACGGCGTCGCGCTTTTGCGCGGCGTTCGAGACCGAGCCGTTCAAGGTGACAACGCCACGATTCGTTTCGATCGCCAGCCGGTAAGCCGACAGCGACGGGCTGGCCTTGAGGGCCGAGGCCACGGCGTTGGCGGTGGCTTGATTCGAACCGGCGATTGGGGCCGGTGCCTGCGCCAGAGCGATCGACGAGCCGAGGGCGAGGGTGCCGAACGCGGTCGAAATCCGTTTCAGGCCAAGTAGCATAGCTTCATCCTTATCCCGCGAAACCGACCCGTGGGCGAACGGAACAACCAGCGGGGAGCGTTGTTCCAAAGTCGGGAAATTGCCAGTTCACCAGTCGGCACGCCACCCAGGAAGGGAGCGGGCGGAGATCAACGGACCAAGCAGTGTCGATCGATGGCGGGTGAGTCGTGGTCAGTCGGATTCCGTCCGTGGAGAGCCGATTCGGTGGAAGCATTCCCCACGTTCGCGGAGCCGTCAAATCGCGGAGCCAAAAAAAAACGGGGCCAGGAGGCCCCGAGTTGGTAAGATGAGTAATCAACAGAGCTTGCGACGCGAAAATAATTTAGCGGACCACGGCCGGATCAGCGCCGATCCGGATCGAGGAAGGTGCGGTCGCGTGGTAATTACCGCTTCCCATGACCATGCCGATCAGGAGGAACGTCATCGTTCCACCAGCGAACAGGGCGAACTCCGAGTCGTGGCGACCGCAAAGCGCTCCAAAAACGCCAAGCCCCACCAGGGCGAACACGAAGCCGACGCGACCGCGATCCGCCCAGCGGGGCGCGGGCACTAGACGGGTCAGGCAGAGCGTCGCCACCCCGAAGAATTGAAACATCATCACCGCAACTTCCAGGACACCATCGATACGGACATTGGACCAGACCATAGCAGGCTCCTTCCTTGGGCGCTGTATGGGGTGTCGTTCGAGAGTTTTGACGTCGTTGTCAAAAGTCGCCGCAGCGGAGCACGTTTATTGCAGATCGTGGACCAATTCGCCAAGGGGATCGTAATCTTATCGAAATCCGGCGGATCAACCCGACATCTTGAGGAAATCTTGCCAAAATTTGAGCTTTTCCCGGCAACGACGCCGGGAAAATCTACAAACCGTGTCATTTCGACAATCCGGTACGTCCCGCCGAAGCAACCATCACCGACGGCGCCCGGTGGGAACCCGACCGGACCCAACGGGCCGGAAATCCATGGTGGCGCCGAAGTCCATCACCTTCCACCCTTCTTTTTCCTTGCGGACCTGGACGGTCCGCTGGAGGAGTTCGCGGTTGGTCTGCCGACCGATGGTAACGCCGATCTGGCCGGTGCTCCGGGCTGGGAGGATGTCCACGACCTGATAGCCTTCGAGCGCCTTGGCCATGTCGTCGAGTTCTTCGTCGGAGATACTTTGTTCGAGGATGGCGGCGAAAATCTTCCGGTGCTTCTCGGCTGCCTCGGTGGCGGCCCGCCGGGCGGTGGCTTGCGACAGGCGATCCTTGTTCTTCGCTTTGAGTGCGCTCAGGAACGCCTGAACCGCCGTCCCCGGGTTGAGAAACGCGCGCGGTCCCCCGTCCGGTTCGTTGCCCGCGCCACCCGACCCTGTGGCGGCACCGAACGATCCGCCGCCCGCCTCGCCGGCCATCATCCCCCCGCCGCCGCTTCGCGCCGCGGCGTTGCCACCGGCGCCGGTAGCACCGGGCCTTTCCACGGACGCGGCCATCTCGTCGCCCGATCGCCGCGGGACGGCGGGGGGCGCGGCGGCGCTTGGGTCGGCCGCCCGCGACTCGGGGCCTCCCGGTCGACCCACCATTCCTCGGGGGGACGCATCACCCGCTGGAGCGGCAGCCACCGCCGGAGCTGGGGCCGCGCTTCCCGCCGAGGGGGTGGCGGTACCACCGGCCGGCGCCGGGGGAGGCGATCCGGCGATCCGGAGCATCTCGTCGGTCCCGGAGGTGTCCGCTTTTGCTGTTCCAGTCGCTGCCTCGGCTGGGCTGGCCGCCGCCTCGGCTGGGCTGGCCGCCGCCTCGGCTGGGCTGGCCGCCGCCTCGGCTGGGCTGGTCGCCGGTTCGCCGGCCGGTTTGGCCGCCGCCACGCGCGGGGCTGATTCCGGTTCGCTCGCGGGAGCGGCGGCGGTCGCGGCGACGGGCTTGGGTGCCGGCTCGGCGGGACTGGCGGGGGCGACGGGCGCGGGTTCGGGGGTGGCGGCGGCCGCGGCTTCGGCGACGGCCGCGCCGTTGACGGTCTTGGGCGGCGACTCAACGGCGGCCCGGGAATCGGATTCCGGGTTGGGCACGTCGCCCCCGCCGCATCCAGCCCAGACCAAGCACGACCCAGCCATCGCCAGACAACCCAACCAAGATCCAGTCGGTTTCATGGGTGATTCCTCAAACGATTGGCCGAGTGATGTGGATTCAACTTGAGTTGATTGGAACCAAGCAGCGAACGACAAACCTTGGTTGACCCTGGCTCCGCCGCCCATCGCCGATCTCAACATAGTATGACAACGACTCGTCGGCGGTGAAAGAGGTTGCCAGATCCCGGATCTTCTCCGGGGGAGACCGCCGTTCCGTGTGGATCTGCCGCGGCATGATCGGGCGCTCCCGGGTGGGCCGACCCTTGCCGACGCGGTGGACGACGCTTTATCATGGGCATCGCCTGGCCCGAGCGGCTGCGCTGGGCGGAATGATCTGGGTTTGCTTCTGATCTGATGGGGAGTGGTTCGCGATGTCGGCACAGAAGACGGTCCTGCTCGTTGATGACGACATCGACATCATCGAATCGATGCGCACCGTCTTGGAGGCCAAGGGCTATCGCGTCATGGTCGCCCGCGACGGCAACGCCGGGCTGACGGTGGCCGAGCGCGAGTCGCCCGACCTGATCATCCTCGACATGATGATGCCCAAGAAGAGCGGCTTCCTCGTCCTCGAAAAGCTCAAAGGGCGTCCCGGCGGCCTGATCCCGACCATCATGATCACTGGGAACGAAGGGAGCCGGCACCGGGCTTATGCCGAGATGCTGGGCGTCCACGACTACATCCGCAAGCCGTTCGCCATGGAAAAGCTCGTCCGGGCCGTCGAGCAAGTCCTCGAAGCCACGAGCAAACCCGAGCAAGCTTGACGGCCCTTCACGAAGCGTCGGTCGCCGCGCCGGCCTTAGGATGAAACCGGCCCGCTTCGAGGTAGTCGCGGGCATTTTCCAGGATCGCCTTCAGTTGGCTCACCGGGTCTTGTCGGAGGAGCGTGGCGCCGAGGTTGCCCACGGCCCCGAGCGGCGGACCATACGACATCCGGGCCGTCACCCGCGTGCCCGCCCCGTCCGCCTCGAACAGCGCCGCTCCCGCATAAGGCAGGGTAGATTCCGGCTCGCTCTCCCAGGCGACGAACTGGTCGGACACCCGCTCGAAGATCACGTCGCGGACCGGGATCTTGATCCCCAGTGGCGCGACCATCGACCAGCGGTGCCGGAGTCCTGGCAGGACTTCCATATCGCGGACGTTCGGCATGAAGTCGGGATAATTCGCGTAGTTCGAGAGCAAGGCGAACACTTCCCCCACCGGCCGGGCGATGGTGATCGACCGCCTGGCCTCGAAGGCGTACGGGTCGCGCCCCGAACTGACCAGTCGAGCGATCCCGGGCTTCCCCACGGTTTTCGGGCGGCGGCTGTTGTCCAGGTCGAGTTTCAACGGGACATTCCTTCCGGATGATCGGTGTCGTATGGTGGTCGGGGCGGCGGATCGAGGAGCAAACTCTGTTCCTCCAGGACCACCCGGGAGCACCTTGCCTTCCGCTTTGGGAGGCGTAATGATGCTCCGTTCTGACCACCCAATGGTGATCGAACCGTTCCCTGTTCCTTCGAGGAGAGCGCGATGATCCCGCGGTATCTGGTCTGGGCGGCGTTGCTGATTGCCGGAGTGTCGGCTGATGCGGCCGGGTTGGAGAAGGGCACACCCGACATCAAGTCCGCCGGTCCGCTCGCCTTCGGGCCGGATGGGATCTTGTTCGTCGGCGATCCCGTCGGGGGGGCCATCTTCGCCATCGACACCGGCGACCGGACCCCCGAACCGATCGGTGCTGGGTTTTACCGGAAAGAGATCGACAAGGAGGTTGAGGTACTGCTGGGTGCGGAACCGCATTGGTTCGGCAAATTCAACGATCTGGCGATCAACCCCGCATCCGGCAAGGCTTATCTTTCGCTCGATCAGGGCAAGGTCAGGGAATCAATCCCGGCGGTCGTTCGGGTCGACCGGTTGGGCAAGGTTGAGGTCGTCTCGCTCCGCGATGTCTTCTTCGCCAAGGCTTCGCTCCCCAGCCCATTCCAGAACGCCTATCACCCCCCAGGACCGAACCAAGACGGGTATTCGGTGACCGACCTCGCTTTCGTCGCCGGCAAGCTCTATGTCGCAGGTCTTTCCAGCGAGCAGCTTCCCTCACGGATCGTGACCATCCCATACCCGCTTCCCGCTGTGGCGGACCAGGGGACCAGCATCGAGGTGTTTCATGGCGCGTCCGGCGAGTACAACACGAGGCTGCCAATCTGGACCTTCACGCCCTGCACGATCAAAGGAGAACCTTGTTTCCTCGCCGCTTACGCTCAAACGCCGCTGGTCAAGATCCCGATCGCGGCTCTCAAGCCGAGTACCCACTTGCGGGGGACGACTCTGGCCGAGTTGGGTAACCGGAACAACCCGCTGGACACACTGGTCTACCGGACCGGCGGTCAGGAGTTCGTCCTGGTGACCAACACTCGCCAGGGGCTCATGAAGATCAGCCTCGACTGGTTGGCCGACGCCCCTCCCATCGAAACCCGCCTCATCGGCCCGGCGAACTTGCCTTACGAGAGGATCAAACAACTGGGAGGGCTCTCCTTCATGGAACCGGTCAATGATGATCATGCCCTCGTCCTCGGCCACAAGCCGGGCGGACTCGACCTGTTCGTCATCCCGCTCCCGTGAACGCGATGGGTCGAGGTCGAAGACTTGATGAAGCGGCTGGCCTGGATGATAGCCCGTTGTAATCGGGCCGTATCCAGAGCATCATCGGTGGCGGGTTCGGGGTCCTCTCACCCCTTGGCGAAGCAACGATGACCCAAGATTTTTGATCCAAAGGGGGGGGGCGACGATGACTTCGAAGCGGCTTTTGTGTGCGAGCCTGGCCTTGCTGCTGGCCGGGGCGACGGCCCACGCGGGGGAGATGACCAAAGGGACGCCGGACTGGAAGTCGGTCGGGCCGCTGGCGTTTGGGCCGGATGGGTTGCTGTTCGTCGGCGACACGCAGGGCGGGGCGATCTTCGCCGTGGATACCGGCGACCGGGCGCTGGACTCGGCGAGCGACTCGATCGCGGTGGCCGGCTTGAACGAGAAGATCGCGGCGACGCTGGGGATCGAACCCCGCGAGTTGATGATCAACGACCTGGCGGTCAACCCCGCCTCGGGCCGGGCTTACCTGTCGGTCTCACGCGGGCGGGGACCCGGCGCCGCGCCGGTCTTGGTCCGAGTGGATCGGTCGGGCAAGCTGGAAGTCGTCGCCGTTGAGAACATCCCGTTCAGCAAGGCGACGCTGACGAACGTGCCCGCCGCCACGGGGAGCGCGGCGCCGGTGGCCAAGAAGGGGATGGGCGGGTCGCCCCGGAGTCAGGCGATCACCGACCTGGCCTATGTCGATGGCCGGGTTTATGTCGCGGGGCTGTCGAACGAGGAGTTCTCGTCGCGGCTGGTGTCGATCCCGTTCCCGTTCGCCGCGGTCAACGGCGGGACCAGCGTCGAAATCTTCCATGGGGCGCACGGTCGGCTCGAAACCAAGTCGCCGGTCCGGACCTTCGCCGCCTATACGATCAAAGGGGAGCCGTATCTGATGGCGGCTTACACCTGTACGCCGCTGGTCAAGTTCCCCATCGCCGCCCTCAAGCCGGGGGCGCACTTCCAGGGGACGACCGTGGCCGAACTCGGCAACCGGAACAACCCGCTCGACATGGTGATCTACCAGAAGGACGGCAAGGACTTCATCCTCCTGGCCAACAGCAGCCGAGGCGTCATGAAGATCAGCACCGACGCCATCGCCGACGCCCCGTCGATCGCCGACCGCGTGACCGATACCGCCGGCCTGCCGTACCAGAAGGTGGCCGAGCTGAAAGGCGTCGTCCAGCTCGACGCCCTCGACAAAACCCACGCCCTGATCCTAGTTCAAAAGGACAGCGGCAGCCTCGACCTCGCCACCGTGCCGCTCCCGTGACCGCCCGCTGGCACTTCGGGCGGATGAGCCGTTTGATCCTCGCGTTTGGGGCCGGCGTGGTGCCGGCCTCGGATGTGACGGCACAATCGTCGCCCCCCCCTCCCCCGCCAACCATCGTCTGGGACCGGGCGACGGCCGCCGGGGCGACCAGCGCCGTTCGGGTCGAGAATGTCCCCCTGGCAATGCTCGACCAGATCAAGAACCACGAAGGATCGTCCCCCTCGCTGACGGTTCACCTCGCCGACGCCGACGGCTCGGTCCCCCCCGATCGGCCCCCGATCCTCGGCGCATACCGAGTCCTCGACGGCACGACCCTTCGGTTTACCCCCCGGTTCCCGCTCGACGCGACCCGCCGCTACCGGGCGACGTTCGACCCCGACGGTCCAGCCGGTCCCGCTCGCCCAACTCTCAGCGACCGACCAGCCACGCCCCAAGTTCCAGCGACCCCAACTCTCGTCACCCGGATTGAGCCGACCGGCGACCGCTTGCCGGCGAATCTCCTCAAGTTCTACGTCCACTTCAGCGCCCCAATGGGCCGAGGCGACGCCTACAACGACTTGCGGTTGGCGGACGCCGCCGGCAAACCCCTCGACCGCCCGTTCCTCGAACTCGGCGAGGAGCTGTGGGACCCGACCCAGACCCGGCTCACCGTCCTGCTCGATCCGGGCCGGATCAAGCGTGGTCTCCGCCCCCACGAAGAACTCGGACCGATCTTCGCTGCCGACCAGACTTATACTCTCCAGATCGACCCCACCTGGCGCGATGCCACCGGCAAGCCCCTCGGCGCCCCGGCCTCGAAGCGCTTCACGACCACCCCCGCCGACGAGACCTCGCCCGATCCCAAGACCTGGGCGATCACCGCACCACACGCGGGATCAACCGACCCGCTGGTCGTCCGCTTCCAAGACACCCTCGACCGCGCCACCGTCGCCAGCGGCCTGACCTTGCTCGACCCCCGGGGGAACACCGTCCCCGGGGACGCCGAGGCCAACCCCGACGGCACGACCTGGCGGTTCGTCCCCGAGGTCGCCTGGTCCGCCGCGACCTATACCTTGATGATTAACCCCGACCTCGAAGACCTTGCCGGCAACAGCATCCGCAGGCCCTTCGAGGTCGACGTTCAAAGGGACGTGCCGGTCATCCCCGAGGTCAACCAGGTCCGCTTGCCGGTCGTGATCCGTCGCTGACTGGCCATGTCGGGAGCGACCACCACGCGATTTCCGGAAAAAGCGGGAACCGCCGGGTCCGATCCCGCCTCAATGAGGACCGAGGCGAGTGATCCGAGGGCGAGGGGGCCGATCCGATGGCGGTTCGACGGGAGGGTGAGGCGCTCCGCTGGCTCGATGCCGCGAGCCGCGAGGGGGCGGTCGGCGCGATGACCGACGGCCAGTTGCTGGCGCGGGTCCGGGAATCGTCCGGCCAGGCCAGCGACCTGGCCTTCGAGGTGCTGGTCCGGCGGCATGGGCCCCAAGTCCTGGCCCGATGCCGGGGGATCGTCCGCGACGAGCACGCCGCCGATGACGCCTTTCAGGCCACTTTCTTGGTGCTGGCCCGCCGCGCGAGCACGGTCCGCGACCCCGACCGCCTCGCCCCCTGGCTCGATCGCGTGGCCCGGCGGATTGCGCTCCGAGCGTGCCGGGACGCGGCGGACCGTCGCGCCCGCGAAGGGCGACGGATCGGCTCGGATCGGGAACCGGGGCCGATCCCGGTCGCGACAACGACCCCGGCCGCCATCCTGATTGCCGACGAGACCGCGGCGCTGGTCCGGGCGGCGGTCGACCGCCTACCCGAGCGGGATCGTCGGTTGATGCACCTGACCTATTGGCAAGGGAAGACGTATGAGGAAGCCGCCGCACTCCTGCGCTGGCCGATCGGCACTGTCCGGAGTCGGCTGGCCCGGGTCCGCGAGCGGCTTCGGGGGTCTTTGGTCCGAGGTGGCCAGGCTCCCGGTCTGATCCCGCTCGGAATCGTGGGGCGAAGCACGCTGCCACCTCCGGCCGGACCGTCGGCCGCGCTGGTCGCCCGAACGGTTCGCGTCGCGTCGGGGTGTCTCGGTGGCGAGTCCGCGACGCTCGGTGCCGGGGTGGTCCCGGCGTCGGTTGCCGCGCTGGTGGAAGGAGAGCTGAAGATGACGATGTTGACCGGCAAGTCCGTCGTGGCCCTGCTGATAGTCGGCGGGGCTTTGGGCGTGGGGACCGTTTCGCTGGCCCAGCGCGTGACCAATCCCCCCCCCACCGGCGAGCCCCGCCCTGGCGCCGGTGGCCCAGGTGGCCCAGGCCGAGGCCAAACCACTGCTCGTCAACGGGGGCTTCGAGGAAGGCCAGAAGAACGCCCCGAGCGCCTGGGAAGAAGGGGCGGCGGTTCCCGGCGTCGAGTACCTCTGGAGCCGCACCGTGGCCCACGGCGGCAAAGCGAGTCTGGCTTTGAAGAAGACGGCCCAGCGTTATTTCCCCATCGCCGAGTGGACGCAACGGTTCGACCGGGCGGGAGACCTGCCCCGCCTCAAGGTCAGCGCCTGGATCAAGGCCGAGAAGGCGGGCAAGGCGATCGTCGACGCCCAGTTCCTCGACGGCGACGGCAACATGACCCATGCCTGGGTCAGCTACATCGGTGCCCGCAAAGGCAACGACCCGCTAGCATCGCACGACTGGAAGCGGTACGAAGGGGTCGTCGCGATCCCGCCGGGGACCAAGCAGATCATTGTCGCGCCGCAGATCTATGGCCCTGGGACCGTCTGGTTTGATGACCTCAGAGCCGAGTATACCAACGACCCCGCGATCGACCCGACCGCCTCGTGAGCCTTTGCGACCAAACGACCGGAGCCGGGGCGACCGGCCTCACCCCGACTCGGGACTCACGGCACAGGCTTCAAGGAAGACTTACTTGTCCGTGGCGTTATCTTTGGCGTTGAACTCAGCCTGGACCTCGACGGGTTCCTCGACGTGGCCGGTGGTCTTGTCCTTGTGGTGCTGTGAGGTGGCGTGGGTGCTGGTCGGTTCCTCGTGCGGCGCCTCGTGGACCGTCGGGGTCTTCTTGCCGGGCTGGGGGGCGACGGCGGCGTTTTCCGGAGCGACCGGCTCGTGGTGGTGCTTCTTTTCTTCCTGGACCTTCTTGTCGTGGGCGATGTTGCGCGGGTCGGCCATGATGGTCTCGATGGGGAGTTGGTGGAGATTCGGGTTTGCCGCAAGCCTGGGAGCGTCATCGGGAAGAGACGGTTGCAGGTTCCGTGCCGCCTAGGGTGGGGCGAGGGTTAAAAGCGCTAGGGTGGCCCAACCGGTGGTCGAGAGTCGCTGAGCATAGCTTTCGCCCCCAGAGGGGCGGGTGGTGGCGTCCCAACTGCCGTCATCGCGCTGGTTGGCGATGAGAAAGGCTCGACCGCGACGGATCTGCTCAAGAACGCCCGGTCGGTCGCGGTGGCGGGACAACGCCAGTACGCCCAGGGCGGTGTCGAATACCTCGGGCGGGGCGGTGTTGAACGGTCCCCAGCCGCCGTCGGCCGCCTGGCTCCGGCGAAACCAACTCAAGGCCGACTCGACCCGGTCAAGGGGGATGCCGGGGCCGTCGCCACTCTTGGCGAGCAAGACCACCGCCGCGCTCGGGGCGTTCGTTGGTTCCACCCGCCCGAGCCAATCCCTCGCCCGGGCGATGGCCGAGGCGAACTCCGCCGGGTCGGCTTCTCGCAAGGCTTCGGCCGCGAGCCAAGTGGCCAGCGGTCGCCCATAGGTCGCGGGCGAGCCGACCGGGTCGGCCGCGTCGACCCGCCAGGCCCCGTCATCGTCCTGATCTTGGATCAATCGTCGACCCGCCTCGACCAGCGCGGAGCGTCCCCCCTCGGCCCGACCCGCCGCCACCGCCGCCGCCAAGCCCGAGGCAAACGCGACCCGCGCCAGGACCTTGTCGCTGAACGGGCCGTCGCCCCCGTTGTGGTCCCAGCGGTCGGGATGCGCGAGCCAGGCGTCGGTGTCGGCCGTGGCGGCTGGTGCGACGACTCGCCCGAGTCGAACCCCTTCATACAAGGCCCGCGCGGCGTCGCCGTTGTTGTGGCACGAGTAGCACTTGTGCTCGCGCGACCAGGCGGGGACCTCGCGGCTCAGGTAGGCGAGGGCTTTGTCGATGGCCTCGTTGTCAGCGCCTCGCGCCGGGATGATCGACCAGAGAGCGACGAACAGCCAGGCGACCACGGCGACCCGCTGAGCGGTGGGGATGGCGATCATGAGCGGTTCCAGTCATCAAGCAAGGTGAATCGGAACAACGATTCGACCCGCTGAACATTGCTGATCGCATTGAACCCCCGTCCTGAAATGATCTGGTTGCCGTCGTCACCAGGTGGCTGGAGTTCCTCAAAGATCAAACTACCGGAGCCGTCGCCGCGCTGGTCGCGGAGGAGATTTGTCAGGGATTCCGGGCCGAAGCTCCGAATCCGAATCGTCGACCCGAACCGAGGCTCGCAAACGATCACCCGGCGGTCGGTGATCGCGTAGCAAGTCCTCGATGCTTTCCACGCGAACCAGACCGGTGACAGCATTGGCACCATGCCAACCAGCAGGAACGGCATGACCAGGAAAGGAGCAAACGCTTCGGATCGACGGAGAGCCTGCGTCAGCGCGAACACGGAAAATCCTTCCCAAATCAGCCCAAACACAACGAAACCCGACGTGCTCCAGGCCAGTTGACCCGGCCGAGGCCGCCCTTCCCAGACGAGCCTTTCGCCCGGCACAAGCTCGGCGCGGATCATCCGGTCCCAACCGAGGAGTTCCACCCCGGCGAAGTCGGCTTCGGTCCAGGCGTCGTCGTGGGGCATCGTCGGGTCTCGCTCATCCGTGTTTGTGATCCGTCCGCCGTCACAAGTAAACCCGGCGGTTGTAGATGTACCACTCCAGGCAGACCACCGCGAGGGCGAGACACGCGAGCGGCTTCCACCAGTCGTGGGGGGCTTGGATGGTCTTGCGGGTTCCGGTGACGGGGTTGTAGCCGATCTTGATCTTATAGGCGTCGGCTTTATCGGGAGGAGTGCCGTCGGGGACGAGGCCGCGGGGGGCGAGGTCGCTTTCGCGCGGGTCGAACTCGTTGACGGCGAAGGCGCGGACCCCTTTCGGTTCCCACTTGGCCTGGTAGATCCCGGTGGCGTTGGCGGCGGCGTAGTTGTAGGTCCCTTGCGCCGAGCGAGGCAGAGGTTTGGACGCCTGGCCGTTGGGGGCGGTGACGGTCAAGGTAGTCGGGGCGCCGTCGACCCGGAGCGGGACCGACTGGCCGGGGGCGTAGACCTCCTCGCTGGCCGATTCGCGGGCGTTCCCCAGGGTTTGCATCGCGTTGAATAGGAACAGGGGGAAGCTGTATTTGGTCACCCAGTCGGTGTTGAAGGTTGAGCCATCCACCAGCGCGAAGGTGATCACGGCGTCGGCGTAGCCCCCTCGGGGGGTGATGAACGCCAGCGGCCCCGTGTCCCCCTCGATCAAAGGGGTCGAGCCGGGGGGCGGCTCGACGAGGCTCGCTTTCAAGACCCGGACGACGGGGAGGTCGCGGATATACTGCATCAGCGGGTGCGAGGCGTTGACGTCGAGGATCGTCGGGTTCTCGACGGCGCGCGGCGAAGCGTAGAGCGGGCCGGGGGGCAGAGCGCCGAAGTAGAGGGAGTTGCCTTCGGGCGGGTCGGTGGGGGTGAACCGGTCGAAGATCACCAGGTCGTAACGCCCGGCGGCGACATCGCGCTTGGTGGCGTCGGCCTGGTACTCGTCGGGAGTGACGATCACGACGTCGGCCCGCGTGGCGGCCAGGGGAGTCCGCAAGGTGTCGAGGAGATAGCGGTTCCCGGCCGTGACGGTGAGGATCTGCGCCCGCCGCGGCGCGGCGATCAGGGTATACGCCCGGTTGTCGAGCGGGAGGTCATCCTGGACGTCGATCGTGACGATGAACTCGTCGGCCTTGCCGGCGGAGTCGTTCAGGTCGAACTGGAACGACCCGTCGGACTGCTTGCCCACCTTGAGCGCGACGGCGTCGATCAGGGTCCCCGGCCCCTTCGGCTTCGATGGGTCGAGGCGGAACAGCTTGGCTTCGGTGCTGACCTCTTCGCCGCGATAGTTGTGGACCCGGCCGAACACCTGGTGGACGTCGGGCTTCTCCTCATCCTGCCGGGATTGGAGGGCAAGGATCGCCACGTTGTTCGACGTCGGCTTCGTCCGCGCGGCGTTCGGGTTGACGACGGTCGTGCCCCCGGTGCCGGTGGTGTTCGCCTCCTCGGTGGGGGCGGCCACGGCGGGGGGCGGGTTGCCGATGACGATCACCTCGGGTTCGAGGTTGCCCAGGCTGAACCCCTCGACATCGGTGAATCCGCCGTCGGTGTAAATCTTCAGTTGCGGCGGGACTAGGCTGTTAGCCGCCACCCCTTCGGCCTGCTTCGACGGGTTGGCCAGCCCGGCGGCCACTTGCAGCGCTTCGCGGAGCGAGGTCGAGGTTTCGGTCGGCTCAATCGCGTCGATCCGCCGGGTCAAGGCGGTCCGGTCGCTGGTGTAGTTCGACACGACCTTGGCCCGGTCCGAGAACGTGACCACCATCGCCAGGTCGCTCCCGCCCAGGTTATCGACGATCTTCCGCGCCTCGGCCTTGGCCCGGTCGAGCCGACTCGGCTTGACGTCGGTGGCGCTCATGCTCGCCGAGTTGTCGATCGCCAGGACGAACCGCGCCCCCTGGTTCGACGTCCCCCGGATGCGCGGCCCCGCCAGCGCGAGCATGACCAACAGCACCGCCAAGAGTTGCAAGAACAACAGCAAGTTCTTCCGCAACCGCTGAAACAGGCTGTTGACGTGGAGGTCTTCCAGGCTCCGCCGCCAGAGCAACGTGCTCGCCACCCGGACCGGCTTCCGCCGGAGCTTGAGGAAGTACAAGGCGATGATCGACACCGGGACCCCGACCAGCATCGCCCACGCGGCGGGGCCTAACGAGCCGACAAACTCCACCGGGCCGAGCGTCATGGTGCGGTCCTATTATTGGGGTCGAGGATGGTCACAACTCGGTCTCGCTCTCGCGGGATTCCGGCCGCAGCCCTCTGCGCGCCCGAATCATCGTGTAAAGGATGTAGGCGAACAAGGCCCCGGCAATCCCGAAAAAGACGTAAGCATTATTGATCGTCACGAAACAGACCTCGATTTCAGACTGATCATCGTATCGACTTCGTGATCCCAGAGAGGATCGAATAGAGGCAAGGCATCGCCCTGGTCACTTCGCTGGAGGGACCCAACACCCGTCACCCAGCGTTTCCAGACCGAAGTTAACCAGCGCTGACAGCCGAGCAAGATAGTGCTCCACAAAACCATGGCAATCTGAGAAATCCAATCGTGGTTCCCAACAAAGGTCTTGGTATCGAGATCCGAAGAGTCAAAGGAAACGACGAAATGAAAGGTCCAAACCGATAGTAGGACAATCATGTATGATATGGGAAAAACGCTGAGCGCGCATGTAATAATCAAGCCCGTGAATAAGCAAGCCCTCACTAGCTTCCGGAACGCGACCGCGATCGGAGTCCTGCTCATCGGACCAGCCCCCGCTCGCGGAGGTAGTTGAGGATCAGCTTGTCGAACGGGTTGTGGTTGGTGGTGAAGATGTAGGTGATCCCACGCTGGGTACACCACTCCTTCATCCCGCCGACGAAGGCGTTGAGGTTGGCTTTGTAGCGGGCGATCAGGGGAGCGCTGACGGTGATCTCGGCCTCGTCGTCGTCCTCGGCGTCGACGAGGCGGAGGTCGCCGGCAAGTTCAGGCTCGACCTCTTCCTGGCTCAGGACGTGGATGACGTAGATGTCCATGTTCCGGGCCAAGAGGTAGCGGAGCGCGGGTTCGTAGCCGCGCTTGTCGAGGAAGTCGGAGATCAGGACGACCACCCCCTTGCCCGCGTGTTTGATCGCGAACGACTTGACGGCGGCGGTGAGGTCGCTGGCGCCCGAAGCCCCGAGCTTATCGAGATACCCGACTACCCGGTGCATCTGCGACCGCCCCCGGACGCTGCTCAGGCCGACATCGAGGTTCGAGCCGAACGTATCGAGCACTACCCGGTCATGGTTCACCAACCCAATGAACGCCAAGGCGGCGGCAACCTGCTTGCCATAGTGGAGCTTGGTCGGCTCGCCGAAGTCCATCGACAGGCTGGTGTCGAGCATCGTGTAGAAGTGCAAATCTTCTTCTTCCAAAAACAGCTTCAAAAACAGCTTGTCGAGCCGCCCATAAACGTTCCAGTCAATATGCCGGAGATCGTCCCCCACCGAGTAATTCCGGTGGTCGGCGAACTCGACCGAACTCCCTCGCCGCTTGCTTTTGCGCTCCCCCTTCATCCGGCCGACGAAGATTTTCTTGCTCACCAGCTCCAACTGTTCGAGCTTGTGGAGAAAAAGCGGGTCCAGCAAGGCGGTCGGCGCGGCGGTGGGAGGCATGATCAGTTCTCGACACGGGCTAAGGGTTGGTCGGTCCCCGGAAACTGTGACGCTCATCTTCAGGAGTATGCGACAACCTGGCCGACTTCCTGAGTAATCTGCCAGACCTGCTCACTAGCAGGTAATTGTGCGACGAGCCGGCGGAGGCAAGCTTCCGCTTCATTCAGCAGCGCAAACCGTAGTTGAGGAGTCTTGGGATTGATGAGCGTCGATGCGCCTTGTTGAATCATGGCCTCATGAAGTTGGTCCAGGGTCACCGGATCATCTCGTCTTCGAGCCGTGATGATCTGGTAAGGGAGCAGGCCCAATGCATAAGCTTCGGAGAACGTTAACCCCGTCGCCAGGGCGATCGTTCTTGTGAAATCCTCCCCTTCGACGATTCGATAAGCGTCCAGGATTGCCCTCGTCCTATCTTCATCGGCGACATCATCCCACCGATCCCAGAGCACGGAGACCTTGACCA
>JAABUX010004364.1_pt1 | contig 17993 bp, 19 predicted proteins | sample 5561851 | NCBI WGS metagenome assembly JAABUX01 (sample SAMN10711883, study PRJNA513361) | rock metagenome | isolation source: Antarctica rocks | place: Antarctica: Victoria Land, Richard Nunatak red sandstone | collected 2016-01-03 | reverse complement strand
CTAGTGCCCCCCATCGCGTGCGGGCGCAGCAAGGTACAGCTTGTTCCCCCACGCCTTATCTGGAGCAGAACGGCGCCACGTACTACATCGGCAACAGCAGCGTCTACTGGCAGTTCGATTTCGATCCTTCGCAATCCAGTTCCTCAAATCTCGGGTTCCCTGGCGACCTGTATTTCGACGCCGCTGGTCTGTGCAATTATACCTATACCAACATAGAAGGCAGCATCGCTCTTAGCTTCGTCGAGGGTGGGGTGCGCTACGTGTACGGCACCCCGAACGGGGAGTACGGTGCTTGGTGGAACTCCGGCAACGTCCCGACCGGCACGATCGCTGGCGCGATGACGCCGATCGCGGTGACCCAGATATCAGCGCCGGGGAGCGATCCATTAGTCGTCACGGCCAGCTTTCTCGCAGGCGACGCCAGGGTGGATTGGACCGTGAGCGTCGGCAGCGCCGGCATCAGTATCCCGTACTCGGTTACCGTGACGGCCCCGCAAACAACCAGTATCTCGAATGTTTCGCTCTATCACGCCTATGATCTCGACGATCTGAACGGGGGCGATAGTAGCCCCGGCGCCGATGGCCTGTACGAGAGCGGGCAGATCGGCTCGGTCAATTCCTTGCTCGCAGGCATCGGTATAAGCGCATACACCGGGGCGAGTTACCAAACGAACTGGGACCTGTCGATAGAAGATCAAACGAGCCTCAATGATACATTCCAGAAAGTGCTCACCGGAGCGCCATTCAATAACTACCCCGAGGGGTCGCAACTGGACACAAACGGTGCCGGCGCCGGCGCCGACGGCGGACTCCAGTTCCAATTGGGCACGCTGGCCGCGGGCGCATCAATGAGTGTCAACGGCCAGGGCGGCGGCAGCCGCAACTACACTACCCCGCCCTCACCTTTCCAGACGGATTGTCTGGGCGACGCGGACAACTTGTGGACGGCACAGAACCAGAACGTGGTCCCGCAATCCACGGCCTCGATAAACGTCAACATAAAGCGCTTCTACGGCGCCCTCTCGCAAACGACGGGACAGCCGCAGAGCGGACAACTCAACAGCTACAGCCAGAGCCGTGTGGAAAGTTGCGATGGCACGCAGGGAGCGGCAACGTTGCAACTCGAAGCGTTCGGGGTCGAAACGCCGGCCAGTACAATCGTTACTGTCGACAGTTGTCGGCCTGCCTCGTCGTGCCCAACGACCGTCATAGGCAGTTGGCACGCCGATCCCAGCACTCCTGGCTGGTGGATCTTTACCGGGAACGTGAGCGTGAGCGTCCTCAGCTTCCCTAATCTCGACACGACAGCCATCGCCCCACCCTTCGACGCGTTCAACACTGTGACCGTCGGCGGGACGAGCGGAGGGACCGCGATAGCGTGGGCCCGCTTCGGCATCGTGGGCGTCCGCCCGGTGCTGTTGGTGCATGGCATCAGCCCGAACGATTTAGGGGCCAATATCTTGGGACAGGCGCCCAACCCTAACGACATCAGTGGGTGGAGCACATGGCAGGACTGGGCCAAGTGCACATCGACAGGGTTCTTGCAACAACTCGGCGCGCCCAATGTACGGTGCGACGAGGAAAACCCCAATCAACCCAAGGTGACGCAAGGTTCGGATGACCCCACGAGCCCGGACTATTATCCATCAGATGCGCGCGTCTTCGTGTCCGGTAGCGCGCGCGTAGACGATAACGTGTCAGTCGTCCAAAATTGGATCTCGATGGTCACCATGCGATATGGTGTTCAGAAGGTAAACATCGTGGCGCACAGCAAAGGTGGCCTCGACTCGAGTGCTTCGCTCCTGGACGGGACCGGGCGGGTCAAGAAGCTCATCATGCTCGCGACGCCATACGAAGGTACGCCGTTTGCCGACAAAATCCTCGGCGATACTGCCCTACTGCCGATCATACTCGCTGCATCCGGCCAACCTGAGGCCGGAGTGGCCACCGCCGACCTTCGGCAGCTATTGATAGCGAACTTCCCGGCTATCCTAGACCTGACTTTGCAACACTGGAACGACGAAGGCGTGTTGCCTTCCGACGGCCATGCCTCGTACTACGGAGTCGCAGGGGCCAACAGCAGGATGTTCCAGTCGGGCGCATGGGACGTCGCTGATCGATGGATCTACCGCGACAACTGTCAGTTCCTCGGGGTGTTGGGCTGTCAGGTGGACCCGAATGACGGCGCCGTCCCTGTATACAGCGTGCAGTCGATCCTGAATAACGGCGGCTACAGCAATTTCCTGGGAACGGTCAACGACACGCACCTGAGCATCACGCAGAATATCTTGACCCACTCAGATCAAGAGGCACTAATTAAACCTCTCCTGGATCTGCCGGATGCTAAGAGCGTGGGGGCATCGGCAGCTCTTGCGCCGCACGACTTCCGCGCTGCTTCGCAGGCGCGTCGCAGCGCGGCGATGCAAGTGTCAACACCACAGTTGCCACAATCCGGGCCTGGTATTATGGGGTCGGTGTCGCCGAATACCACTGTTCGCGAAAGCTTCACGGTCGGGCCGAACAGCGGTACGTCCGTCCTATTCGGATGGGATCATGACGTGCTCCAACTCTCGCTCGTGGCGCCTGATGGTACGATTATCACGCCCAATGGTCAGAATGTCACCGTGACCTCAACGGTTGCGATCACCGGCGGCGGTATCATCGAGTACGACTTGCAGAGCGCCGCGCCCGGGACGTGGACAGCGATAATCACCAATACAGGAACGCTCGGTCAGGCATCCGACTTTGCGCTGAGCACCAGCTTTGTATCGCCACTCACGCTTACGCCGCTGACGGCGCCTCTGTATCAGGCCACCACACCGTCTACCGCCGCCGTGTCCTTGCTGAACAATGGCGCTCCGATTGTCGGCGCGATAGTAACGGCAACGGCTATACTCTCGGGAACACAACCTGTGACGATCAGCCTCAGCGATCAGGGCAGCGGGATATACACCGGGAGTTTCGGCGCCCTGACTCCCGGCCGCTACGCCGTGTTCCTCACCGCGACGGGCCAAGCCAACCCGGTGTTCGCCGTCACAGGATTCACAACTATCGATGTGTCGCCTGGAAACGCTTCTCTCGGAGGGCAGTACTCCGAAGGCATCACCACGGATAAGCTAGGCCTCATCTCTGCCCTGGCGATCACACCTACAATTGACGTTGCCGCCAATGGAGTCTATAGCCTCAAAGGGGAGTTGACCGACCAGGCTGGTAACGTCGTCGCCGTCGCCAGCGCACAGGCGAACTTGTCGACTGGTCAGGGTCAACCGTTGGCGCTAACCTTCGATGGCCAATCCATCGGGACGTCAGGTGTCGATGGACCGTATCAACTGCGCAACCTGACGCTCTCCGACAATTCGAGCGGCGCAGTTCTGATCGATGATCAGGCTCCACTAGCTTACACCACGCAGTACTATAGCGCCGGCCAGTTCGCGCGCCCGCTAATTCAGATTCTGCCTGGCACAACTGATGCCGGGACGAATCTAAATGCGATTGGTACGTTTGGCAACCTGACCGTTGCCTTCACGACAACCGCAGCGCTCACGGATACCTACACAATCTTGGCGACGCTTGCCGATGCACGCGGCTCTTACATAACTGCAATCACTCAGTCGGCGTCGCTCGGGTACGCTCCCATGCAACTACAATTGCAGTTTTCAGGCCCCGACATTGTTGCACAAGGCGAGGACGGACCGTACCATGTTGTTGGAGTTACCTTCATCCCACAGTCCAGACCAACGACCTATACCAGTTTCCCTGGATTTTGGACCACTCAGTTCTACCATGCGTCGGATTTCAGTCCGGCCCCTGTGACTCCAACCGATACACCCACAACGACCAACACTCCCAACCCTACTAGCACCAATACAGCGGTACTCACCAGCACGCCTGTACCGGCAAGTGCGACAGCGACGGCAACGACGGCGCCCTCGTCCACGCCGACCGCCGTGCCGGCGTCAGCAACTCCGACGAACACTCCAGTACCGCTGGCGCCTCAGCCGACCAATACAGCCGTCGCGCCGAACGCCACGCCGACAACCGGCCCCGCACCTGCGGCGCCGACCAGCACGATAGCACATAATACGACAATCGCCCAGCCGAACGCCACGAGGACGCCGATCTCGCAAGTGGCAGGGGTGACGCGGACGCAGCCTACGTGCGCCAGGCCAGCGGTGACGCGTATCCTGGTCAATGGCAAGGCCCTTACGAAAGGGACGCAGCTGCTCAGTGGCCAGATGGTCGCGGTCAGGGTCCATGCGGCGCCGCGCATGAGCGTCCAGACGCTGATCGACCTGACACATACGGTGACGACGACGACGGGCACGGGGCGCCATCGCAAGACGGTTAAGCGGACCGTGGTGGTGGGCCATGTCGCCGCCACGGCCACGACGAACAGGACGGGGGACGCCACGGGCTACGCGCGCATCGCGTATGTGCCGGCGACGACGGCGATGGTCACGCTGAAGGTCGGTGCCCACGCGGCCTGCGGCGGTAGCGTGACGCTGGCATCGTCGGCGATGCGGCTCAAGCCCGCCTATGTCACGCCCATGGTAAGCGTGAGCTTGCCCAATGGCAAACCGTTGGCGGGCGCGACGATCCAGACCAATAGCGCGATCGTGGTGCGTGTGGACGCGGCGGAGAACACGCCCGTCAAGATCGAGGTAACGCTGCACGTCCAGGGCAGCAAGGAGAGCGTGACGTACACGGCGCCGTCGAACGCGCGACAAGCGGAGCCGCGCACGGGGACATTGGATGGCTACTTGATGGAGCAGGTGCGCATCCCGTACGAGCCGCGCCACTATAAGGTCGGGGCCACGCTGGCCGTCACCGTGAGCGCACGGAGTACGGTGGGCAAGAAACAGCGCACACTGACAGCCACGACAGGGGCGCTGCATGTGACCCTACAGAGCGAGCGGCCGCCTCAACGAGTGCGGCATCGCTAGCCGCCAGGGTCTGTGCATTGTTGGCTATGGCCGGCGCGTCAATCTCCACGCACCGTGGTTGGCGGGGGTCTGGGGGGAGGCATCTCCCCAGGTTCCCCCTTGGGGGCGGAGGGGGGGGAAGAGAAAGGGCTCGTGGCGCTGCCGTGACCGGCAGAGACAATTGATAGACAGTAGGAGGAGTTAGATGGGTATTCTTGGCGCGCTGATGAAACCGTTGTCCGATGAAGACGAGCGACGGCCGTTCCCGACATAAGCGCCGATGCGTGGACGATACAGCGAGCTTCCCTACTCATCCTCGAACAGCGTGGCAATCGGGACGCCGAGCGCCTCGGCGAGTTTGGCGATGTTGTCTATCGAAATGTTGCGTTTGCCGTGCTCGACCTCGCTCAGGTAGGTGGCATGCAAATGTGCTTCGGCGGCCAGACGCTCCTGCGACCAGCCCTTGGCCTCACGAAGGCGGCGCATACGCTGCCCAAACCGTTGCCTCACGCTCCCAGCACTGTTCACACAACATATTGTGAGCGATTGCAAGGGATGCGTCTTAGACGATGAGTGAATTTTGTGTTAGTATGTCGATCAAGACCGCGTGATCACGTCGGGCACCGTGCCGTCATACCGATCGTCAGTCATTCCAGCCGCATGGACAAGAGAACGGAGAAAATATCATGAAGCGACTTGCAGCAGTTATCATCGCGTGCCTCATCGCTATTCCTGGCGGCACCTTCGGGCCAAGCAGCCGCATCGCTCGTGCAGACACGCCGCGCTATACGTCCGTGGCCCTGGATTCATTGCCCCTTGTGGAACCGGAAAGTCACGGCGCCCAAATTGTAACTAGCGCAACCTATCGTGGCACAACCCTAACCGGAGGTTTAGCGCTTGCATCGGGTAATGGGACCGCAGTGTTCCACTTGAACCACAACTACGACGAACTCTCGGGGGTTGTCTACGATACTCATACAGATAATGCGGCCACTTTTTTGGTATATGACACTAGCGATCCATCTCACCCACGGCTTCTCTTCAGCCATCATCTCGATCCCTTGGCACACGCCCCTTTTCGAGTCCAAGTACGGAATCTCGACTATATATCGGTAGCAACCAACAGCTGGGATCTTTTTGTGCAAGGCACGCTCTCCACCGGCAGCCTGCCGCCCACGGCGACGACGGTCGTATCGCGCTACCCCACCGCCAACGCGGGCGTGCCCGCTAACAGCAAGGTGCTCGTCGGCTGGCAGCCGTTCCCCGGCGCGACGAACTATCTCTTCCACGTCTGGGTCGTCAACACCGACGCGTCCGCGACCATCACGGCCAAGACGCCGCTCGCCTTCTCGGCCACGGCTTACCACAGTACCAGGTACACCTGGGACGATACGGGTTTTCCCACCGGCGCGTACCAATACGCCCTGCTGCCACTCGATGCCCACGGCAAGGCGCTCGCCGGTTGGAGCGCGCCGACGCAGATCACGATTGCCAGCTAGGCGTGTGCGGTAGAGCGCGCCTAATCACGGAGAGACGAGGAACGTTGTGATGTCCACTGTCATGGTAAAAAAACTGCTCGGCGTCTTTATGTCTATAACTGTTGCAACGTTTATTACCCTCACCCTGACAGGCTGTGGTGAGCAGGCAACAAGCTCCAATGCCGGGGGCGCAACAAATGGGCTACAGCAGACGGTGGTCGCGCAGCAAACAACCATCGCTCGGCTCCAGCGCCCCAATGGTTTTGCTACTGTACTCGCCAAGGAGACCCAAGCGGCACAAACGAATGGCTTCGCCACGGTCCTGGCGCAGGAAACCCGGGAGGTACAATCTCGGCAGACAGTGGTCCCGTCAGTTCAAGCAGGAGCGTCACCAACCGTAGTCACAAATCTCCCAACGCCAGTCCCCACACAGGCACCTGTCTCGCATCGTATGACCTGGAGTCGTCTGGCTAGTGGCGCGGCAACGGATTACCTGTATGGCGTCGCATGCCCAAGCGTGACCACCTGCCATGCTGTTGGGGCGCATGGGGAAAAGGACGCACGCTCTAGCAATATCCAAAATTACCCCCTGAGTCTGGTCACTACGAATGGGGGACGTACGTGGGGCAAAGAGAATAGTGGTGCGAGCGATCGCATCGGTGACGTCTTGATCGGGGTGCAGTGCCCCAGCATCAGTGCCTGCTACACCTCCTCGGAAGAAAATTTGATCTGGGCAACCACAGACGGAAGTGTGGTGTGGAATGAACAGCGCCCTAGCCGCTCGGTCACATTCGAGGGCTTTAGCGGCATAGCCTGCCCGAGCAGCAGCACTTGCTTCGTAGTAGTATCTGAAAACGGGCAACAAAACATGTTTGCGATCATGGCTACCATCAATGGCGGCAGCACTTGGAGTAGGAAATTGAGAACAGAGGACGGTCTGTCTACTATAGTCTGTCCGAGTGTGAACGTTTGCTATGCCGCAGGCGGTTCGAGTTCCATCCTTGTCACCATGGATGGCGGCAACACTTGGAACAGCAAGAACACGTCGGCAAATCTTGCTTTCGATCGCATAGCTTGCCCGAGCAGCAGCACATGCTTTGCAGTGGAGTACGGCTACTCAAGTAAGCTCCAGAACAGATTTGGCGCCGTTACGGCCACGACGAACGGAGGGAGCAGCTGGAAGGCCCAGGTGAGCGGGATAACGTACCCAGAACTACTGAGTATAGCTTGCCCCGACGTGAATATGTGCTATGCCGTCGGTAAAGGGGGCACTATCCTGACGACGGCAGACGGCGGTCGTACATGGGCTAGCCAAAGCAGTGGGATAACTTCTGATCTATGGGATGTGGCCTGCCCAAGCATGAGTATCTGCTATGCCGTCGGCGACAAGGGCATCATATTGATGGGCTCACGCACAGCGTCCGTTACGATCCCGCCAACTCCAATACCATCGCTAAGTGAAGCTCAGGTTAAGCAACGGACCCTGCAGGCTGTGAAGCGCGCCGGAACCTACCGCTTGCGGTCGTATGATCTGAATGCAGGGGCAGCACTCCAATCGATAGATGAAGTGAATCTGCAGCAGGGCGACAGGGACCAATCCCCGGATGGCTCTTACCTCCGCTATAACATGTATACACAGGGACCCAACGGTTATAGCTCCTACATCAGACAAAACGGATCATGGCAAGTCGTTTCCAGCGCATACCCGCCATATGACTCGCTCGCCTATTTCGTTCACTCTTTAGAGACGGGACAAGGGCCTGCGCCATGGACATTAGACGACCACATGGTATCGCTGGATGAGGTGACGAGGGCGTACGTCCTGCGCCAGACATCCACCACCTCGGACACCGACGGCAACGGAACGTACCATCGCACCATATATGTCGACCCGATCACGTTCCTGCCCATACGCTACGAGGAGCGGTATAGCCATAATCCCGCTCGGTCCACGGATTGGTTTATCAGAACGGTCTACTCGGATTACGGCGCCGCAATCACCATCCAGGTACCGGCGGAAGCAGGGCCGACTACGCCGACGGCAAGCGCAGCAAGCTCGTCACTACCTACGCCCTCTCCGTCTGACTCGCCGACGCAACTCGCGGAGGGCTTTTTCCAGGCTGTCGTCGCGCACGATCTCACGGCGGTACAGCACTATTACGCGCCGGACCAGCAGCCGGACTCTTGGGATCAAATACTCGGATATGTGGCGGGCAACTATAATCAGAACACTGGGAAACTCGACCATGTCGTGCCCAATGTGGATGGATGCCAAGGCAAGTCCTACAACACTACTGAGCGTCATGCGCAAGCATCCGGCGTGCCAGTTGCGTACGTCACGTTCACCTTCGACATCAGTTGTATCTTAGCGCCAGCGGGACCATTCGATAGCACGATGAAAACTGAGAACCAGTTCCTGGTGATATTCGAGCAGTCTACGGGTCGCTGGTACATCGGCTCTGTACATCTCATACCGGGATTGTAGCGGGCACCTCCGAGTGGGGCGGGAGCCGTGTCTTGATACCGTCTAATTGAGCATGGGGACTCTCGGTTCGCTCAAATATGGCCGTAATGGACGAATTGCGGTAGGCTCTCGGCATGACCGAGAGAACAGATATTGACACGGAGCGGGTGGATGACATCCCGCTGTTGGTGGCACAGATGTGCCGAATGGGGCTGCCCGTGTTGCTGGAGTGCAACTTCTCCGTGCACGGGAATCGTGGCGGGCTCAACGTGGGGTGGACGGCGGTGGTGTGGCTGGCGCACATCCTCTCGCAGGGCGACCACCGCTTGAATCAGGTGCAGCCGTGGGCGGCGCGGCGGCTGGAGACGCTGCGCGCCTGCACGGGGCAGTCGATCGAGGCCTTGGATCTGACCGACGACCGGCTGGCTGATGTGCTGCGCACGCTGGCCGATGACACCCACTGGGCCAACGTCGAGCGGGTGCTGGGCCAGGAGGTGCTGCGTGTGTACGACCTCTCGCCCGCATGTGTGCGGGTGGACATGACCACGGTGAGCCAGGCCGGGCCGGTCACGGAGGAGGGCCTGTTTCAGTTCGGCTACTCCAAGGATCGGCGGCCCGACGCGCCACAGGTCAAAGTGGGGCTGGCGACGCTCGACCCGCTGGGCCTGCCCCTGGCCAGCGTGGTTGTGCCCGGCGACCGTGCCGACGACCCGCTCTATGTCCCGCTGATCCGCCAGGCGCGCGCCGTGGTCGGGCGGCGCGGCGTCCTTTACGTCGGTGATTGTAAGATGGGCGCGCTGGCCACGCGCGCGACCGTCGAGGATGGCTATAACTACTACCTGTGCCCGCTGGCCGCGACGCAGGTGCCCCCGGAGACGCTGGACCGCTACCTGGCCGAGGCGCGGGCGAGCGGGCCACCGGAGCGCATTGAGCGGGCTGCGGCCGCCGGCACGGTGGCGCACCTCGCTGACGGCGACGAGCGTACCGCGCCGTGTGCGACCGTGATCGAGGGCTGGATGGACGTGGCCTGGACCGAGCGGCGCCTGTTGATCCGGTCGGTCACGCAGGCCCAGGCGGCGGAAACGGCGCTGCGGGCCCGTGTCGCGCGCGCCCACCAGGCCATCGCGGACCTGACAGCCACCCGACGCGGCAAGCGGCGCCTGGAGACGACGGCGGCGGCGCGTGCGGCCACCACCGCCGTCCTGACGCGCTATGACGTGGGGGGATTGGTCCAGGTCGCCATCGCTGAGGACATCCAGGAACACGCCGTGCGCGCGTACGCGGACCGTCCCGCCCGCGTGCGCCAGACGCGCACCCTCCAGGTCCACGCCACCGTGGACACCCCGGCGCTGGCGGCGGCCATGGGCCGCCTGGGCTGGCGCGTCTACGCCACCAACGCCCCCGCCGCTACCCTCTCGGCGACCCAGGCCGTGCTGGCCTATCGCCAGGAGTACCTGATTGAGCGCGGCTTCGGCCGCCTCAAAGGGCGCCCCCTCTCGCGCGCGCCCCTCTACCTGGAGCGTGACGACCATGTCACGGGCCTGATTCGCCTCTTGACCATCGCCCTGCGCGTCCTCACCACCCTCGACTATGCCGCCCGCGCGCGCCTGGACCAGGAGCAGCGCGCGCTGCCCGGCCTCTACGCCGGCCATCCCACCCGCGCCACCCGGCACCCCACCGCCGAACTCCTGCTGACCGCCTTCACGGAGAGCACCCTGACCGTCGTGCGCACGCCTCAGGTCACCCTGCGTCATCTCACCGCCCTCTCGCCCACGCAGCACGACATCCTCGCCCTGCTCGGATTCACGCCCGCTGTCTATGCGTTTGTCGAGCATTATTTACCTCAACCACCCTAAAAATGAGCGAACCGAGAGTGGGGATATGCCATACTATGGGAATATGGGTGGACACTGTATCAGGCTTTCGAGCGATAACGGGGGTAGAGGATGAGCGGGTTACGAGAACGGCACAACACCGGCTTGACGGCACGCTTGGACCAGCCGCTTATTGTGCTGCCGGTCGGCGATGATGAGGTGCGCTATTTCACGAGCGAGGAAGATGCCGACGCTTACGTGGCGAAGGGGCATCCCGCCGCCGCGCCGATAAACCTGGCGGGTGTCTGGAGCGACCTCGACTGGGCGGAGGCGGAGGCGGCGCTGGATCGCATCAGGCATGAAAGCGAGCCGACACCACCCATCGATTCCATCTAGGACGACATGAAAAAGTATCTCCTCGATACCTCACCGCTGACCGCTCACCTGTTCGGGCGACGCCGGGCGGTCCAGACTATCACACCCTGGATTGATGCCCATGAAGTCGCCACGAGCATCGTCGTCTATGGTGAGGTTGTCGAATACTTGAAAAGTTCCCCCGATTTCTCCAAGCGCTTGGACGACCTAAGAACCCAACTACAAGAGATACGCCCTTACGCCCTGACCTATGCGATTATGGAGCGATATGCCGACATTCGCCGACAAATGCGTGCGCCGCATGGGACGGGACTTATCGGGGATGTTGATACGCTCATCGCCGCGACGGCTTTGGAGCGGAACCTCATCGTGGTCACGAGAGATGCCCATTTCCAGCGTGTCCCCGGCCTGACTGTGCTGACCCTTTCTGCGGGTTGAACGGTTGATGCAGCCGGCCCCGATCCACGCGCCAACATGGAGATCGTCGGCACCGTGGCCGAGGTGTACGGGCATGAGAATCCACCGGCACGTCCTGGCCTCGCGCATAGACGGCGTGGCGCTACGGCGGGGCCGGCGCCAGGGAAACGCCTTGTGGCACGGGCGACGCGTGCGATTGGGCGGTGTGCTCCGATGCCGGCGTGCACGGGCGCGGCCTCCAGATCACGCCACGGTTCCGTGACGCGCCCCGCGCTACCAAGGTACGCGTCTCCCCTCGGTATGGGCCGTGCTATAGTGTTAGTGAATAGGAGGCGCACGATGCAAGCGAGTGAACCGAAGCGGATCGATGTACGTGGGTTGGTTGATTTATCGGCGCTGGCTGAGGACGTTCAGAGCACTGACGAGCCGCGCATCCTGCGGCGAGGCGATGAGGATGTGGCTGTCGTTCTACCGATAACACGCGAGAAGGAAGGGGCCTTTGGGGCGGACGACCCTATATGGAACATCGTGGACGTAGACGGCGCGGATGGCCCTCGCGACGTGGCGCGCAACAAGCACAGGTATCTGGCGGAGGCATACACGCGTGACCATACGACCGAGTGAATCTGGCATGACTAACAATTATTGATGCGGCATTCGCTTTCGATCATCACTTCAAGCAGTACGGGTTTGTCCTATTGGAAGACATAATGTAGTCGATCTCGACGACCTTTTCGACGTCAGGGCCGTCAGGGACGAGTATGACGACGAGGGCGGACAGTTCCTCAGCCGCTCCGAGGAGCGCGCCATAGCGCTCCTGTTTGACCGTCAGGATGAGGGGACCATCACCGACGCCGAGCAAGAGGATCTCGACGCCCTCATTGTTACACAGGCGCAACGCGCGAGTGAGACGTGGCTGCGCGAGATCGCGGCCGATCGCGGCCGGAGTGTCGAGGATGTCCGGGTCGAGATACAAGGCGAGGTACAGAGGGCGCTAGAGGTGTGGCGTGAACTTGGGGATGACCCCGACGGCCAGCGCAAGGCCACGGAACAGGCCAAGGATCTTCCGAGGACGTGGGCTGTGTGAACGCGCCCGCCCTGACAAGCTACTACCTGGGCTTGTTAGTGAGGAGCATTATCCGCGCTTGTTAGCGGGGAGAGTCGAGCACGAAAACGAGTATCCTTACAACGTGGAAGGGCACATCACCGCATAGCGGGGGAAACAGTATATGCAGCTAGAGGATTACTTCACCTTCTTGGCGCCCGACGATATTCGCCTCAAAGGGACGCGGATCGGCATCGAGACCATCCTGTATGACTACATCCACCGTGGTCGGACGCCGGAGGAGATCGCCCAGACGTATCAGCGGGCCCTCACGCTGGAGCAGGTGTACGCGACGATCCTCTACTACCTGCACAATAAGGAGGCGATGTCCGCCTACGTGGCCGATTGGCTGGAGTGGGGGCGGCAGCAACGTCGCGCACAGGAGGCGCATCCGTCTCCCCTGGTGCTGCGCGTACGTCAGCTGCAAAAGCAGCGCGCGGCGCAAAAGGACGCTGATGCCTGTCCGTTATCTATTGGATGAGCATGTCGACCCGCTCTACAAGACACAGATCCTGCGACAGCAGCCCGATCTCACCGTCTGGCTGGTCGGAGACCCCGACGCGCCACCACGCGGTACTCTGGACCCTGATATCCTCCGCTGGTGCGAAGACACCGGCTTCATCCTGGTCACGAACAATCGCAAATCCATGCCTGGGCATCTGATAGATCATGTGCATAGCGGGCGGCATGTACCCGGCATCCTGACGCTCAATCCCGACATGAGTATTGGGCAAACGATCGACCAATTGCTCCTGATCGCCGCGGCGTCCGTCGATTTCGAGTACCAGGATCTTATCACCTATCTGCCCATCACCTGACCTGCCAGCAGGTTTTTTGGTTGCCAGCAGGAACGAGTATGGTGGCGCACCCAGATCTCTATCCAGTCGCGGCAGATCGTCTGTCGCACGTACGATGGGGTTGTGCGCGGACTTCGTAGAAAGTTGGATTGGCGTTTGCGTGTGCGCGCCGAAGCCGGCTCCGATGGAAATCCCGGCGTTGCGCCCCCGGCGTCGCCAGATCCGCCCGCGCCTGGGAGTGGCGGTCGAGAGGGAACACGGGCGTGAGAATCCACCGACTACGTTCTGGCCTCGCGCATAGACGGCATGGCGCTACGGCCGGGCGGCCGCCAGGGGAACGCCCCGCGGCAAGGGCGGCGCGTGCGGTTAGGCGGTGTGCTCCGATGCCGGCGTGCGCGGACATCTGCCATACAGCTGTCCAATAAACCCATTACGCGTCTACCGGAATGTAGGGGCGTATCGCGATACGCCCAACGTTCGCCGCGGCGATGTCCAATGGACGGCGAACTCCGACGAACGCCAGGCGGCACGGCCGCGACCACCGGGCGTATGGCGATACGCCCCTACACCCGTTATGGCGTTGGGCCATTTTAACCGGACAGGGCTCTATGCCCTATACTGAGGGCGCGACGCCTCTTATGGGAGAGGCATGAGGTAGAGGAGAATGATGATGAGTGTCATTGTGTACTCACGCCTGGGCGACGTGCTGCGGAACCGGAACCTGACAGTGGGCGAGTTGCGGCAACGCATCGCCGTGCGCTTCGAATTGGCGGTGGATGCGCGGACGCTCGACCGGCTGGCGCGCGCCGGTCGTGTGCGGCGGCCTAACCTGGAGATTGCAGCGGCGGCCGCGGACGTGCTCGGCGTCGGGCTGGATGACCTTTTTGCCGTGGAGACCACGTCTGTAGGTGGGGGTGGGTCGAGCACGACCCGATTAGGGGGCGTGGAAGACGACGTCCTCGATCCTGACCGGAGTCGCCGCCTGGAGGATCTCTTCGAAGCGCAGGATTGGCGTACCCTCACGAGCGACGAGCGAGCGGAGTTGCGCGCCTTGGTGGCTGACTGGGGGCGTCGCGTGAACGAGCGGGCGCTGCGTGACATCGCGGCGGAGCGCGACATGCCGGTCGAACAGGTGCGGGCCGACGTGGCAGCGGACCTCGATCGCGCGCTCGCGTGGTGGGCGGAGGTTCAGGGCGATCCTGTGCGGTTGGAAGCACTCGCAGAGGAAGCACGGGAACGTCAGCAGGCGCGCGCGGCTGGCTGATGCATATGGCGCGAAGACAGCAACGGGTCCAAGCCGTGCGATGACGTCGCCCCTATTCCCACATCCGGGCCTTGAGGAGCGCCTGGCTGCTCTCCGACAGCGTGCCGTCCATAGCCCCCGCAATCCTGACGTCCGCGAGGCGGTACGCTTGCGCGCGAATGACGCGTGCGAATACTGCTTGCTGCCGACCGTCGCCAGATTCAACATCGAGCACATCATTCCTCCCGACCTCTGGCAGGATTATGTGGTTGGCCGTCTGCCCGGTGTGTCGCCGGTCACCGGCCGGGGCGGTCCCAATCATATCGACAACTATGCCTGGTCCTGTCCCTTCTGCAACGAAGCCAAGGGCAGGCGTGTGTCGCATGGGTTGACGCGCCGGGTCATACGATTCTTCGACCTGCGGCACGACCGATGGACAGATCATTTTATCTTCCCTAACTCCAGCGGGTACATCTTTATCATCGGCGTGAGCGAAGTGGGGCGCGTGACAGCGGGTCCCAGAGGGCTTGATTTCAATGCCGGAGGACCGGAAGGCCCGCTTGGAACGCGGCACAAGACTATCTTGTGAGGGGAGTACCCGCCGATCTGGGCGCGAATTGCCTATGGGGTTTAACGCCGGCGGAGCATCTGACGGCGCGCCATCGAGAGGATGTGGACGTCGTTACGCCGATAACGCGCGATGGCGAGAAGGAAGGGGCCTTTGGGGCGGACGACCCTATGACGACCCTATATGGAACATCGTGGGCATAGACGGCGCGGATGGCCCCCGCGACGTGGCGCGCAACAAGCACAGCTATCTGGCGGAGGCATACACGCGCGACCACACGGTAGTACACTGGTTGCAAGATGTGACATGATGCGACACGGTGAGCGTCTGCACAGGTGAGGCAGGTGAGGAGGACCGATGAGTGTGATGGTCTATCCGCTGCTGGGCGCGTTGCTCCGGGACAGGGATATGACGGTGGCCGCTCTCGCGCGGGAGATCGCGCGGCCGTATGGCACGACGGTTGAGCGCACGGCGCTCGAACGGTTGATGCAGCCGACCCCGATCCAGGGCGCCGACATGGAGATCGCCGGCGCGGTGGTCGAGGTTCTGGATGTCGGCTTGGATGATCTTTTCGGTGTCAGGGCCGCCAGAGATGGGCGTCATGTCGAAACTGCCGCCCTCCTATCCGAGCGCCACATGCAACCGCGCTGGACCCTGTGCGTGGCGGACCGTTATCTCCACATATTCGTCCAGCGCGGTCAGAAAACGCAGCAGGCGGTCGATGGTGAATCCATCGAGTTGGCCGGTCACAACCAGCGACACCTTGGATTGCGGCGTGCCGAGTAAGCGTGCGGCTTGCGCCTGTGTCAAACCGCGTTGCGTGATGATGGTGGCGATGCGATGCGCCAATTGCGCCTTCGCCAGCGCCTCTTCGGGATGGGGGTGTCCGATGTCCGCGAACACGTTGTCACTGCCGGCGATGATACCCTCGCGCATGTTCCTACCTCCTTAGCTCTCTGCCTCGGTGAACTCCCTGTCCTGCTCTATGGCTTCGGCCAGCCGTCGCTTAATCAAGGCGATCTCGTGCCGCGGCGTCTTAATGCCATGCGAACTTTTCTTTTGGAAGCAATGCAGCACGTACACCCCGCTGGTCAGGCGTACGGTATAGACCGCGCGGTAGGTCTCCCTATCGTGATCGGTCACAACCTCCAAGACGCCGGACCCAAAACCCTTGAGCGGCTTGGCCTTCTCACTCATGTCGCCAAGCTGCGCGAGGTGTAGCGCATAGCCCACCAGGCTCTTGACGCGCGTCGGGAAGCTGCTCAAGTCGTCACGACTGCTGCCCACGAAGAAGATGGGACGACGCATGTTGCTCACGCCCCATTATACCGTAATGGGTATGGGTAGGCAGTATACATCGTGAGGGGCGGCATCGTGGTGAGGGCGGCGTCGCGAAGCGGGCACGACAGCACGGCACGAAAACGAGCATCCTGAAAAGTGGGAGGGCATAAGGCTATGGAGGCAACCGAAACGGTGGACCGGGCCGGCGAGAAGCGATGGGACGTCGCGATCTCCGCCGACGCTTGCACGGCGCTCACGCAACTGCGAAACGAGGAACGGGACGGGGTGTATCTCCTTCTAGAGAGGTCGGCGAGGGGAGGCGTCACCCTCGACAATGGCACGATTACCCGGCGCTTGCCCGGCGGCGAGCCACTCTATCTGTTGCGCGCGCCGGGCCTGTCGGGCGGCTCGGACATCCAGTTAGTCGCGCGTGTCACGGGATGGGCGGCCATCGAGGTGGAGGATATCACGCGCTGGGGGACGGTGGACAGCGTGTCACGCGCCCGTGTCTCCTGACTACGACCCCAACACCGTCCTGCCCGGTTTCCAGGCCCGCGCCATTGACCTCGGACAATGCAGCCGTGATCTGGACGATCTCGCCGCGCTGCTCACCTCCAACCGGCATCTCGAGGAGCGACGGCATCTCGCCCCTTTCTTCGGGGAACATCCGCACCTCTCGCTGTTCCTCGGCTCGTACGCGGTGGACCTGGACGCTTACGACCGGCTGGCGCATGAGTTCGATCTCTTTGGCCTCTTCGCCGCCGATATCGTCGTCGGTGACTGCGCGGCGAAGAACTACTGCTTCGTGGAGTTGGAGGGTGAATTCCTAGCTCTCTGCCTCGGTGAATTCCTATGTTGCCCTCTTTTGGGTGCATGATACGCCGCGCGGCTAAAACACGCGGCGTTGTTACAGTGGCCTGTAGCCGAATACGCTTCTGTTGTTCTCGACGTTCACGATGTTTCTACGTATGATAGAATGGAACAGCGGGGAGAAGGCTATACACGGGCGGTAAGAGAGGGACCATGACGACGAAGCAGGAGGTCGAGTGGGAAGCCCAACGCCTGCAACATGCCGTGTCGGAGGCGGTCTCCCAACCGGATGTGACGGACTTGGCCGGTATAGCGGCCGTACTCCAGCAGGCTGCGACGCGGGTATCCTCATTGAGGGCACGCACGATCGCGCACGGCGAGATAACCGTTTCCCCGGAGCGTATGCGCCTGTACTTCCCCACGCCCTCGGGGGAGCCGAGCGCCGACGAACCGCGCGAGGCCGATGAGCGATGGCAGGAGGCGCTGGAGCGCGGGCGACGCTACCGCGGCGAGGCGCTGGAACAGGTCGGTCCCTTGCTTACGCCCGCGGAGACGGCGCGGCGGCTTGGCGTGAGCCCCGTCACGGTCAACAAATAGACTCATTGCAGAATAAAACTCCCTCTTACGCGGCTAGGGGAAACACGGTTTGGCGCTGGTCAGCCAAGCGCTGGTCGGCCCGGCGCGTGACGAGGCCGGCAATGGACACGAAGATGCCGTCA
>JAABUX010004361.1_pt1 | contig 18007 bp, 26 predicted proteins | sample 5561851 | NCBI WGS metagenome assembly JAABUX01 (sample SAMN10711883, study PRJNA513361) | rock metagenome | isolation source: Antarctica rocks | place: Antarctica: Victoria Land, Richard Nunatak red sandstone | collected 2016-01-03 | reverse complement strand
AACTGGGGATTGTCACATCGGGCGGCAGGAGGCCTGACAGCATCGGCGCAGAAAGGCGTCAGCTCGCCTCAGCGCATGCACGGGAGGCGAACACATACGCTCTAATGTCCAGGGCACCCGCAGGCTTCGCAGCCTGGCAGTCATGGCCCGAGGATGCGCTGCCCGCACGCGCCCCACGCGGCGGCGCCCTGGCCCGGGGCCGCGCCTTGGAGGGCGCCTGCAGCAGCGCGTCCAGGACCGCCAGCAGGCGCGCGCGGAAGGGCAGCACCGCGGCGCCCATGTGGTACACCGTCGACGCGACCAGGCCCAGCTGCCACACCAGGCCCGCCTCCTGCACCTGCAGCCTTGCGCGGTGCGCGTGCATCACTGCCGTGCCGTGCGGGGCCCAGCACCTCTGCCCTGTGGTGAGACACAATGCACAACACTGTGATCCCCTTGCCATGCAAAGCCCGCCTCCTGCGCCTGTGAGAGTCATCCGTGCGAGAGCATTTGGTTTTTTAGGTATTTCCCCTTGCTGTGACAGGCCCGCCTTCAGCGCCTGTGGAAATCAGCAGCATCAATGCAGGCCTTGGACAAGGCATGCTTGATGGCTGTCGGCCCTGTGACGAACCTGTGACGCAGCACGGGTCGCGTGACCACGCGCCGAGGCAAGATTGCTTGCCGCTGCGTCGCACTCACAGTCAGGCTGCCACAGCGTGTGAGCAGACAGGCGACCCTTGGCCACACCCCCTCCGCAGGCGCGCAGGGCCTCGAGCGCCGGGGGCGCAGGCGGGCGCGCGCCTTGGACAGGTGCCCACCGGACGCGCCCGCGCCGCCAGAGCGGCGCAGCGAGGGCAGCTCGGCCTCCACCGCCGCCAGAAGCGGGTCCAGGATGTGCCGCGCCGCGCCTGCGCCCCGGGCGCGCGGGGCCGCCTCAGCCGCAGCGCCGCCATGCGCGCCACGGCCACACCCGTGCACCAGAGCGCGTCGCACGGTTGGACGGGCGGCAAGCCGCCAGGCGCATGCTCAGACGAGCACTGGAAGGCGATAGCGGCCAGGCATAGACCGCTTGTGACCATGCTCACTGAGCGGCCGGCGGTGGATCAGCTGACAGATTTCCACAAGTGCGTACTGGCACCTGTCCTAAATCAACGTCCCTAGACAGGGCGCACGCCATTCCAGACGCTCAAAACCCTTTGAAGCCCTGTACCGGCTGCCCGCGCCTGCGGGGGCGGTCCAGGCAGCCACGGAGACCCTGGCATGCGCCATTGCAAACGGCCAGATGCTGAAACACCCCAAAACAGCCCTGCACCGGCGCCGCGCGCCTGGCGGGTCGGCCCAGGCGGCTGCGTTGGCGAGCACGGCGGCCTCGTGCGCGACGCTGGGCAGGCAGGCGCCGGCCAGGAAGCGGCCCAGCTGGCGCAGCGCCAGGCCGCGCAGCGCCGCCGGCAGCGGGGGAAGTGTCAGGGGGCCGCTTGCACGAAAGTGGGTGGCCGCAAGCTGTGAGCATAGCATGCAGCTGCAGCAGGCCACACAGCAAAGGAGCTTGCAAGCGCGCTCGGGCATGCCGTCAGGTAGTGACTGCCTGACAGGGCTTCCAGGTCACGCTCGTGACAGCCTGTTCTGGGGCAAACGACAGGGCAGCAGGGGCATGTCACGTGCACAGCACGCAGAGAGGCTGCCCTGTGCTGAGCAGCCGAGACGGGCACTGCGCGGCCTGCCCATGCATGGGGGCGGCGGGCGAACGAGCAGGCGCAGGGGCTCGGGCGGGCGGCGGGCGGGCGGCGAGGGTAGGTTAGTAGGGTTAGGGCGCGCACAGCTCGGCCAGCCGCGTGCCGATCAGCAGGTGCGCGCGGTACGCGTCGTCCGGGCCGTCCAGGCGCGCGGCGCGCGCGCGCACCGGCGCCAGGCCGGCGCCGAGCGCCTCGCCGGCCGTGCCGGCCTGCAGCAGGCGCTGTGCGTCGCGCAGCACGCGGTCCAGGCTCTCCGTCGGCGCGGCAGCCGCCGGCGACGCCCGCGGCGCCGCCCTGCCCCGCACACAGCGCCCGTTGCACGCCCGCTGGTGGCTCTCCCCGGGTGGCGGCAGCACAGGCGCAGCACGGTCGTGGCGGTGCAGAGGGGATCAGCGCGGGCGGCACAGCGCATCTGCACAACGTGTCAGGGGGTTGCCCCTGATCCGCGCGCCACGCCACGCTCCTGGCTTTTGTGCGCTGCCCCTGGGCGGTGCCGGCCGCCGCGCTGCCCCGCGCGCCTGGCTGCCCGTTTTTGCAAAAAGCAGCACGGGCTGCGGCGGAGTCGGCCCCAGGGCAGCACGCACCGGGGCGGCGCGGGCTCCTGCAGCACGGCGGCCATGGCGGCGCGCCGCGCGGCGGCGGCCTCCGACATGTCCAGCGCAGGCGGCGGCGCGACCGGCAGCTCCGCATCGCCGCTCGACCCCGTGGACAGCAGCCGCCCGAAGCGCAGCATGCGGCCGGTCCGGATCGGCGCCAGGCCGGCGGGGCCGCCGTCGGCGCCCTGCGTGGGCGGCGAGGCGGAGCGCGATGCGCTCGCGGGCTCGGAGGGCGCCTGCGAGGCAGGGTTTGCATTGCAGGGTCTCACACCGTCCTTGGCTGCACGAGTGCACGCGCTTGACATGCGCGCCTGGCGAGTATGGGTTCGACAACACGATTTCTAGCTCGCCTGTGAGCACTGCTGCTGGCAGGCAGGGCCTGGCCGCATGGCGGGGCGCGGGTCTCAGGGAGGCCAAGCCATTTGGGCTCATGCAGGCGCGCGCGGCGACCCTGCGGCCTGAGCGCGCGTGCACGCCCGACGCCATGCTGACGGCCACAGACGCAGGCTGCCGCTCCTGGCCGGCGGGCGGGCCCGCGCCTGCTCGGCGGTGGCCGCGTGCGCGGGCAGCGGCGGCGCCGGCCCCGCCGCGGCAGGGCTGGTCTGCGCCGAGGTCGCCGCGCTGGGCGGCGAGCGCGAGTCGCGGTCGTCGCGGAACATGGGATTGTGCCACGCCGCGCCGCCCAGCCCCTGGGCGCCGCCCGGCGCGCCGGCGGGCGACGGTGTGGCGTCCGGCGCGGCCTGAACAGGCGCCGCCTCCTCGCCCGCGCCCGGCACTTGCGGAGCAGGCCCGGCCGGCGCCGCGGCCGGCGCGGCGCGCGCGGCCGGCAGCTCGGCGCCGGCGCTGGCGCTGCGCGGGCGGCCGGCGCCGAAGAAGCCGGCCAGGCCGGCGGCCCTCGACGACAGCGGCGTGGAGCCCCGCTCGCCCGGCGGCACGGGGCTCACGTCGTAGTCGGGCCCGACGTACAGCACCGGCGGCGCCGCGGCGCCGCCCTCGTCGCTCGCCACGGGGCTCACGCTGCCGTCCGGCCCGACGTAGAGCGCCGGCGGTGCGGGCGCGGGCGCGGCGCCGGCCGGCGCGGCCGTCAGCGAGATGATGCCGGCGGCGCCGGGCTTCGGGGCGTCGGGCGCCTTGTCGGCCGCGCCGGCGGCGGGCAGGGCCATGCCCGCCTGCGGCGCCCAGGCCGTGTTGGTCTCGGGCGGGTCCCCGGACGGCGCGCCCGCGCCCGCGGCGGGCGCTGGCGACGCAAGCGGCAGCTCAGCGGGCGGCTCGGGCACGCGCGGGGCGGGCGGCTTGGGCGCGTCGGGCGCGCCGCCCGCCAGCCCGGCCGCCGCCAGCGCGAGCGTAAAGCTGCTGGGGTCGCCTGCCGCGGCCGTGACGGGCAGGCCGACGGAGGGCGCGCGCTCTGCGCCCGCGGCCGCCGCCGCACTCGGCGAGCCCGGCAGGCTGGGCAGCTCGGCGACTGCGGCTGCGCGCTCGAGCGCACGGCGTGCGGCCGCGACCGCCGCGCGCCCGGCCGCTGGCGCGGCGGCGCCGGTCGGGAAGCCGGCCAGTCCGGCGCGTGCGGCCGCCACCGCCGCCGCGCCCTCCGGCGTGCGCTCGCCGCCAGGGGGGCAGCCGGCGAGCGCGGCGGCCGCGGCGCCCACCGCACGCCGCGCCGCCGGCGACGCGGCCGCGGCCGTGGCCGGGTAGGCCGCCAGCGCAGACGCAGCCGCCGCCGCCGGCGAGCCCACTGCACCCGCGCCCGTGGTGGCTGTGGCCGGCCGCGGCCGGCCAGCCGTGGCGTCCTCGCCGGCGGCGCGCGCCGGCCGCGCGCTGGCCGGCGCCATGCGGCCGCTGCGCAGCGGCGAGCCGCCGCGGCCGACGCCAGGCCCCGTGCTGGCGCGCAGCGCGCGGCCGGCAGGCGGCGTGGCGCGCGCGGCGCGCCCAGCGCTGCCGGGCGCGCCGCCGCGGCCGGCCGGCGCCGGCGGCAGCGCCGGCAGCGCCGCGAGCGCTGCCCGGGCGGCGGCGAGCGCGCGGCGCGCGTCGGCGGCGCCCGGCGTGGGCGCCGCGCGCGCGGGCGCCGCGCCCGCCGGCGCTGCGTCCGCCTCAGGGTATGCGTCCAGGGCGCGCCGCGCGGCGGCCACCGCGGCGGCCGCGCGCGTGGGCGACGCGCCCGCCTCTGGCAGCGCGGCCAGCGCGTCATGCGCGACGGTCACCGCCGCGCGCCCGGCCAGCGGCGAGCCCGGTGTTGGGTGCGGGTACGTCTGCGCGGCGCCGCCAGCGTCAGGAGCCAGGCCGTAGAGCTGCGTGGCGGTGTGCTGCTGACGCAAAGTGGCGCTGCCTGCTGAGGCGCGTGCCAAAACCGGCGTGCACTGTGTTTGCAACAGCGCTCAGTTGACAGGACAGGCGAGGATGTTGTGAAGCAAGTCATCGTGTATTATGACACTGCTTGCACTGATTCATGCAGCACACACCAGAACGCGCAGTAACCCTGAAGGCACGTGGCCCCTCCCACATCCCAGACATTGTCGCACCTCCAGCGCGGCGCGCGCGGCGAGCACCGCGGCAAAGCCGGCGCCGCCGGCGTCGGCCGAGTAGGCGGCCAGCGCGGCCTTGGCGGCGTCGACGGCGGCGCGCGGCCCGCTGCCCGACGCCGCGCCGCCGGCGGCCTCGCGCGCGGCCGCGCGGTCCAGCGCGCCGCCGTAGCCGTGCGCCGCGTGCGCCGCCAGCGTGGCCTTGGCCGCGGCAATCTCCGCGCGGCTGCTCTTCAGCGGCGTGCCGGATGGCGGCGTGGCTGCGGGCGCAGCGGCGCCTGCGCGCCGCCGGGCGCTGAGCTACGCCTCTGCATGGAGCGCAAGCGTCTGGAGCGCGCTGCTGCCTCATGGCACCAGCCCGCCATGCAGCTTGCGCTTAATGGCTGGTGAGGTTCCGCTACCCCTTTTGCTCGTTGCGTATCCTGCTTGCCACAAGTTTCGTGACCACGAAGGACTTGCCTTGCAATATATGCGCGGGAGCTTGCGCAGCTGACGCCCGGTGACTTAATGACATAGGTGATGCATTCACTTGTCGTCTAGCAGGCGACGGGTGCCGGGTAGTGCGACGTCAATGACATCACCGCCACCAGGGTAAGCTTTGCTTGGTCACGCGCTTAGTGGCGCCTTTGTGACCGCAGTGGCCGATGCGGGAGCTTGTCAACAGGGTACGCAAGCGCTGGGCGCCGGCGCTGGGCGGCAGGGCGGACACCTGCTGGCGGAATTGACGCGATCTTGTCCAGCAGCGTCTTGACGGTCGACAGCGACGCCGGGTCGTCCGGGGCGGCGGCTGGCGCCGCAGCCTCCCTGCGCGGCGCGCCGCCCGCCGGCACGCCCAGGCCGCTCTTGGCAGCCGAGGGCGGCCGCGCCACGTTGGCCAGCGCGCGGTCCGCCGCGGCAAGCGCGGCGGCCGCCTGCGCGGCGGCCGGGCCGGCGGCGGCCGGCGCGGGGCTGGCGCCGGGCCGGCCGCTGGACGCCGGGCCGGCAGGCGTGGACTGCCCGCTCAGCAGCTCCACCGGGAAGCTGGTCACGGAGCGCTGCGGGCTGGCCGCCGCGGACGTCGTCGCGGATGCCAGCCCCTGCGGCGCGCACGCGCCGGTGCGTTTGCGCGCTTGCGTCGCTGCCAGCGCACGCAGCCTGCATCGCTGCGCGGCGGTCGCTGCTGCGCCGCGCCGCCGCATGTTGCAGAGGCTACTTGCCTTTACACAGGAACAGGCTCGGGTCTGAGCGTGGGTGGCACGGGTCTGAGCGTGGGTGGCAGGGCGCGGCAGCGTCACGCGCTCGCATGTGCCGCGGGCCGGACCTGGCCGCCGAACGCCTTCATGGGCGACAGCTCCACCGGGAAGCTCTGCAGCGCGCCCGCGTCCCCCGCGGCGGGCGCGGCGGGCGCCTGCGCAGTGGCGGCCGCCGCCGGCGCCGCGGGCCGCGGCAGGTGCAGGCCGAGCGTGGCGTGGTCGGCCGCCGCGCTGCTGACGCCGTCGGCGTACGTGCGCGCCATGCCCTCCAGCGTCAGCCCGCCGCGCCGCCACCAGGGCCGGTAGTCCACCATGATCTGCGCGGCCGCCGCAGGCAAGATCACCCGCTTTCGGGGCGGTTCGCGCCGGCGGGGTGGCCGCCTGCGGCGGTACGCTGCAGCTGAACGGCAGCTTCCTGCATGCGCAGCAGGCGGCGCATTCGCTGCGCGCTCAGACTGGTGCTCAGACTGGTGCTCCTCGCCGGGGAGCCGTCCTTGGAGAGAGAGGCAGCGCAGGCAGCCAGCGCCGGGGGCGCAGCAGCGCCCGCACACCTCCTCCAGGATCGCCTGCATCTGGACGGGCGTGAACTCGACGTTGGGGTTGGTGCTGTTGACGTAGCTGCCCAGCTCCTCCTGCGCGCGCGCCGCCGAGCTTAGCTAGGCGGACCGCGCGGGCGCGCCCTGTGCTGCGGCGCGCGCTGCCTGCCTGGCGGGCAGCCGCTAGGATGCTGGAGAAGGAATAGGCGCAGCGAAGGCAGGGCTTGTGGGCCGATCGGGCTGCAAGCCGGACTTGCGACCCTGAGCGCTGTTGCAAGCTCACGCCTCCGCACGAGCAGCATGCTAGACGAGTGTCTTGGCAAGCTCTTGTAGGCAGCACAGGTGCGCGTGCGCGACAGGCGCTGTGAGACGCGCGGCGCGAGGCGCGCACCCTGTTGAGCACGCCATCACCGTCCTTGTCGAACGCGGCGAATATCTCCTGCACCTGCCGCCTGCTTTCTGCGTCCATCACGGTGGCCTGCTGCTCCGCAGGGGCTTCAGCACCCAGCCGCTCCATATACGCTCTCGTTGCGCTTATTACTGCCGCGCAAAGCGCATGGACTTTGGCACCGCGCCTGGGTGCTTACCCAGGGTGCACGAGCTGACAGCGACTGACCGCAGGATTGCTGCGAGTTCATGTTTGAAGGCTACCCTACTTGAACAAAGCTGCCCTAGTTCTTGAATAAAAGAATAATATTAACAAATATTAAGCATGTAGCCTTGATGTTGACATCAACATGCATTCCTCATGAGGTCTCCTGATCAGTAGCGCTTGGCAATGCGCATCCCGATCGAGATCGCGAGAGGCTGCATTGCAGTGCATTGTTTCAGTTGCTTGGCGTGTTGACTTGAGGCACAAGTGGACAGGCTCGCATCAATACCTCACGTGCAGATGTAAGGCGCTGAGTGCGGGAGGCAAGGGCATGCACTGATGGACAGCGGCGCGAGCACCAGCGGCCGCAGCACCAACCTGGTGCTGCTGTTCACGGGCGGCGTGCTGGTGGGCAGCGCCGTGGCTGCAGGCGCCGTGTACGCGTACTTGCAGTACCTGCCAGGGCCCGATGTTGACGCACGGAGGCCGAGGAGACGCGCCAAAACCGGTGTCGGGTGCGTGCCAGGGCCTTGAAGGCGCGGCAGCACTGCTGCACCGGTAGCCCAGCCTGGCTCTGGCCACGCGTGGGCGCGAGCGCCCGTCACCACAACTCAAGCGTTGACAGTACGTGCTGCGAACCAGCGAGACAGTTCGGCCCTTGCAGCTCGTGCGGTAGAGTTGAACGATGATGATGGATGCGTCAGGCATGCATGAGAACAATGGGGAGCACGCCTTGCTCTTGGGCGTCGTAAGGATGGTGCTGTGTGCGCAAGCAGCGGCCGGCCTGCCAGCCCCAGGAGGCGCAACGGCCGCAGCGCGGGCGACAATGGGGAGCCCATGTCGCCGCGCGTGCGGATGAACGGTGACGCCGCGCGTCCCTTTGAGGTCCGCCTTCACCTACAACCTATAGTGTTAATTGCGCTTGAGTGCTTTCTTGCGTAGGGCATTCCTCTCACGGTAAACAGGGCCAGCTTTGACGTGTGGCAGTGGTGTGGCGCAGGACGGCGACAAGCCGAGCACGTCGCCCAGGCGCCCTCCGCTGGCGCGCGGGGTGCGGCCTTGCGCCCGCTGCTTGCTCAATGTGCTGGCAAGCGTCTTTCCGGTGGCACTGCCGGCCTTGGCACTGCTCAGAGCCCGTTCCAGCTCTCCGTGTCCTGAGATGAGAAGGCCAGGGAGGGTGCCACAGCATGGATGCCTGTGGTGAACAACAAGTACAGCCTCACTGCACCGCTCCGTGCGCAGGACGCGGCGGAGGATGAGGAGTGGCGGTGGCGCGCGGGCGCGGGGCCGCCCTCGGCCTCACACCACGGCGCCGCGCCTGCCCCGGTGCGCGACGTGTTGTTCATCGCTTCCGAGGCAGCCTGTGAAGGATAGCCAGCTTGCGAGCGGCGCCCTTTACCTACGCCTTGCTCTAGCCTGCATGGATGGAAGGCGTGCCTTAAGGAAGGGTTGTGACATGGGCAACTGACAATTGTCGCGGGCAGGCTGACGACCGCGGGGCGCGGCCGTGGCGGCCGCAGCCTGCGCCAGCGGATGGCTCGCACCGGCCGGCCAGGGCCAAGGAGTTCCACAAGGAGCACAACGCGGCGGTGCGCGCTGCCGTGCTGTTGCCTGGCGCAGCCGCGGGGCAGCCATGCACGAGCCCTTTCAACGTGCGGTTCGCACCAATCTGGTACCAAGTAGATGAGCGGCGAGGAGCATGGGCAGAGAGCGCAACACATGCATGCATGTTCCTGACACGCCTGCAGCTCCGAGCAAGACTGGGCTGTTATGAGCACAGGTCTGCATGCGTGGCCTGCACTGCTGCCCTTGCTTGGCACTCCACATGTGACACTCACCGGTCTCAACGCAGGCTTGGCCGCTGCTGCTTCGCGGCCGCAGCCTGCATTCAGAGTGGCAACTCCCACCCGCTATTTTGCTGGGCGCCAAGCAGCCTCGTGCCGTCCGCCTTGGGGCCCGTTTCCGCACACTAGCCTCTGCACCCACCGTGCGTGACATTTGAAGCATGCCGTCTGCGCGGCGGCCAGGCGCTGGCGGGCGCGGCGGCGGGCGGGCAGGCGCCAGGCGCGAAGGGGGTGCTGGCGCACACGCTGGTGCCGCCGCCGTACGCGGCGCCCATGCCGCACCCGCCGCCCGCGCACACGCTCACGCCCGCCTCCGACATGGCGCTGGAGGGCAAGGCGCGGCCAGCGCCCGCCCGTGGGTCGGCGGTAATCACGCTGCGCGCTGGTGGGTAACATCGCCGGACAGCGTGCCAGGGGCTGTCCCGCTCACTGTGCACGCCTGTTCCCGCCACACTGGATTCTTTTTCTGGGGGCCCGGAATGTTAACAACGACGCTCGGGGAGAACCCGCCATGCACGCGCCAAGCTTGCGCCGGCACGCGCGCCGGCAGATCATTGAGGACGCGGCGGTGCACGAGCAGTACTGCCGCGTGATCACGCCGGAGCCCGCCATCAACGAGGAGACCGAGGAGGTCACCTTCCTGCTGCAGCAGTGCCTCGAGCTGAGGCGCGGCCCGGTCGCATCTCCTGCCTCGAGGCGAGACCATGGCCAGCATCCCCATGCGCGCATGCCAAGCAGGCGAGCTGTGCTGCGCCACGTCGCGGCAGCTGTCCCACATGCAAGAGCTGGCGCGCGAGAAAGGCGCGCGCCGCGCGCAGGGACAAGTGGCTCTTCCGACCGGCGGTGCCGCCGTGTGCGATGCCGCCGCTGCCGGAGGCGGCCGCGCCCTCGGACGTGCAGCCGGCGCCCTTCGACTGGGTGCCCGCCGAGCCCAGCGCTCACGTGTTTGAGATGGACGACGGCATCGTGCGCGTGTGGCCCGACGCCAGCCGGTCCGAGGAGCCGTACGCCGTGCCGGGCACGTCCTACGAGTTCTTCTCCGACATGCACCGGTGCGGCTCATCCTATACCCTACCCTGAGCGCAGGGCTGCAGCAGTTCACACCTGCCTGCCAGGCTGCTGCACAGGACCGAGCGCGCCTGGGTGCTGCCTGGGCGGGGCGCGTTCTCTGCTCCATGGCAGGCGCCCGGTCGTGCGCCGCCCGGCCTCCCGCGGCGGCGCCTGACGCCGCGGGCGCGCAGGATCCTGCGCATCTCCACCATGGGCCCGGTCAAGACGTTCAGTCACCACCGACTGCTGCTGCTGGAGCAGAAGTTCAACCTGCACGTGCAGCTGAATGCGGACAAGGAGTTCCTGGCGCAGAAGAGCGCGCCGCACCGCGACTTCTACAACGTCCGCAAGGCGCGGCGCCCTGCGCTGCGCGCCGGGCGCTGCTGACAGATGAGGGTCCCGGCGCTGCGTGGTGACCTGCTCAGAACCAGACATAGCGGCATGATGCGGCCGCTGGTTCTGTTTCTTCACGAGGCGGAAGCATATTAGCGCTCACACATGCATTGGTCGCACATGCTGAGCTGGGCTGCTTGCAGCTGAGACGCCTGCGCTGTTCCCAATCACGCACACTCATGCGTCTATTAATTAACGAGAAGTCTGATGCTCTCATATGCAGACCAGATACGCGGTACAAACCATGCCCGCGCTGCATTACATGCTGGGAGTTAATGCAGGAAAGGCTCGTATGCCCGCAGATCGACACGCACGTGCACCACAGCGCATGCATGCACCAGAAGCACCTGCTGCGCTTCATCAAGAGCAAGCTGCGCAAGGAGCCCGACGAGGTGGTCATCTTCCGCGACGGCAAGTACCTCACGCTCAAGGAGGTGTTCGAGTCGCTCAACCTGACTGGGTGCGTGCTGGCTGCTTGGGTGCACTGCCCCACCGCCTGCATGAGTACGCGCTCTGGTGCATGTTTTGCCGACCAATCGCGCTCCTCGCAAGCCTGGAAAGGGGCCATCCAGCACCCTTGCTGTCCAGTGCTGGTCTTTTCATATTTTTAAAGTTCTTCTTTCAACTGCAATAGCTCCAATGTCAACATAGGCAGCACTATGGAGGCGGGATATCAGTGCTAGTGCGCTGACCCGCCCAGGTACGACCTGAATGTGGACACGCTGGACATGCACGCGGACAAGAACACCTTCCACCGCTTCGACCGCTTCAACCTGAAGTACAACCCTTTCGGGCAGAGCCGCCTGCGCGAGATCTTCATCAAGCAGGCGCGCCAGGGCTGCTGGCCGGCGATCGCGACTCGGCGCATGCTGCCTGTCCAGCGTGAGCCTGGCAGAACCTGCATCTGGCCATGCCAGGTAGCTGCATAGGCATGGGGACGGTTGCGTCCCTGCGTAGGCATTTGCTGACAACACGGACACCAGGCTAAAGAGCAGCGCCTTGCAGCCGGCTCCGCTCAGCGTCAGCTGACCAGGCCTGGCCTCTGAGGCAGCAAGGGCACCAGGGAGCCCACCTGCACCTGCACATGCGCCCCGAGTGCGAGCAGGGCAGGCGAGCGCCCGGCTGAGCACGCGCAGAGACGGGGCCGTTCGCGGCGCACGCAGGACAACCTGCTGCACGGGCGCTTCCTGGCGGAGCTGACGCAGGAGGTGCTCACCGACCTGGAGGCCAGCAAGTACCAGCACGCGGAGTACCGGATCTCCATCTACGGCCGCAAGCGCGTGGAGTGGGACATCCTGGCCGCCTGGATCTGCCAGAACCAGCTGTACTCCGACAACGTGGTCTGGCTCATCCAGGCGCGGCCCCTCAGCAAGAGGCTGCCCCGCAAACACGTGCGCAAGCCACCGGCGCATGGCGTCTGAAGCTCATGTGCACACACACAATGCTGGAACCTCTGTGTGAGACGCTTGTTTGCACAAGTCTGTGTGCCTCACCGCTGCGTGCGCTGGAGGTTGCACCCAGATACTCTTGGGCTGGGAGTGTGAGGCATGGTCGCTGCAGGTGCCGCGCCTGTACGACATCTACAAGGCGCAGGGCATCATCGAGAATTTTGAGCAGCTGCTGGACAACATCTTTACGCCGCTGTTTGAGGTCACGGTCGACCCTGCGTCCCACCCGCAGCTCCACCTCTTCCTGAAGCAGGCGCGCCCACAAAAATGATAAGTCCTGCCCATTGCAAGATACCCGCTGTCAGCCTGTGGCTGCTAAGTTAGCCACTTTCTGGCTGGTGCAATCGGGCAGTGTGTGGCTGCGTACCAGCGTTCATGCATGCACCCCATGCTCCATGCCACCTGAGTCGCTCACACACATCCACCTTTGCGATTGAAACCTTGTGACCTCAATGATGTGGCGCAAACAGGTCCTGGATACTCCTGTTGGCTCTAGCACACAGCAGCATCTATCAGCTTGGACATGCCTCTACCAGGCTAACATGCCACAACCAGGCATTTGAGCGCTTCCCCGGTGCGCCATGCAGGTGGTGGGCTTTGACATGGTGGACGATGAGAGCAAGCCGGAGCGGCGGCCGGCGAAGCACATGCAGGGCCCGCGCGCGTGGGACTTGAAGCACAACCCCGCGTACGCGTACTATGCATACTACACGTACGCAAACCTGTTCACGCTGAACAAGCTGCGCGAGGCGCGCGGGTTGAATACGTTCGCGCTGCGTCCTCATGCAGGTGCGCTGCTGCTAGCACCTGTGAAGCGTGAGCCGTGCAATGCCTCGTTTGTGCTTGAACATGCTTGCGACCTGCTTTGGACTGCAATCATGCCCTCTGCACAGAATTACCTGCGACATGAAACCATGAGGGACAAAGGACACTTGCCGCAGCAACCAGGAGCATTAGGCAGCACAGTAGTTGTGCTGTGAGGAGACAGCGCTGACATGGTAAACACATGGTCCAGGCGAGGCGGGCGACATCGACCACCTGGTGAGCGCGCTGATGCTGTGCGAGAACATTGCGCACGGCATCCACCTGCGCAAGAGCCTGCCGCTGCAGTACCTGTTCTACCTGGCGCAGGTGTGCGCCGCTTGTGCACTTGCTTGTGAAGTGTGCTCGGTGACGCACACCAACATCGACAGCGGCTGTTGCCTTGCAGACGCGCCGTACCGCTGACATTGTGTATGCTGTGCAAGGGTATACCTGTGTGCAGCATATGAGCATACAATATTTCTTTATAGTGCATGCTAATCGCACCTGTGCGGGTTGGCTGCACCATTCACATTGAGCATGCGGCGCGCGCAGATCGGGCTGTGCATGAGCCCGCTGTCAAACAACTCGCTCTTCCTGGACTACCACCGCAACCCGTTCCCCACGTTCTTCGCGCGCGGCCTGTCGCTGTCGCTGTCCACAGATGACCCTCTGCAGGCTCGCCTTCCGCGCTCACCCTGTGCATGCATGATGTTGCTCTGCATGGATGAAATGCCATGCATGCAGGAGCTGAGGTGGAGCAGTGGGGCCGGCGCAGATCCACCTGACCAAGGAGCCGCTCGTGGAGGAGTACAGCGTGGCCGCGCAGGTCTGGAAGCTGAGCGCCACCGACCTGTGCGAGATCGCGCGCAACTCGGTGCTGCACTCGGGCTTCCCGCACCAGGCGCGCGCCGCTGCGGCGCCCCGCAGTCGAGCTCTGCGCGCTCCCTGCGCATGTTCCTGGTCACACGATGCTGTCCAGCCACCGCATTGCCATGGCCGATCAGTTTGCCACAGCACTTCCCTTGTCAGCATTGAAGGGACTCCTGCTGAGCTGGCCATGAAGCATCCCATCTCAAGCTGCATAAAGCATCATATTCTCATACTCGCATGCAGCACCCGAGTGCCGCCTGCGTGCGCAGCTGCTGGGTTGATGATGTGTGCACAGCACTGGTCACGCGCGCAGCTCCTGTGCAGAACATGAGTGTTGCGCGCAGGTGAAGATGCACTGGGTGCACCAGCAGTACTGGCAGCCTGGGCCGCAGGGCAATGACATCCACAAGACCAATGTGCCCAACCTGCGCATGCGCTTCCGCTATGACAACCTGCAGGCATGCTGCTCCTGCCTGTTTCCTCAATGTGCATTGGCACTGGCCAGTGCCCACTGCCTGCTGTGTGTTAGAACGGTTCACAACAGTGCCCATGTGTCTCAATTGCTGTGTGTAGACATGGATCATAGCTGCCACTGCAGGCTGCAACTGCATGTCACTGTATCAGGGCACACGCTGCACGCACGTGTGAATTGCAGCTGCCTTGTCTCGAAGCATGACCGGCGTGTGCATTATCAAGCATGGCCCTGTTAACTTCCCAGTGCTGAGTGCCAGTTTGTGTGCAACAGGAGGAGCAGACGCTCGTCCGCAGCGGCGCAGCGGCCTTTGCTGCTCGCGCCGCGGCAGCCGCCCAGCGCAAGGAGGCGCAGTGAGCTGGCTCACGCGGCAAATGCGGCAACAAGTGTCACAGGTGTGATGCTCATGAAATTTTCATGCAAATAGCGGAGGGAGGTGCGAGTGGCGGGAGAGAATGCAGAGATCATAAGGGCATGCACGCTGCACAGGTCTTCGAGCTGCCACGCAAGCCGTGGCTGCATAGTTGCACATGTGAGGGTCCGCTTGGCCAGGCGGAAGGGCTGCCTGGGAGTCACAGCCTATCAACTCATGAGTTGCGTTCCATACTTTACTTCTGCTGGTGGGCTGTATGCTTTCTGCTCGCTAGCTTTCAGTCTTAGATTTATGTGTAGCATGTTTTGTGACCGCCTAGCAAACTTTGCTCTGTGTGCTGAGCCGCCCAGCTTACATGAACTTAACCGGCGTTAGGCCGTGCAGATGCAGATGTCTGTCAAGTGGGTTTATTGCGTTTGTCCATGGTCTGCCCAGGCTGGGCAATGTTGATGCACATCAACTTGCCATCGTCGGTCTTCTTCTGCTAACTGACCATCGGTCTTTAGTCACACGTTCGGACCAAGGCGACCATGCCCATGCATGCCTCGTGTCAAGCAAGATCGACAATGAATCAACAGTGAATTCGCAGCAACACAGGCTGAATCAGCGCCAGCCGGTGACATGCCTCCCCATGCGCACCCTCCCTGCACATAAAGCAATGAACCCAGCATGCGGCACAATCACGACCAGTGCAGAGGACGACCCAAAACTGTGACGCAGTAGTCCTGGCAGCAACCTCTGTGCAGCTAGAACAGCTTCTTGTACTTGCAGAAGGCGAGGATCAGCAGGAAGACGAGCACCGCGCCCGCCGACGACACGCAGGACACCTGCAGACGGCACACTCCATGTCTCAGCACAGGTGTAGCACCAGATCAAAGTATCAGACCCACCTTGAGCCCTCCGTGCTCCACTCCACTACCTGCTGCACCATGGGCAGGTTACTGTGCAGACACCGAAAAAGGTGCCATGCTCCTGTGCGAGGGGGAAGGTTAGTGGGCGCACGATAACAAATGTGTCGTACGAGTCCTCATGCGTGTTGTGCAGGTTCATGCCGAACAGGCCGGACACCACGCCGATGAGCGCCACGGACAGCGTCGCGCTGGTTAGCATCACTTCCAGCTGCGGCGCCAGGCCAAGCATGCAGCGTTAGCCCGTTGGCTACCAGTGTGATCGCCTCCAGCTGTGGCCCCATCTGTCGATTGCTACCTGACCCTGGCTGAGCATGCACCACATGAACCTTTACGGATGCACCACATGAACCTTTAGGGATGCACGAGGTCAGTACCACCTCTGGCTGCGGACCAGGGCGAGAACGCACCGTCACACCCCACACAAGGCAGCACTGGTTCATATCAAGCAATTACCGCTGCCCGTTCAGAAACACACCAAAGCAGCGCAGCTAACGCTTGCTGCCTGAATGCAAGGCCCCAATGGTGATTGGCATGCAGGGTGTGCACCCGGATGAGCTGGTTGCGGTTGCTGTCCAGTTCGATGTTGATGTAGTCCTGCCCCCGCCCACACATTCGCTCAGCAACCAAACGGGCAGCATTCTCTGCGCTCGCAGGTTCAACCACCTGCAAACAGGGCAAGCCCGAACCATCACAATAAGATCATGCAGGCCAGCGCCAACCGGGCCAATCGCAAGCGCTCAAGCCCAGCACATGGCTGCTCACGCGGCTGCAGGCGGAAGGGGCACAGCCGCCAAGGCGGCAGCGCACATAATCATTCCCCATGGGATCCAGGGCTCTGCACATGAGCGCTGTGCATGGGCTCGCACCCAGAGCCGGCCTTCCTTTCCTCCTTTCCATGCTCTTTCCTTTCCTTCCTTTCCTTCCCTTCCTTCCATTCCAGGCCCGGGGGCGCGCCTCGGTGTCGTCGATGTACTCGCACAGCGTCTGCAGCTTGTTGTACGTGTTGTCCATCTGCAGGAAGGAGCCCTCCAGCACCATCTCCACCTCCGCGATCTCCTCCTCGTCGCGCTCGGCCGCCTCGTCAAAGCCCTTGGGCGTGTGCGGCGTGCCGTGCGGCTGCAGGCGCAGGCTCGTGCGGTCCAGCGTGTGCAGCAGCGAGGACTGCGCGCGCGCCCCGGCGCGCCCGCGTCAGGCCTTCCGCATGCCGACCCGGGCGGCCGCGCCGCTGGCTTGCAGCATCAGGCATGCAAGCGGGCGCCCTCATCAACCACGCTGCAGGCTCAGCAGGACTGCTTTGTCAGCCCAGGACCCCCGCACAGCGCCCACCGACAACAATAATCATCTGAACAGGTCAAGCGCATGCGGCCGATACTGCGCGCGGCAAGGGCACACGCCTGGCGCTCCAGCAGGTCCATGGCGCGCGCGGTCAGGTTCATCTGGTGCATGTCGGAGTCGTCGTCCAGGATCTTCTCCAGCACCTCGCGCAGTGTCTCCACGCGCGTCGTCAGGCGCACCAGCCGGTTCTTGATGCGCCGCACGCGCTCCAGGTTGGCCGTGCTGACCTGGCGCGCGCCGCAGCAGGAACCGCCCTCGGCATCCTGAAGCGGCGCCCCGGATGCCGTGCAGGGGCTCCCGTCTTGCCTCCTGCTTCTGCATGGCAGCGGATGCCTGATAACTTGCGAGAAGTCGTCTGCGCTGGCACTCGCTCTGCACAGCTTCATCCTGACAAGCAAGGCTCCCCCATAACAGTCCATGTGTACTCGCACAAAGCTCCTGACATACCAGAAACATGTTCCGCAGACACCCTCAGCAACCCTGCCGTAAGCCAATATCCACAACGGGCCGGGCGGCTGCGCATGCTGAGGGACCTGCCCGGCCCACATACCTTGGCGGTCAGGTCGTCCAGCGCGGGGTGCGCGGCGGCCTCCAGGTCCGCGGACAGCTGGTCCAGGTGCGAGCACACCTGGCGGCCGCACAAAACCATGAGGCCAAACCTCCCTGCCCTAACTCTCGCATAAGGAGTCCACTAGTGCTTTCAGATCACTGAAATGCTGCAACACCTGAGCTGTCCCGACAAGGGCTGCACTGCCAGTGGAGACCGCGACTGCTCCTGCAACCCTGTCACAGGTCAGTCGAGTCGCAACACATCTGGTCCCACAAGTGACACACTTTACACGACTGCCCCAGCACGCGCAGGTCTGCTACCCGGTGCCCATAAAAGCACGCTATGTGCCCATGCACACACACCCCACATTGGCCCCCCGCCATGGGGAAGGGGAGGCCTCTATCGCGTGGTGGGTGGGCTGGCCCCTTGCACGGCTGCAGGACGCACCACATCCAGCATCACCTCCAACGCGCGCAGCTCCTATCAGCCCCCTGCTGTGGGACATGACAGGCCCTGTCGCAGGGTGCGCGGGCGGGCCCCTGCGGGCGGCCGCAGGGGCGCACCACGTCCAGCACCACCTCCAGCGCGCGCAGCTCGAACGGCGACTGCTGGTGCTGCGCGGCCTCGCGCTGCTCGGCCGCCTGCACCGCGGCCACCAGGTCCGGCACCGACTGGCTCACGCCCGGCGCGCCCAGCGCGCCGTCCCGCGGCGTCAACCGCCGCTGCAGCTCCTCGATGAACGCGACCTGCGCGCGCGCGCGCGCGCGCTCGCT
>JAABUX010004359.1_pt1 | contig 18013 bp, 9 predicted proteins | sample 5561851 | NCBI WGS metagenome assembly JAABUX01 (sample SAMN10711883, study PRJNA513361) | rock metagenome | isolation source: Antarctica rocks | place: Antarctica: Victoria Land, Richard Nunatak red sandstone | collected 2016-01-03 | reverse complement strand
GGACTTCGCGGGCAAAGTCGCGGTCGTCACGGGAGCGGGCAAGGGGCTGGGACGGGCCTGCGCCGCGGTGTTCGCGCGCGAGGGCGCCGCCGTGGCGGTGGTGGATCTGGACCTAGCCGCGGCCGCAGAGGTCGCGGCGGCCATCGTCGCGCGGGGCGGAGAGGCCTTGGCCCTGGCGGTTGACGTGGCCTCGGAGGAGGCCACATGCGAGATGGCCGAGCGTGCGGCGCGCGAGCTCGGCGGCATCGATGTGTTGGTGAGCAACGCGGGTATCCAGACCTACGGCAGCGTCGTCGACACCAGCCTGGAGTTGTGGCAGCGCACCCTGGCGGTCAACCTGACCGGCGTCTACCTGTGCGCCCGCTTCTGCATCCCGGCGATGCTGGCGCGGGGCGGGGGCGCCATCGTCAACGTGGCCTCGGTCCAGGGGCTGGCTACCGAGCCCAACGTCTCCGCCTATGCGGCGAGCAAGGGCGGCGTGATCGCGCTGACCCGCACCATGGCCCTGGACTATGCGCGCCGCAATATCCGCGTCAACTGCCTGTGCCCGGGCGCGATGGACACGCCGATGTCGCTCGAGTCGTTCGCACTGGCGGCGGACCCTTGGGAGGCGCGCCGCGCGGGGGATGCCATGCAGCCGCTGGGACGCTTGGGCCGAGCGGCCGAGGTGGCCGAGGTAGCGTTGTTCCTGGCCGGCCCGCGCGCCTCCTTCGTAACTGGGAGCGTCTACACCGCGGACGGGGGCCTGCTAGCCGGGTTTCAATAGGGAACAGGCACGTTAGCCTGATGACAGGGGATAGGGCGCCCGTGATAAGACGATGAAGATTACAAAGACAGCGGTGTTTGTGCTGACCGATCCCGCGCCGCCCGGCCCGGTCGACGAGCGTATCGAGGCCTTGGCCTTCCTGCGCATCGAGACCGACGAGGGCATCGGCGGGCTCTCCGAGCTGTTTGCCGTGCCGCCCGGCGTGGCCAAAGCGGTCCTCGACGGCCCCGATTCGTTCTTTGGGCGTCTGCTGGTGGGACAGGATTTTGCCACGCCCGAGCAGGCGCGCACGCGGCTCTACGACAGCATGCTGCACGGCAATCGGCGCGGCTGGGCGGTCATCTGCATGGGAGCGGTCGAGGTCGCCCTGTGGGACATCTATGGCAAGATCCTCGGCCGGCCCGTCTACGAGTTGCTGGGCGGCGCCGAGCGCTCGGTCCATCAGGTCACCGACCCGCGCCAGCGGCGCGAGGTCGTCCCCTACTGCACCATTGTCTCCACCACCAACGACCGCGCGAGCGTGCTGACGGAGCAGGTCGACAAGGTGCGCTTGCTGCGCGACCGTGGCTACCGGGCGGTCAAGGTCGAGCCGATGGAGTCCGCGCCCGAGACGATCGTCGAGTTGGCCCGCCTGGCACGGGCTGAGCTGGGGCCGGACCGCCTGCTGTGCGTCGATGTGGGCTACCTCTGGAACGACGTGGGCACGGCCCTGCGGGTGGCGGAGCGGCTGGCCGAGCACGACGTGTTCTTCCTGGAGACGCCCTTCCCGGTCGATGCGCTCGATGCCTACCGGCGGCTCTCCGCCGGGACGGGGCTGCGCATCGCGGCGGGCGAGCACACCGTGACGCGCTGGGAGTTCCTCGACCTGATGGACCGGGGCGGGGTCATGGTGGCGCAGCCGTATATGACCACGGTCGGCGGCCTCTCGGAGGCCAAGCGCGTGGTCGACCTGGCGCAGCCGCGCGGCGTGCTGGTGTGTCCGGGCAACTGGTCGACGGGGGTGCTCGGCGCGGCCACCGTCCACCTGGCGGCCTACTCGCCGATCACGCCGATCTTCGAGTTCGTCGCGCCCGAGGCCTACTGGTCGCCGCTACGCCGCGCCATCGCGGAGGTCAGCCTGCCGGTGGTGGACGGCGCGATCCGGCTGCCCACCACCGCGGGCATCGGGGTGGACCTGCCCGACGATCTGGTCGCCCACTTCCGCATCGGTTAAAAGTAAGAGGGGAACAGATGAGGATTACCGAGGTCAAGGACTTTCCCGTGCGGCTCAGCTACCGCAACCTGTTCATCGTCAAGGTGGAGACCGATACGGGTCTCTCCGGCTTGGGAGAAGGCGGCATGGCCGGTCGCGAGCAGGCGATGGGCGGCCTGCTCGACCATTTCCGGCGCTTCCTGGTGGGACAGGACCCACACCGCATCGAACACCTCTGGCAGCGCATGTATCGCAGCCAATACTTCGAGGGCGGCAAGATCGAGGGCGCGGTCATCGCCGCCGTCGACATGGCGCTTTGGGACATCCTGGGTCAGGCGCTCGGTGTGCCCGTGTACCAACTGCTCGGAGGCGCCTGTCGCGACCGCGTGCCCTGCTTCGCCTCGGTCCAGGCCGAGCTGACCGGGCCGGCCTGCGTCGATGGGGCGCGCGACCTCGTCGCGCAGGGGTGGCGCCGGCTGCGCCTGTTCCCCGGCATGCCTGCCTCCGACGCGGGCGGCGACGACCCGTTGCCCGACGGGGTGGTCCATGAGCCGCCCGACGCGACGGTCTACGAGCCGATGGAGTCGCTGGCCCTGGCGGCGCACTGGATCCGCGAGGTGCGCCGCGCGGTGGGGCCGGGGATCGGGCTCTCCATCGACTTCCACCATCGCCTGTCCGTGGCCGAGGCGGCGCTCTTCTGTGGGCAGGTCGCCGATGTCGGCCTGATGTTCCTGGAGGAGCCGATCCGGGCGCAGAACCACAAGGCCTATCGGCAACTGCGCGCGATGACCTCCATCCCCTTCGCCGTGGGCGAGGAGTGCTCGAGCAAGTGGGAGTTCTTGCCGTTCATCGAGGAGGGCCTGCTGAACTTCGCGCGCGTCGACGTCTCGAACGTGGGCGGTCTGACCGAGGCCCGGAAGGTGGCGGGCTGGTGCGAGGCCCACTACATCGACGTGATGCCGCACAACCCGCTGGGGCCGGTGACCACGGCGGCGTCGATCCACTACGGCGCGGCGACCAACAATTTCGCGCAACTGGAATATATCCACGACATCGCGGACGCCTACCCGCGCGACCTGTTCCCGACGCTGCACGAGATCGCGGGCGACAGCTTCCCGCTGCCGACGGCGCCGGGCCTCGGCGTCACCTTCGACGAGGATGCCGCCGCGCGGTACGCGTTCGATCCCTGGGAAGCACCGCACTGGCGACGGCGCGACGGCGCGGTCACCAACTGGTGAGCGCCTCCCGTGCCCCTTTCCTCCACGCTGTTGGCTCTGGATGCGCCATCGGCGTCAATCTCGCATCTCAACGTCGATCACAGCGTCATGCAAGAGACGGGCGCGACGGCGTACGTACCAGTTGTCGTGCCGTCGCGCGATCTCCAGACCAGTGGGGCCGAGGGCACGAAGCGTCTGCTCGTCGTAGGTGGGGTTGAGGAATAACTGAGCGACGATAAACTGACGTACGACACTGTTTTCATGTCGTCTGAACTCCTCGGTCAGCAAAGCCGCTTGCCTCGTTCGCACCGGCTGCCACGACGCGTACTCAGCCTGCGCCTCCGGCGTCCACCGCGATGCTTTCTTGTCGAACACTCGCCCGGTTACCGAAAAGTACCCGCCATCCTCACTCGATGACGCCCAGTACAATGCGATGGCCGCCTCGGCCTTCTCCTCGTCGGCGCCGCGCTCCAGATACACGAGCAATGCCTCGATGACGTGGCACTGCCCGTATGAAAACATGCACGGTTTGATGAACTGGCGCTTCTTGAAGGCATCGGGCTCGCGCACCGCGGCCTGGATCATTGCCGCGAACAGATGGCGCGGGACATTGGAGTCCATGACCTCAACGACGAAGGACTGACGATTCGTATCGGCCAACGCGTGCCTCGCCCACCACGCGTCGCGACGATACGCTCGTGCGAACAAACCACGCGCTTGCCGGACAAAGGCCGTGCGACGGTCAAACGCTTGCGCGCGATCGGCGAGAGTCCAGGTGGAGACATAGCCCTGGTAGAGTTGTTCCCAGGGACTGGCGGCAAGCTCGGCATCGATCATGGCAACTCGCTCAGCATCCTCTCGATGGGGTTCCCATTGGCGTCGATGACTCTATAGCCGTAGCGCTTTCAGAGCAGAAAGATGTGGCTGTCGTCCGGTCCCTCCGGCAGCAGGCGCAGCGTATGGTTCTGTCTGTCAGGCTCGACGCCCAGGATCTCCATCGGCGTGACGCCCAGCAAGGGGGACGACCCGGCAGGCGCCTCCAGGCAATCGAACGTGCCGGAGCGGCCCATCACGGTCAGTTCGACGTCGCGGAACTGCTGGATCTCGCGCGGGCCGCCAGTGGTGCGCGCGGTGACCGTACGCCGGACCCCCAGGCCCAATCGGTCGATGACGTCGATGGGCAGGGCGGGCAGCGTGGTCCCGGTGTCAACCATCACCCCGTCGAGCGTCGCCTCGTCGGCGGCCAGTTCGCCCCTCTCGACCAGAGCCTGGTCCAACCGTTGGCGACCGTTATCGTCGCCCGCACATGTCCCACGGACCCCTCCTCGCCCGGTCTCGGCGCCGTCCACACAATCGCCACAGTGCGACCCCCTTTCCTCCTCACGGTCGGCGACAGCATCTCTCGATAGTGTACGCGGTTTCTTGACGCGCCCGCGCGCCAGGGCGCGTCAGTTGCTACAAAGCATCCCGGCGCTCGCCGTTGACCCGCAGGTCGTGGCGGGCGAAGTCGCCCGGCGCGCGGACCTCGCAGTCCACGCCCTCGGGCGCCTCGACCTCCAGTGTGAAGGTGTCGCCCTGAGTCTGCCAGGAGACGCGGATCGGCCCGCGCGGCGTCGCGACCTCGCCGCGCGCCCAGGGTAGGTCGCCTGGATGCGGGGCGACCTCGACGCGCGCGAAGCCGGGCGCCGCCGGCCGCAGGCCCAGGATGTTGCTGTAGAAGTGCAGGTGGGCGCTGGTGCCGTAGCCATGCACCTCGTACTCGCGGTCCAGCGCCGCCTGGCCCTTATAGTCGGACAGCGCGAAGTGCTCCCCGAAGGTCGTCGCGCCCAGCTCCAGCCAGCGGCCGTAGTAGCGGCGCAGCAACTCGTAGGCCAGGTCGTCACGGCCGTACCGGAACAAGACCTCCAGGAGATAGTAGTAGAAGCCGAAGGTGCCCAGGGGATACGCCGCGTTGTCCTCGTCGGGCAGCCCCACCTCGTCGAGGAGAAAGCGCAACGCGTCCCCCGCCTGCCCCTCGTCGGGCAACTCGAAGTAGAGCGCCGCGATGGTGAAGATTGGATGGCCGGTCGCGGCACGCTCGTCGCCGCGCCGCCAATCGGCGTAGCGGCGCGCGCGCGGGTCCCACAGGCGCCTGTTGAGCGCCCGCCGCACCCGCGCCGCCTTGCGGGTGTAGAACGCGGCGCGCTCCTCCAGTCCCAGCGCTGTGGCCAGCGCCGCGGCGGACCCCAACGCCGCGGCGTACAGGATGTTGTCGCCCGCCAGCTCGCCGGGGAAGAAGCCCAGGTAGGGGCCGGACAGCTGCACGTCGTCGAGGTAGACGCCCTGGCCCTGGCGGAAAACCGGCCAGTTGCCCCCATCGAGCAGCCCGTGCCGGTTGATGGCCTTGGCGTGGTAGCGCAGGGCCTCCTCGATACCCTCGAAGGATTGGCGCAGGAACCCGTCGTCGCCCGAGTAGAGGTACTGGTCGTGCAGGAACACCGCCGCCCACAGCATCTCGGTGGGCTCGTCGCTGTTCAGGCCGGAGACGCCCTGCCCCTGGAACCAGCCGCTCTCGTTCTGTGTGCCCAACGCCACCCGTAAGGCGCGCCGCGCCAGGGCGTGGTCGCCGAAGCACTGGGCCGCCGCGCGCGCGGCGTAGTTGAACGAGTTGAAGTTGAGCGTACCCTCCTCGCGCTTAAGGCAGTCCTGGTAGCCGTACTGCATCAGCAGCTGCGTGGTGTAGCGGCTGACCTCCCAGATGCGGTTGAGCGTCGGGTCGGCGCACTCAAACGTCGCCACGTCGTCGACCGGGTAGCCCACCGTGCGCATGGCCGCCTCCATGAGCATGACCGCGTCGCCGGCGCGACAGGACAGATGGATGTAGCGGCCGGTGCGCCGCTGCAGGGGCTGCCAGGTTTGCTCGCCGTCGCGCAGATAGACGCGGTCGACGTATTTCATGCGGCCGCCGTTGGAGTAGCGGATGGCGCGGTCCGCGGCCAGGGTCTGGCTGTAGCCGATGTCCACGATCGCCTCGCCGGACGAGCGTAGGGTCAGGGTGGGATATCCGGCGCGCACCAGGCCCAGGTCGACGATGCAGTACGCGCCCGGCCGCAACCCGATGGGCTCGCCGAGCGCGACCGGGTCGCCGGGCTGGCGCTCCTCGCGCGCCATCAGGGTGGCATAGTCCGTCACTCCCGTATAATCGAACGGGTCGCAGAGGAGGCTCCGTGCCGCTGCGGAGCCCGCCGTGGAGCCCGCCGCGAGGGCCACGAGGGCGGCTGGGTCCGCCGCCACGTCGTCGAGGCTATCGTTCATGCCGCTGCTGGGGAACGGCCCCACCACCGTCCAACGCCCCTCGTCATGCCCCCCGTCACGCCTGTCGGATTCGGAGGTGAAGGCGAGGCCGAGCGGGCGCCCACTCGCCGGGTCCAGGGCGGTCAGGACGAAGCCCCAGCCGCGCGGCCCGTGATCGACGGCGGCCAGCAGGCTGTTGGGGCCGGGTTGTAGGGTCACGGTCGCGGTGAATCCTGTATCGCCCATGCCGTCGTGCAACTGCTCGTAGTCGTCCTTGCCGCGCCACACGCGCGTGCGGGCATACCCCTCGCTGTAGTTCTGCTCGATGGCCAGGCGCCCGTTGACGAAAACCTTGCAGGCGTCGTCGCACTCCAGCTGCAGCACGACCTCCTGTTGTTGCTCCGCGTGCAGGTCGGTGTAGGCGTAGACGAGGCCAGCCTGATCGGGGGCAAGGACCGCGTCGAAGCGCACGGCGTGGACGTTGGCCAGCGTGAAGGTTCCACGCTCGACCCCAACCGGCGGCTCGTCGGCCTCGCGCAAGAGCGGGATGTCGCGCGTCGCCAGGGCGACGCGCGGCCGGGTGAGGTCGTCTGTCAGGACCTCGGGCCGCTGCCACTCACCGTCGTCGAAGGCCGGCGCGAGCCAGCGGTCGTCGACCCTCGTGAAGTCGTAGGTTTCCATAAATCCGGCAGCCCAGAACATGCGCGGCGAACTGGCGCCGTAGCCCGAGGCCCGCGTCATGCGCCACGTCCCGTCCGTGCTCACGCTGATCCTGCCTCTGGCAGTCTCTATGTCGAGCTGCGCGATCAGCGCTCCCGGCGCACGGTGGTGCCAGTGCAGGCCGATGCCGTAGTTATGGCAGACGACCGCGACGACGTTGCGGCCCTTGTGAAGCAGCCGCGTGATGTCGTGGCTGTCGTACGAGGCGTAGCGGTGAGGGTCGCCGGGCAACGGGCCGCGGGCGACGTAGGCGCCGTTGACGAAGAGCTTGTAGTCGGTGTGGGCGGCGATGCGCAGGGTAGCATGGGTGGCGCCGGCTGGCAGATCGAACTCCTTACGCGCCAGGAGGTGGACGTCGACGGCCCAGCGGTCGCCCGGATGCCAGATCCAAGCAGCGCCCCACGTCGCTTCCGTTGCGCCCGCCTTGATGTCCGCTCTCACGCTCATGCTCATGCTGCCCTCTTTTCACCCGGTCGTTGTTCTGGTCGTTCGTGGCCGCAGGCCCTCACTCCCGGCCCCTCGCCCTGCTGCGGGTGGGGGGAGGAGCGACATACGGACTGCCACGCGACGTAGGGCGCCCTGGCTGTCCCGCTCCCCCCTCGTCTCTTGAGGGAGAGAGGGGTGGGGCACGTCATCGTATAGCCGGCAGGGGCGCGGTAGAGCGGCGCTCCACCACGTGTGTGGGTATGATCGAGCGACACTCGCCGACGGGAGCGCCGTCGATCAGGGCCACCAGGTGGCGTACCGCCTGGATCGTCATCCGCAAGATGGGGTGGTTAACGGTGGTCAGGCCGCCCGCGATATAGGCGGCGCTGCCACCGTTGTCGAAGCCAACCAGCGAAAAATCCGCCGGGATAGCCACGTCAGCGGCGGCGAGATCGGCGGCCAGCACCTCCGCGTAGTAGTCGGAGCAGGCGAAGGCGGCGGTGAGCGGTTCGGCCCCGGCGCGCAAGCCGCGCACCTCCGCACTATCACGCACGTGCCACTCCGGGCGCGGCTCGATGCCAGCAGCGCGGAGCGCATCGCAATACCCCTCGTAGCGTAAGGCGAAGTGCAGATCGTTGGACGCCCACTCCGGGTCGACGTAGGCGATGCGCCGGTGGCCCAGCCGGAGCAAGTGTTGCACGGCTTGGCGCGCCCCGCCACGGTGGTCGATGTCGGCGAAGCCCACGCCCTCGGGCACGTCCTGGCGCCACAGCGCGACCATGGGCAGCCGCGCCGGCTCGACGAGATGCAGCAGCGGCTCGTCCGAGCGCAGGGCGCAGCGCACCAGCAGGCCGTCGATGCGCCCGTCGAGATAGCGCGCGGGGTCGGCGATGGCGCCATCCTCCAGTTGGGGATAGACCACCACGGCAGGGATGCGGCACTCGCGCGCCGCCACGCGCAACCCCATCAGCAGGGCGCCGTCGAAGTCGCTGCCCCCATCGCCCTGGATTTCGGAGGCGTCCGGGGCGCTGAGCACGATGCCGATCTGGCCGGTGTGCTGCCCCCGCAAGCTGCGCGCCGTGTGGTTCGGCACGTAGCCCAAACGGTGGGCCGCGTCGCGCACCCGCTCGACCGTCGAGGGGGCGATGCGCGCACTGACTTGCTGCCCGGACAGCACCTTCGACGCCGTGTAGGTGCTGACGGACGCGGCGGTCGCCACATCGCTCAGGGTCACTCTCATATCACAATCATATCCTGTGGCGCGTGGCCACGGCTCAGTATGGCCGAACCCCACCCTGGAAGCCGCGTCTTGACTAAACGTTTAGCCCAGCGTACACTAGGCAACAAGCCCCCGTCAAGGGGCAGCCGACTCCGGGTTCGCCATCACAATCGGGGGCACAGCCTGGCCCGTGATTGGCCTCGCCGTCGTGCGGCGATAACTCTGTCACGACTGGTTAACGTAGCGGCGGCGGTGCTCGGCGGCGCTCGGCGGCGCAGCGCTCGCCCTGATCGCTACCCCCAGCGCTTTGTGTGCCGACGCCGCGGCGGCGCTACAAGACGGCCCGGCGCAAGGCCCATTCGGCGGCGTTAGTGGTCGGCTCGACGCCCTCCACCGTCACGAAGGTCAGTTACCGCGAAGGAGATAATGCATCATGATGGCGACGCCGGATGTATCGGATTGGGGCACGCGGTCGCGCGAGGACTGGCCGGTCCTGAAGACCTACACGGGCCGGCGCACCGACCGCATCTCGTTACCGCTCGGTGGGATCGGGACCGGCACAATCGGGCTTGGCGGTCGGGGCAACCTGCAAGACTGGGAGGTCGTCAATCGCCCCGCGAAGGGCTTCGCCCCGACCCCGGCGTTCTTCGCCATCCGCGTCGCGGGCGAGGATCGGGAGCCGGTCGGCCGTGCGCTCGAGGGACCGATCCCGCCGTGGGCCTACGAGGGCGCACAGGGCTCGCCGGTCCCGCACGCTGGCCTACCACGGTTCCGCGACGTCCGTTTCGAGGCCGCCTATCCGCTGGGTCAGGTGATCCTCGCGGACCCTGAGATGCCGGTATCCGTGCGGCTACAGGCGTTCAATCCCCTGGTCCCGTGCGATCTGGACGTCAGTGCGCTGCCCATCGCCGTGTTCCGGTACGTGGTCGCCAGCCACGCCGACGCGACCCTGGAGGTGTCGCTGTGCGGCAGCATGCAGAACTTCGTCGGCACGGATGGCAGCGAGGGCCAGCCGCGTGGCAACCGCAATGAGCCGCGCCATGAGGCGGGCATCACGGGCCTGTTGCTGCGCTCCGATGGCGTGGACGCAGCGGCCAATCAGTGGGGGACGCTGGCCCTTGCCGTGGTCGGCGCCGCCGACGTGACATGGCGGACGGCCTGGGCCGACCTATCCTGGGGCGATAGCCTGCTCGACTTCTGGGACGACTTCCTCAACGATGGGCGGCTGGAGGAGCGGCAGGGCGCGCGCGATGACCCTACCGCGTCGCTCGCGGCCAGTCTGCGGCTGGAGCCGCGCGCGGAGGCGGAGGTCACGTTCGTGCTGGCGTGGCGCTTCCCCAACCGCCCCGCGTGGTCCTTCTCCGAACCGGGGCCGCGCGGCGGCTCCACGGGGGACATCGTCGGCAACCACTACGCGACGCGCGATGCCGACGCCTGGGACGTCATCCGGCGCGTTGCGGGTGACCTGGACACGCTGGAGCGGCGCACGGTGGAGTTCGTGTCCGAGTTCCAAGCCACGGACCTGCCGGACGTGGTCAAGGAGGCGGCCCTCTTCAACCTCTCCACGCTGCGCACCCAGACTTGCTTCCGTACCGCCGACGGGCGCTTCTATGGCTGGGAGGGGTGCCTTGACGACGCCGGGTCCTGTCCCGGCTCATGCACCCACGTGTGGAACTACGAGCAAGCCACGGCCTTCCTCTTCGGAGAACTCGCGAGATCGATGCGCGAGGTGGAGTTCGCCCACGCCACCGACGCCCGCGGGCACATGAGCTTCCGTGTGCTGTTGCCGCTCGAGCGGGCGCGCGATTGGGGCCTCGCCGCCGCCGACGGCCAGATGGGCTGTCTGATGAAGCTCTACCGCGACTGGCAACTCTCGGGCGACGATACGCTGCTGCGGCAGTTATGGCCCCAGGCGCGCAAGGCCCTGGAGTTCGCCTGGCTCCCGGGGGGATGGGACGCCGATCAGGACGGCGTGATGGAAGGATGCCAGCACAACACCATGGACGTCGAATACTACGGCCCCAGCGCGTGGATGAACTGCTGGTACCTGGGGGCTCTACGCGCGGCCGAGGAGATGGCCGCCTATGTGGGCGAGGCGGAGTTCGCCGCCACCTGCCGCGCCCTCTACGAGCGTGGGAGTCGATGGATGGACGCCGAACTCTTCGATGGCGCCTACTATCCCCAGCACGTCCGGCCACCCATGGACTTCGCGGCGGTGGCTCCGGGACTGCGCCACGACGATATGGGCGCCGCCAATCCCCGCGACCCGGAGTTACAACTGGGGCCGGGCTGCGCGGTCGACCAACTGGCGGGCCAGTTCCTGGGGTATGTGCTGGGATTCGGCCCGCTGCTCGATCGGGACCACATCAACACCACGCTCGACAGTATTGTGCGGTATAACAGGCGCACATCGTTCTTCGGCCACTTCAATCACATGCGCAGCTTCGTGCTGGGCGACGAGCGGGGGCTGCTCATGGCCGCCTATCCAAAGGGCCGTCCTGCCCGGCCTTTCCCCTACTACAACGAGGTCATGACCGGCTTCGAGTATGCGTTCGCGGGCAATCTCGCCTACATGGATAGGATCGACGATGCGCTCGATGTCGTGCGGGCGATTCGCGACCGCTACGACGGGGAGCGCCGCAACCCGTTCGATGAGGCCGAGTGCGGGCATCACTATGCGCGCGCCATGGCAAGCTGGGGGCTGGTCCTGGGCCTGACGGGATTCTCCTACAGTGCGGTCGATCGCCGCATGCGCTTCGCGCGCGCGACGGAGGTCGTGCGGTGGTTCTGGTCGACCGGAGATGCATGGGGCTCCACGATACAACGCCCTGTCGCGAGGGGCGCGGAGGTCAGCGTCCGCGTGCTTGGCGGCTCGCTGCCGCTCGAGAGGGTTGCCGTGGCTGGCCTGGGGGACGCGTCGACGGGCCGCGCGGCACGGCTCCACCATGGTGATCAGATCACCGTTGTCGTTCCCGACGTCGGGTAAGAATCCATCATCCCCACGTAGAATCACTCTACCTATGACAATCATATCCGGTGGTGCGTGGCCACGGCTCGGTACGGCCGAACCCCTCCCTCGAGGGGTACACCTTAAAATAGATGCTGTTGGTAAATGGGGCGGGTGAAAACGGTGGTCAGGCCGCAGCGGAAAGACGGGCAAAAGAGGACGTTCTGGTCTTGGCGAACGGTGTCTCCTCGTCCCAGGCGACTAAGCGGGCGACGTTGATCGCGATGGCCGTGAAGACGTGCTGAAGATGCGTCTTGATGAGGCCGCGATAGCGGGCATGACGCAGGTCGCAGACGTGCACCCCCTGAGAGATGGTGCCCTCGATGTCAATGGTCACGTTAATTTGGCTCTGCGCCATTTCTGATATTGCTGGCGAATTCTGGCAGCCCTCCGCTTATTTGGACTAGGGGCGCTTCAAGGCTATAAGCGACGAGGGAAGCGGGCCGCTGGGTCGCGCTAATTCGGGCACCTTAGCCGTTCCTATGAATTCGCCAGCAATATCAGGAGTGGCGCAGAGCCAAAATATCGTGGCCGGCGACACTCGATCCCGGCGCGCCGCGTCGTGCTCCTTGAAGGCTGTCGTTGTTTGGCGCTGACGGGCGGCCTGTAAGGCGTCGTGCTGGGCGCGTGGGCGGACCGTGAGCCAGCGGGGGGCATCCGTGGAGTGGGTGCAGGAGGCCCGCCGCGGGCACGCTCGACAGTCAGCGCGGGCGAAGGCGCTGGTGATGATGGGCTGACCGCGCTGGTCGTGCGTCGGTTGCCATTTGACACTGGTGTGCCCCGTCGGGCAGGTGGCCCGCTCCGCGTCCCCGTCCAGGGCAAAGTGGGCCACGTCGAAGCCTGCGGCCGCGCGTGCGTGCCGGGACTGATCGCCTGGCGCCGGTCCCACCACGTCGATGCTGTCGGTGTCCCGACTGGTCACCACCTGCGCCGCGTCCACATAACCGCTGTCGACGATGTGCTCCGCGGGCAAGCCACGCTGCCCTTAGGAAACGCGACCCGCGCCACCCGCGCCGTTTCTTCCGGGACCACCGCCGTCGTCCAATCGTACTGTAGAGACATACTGCCCTCCCATCCTCTCCGCTACACGCCCCCACGCTTCTCCGCGTGGGACCACACCCCTCCTTTTCGTGATACCACACCCCGCTCTCACACCCTTTTGTATGCCCCGCCATTTACCAACAGCATCAATTTTAAGGTGCACCCTCTCTCGATACCGCGTGTTGACTAAACGTTTAGCCTAGCGTATACTAGGCAACAAGCCCCCGTCACGGGGCGACCAGTTCGCGGGTTCGCCGTCACAATCGTGGGGTACAGCCCGGCCCGTGGTTGGCCTCGCCGTCGTGCGGCGGATGGGGCGAACGCCGGTCCAGGGAGCGAGAAGGGGTGCAACGCATGGCCATTGGCGGTGCATCGATCGACGTGGAAGGGGGTGGTCGGCGAGACGATCCGAGACGGTGACGGTTGGTGACGGTTAAGGAAGACGGAGCACGCCGGCGGCGAAAGGCCGTCGGATCTAGTGGTGCCCGGGCAGCGGCACGAGATAGGCACCCGGTGCCGTGCTATCTGCGCTCATTTGAGGAGTATGCCTTGATGACTCTGTCACGATTGGCCAACGTAGCGGCGGCGGCGCTCGGCAGCGCCGCCCTCGCCCTGACCGCGGCGGCCCCCGCGCATGCCGCGCGTCCCCATATCAGCGTGAACTATCCCCCGCTCGTGGTAGCGGGCATCCTGCCCCCGCCCTACACACGGAACTTCAATCCCTACAACTCCGCCACCAACTACACCGTGCTGGCCATGGCCGGCATGATGTATGAGCCGCTCTACTTCGTGGACGACGCCGTGGGCCAGGAGCACCCCTGGCTGGCTACCTCCTACACCTACAGCAAGGACCTCAAGACGCTAACCTTCACTATCCGCCAGGGCGTCCGCTGGTCCGACGGACAGCCGCTGACCGCGCGCGACGTCTACTACACCCTGGCCATCCTCGGCCGCAAGAACGTCGCCTTCGACCGCGTGGGCCTGCTGACCGGCGCGGCCACGAAGGTGACCATGCCCAGCGCCACCCAGGTGGCCATCACCTTCAAGACGGTCGACACCACGCGCATCGCCACCATCGGCAGCACCCTGATCGTGGTGCCCGAGCATATCTGGTCCAAGATCAAGGACCCGCTGCGCTACGTCGATACCAATCCGGTGGGCAGCGGCCCCTTCACTCAGGTGTCGAACTTCACGGCGCAGGGCTTCGATGTGAGCCGCAACCCCTACTACTGGCAGAAGGGCGTCCCCGCGTTCAACACCATCCGCGTGGTCGGCTTCACCAGCAACGACGCGCAGAACCTGGCGCTGGGGTCGGGCCAGATCGACTGGGGTAACACGCTGATCCCCAACGTGTCCAGGCTCTACGACTCCCGCAACCCCAACTACCACCACTTCTACGACCCGCGTGCCGGCCTGCCCTACTACGTCGTGACCAACGACACCAAGTATCCCTTCACGCTGGTCGCCTTCCGCAAGGCGCTCAGCATGGCCATCAACCGGCCGGCCATCACCCAGGACGCCGAGTTCGGCTACAACCCGCCCACGGACGTCACGGGGCTGCGCGGACCCTACAACAGCTGGATCGACCCCAGCATTCCCAACACGGCGGTGCAGTACAATCCCGTTGCGGCCATGGCCATGCTCAAGGGAGCTGGCTTCACGATGCGGAACGGGCATCTGGTCGACCCCAAAGGCCACCAGGTGTCGTTCGATTGCCAGACCAACACCCAAGCGGACACCATCGCCTCGTGCCAGATCATCGACAACAATCTGAAGGCCATCGGGCTCGACGCCGGGACCAAGACGTATCCCTACCAGAACGTGCAAGCGCACATGAAGGCGGCCGATTTCGACATCGTGTACTGGAACGGCGGCGGCAACATCTCGCCGTACTTGACCTACTACTACGAGTGCGACCCCAACACGCCCTACGTCCACTCGCACTGGCAGAATCCCCGCATGACGCGGTTGCTGGCCGCCTTCCGCTCGACCACCGACAGCCAGCAGCAGCACAAGCTGATGTACCAGATGGAGCGCCTCTGGGCCGACAACCTCCCGGAAATCCCGGTGAACATCGCCCCCGCCCCGTCCGAGTACAGCACGGCGAACTATACCGGCTTCCCCACCCCGGCCAACGACTACGCCTTTACCCAGCCCTTCAGCCTGGTGCCCGACACCCTGCTGATGGTCACGCGCATCCGCCCGTCGCACGCCTAGGCGGTTCCCTTGTCCCTACCCCAGCCCCTCCGCTACCGATCCCCCCGCCCTCTCCGCGTCGGTGTGAGAGGGGGGATCGGGATAGTGACCCCGACCGGTGGCGCTCCCTCACGCCATCCGCGCATCGGCTGCGGGCGACACGAGAGGGTCGGACACGATCACGATAGAGCCGTCACATGGGGCGCGAGCGGGTCATCCGGACGCCCGGCGGCCTGGTGGACTGCACGACGCGCCCGTCCGGCCCGGTCCGCTTACGGTCGCGCCCAACAATGTCGCCCTGTTATGGGGCGAGGATAAGGAGCCACAGCCATGAACATAGAGGGCGCGCCTCCGCTGGCCACGCCGCATGCCTCTGCAGACGGCGCGCCGGCCCAGCCGCCGTACCCCCGGCCGCCCGTCGCGTCGCCGGTCGCCTACGACCGCTACAGCTTCACCATCCATGGCCGGCGCGTCTTCCTGGCCAGCGGCGAGTTCCACTACTGGCGGCTGCCCGCGCCGGACCGCTGGGCGGAGGTGTTCGGCCGCATGCGGGCCGCCGGCCTGAACGCGGTCAGCATCTATTTCAACTGGGCCTACCACTCCCCCGCCCGCGGCGTCTACGATTTTGAGGGCATCAGGGACGTCGAGCGCGTGCTGCGTGAGGCCGCGGCCGCGGGGCTGTACGTCATCGCGCGGCCGGGGCCGTGCATCTACGCCGAGACCAACGGCCTCGGCTTTCCCCTCTGGCTGCTGGGCAGTATGGCCCCCATGCGCACGCGGGACCCCGCGTTCCTGGTCGCCGTCGAGCAGTGGTTCGACCGCATCATGCCCATCCTGGCGCGGCATCAAGTGCGCCAGGATGCAGTAGGTCAGCGAGGCGTCATCCTGGTGCAACTGGACAATGAGCTGCTGCTGGCCGACCCGGGCTACGTCGCCGCGCTCTATCGCATGGCGCGCGAGCGCGGCATCGTGGCGCCGCTGTTCCACAACGACGCCGTGGGCTTCGGCGACTATGCCTCCGCGGTTGACGTGTCGGCCAAGGACGGCTACCCGGCCGGCTTCGACTCCCGCCGGCCCTGGACGGTGGCGACGATCGCCCGCACGGTCGACCGCTACGAGCGGGCCTTCCGCGACGAGGGCGGCCAGCGGCATGTGCCGTTCTTCGTGGCCGAGTTCCAGGGCGGCACGTTCGACAACTACGGCGGCGAGGGCTACCAGGCCTGCTACGATTGGCTGGGCGCCGGCTTCGTCGACCCCGCCTACAAGAGCCTGCTGTCGGAAGGGGCGGCCGGCGTGAACACCTACATGTTCTACGGCGGCACCAACTGGGGCTACCTGCCCGACAATCTGGTCTACGCGTCGTACGACTACGGCGCGCCCATCCGGGAGTGGCTCGGCCTCGGCCCCCGCTACGACGCCACCAAGCGTGTCATGTTCTTCGCCTCCGCGGCCGGGCCGTACCTCGCCGCGACCGACCGGCGCGCGGATCTCGTGCGCTCGTCGGACCCGGCCCTGCTGCATCGTGTGCGCGTCAACCCCGAGAGCGGCGCCACCTTCGTGTATCTGCGCAACGAGGACGAGGGGCGGGCGGGCGAGACCAGGCTCACCATCGGGATGGGTGAGGGCGCGGCGCGCGTCCCGCGGAACGGGCTTATCCGCCTGAAGCCGCGCGGCATGAAGGTGCTGCTCGCGAACTATCCGGCCTCCTGGGGCAGGCTGGTCCACTCGACCTCCGAGTTGCTGACCCACGAGCGGCAGGGCGAACAGGAGACCTGGGTCTTGTGGGGCGATCGGGGGACATCCGGAGAGACCCGCCTGCGCATCGACGGGGGCGCGGAGGCGGAGGTGCGGGCCTCGCCCGGCGTGCGCGTGGCGCGGGAGGCGGGCGAGCTGTGGCTGGAGTACGCGCACGCCGAGACGCCCCACTCTGTGCGGGTGCGCGCGGCCGGACGCGAGGGGCGCGACCTCCTGCTCCTGCTCGCCGACGAGGCGGCCGCGTCGGCGTTCTGGCGCATCCCGTACGGCGGCGGCACGCTGCTGGCCCTCTGCCGCGGCTTCGTCGGCACGGGCGAGGGGGACGGCGCGATCCGCATCGAGACCCGAGGCAAGGAGCGCGTGACCGTGTTCGGGGGCCGGTCGCCGTCGCACCTGACGGTCGACGGCCGGCGAGTCGCGCTCCGGCCGGATGAGGAGGCGGGCGGGGGTTGGTTCGAGGTCGACGGCTCGCGCGCCACCCTGTTCCGGCCGGACCTGCCGGCGCTGACGGGCTGGTTCTACCGCCCTGAGCCGCACGAGGCGGCGCCGGGCTACGACGACGCGGCGTGGTCGGCGGTCGACCGCTTCCGCTCCATGCACCCCGACGAGCACGATGTCCCGTTCGGCTTCGTCTGGTATCGCGGCCGGTTCGCGCCGACGGGCGAGGAGCGCGCGGTGCGCGTGCTGGCCCACGACAGCTACGCCGTGTGGCTGGACGGCCGCTATCTGGGCCGCGGCGACGACGGCGCGCCGGCGGTCTTCGCCCTGCCCGACGGCCTGCTGTCCCCCGGGAGGGACAGCACCATCGCGGTGCTGACCGAGAGCCTGGGGCGCGGGTCGGGGCACGACCCGATGGGCGTGGCCGGGGTGGAGTTCCTGCGCGACGGGGACGCGCGCCGCGCGCCCGAGCGCGTCGAGGTGACGAACGACCGGGACGCGGGCGGCGGTGTCCTGGAGTTCAGCCCGGAATGGACGGTGCTGCCGGACGTCACCTGGGAGCGGGCGCCGCGCCTGGGCGCCGACCAGGCAGGCGCCCGCCTGCGCATCCGGTTCCGGGGGCCGCTGCTGCGGGTATTCGGGCAGTGGGGGGCGGAGGCCGGCCAGGCGGACGTGTTCGTCGACGGCGAGCGGGCGGGGGAGATCGACGCGTCGGCGCCCGAGTGGGCGGGCGGCCGCGGGCCGCTCTTCGAGCGCATCGGCT
>JAABUX010004357.1_pt1 | contig 18016 bp, 32 predicted proteins | sample 5561851 | NCBI WGS metagenome assembly JAABUX01 (sample SAMN10711883, study PRJNA513361) | rock metagenome | isolation source: Antarctica rocks | place: Antarctica: Victoria Land, Richard Nunatak red sandstone | collected 2016-01-03 | reverse complement strand
GGTACCCTCGCAGGCTGCCGCCCCCCGTATACTTACACCCTCCATGAAAAGGCAGCCAACCATCCCACAGCCTCCTCCCTGGTGCGCGGATGCCGAATAGGGCTTGAGAGCTATGCCTTGCCCAAGTCGGGCTGGCACAGGCCAAAGTCCACAGCGTCGAGATGGGTAATGCAAAGCCCATTGCTCTTAAGCCCTACCGAGTGCCACCAACCATGGAACAGAGGCGAAGGACAGCTGCTGCGCATCTCTCGGAGGGGTTGGTGTCGAAGCTGCGGCTTACCAATGGCCACGCACACAATTTAAAGCAAAACAGCGAATGTGACCGAGCTCACAAGCAAACATGTGCAACGTCACGCAGCACATTTCATGCATATGATCCGGAACAGCGGCGCACCGCCTGGCGCAGGGTTGGACTTGCGCTAGGATCAGATTGAGGGCTAGACTCAGGGTTAGGCTCACCGCCTGAGGCAGGGTGACGGTGACGGTCTTCGGGCTGCCGTACTCGCCGACGTCCCAGTACAGGGCCTCGTCCTGCTGCAGCTTCGCCGGCAGCGCCGTGCTGCTGGACACGTTGGTGCCGCTACGGTGGAAGAGGCTGAGCGACGCCGTGACCGGCGACGCGTTCTCGCCGATCAAGGACAGGCTGACGTTCACCTGCAGGCCGAGAAACGCATCTGAGAGCGGCTACTATAGGTCGCATTAACTGAGTGGCATCCACTCAGGAGCAAGGCCGCAGGCAGCATTCCTCGGCCGCCGTGCGCTTCTGCCGGTCAATGCCCGCAGGATGGGACAGCACATGCTGACTATGCAGCTGCCTGCCGCATCAACTCCGTGACAGGATGCAAATGGGCAATGACCCTGCTCCGGTTTCAGCTGCTGTACACGGCAAGACCGACGCTGTATGCATTCCCGCCTATCTACGCGGCCGACTGCACGAAGTGTGCCATTAATGGGGGTCATGCAAGTCGTGTAGTGCGTTTGGAATGCCGCACCTGAGATTGGCCAGGCAGGACGTTGATGTAGTCCACATCCATGGCCACTAGCGGGCCCTGGAAGACGATTACCTGCGATAAGCAGAAGCATATGTGCTGCAACACGGACACCGTCACGGTGCCCTGCGATACATTGCATAATCCATGCTAACAAGCCCGTGACCAGACGCTCACCGAGACCCTGCCGATGCCCGTATCCACATGCAAACATCCCGACCCATGACCTGGCCCTGACCCTGACCCGAAGTGTACCTGCTCCGAGGGGGCCGGCCCTCCGCTGAAGTCTGCCCCGCCATTGAGCGACAGTTGAACGACGAAGGAGCCCGCGGGCAGCGGGCCCGACCGCTGCTCCGGCACCGTGAACGCGACCTCCCGGTCGTCGGCGGTCAGGTTGGCCGGCAGGTCGAGGTAGCTTCCGTTCTCCCCAGCACCCAGGATGCGCATAACAGGCTCAAAACTCGCCACCTACGGTAGCAGCATTGCGTTATTGACTCGATTGGAGCATGCCTGCGAATTGGAGTCTTGTCAGAGTTCCTGACCATAACAGGTGGCGAGAGGAACAGGGATGAGATCCAAAGCATTGCCACCATGACGCTTCCAATAAGTCAGTACAGCCTAATCAGATGGATTTCAAATGGTCTCGCAACCCGCAAGCCCTTGCTCATGACAGAAGCGGTCTACAAGCTCACCGCGGTGTTCAGGACGGCGGACAGCCCGTCCTGGAGGATGATCCACGCCGGGTAGCTGCCGTACCGCGGCAGGGTCGCCGGCCAGATGCTCTCGATGACCGGTGCAGGGTAGTACCTGCATCGGCGGAGCATGGCTCTGGTCATATTGCGCTCGACGGAGAGCAGCACTGGCGGCCGCTCGTGCCTCGGACTCAATGTGCATAACAAAAGTACCAAACGCACAGTTTATTGTAGCACAGCAAACACGCAAACAATGCCACTAGGCAACTCAACGTAGGGCACGCAGCATGTGCAGCGTCACAACTTGATGTGGACTGTGACATGCACGCTCAAGTAGTGTGACAGTACACTCACGAGTAGTTGAGGGCTATGCCACAGCCGTCTGGCCAGGTGATGTTGAGCTGTGCGACGCCTCCGACATCTGCAACGCCCTGCATCAGAGCAGTATCACATGCTGACTGCCTGGCGTCACTGATGGGCTCGCGGGCATGGTCTGACAACAACGAAGAGTTAGCCAAGGATGCAACCTTGCCGCAAGCGCCCGTCCAAAACCAGCAGTCAGGGCTGTTCAACGAAAGGTAAGCAAGGGCTCCGTGTGAACCCGAAGGCGTCGGGGGCAAAGCCGAATGAGAGCGCCAAGGAGATTCGTACCTGCCATGCCGGCGCAATGGGCTGCCACGCTGGCGCGACGCAGTGGATGCTGGAGCTGCCAGTCACGGTCGCTGCCGTGGCGGCCAGGGTGCCGTTGGCCGGCTCGGAGAAGGCGCACTGCATTCCCTCCGAGAAGCCCTCACCCTGCAGCAGGGTCGCATGGCAGCAGAGCATCAGTGTTGGACCGAGGAAGCGTGGTGCTCAGGAATCACGATCTCCAAAACACGATTCAGAATTTATGTCTCAGCAACCGCAAGCAGTGCAGTGCCGGGAGTGCTTACTGTCCAGCCAATATCCTCGACCACATGTACTGGCTCGGGACGAAGCCTTCCCTTGGCATGCAGCTGGGGGGCACAAGTGTGCGCCCGGCGAGGTGTGAATGCCCCACTGAGCAGACCGTCTTCGCTGCAATCACGCGGTGAATGGACTTTGTGCAGGTCCACTCCTGTGCGACCGTCTAGCTCTGCGAACCACAACAGTCCCGTCACACCTGGATCGTGATGTTGGTGCCGCCCGTGATCGGCCCGACCGGCGGGCTGACGTCCCACACCGCGACCCGCGCCAGGGCCGCGGCGCTGCCCGCCCACGCGACGTTAAGCATACCCACGGACCCGTTGCCGGGGCCCATCACCGACCACAGCACGGCGGGCACGAGCGGGTCGTACCCTGCTGGTACAGCACAGCTGACGCTCCAGTTGCCGTACGCGGCCGCTGCTTCATCAGCTGCCAAGGTCGCTGCGGCTATCCCTGGGCTGGGCGCCGGCGCGAGCGTCTCGCCGGACGGTGCGGGCGCCCTTGCTGCCGAGAAAGGGGCTGCCGCCGTCGCTGCTGGGCTTGGCGCTGTACTAGGGCCGGCAAGTGGGCTGGTGGCTGGGCTGGTTGCTGGGCCAGCGGCTGGGCTGATTGCCAAACTAGTGGCTGGGCTGAGGGCTGGGCTGACGGCCGGGCCGCTGAGGTTGACTAGCTGTGGGGCCGCCGCTGGCATGCTGACAGGCGACGCCAGCAGGGCCTGTATGTACTGTGTCAGCAGCGCCGTCGACTGCGTGAAGTTGGCGACGCCGTCCTGTGAGGGTGACGCAGGGACTAAGTCAGGAAGATGCAAAGCAGTAATCGCGCCAGAGCGACGCAGCAGTATGCTCATGCGACCGCACCGTGGCAGCGACAGCAGCAGTGCCAGCTCGCATCTGCCGGCAGAAATCCTCTGACAGCCTGATGATTGCTGGTGTCCAAGTTTTCAGCAGGCAGGCGCAATTGGATAAGCCAGCGATACACCGCAGCACAGCACTCACAGCGCTGCCGGACAGCTAGGCGGAGGGCTCATCGGCGAGGCTGCGAGTCAACAAGCCGCGCCTGCTTCGCCGAATGCTCCAGCTCCGCGACCAGGCTGGCATTGACAAATACGCAGCTGCAGTTGGCGGCCGCGAACTCCGGCGGCAGGAAACTCAACGCCAGGTGCGCCACCGTCGTCCCGGCCACGTCGGCGCGCTGCGGGCTGGCGCCTGTCAGCTGACCGGAGGGCCCGACGCCGGTGCCGTTCGCCAGCTGCAGCGCGGCGCCGGGCGGGGCGTTGGGCGGGCTCGGGGCGAGCGCTATAGGGGTGTTGGTTGCGGGGACGCTCGCTGCGTCCAGCACCACCTGCGCGGGCGATGCAGAGTTAGTGACTAGTCTGGAAAAGCTAGTGCTGCGAGCGCGGGACAAGGCGGGGGCTGAAGCTCCGCGGAAGGGGTGGGGGCCAACGCGAGGGGGTCGGCTGCGGGAGATCGCCGGCCCAAGCTGAGCGCGCTGTCGGTGTCAGCCGTGCCGAACGCAACAAACCGCTTGGTGAGGGTGACTGGCTTACTGGGATGCAAGCCATGCGGTTGCGAGGCTTCATGTGCAGACATAGCACGATAAGAGCGCTGTCAGCCGAACGGTGGCGCGCTGCAGCTTCGGTGGTGTCAGTTGTTTGGAGGGGCACACCGTTTGAGCCCAGCTGCCGCTGCACAAGCTGCCGAGACATATTAGCACCGCCGCTGGGCCGAAGCCCCGCATTCCGGCTCACCGGCCTAGCGCAGGCGGTGGTGGACTGCTGCCGGGCCTCATATCGCTCTCATCGGGCGTCTCGCAAGCTTGGCCGGCGACCTCGGAGCCCGTGAAGCTTCGCAGTTGGCCTCGGTTCATGTGCGAGACCTTCGTCGCGGTCCAAGGGTCACGAGCCAAAAGGCCATCGTCTGCTGGCCCAGGCAGGTCAGATGCAATGTGTTCGCCAGGCCTAGACCCGCCAGAAATCTGCTGGCACTTTGCATGCCTCTGGAGCCACATCTGGGACGATTGATATCGCTCAGACGCAGCGTCGTGTTGTAGCCTCGGGAGTCGCTGAGCGCCGTGGGGCTTACCTCCAGTGCTTGGCACACTCCGGACCTATCAAGTTGCAACAACACGTCAATGAATCTTTTTCAAGTCAGAGAACGTTGAGCTATCGGAAGCCTGTTCGTGCCCTGTCAGCGCCATCAATTTGTCGTCTGCTCCACTTGGGAGGCAGAAAGCGAGCGGCGCACGGACTCGCCCGCATGGTCCGCACGGCCGGTTTGCCCGTCGGCCGAGGCCCCCCACGCCCAGCTGCAGACACCGCGTCACGACATGCAGTCAAACCGGCAGCTGTGTTGGCTCCGTCGGCGCGCATGATCTCACGCTGCCGCGGGCGCAGCACAGCGGCGATGCAGCAGGTCCTGCGCTGCGGCCAGCCTGCAGCCAGCCTCTGTGCAGCTCAGCCTTGGTCTGTTCGACGATGTATGGCCACCCCGGGACAGCAGCAGCAGGCTCACGTCAGCCTTGGACGGCGCGGCATCAGCTGCAGACAGACACCGCGGCCCTGCAGGCGAAGACAGCTCATCACGTGCCTTGCAGCGGCAGCGACGCTGGCGCGGGGCGATGATGATGATGACCAGCACAGCAGCAGCATCCTCGCAGAAAGCGGCTCAGCAAGCTTGGCAGAGGCGCCTTCGCAGGATGGGGAGCGAACAGCATCAGCGGCAGAGGCGGGAAAGGCGGATGAACCACTGCGATCCCGCGCCAACACAGCGATGATTGCTCTGCGGTGCGCTGTCCATTTGTGCGCTTCCGCACAGGATGGTGCACACAGCATGACAACAATACTCTCCAAAGTACAAAGCACGCGTGTCGGCGTCTGAGCGTGCTGAAGTTATGGCCAGCACCACAGTCACATGCAGAGACTTGCTGGATGCTGCATATGACATAGCGACTTCGTCACCTGCAAGCGGGCATTTATTCGTCGCAACCACGTGGTCTGTGTTTACCAAGCCCCCATTTGACAGCTTGAGCTTGCTATAATTATTCAGGCGCTGACCCTTTGTGCAAAAGATACGCCGTTATTCGATTATTCATGAACATCGACTGAATGTCAGCATAGAAACTCAGAATCTATCTCACCTCAAGAGCAGGTACCACCTGCACACGCGGAACCTGCCAGCGGCGGCGGTGGCGCTCTTGAAGCTCATCGCGGCGTGGACGGCGGCAATCGGCCACGTGTGGGCGGCCTGGTGGGAGGCGACCGTGGCGGTGCCCCTGCGCCGCGTGTTCCCGTTCATGGACGCGCAGCACCGCCTGGCGCAGCTCAAGCTGGTGCGTCTCGAGCTTACTCGTGTTCGAGGCAGAAGCGTTGCTCTTGTATGCATGCATGCGGAGCAAGTGGCGTGCTTTGTGTTGTCGCGCTTGAAGGTCAACTACTGCTCTGCCCGTTTTGGGCGCAACCAGCCGCACACTCAGGCGAGTGCAACGGTGCCAGGCTGGTGTCTCGCGATCGACTGGGCCATGATGCCCCAGCCCCATCGTCTCGTTTTGTCACACTTCGTGTGATAATCAGAGCATATCTGCAAGCAGGCTCTGGACGCGGCCCCGGACGATGCGGAGGCTCACGGCACCTATCTAGCCGCGCTCAACCGGCACAAAAAGCCGGCGGAGGTCCTGCGGGTCGCGGACGCGCACCGCCCGGCCTCCAACCCGGCTGTCGTTGTCGAGGTATTTCGAGATGTAGCCGCAGTCGATTGTCTGTCCCGAATGTGAAGGTTTTACTGAAGCATACCCATCAATCATACCGCTTGGTAGTCTTTTGATATGTTTACCATTGTTTGTTTCGTTCATCTAAGCTACTCGATGAGCACAACCAATCGGTTCAGAAGTTTCTGTATCGGCTATCTTCTCAGTGGCAGAGCGCATCACATACCACTGGGAGGTGTCGCGTTGCTTGCGGGTGGGCGGCTTCTTCCGTGTGGTAAGACATGCAAGTTGTTGTCTGCAGTATACCGGGTGTGCTGCACTGCATGCCGGTCATGCGTGGTCATTAGGGTCAAGCTTCAAGGCCCTGCGGATGGACGTCACTGGATGCAAGTTAGGAGTGTTGCATGGCAAAACCGCTGACGAGCAATCCCAGCCAGCAGCAGACTATCATCAAATCATCATCCCATTGTTTCTCAACCTTGAGTGCCGACCTACCCTTATCCCCATACCCATGCAGGTGATGAAGGCGCTGGTGGCCACGGACAGGTTGGACCAGTACGCCGCCTCCGCTGTTGGCGCCTCCAGCCCGGGTGATCTGGTAAGTTGCAGAAGGCCAAAAGCTAATCAGCTAGCAAAATTCAGCCATGAGGATGCCGATGCAAGAGCGGCACTGTTTCAGAGGCCGGTTTCGTGACGCACCACTGCAGGGGTGGACCCCGGACGTGGTACAGAGTTTTTGCACATACTGCCGGACATCTGACCGCACGATCTCCGCTCATGACACCGTTTTCTGTCCGTGCAATCACGCTCGTACTAACCCAGACAACCCTAGCGTCTGTTGCATACAGGCGCTGCGGCCGGGCCAGGACCATGCGTCGCTCACAGCGCTGCTGAAGGACCTGCACCTGCGCGCCGCGGGCATGACCAAGCACGCCGAGGCGGCGGGGACCACCAAGCGGCGGCCCCTCCACGTCGTCATTGATGTGCGCTGGCTGGAGGCCTGCATATCGTGCTGTGACAAGGTTGCGTGTGTTGGGTTCACCATTGCTGTCCAGCCTTAGGATACGCAAGCTGTCCATCCATGAGTGGCGGGCTCCTTTGCGAGGCTCCTCGGCTTGTTAGCCATCCCCAGATGCCGCATCAAAGGCTATTGCAGACACGAGCACGGAGCCCCCGTCGGCTCGCCGGCATCTCAGTGCAGCTTCAAACCTGTGACCCTCTTCGGCCGTCTTGATAGTCAGTCTTTCTTTGTGTCCGCCTAAACCTGCCGCAACCCAGCCTTAGTCCTAACCCTTACCTCCACCCTAACAACTTCAACCCAATGGTAATGCAAACACTGACCCGCCACAGGAGCCGATGCGGGTGAACACGGGGGCCACCCGCGTCGGCGTGCTGCGCTCCATCGTCTCCACGCTGGCGTACATGGCGGCGTTCTCTTTCCTCTGGCTGGTCGGCAGCGCCGTCATCCGCACCGCCGCGGTCTCCATCCAACAGGTGGGTTATGCCGCTGCGAAATAGCGCCTGGACTCCGGCCTGACTTGACGTCATCACTATTTGACCGATCGTAATGTGAAAATTTTCCAGCAGTCATCACCTGGCCATTGTGCCAGAGCTCGCAGTGACGGACGCTGTGACACTGGACCTACCTGCGTTGGCACCGGCTCCGAATGCAGGTGGCTAGGAGGCTGCATGTTGCAATATAACTTACCACACCTCAGGCTGACACATTGCCAGTCTCGGGCTGCAGAGCCAAGGTGCAGCAGCAGCCGGCGTGACGGGCGGCGGTCTGACATCGGCATCCGCCTATGCTCCCAAGGAGTACAATAAGGTGGGTTTCCCTTGCGTCGCGATGGATACATCATGGCGAGCAGTGCACCCAGTTTGACAGCATGTAAACCTGCACCAGCAGCATTCCCAACGCATTCCTGCGCATCGACGGTGTGTCTGCTTGCATCACTGCTGCAGCATGGAACTGTCCGCAACAGTGTCGGCATTCCTCGCGGAGTCTAACACATCGACCACTTGGCTATCAAACGCAGGGTTTGCTGTTGACTCAGGCAATCGACCCTTTGGCGTTACACTGTGATGCATCGCTTGCTCAGCAAAACTGTTTGCCACCTCTGCAAGCAGACCTCCTTCAAATTTGCCACCCTAAAACCTAACCCTAAACCTAGCCCTGACCCTAACCCTTACCCTCCCCAAACTGCGCAGGACTCGCTGCCGGAGAAGCAGGTGAAGACGTTCGCCGACGTCAAGGGCTGCCCCGACGCCAAGGCGGAGCTGGAAGAGGTGGTCGCCTTCCTCAAGCACCCGGACCGCTTCACCAGGCACGCGCCTCCTGCATCCTGTACCCTTTCCTCCATGTCTTACACCTTTGTCTCGGTCCTGTGCTGGGACAGTGTCAGGTCCAGCCGTTGATCAACTCCTGCATTGAATGGTCTTGATACGCAAGAACCCTAAACCTACCCCTAACTCCAACCCTGATCTCAATGATAGCCCTTAACCCCAACCCTCATTAACTCTGTGAGGCCTCTGACGCGCCAGCTTTGTGGCAAGCCACCCAATGTGGTGGCCCCGATGTGGCAGAAGCATTGGCACCTCGTAGGCAAGTCATCTGAGCACAACAATGCTTCTGTTGTGGCTGTCAAGCCATCATTGTGATCGGCGACGTCACGGCCTGAGCGCAGGCTGGGCGGGAAGCTGCCGAAGGGCGTGCTGCTGACCGGGCCCCCGGGCACCGGCAAGACGCTGCTGGCGCGGGCGGTGGCCGGCGAGGCCGGCGTGCCGTTCTTCTACAGGCGCGCTGACTGAGGGCTGTGCGCTAGGCTGTTGACAGTCGCTGTTGTGCACCCGGCTGAGTTCTGCCGAGATATTGCGAGATATTGCGAGTTGCGCAAAAACTTGTTTCGACAGGCTACAGGCTATGCACAGGCGCAGACTCATTTGCAGTTGAATTTGTTCGTCCTCGTCCTGGCATTGCTGTCCAGGCACAGCCACCCTCAGTGCAGGTGTCATCGTCCCAGTCCTAGGTCATGACTGAGTATGTTGTCACCTGGCACTGGTCACGTCCATTGAGCTGGAATTAAAGCTGAGTCCAAACGTTGCGGCGAAGGTCCGGGTCCGAGTTCGAGGAGATGTACGTAGGCGTCGGCGCGCGGCGCGTGCGCGGCCTGTTCGCGGCCGCCAAGAAGGCGAGTTTTTTGTTGCTTGGGCAATTTTGTTTCTTTGAATTTGTTTTATCTGCTTTTATCATAGCAGTAACACTTTGGTTTAAGTCAGTTAACGAAGTTTGCTTATTAATTGGTGAAACAGTTGAATGTGAAAAAACGGCTTGTGTAGAGCAAAAGTTTTTTGAGATCGTTAAAATGACTTTAGGCCGCCCCCTGCATCGTCTTCGTGGACGAGCTGGACGCCATCGGCGGCAGCCGCAAGGCCTGGGCGGAGGGGCACACCCGCAAGACCCTGAACCAGCTGCTCGTCGAGATGGACGGCTTCGAGGTGGGCTATAGGGAAGGGTTCGGGCCAGGTCAAGGGTGGCTTCAGCACCAGGGTCAGGGTTAGGGTCAAAAGGTGACGACGAGCTGAGAGCGGCCAAGCGTTGCTAGTCCCACTCGGTTCCCTAGCTTTGGCTCCGTGCAAAGGCAGCACTCCAACGTACCCGCATAGTCAGCTGCAGCTTTTGCAGTGCAGAGATGCGATGCCTTGCAGGGAAACCTAGTTCCGCCGCTGTGAAGGTGTTGGAGAGCAGTGATTGCATTCGATTGTCTTGGGGCACTGCATGCTTCGGACATCCAGTCACATCGTGCGAGTGCTGGCGGCCATATCAATTGCCCGGCTGGAATATTCATTCATGAACTGCTCATCTGTGGTGCGTGATGCGGTCCCCGACGTGACCTCGGACACAGCAGCCCATGCGGCGTTTGGCCGGAAGGTCACCCCGGTCGTCCGCATCGCAACCGCAGTCAGCAGATCGTTGGTGTCTCGTCACACGGAAGACTTGCCCGCCGCAGCCTCACACGCGTCAGCCTAGAGCTTTTGCGCATCGCGCCTTCGTCGATCGAGTCTAATGACTGTCATGTTCGTTCAGTGCGCACATGAGTTGGAAGCAACCTATTAGCTTTTAGAAACATGCAATATACAAGCAGCCAATCAGCTGCTTTGGTTGAAAGAAGCTCATGACATCAGCGGTGTTTTTGATCGATACTTTTTCTTGCGTTTTACTGAGCTTGTTTTGTGTCTGAACTGAACGAAGTTGAACCCGCCTGGTGCGACGCAGCCCAACGAGGGCGTGATCGTGATGGCGGCGACCAACGCGCCGGAGACGCTGGACGCGGCCCTAACCCGTCCCGGGCGTTTTGACCGCAATGTCGTGGTATGGACGTTCATATGAAAGATGTCGTCGTGCAGTTTTCGAAATTTCCTGTACCCGATGCTCGATTTGATTCTCATACAAAGGTTGCACATGGTCTTGCCTCGATTCACGCTTCCTCATATCGTAAACAGGTGATGTTATAGCAACTAATTGCAACTCGCCTGCACCTTATACCCTGATGCTGACCCTAGCCGTTACTCTGGCAGGTGAGCCTGCCGGACGTGGCGGGGCGCCGCGAGATCCTGGCGCTGTACCTGGAGGGTAAGCCCCTGGCGCCCGACGTCGACGTGGACCTCATGGCCCGCTGCACGCCGGGTGTGCTCTTCCGCCTGAAACCTTTGGGACGATGGCCGCGGGACTCCGTAGTTGATGACGAGCACTGCCCATGCCCCGCGCGCTTTCAGTCGTCTTGGCTGTGCCTGATACATGCTGCGCGGGATTGAGAATGTGCTTCGGCTGACCATTATGCAGACAATAAAGTGTGCACAGAAATTGCCTGTCTGCTTCTCGAGGTCAGCGAGGGTGAGCGTGTCACACGTGGCTGCTGGTTGGCCTTTCAGGCTTCAGCGGCGCCCAGCTGGCGAACCTGGTCAACGAGGCGGCCCTGGCAGCCGCCCGCAGCGGCGCTCCACAGGTGTGGTTGGTTGGTGTCATATCGTGGGCAAGCCTACGGAGTCGCTCGCGTGCCGTGTAACATAAATTTTCCGGAGGACATCTTGCTTCGGCAGGTCGCCCTGCTTTCAACTGCTTCCATGGCGTCTGCTGTGCCAACCTCCATGTGCAATACACCGGATGTACAACAGCGGGCAGTTGACAGCGCCGTGGTTCCTGCACGATGCTCGATCTGGGAGGCTGCTCACATGCACCTGTTGACCAAAGCAATGCAGGTACCGAACCTGCTACTGACGCGGAAGCTCGTCCCGAAACCCTGATGATGACCTTGTAACCTTGACCCTAGCCCGACGCCGCCGGCAGGTGTCGCCGTCGCTGCTGGAGGATGCGCGCGATCATCAGGGATCGATCCTTGACTTGAACGCTGAAGCCTGGACCCTAAACCCTGTCACAGACCCTGCGACTTGAACCCTAGCCTGAACCCGCCGGCAGGTGTCGCTGTCGCTGCTGGAGGACGCGCGCGACAAGATCCTGATGGGCGCCGAGCGCAAGAGCCTGGTGCAGAGCCTGGCCGCGCGCCGCATGACCGCCTTCCACGAGTCCGGCCACGCCCTCGTTGCGCTGCACACGCCGGGTGCCCTTTGGTCGTCCTCAGCTGGCGTCATCTCTCACAGCATCTCGCGTGTCTGTTGTCACCATAGTGCACGCAATCTTGCAACGTTTCCTGCTCTCTGACGATGGCGCAATTTGGTGCGTAGTCGGGCATGCACTCCAAAGCCAGCAGCCCCTGTGCCATGGACGGCATCCATCAAACCATGGCATCATCATCGGCTCACGGCCGTGCGCCTAACGGATGTTGCATCACGTTCCACAAGCCTGCAGACCTTGTTATTGTGCTGGCTTCACGCTGCGTGCCGCGTGCAGGCGCGAAGCCGATCCACAAGGCGACCATCATGCCGCGCGGCAACGCGCTGGGCATGGTCAGCCAGCTGCCCGACCAGGTTGACCCTTCACCCACTCCTCGGCCCTCACACAAATATCCTGCTTACGCTGAATTTGACCTTCACTCAAACCCCAACCCTTGGTGAGCTAAACCCTAAAACCAACCAAGGGTATTACCCCATTAGCTCATCTAGCCCATATACAAATTAAATGTTACACACTAGACAGAGTTTGTAAACCGCAGGACGAGTTCAGCACCAGCCGCGCCCAGATCCGCGCCGACATCGACGTCTGCATGGGCGGCCGCGTCGCCGAGGAGCTGGTCTACGGCGCCGACGAGGTGGGGCTTTGTTCGAGGGTTTTGCACGCCCCACATGCCCGGAGCAGTTTCTGGCGGTCCCAACAATCGCAAGCCCAGAGGTTACTGTGTTCTGCAGCTGTTGAATATAACTTGGCTCCGCCGAGCAGGCTACCTGAAGTGCCAACAAGCATGATGTGCCTAGAAAGCCGGCCGGCACCGGCAACGTATGTTGTGTGATCATGCAAGCAGACAGCAGGGGTCATGTGCGGTTTGGTAGACTTTGCGGTCTCAGCGACACTACGGGCCATTGCAAACCGGCTCATCGGGATGAGCACGTACATCTCATGGCGCCGCCTAGTGAGCCCGTCGTCGCGGGGCTGATGGAGGTTCAGTGCGCTGCGCAGGTGACGACCGGCGCGCGCAGCGACCTGCAGCGGGCCACCCGGTGGGCGCGCCATATGGTCGCCGAGTGCGGCATGAGCGACGCCATTGGGCCCCTGTTCGCCGACCAGCATGTGCGGGGCACTCTTGTCATGCGCAAGCATGGTTTCACGGGACCTAACGGTGTCAGACCATCTACACGTGTAGTCAGATGCAGGTCAGAAACTTGACAAGAGTAATGACATCTTTGAGGTCTACAACCTCGGATGCTGGGCATAAAATTAGCCCCTGTACGAAGCACACCCTCACCGCCGTGGTCTGGTGTTACCTCCTCATTGCTTGGCTAAAAGCGCTGATGGCTGCCGCTTCTGACAACAAACTCAAAAATGGCTGGCCAGCTGTGCTGTACACAAGTCTTGGAGCACTGCAATCGATCTGAGAGCCTCGGCCAGCATGGTCGTGCGTTCTGATGCTGTCTTCCTCTATGATTCGCTGTATTTTGTCCGCGATACAGGACCCCAATGGGTCGCTGCGGGCGTCGGCGGACACGGAGCGCCGCATCGACAGCGAAGTGGTCAGCGTCCTCAAAGACGCGTACAGCCGCGTCACGGCGCTGCTGGTGCGTCTTGCCGGGAATGCACCCATCGCGTTTCGGAAGGCTAGCCTGTCAGAACGACCCTCTGCTGCCCTGTTTGCGACCGATCCGACAAGGCACGTAGCATGAAAGCAGCAGACCAAGGTCGTGCTGATCTGTGGCTGTTCCCAAGTATGGTGACGGTGTTCCTTTGAGACGACCACGCATGGCCAGCATCACACGACACATGAAGCCCTTTTCTTCTGCCCCCTGCAGAAAGCGAAGGAGGCGGACCTGCACCGCCTGGCGGACGCGCTGCTGGAGTATGAGACCCTGACCGCCTCCGAGATCCGCCAAGTGCGCTCACGGACTGCGCCCCGTCGTCAGCCCCCGCGCCCGTGTCATCGCGATGCCTGCGTCTGACGCTTCAGATGCACTGCACATCGTCTGTTGGTCAACATGATGGAGTATCACCCCATGCTGGATACGAGCTCGTGGTCGATGCGCGCGTCTGTCGGAGCGGTGTGCCTCCCAGCACAACGGAACGGCGGCTCGCAGCGCCCTCCGTCACGGTGTCATTATGCATGGCACGTTGGGTCTACACAGACCCTGCTCTGTGGCCTGACTTGGGGCAGCATTCTCCCTCGAATCCGGACAACCATACACATCGGCTCACACAGTCAGGCTGCTGGTGCGAGACTGTGAGAGAACATGGTGCCCATGCGCGCAGGTGCTGGCGGGAACGTTCAAGCGGTCGGTGGTGGAGCCGACGGCGGCCGACCTGATGGCCGACATGGAGCTGGAGGCCGCGCTGGCGGAGGAGCGCGACTCGGCGCCCGCGCCGCTGCGGGCCGGCAGGTCTTAGATTTAGGGTACAGCGTGAGCAGCACCAGCCAGCAGCGGGTCGGCAGATTTGTGGCATCATGGCTCTGTGACAGAGCCCGACATAGCGCCAGCGCCGCTGTATGTCGGCAGGTCCGAGGTCCTCAAGTTCCGTGGCTAACACAGGTCAGTGGCTGACAGCAACATGGCCTCCGTCACAGAGGGCGATACGGCTGGCGACGCTATGGGTCGGCAGGTCCTAGTTTCTAGGGTTCAGCGGACAGCAACTCAGCCGTCCACGCTGCAGCGGGCCACCAGTGGGAGCGACCGACTTTTATGGCGAAGCGTAGCTGTCGATGTCGCTCTGATCATCAGCTCATGATCTCAAGGCGTTTCACGATCGGCGCACTGATCAGCGCCGCTGCGGGGTCAGCAGGTCAGATAAAACGTGAGCGGACTCCGGACACATCGCGCTGCCCGGATTGCTGCCGATTAGCAGGCCTGAGCACCTCAGCTCTGCAGACGGAGGCTGCATGTAGCTGGTCATGCTCGTCAAGATATAAGTGCCAGGGGGTGAGCGCTGTGGCGCCACACTGCTCGGAGCGCCGTTCACTGGCAACGCAGCTTACACAGCGCAGAGCAGGGCTTGCTCGTGCTTCAGCGCCACTGCAGGCTTCAACGGGGCGTTGCCAGCAATCATGGGCAGAGGGGTTGGTCTAGTCTTTGCGGACCACCATGGTGTTCATGTGGCCCAACTCAGCGCAGCTCACAGCTAGTCAGATGACAGCAGCTCCATGACAGCGATTGCAGTTTCACCCGGACTATAGTCTTAGCAGGATGTGACGACAGCTGTAGGCTGCGGCGCAGCACTGCTCGGTGAACACGGGGCAGCGTCAAGGCGTATGCCATGCGTATGTTGAATACTACTAGGCGCTGTAGGACATGCGTAGGCATCAACGACATTGTAACTGTCCAGAGGGCCACGGCTGCTGTGCTCGAGCTTCTGGTGCACAGCACGGCGGAGACCCAACCTGCCCGGTCAGGCGGGGGCAGGCAAGGTCGCGGCTCGCGGCTCGCTGACATCCACGCAGCCGCCAGTGTCTGTTGAGTTGGGGTTGGTGCCGCTCGGAGGCGCGCTCGCGGCCGGCAGTGATGAGTCTTCCCTGCGGGGTTGGTGCCGCTGGCTGTGGACTAGATTGCAGTTGCTCAGACGGAATATTTTGCCGGCTCCGCGATCTGCAGCGGAGGCTCGAGTCCCTTGAAGCGGCGGTTTGCAGCGTGACGATATGCTCCAGAGAAAAGGACTGTACAATCTGGGTCATGCTGACCATCCATCACGGCAGGAGAGCGGTCCAGGCCGCGGCCCGCTCCAGCGAGCGCATGCGCTAGTTCAGGTCGCAAGTGCTCACCGGTGTACTGCTAAGCGAATTCTCGGCACTCCCAGACCCTATCACGCAACCGCATTACCGAGAATGCGTTGCCGTAACACGCCCGCGTGCATGAATCAACACTCTCGACACCATTGTACAGCCCTCCGCTGAAGATAAGACGACACCCCACCGCAAGGGCAGATTACAGAGCTGCAGCGCCGCGTCTCGAGTGCCGCGTGCCCTGACAGGACCGCCCGCTTCCTGTTCGCAAACGAACAGCAACTCGGCGCTTCGGCAGTCCCGTGGGTCAGCCTGACAGCAGGGTACACGTCTGCAGTCCATCCGACGAGGCACTATTCGACCGCACTACCATCTGACAGCCATGGATCAGACGGAGCTCTGCTGCCTGGAGCCGCGGAAACCCGCTGCCGACAGCGACCCCGTCCGGGCGGCAGCCCTGGGCCTGCTTCAGACCCTCGAGCAGGTGCTGTTGCCTTGAAGTCCTTCCCTAGTCCAGTCAGTCCCTGCCCCCCGTACTACCCCGTGCCAGTCTGGATCGAAGGGGTTGCATGCCCGAAGAGGGGATATGCGGGTACATTGGGAGTTCTGGCTCGACTCAAGCGGCACCGAGCTGACCAACTGCTTCGCAGCATGCACAGGCCTCTTAGCATTGCCAGCTTCTGAAGCCGCTGCCAGCTCGATCACCCCGCCTTGCGCGTCTAGGTTCCCTGTGCATGCCCTTTAGCTGGTTTTGAGTCAGCGGCATCTGAGCCAGGCTTACGGGATCACGCTTGTGTCTGCATTGGTGCGCCGAGGATGCCAATGAATGGCATCCAGCACGTACTAGGTCTTGCTGCATTGCCCGTTGCGCTAGTGGTGCTGGTAGTTGCTCGTTGGTGATTGGAGCCAGGCTGTCTGCTTCCTGGACGACTGGACTCGATGTGTTCTGCCACGAAAAGTGCATCACCGGGGCGAACACATAGTGTGCTATTGCTAAGTACCCTAACTACCCTCTGGGCATTCCAGTGATTCAGCTCACTTTGAGTAGATTTATGAACGCTGAGCGCCTGCCTTGGCTCTCGATCGCAGGTGCGCAAGCAGCTCGAGCGGCGCGTGGACTGGGACACGCTCGAGCCGAGGGTCACGAGGTTGGTGGCGCGGGCGGAAGCTGGCGCGCACCTGCTGACACCGCCCGACGATGCGGGCAACGCCGCTCCGTGCTGCCCAGGTGTGGCGCAAGGGACTTCCTGTGCGGGGTGCAGCACCCAGCCTGCAGCGAGAACATTTGCAGCCGCAAAGCTGCCGAACCCACGCAGGCCGCGCTGAAGCATTATATTCGCTGCATTTCAGCTCACTGCTGCTGCATGCGCGACTTGCTCGATCGTATGTGTTGCCACTCTGTCAAGAGCAATTGGACTCCTTTTTCGGGCGGTCCTTTGAATGCTCACATCCGACACCCTCCCCTGCTGATCGATCCGCACCATCATGCACAAGCATGCTCATCGCCTGCTGACCCAGCCTTCTTTACCGTGCAGGCGCGCTACTAGAGACGCTGACAGAGGTGAGCGTCGGCGCGGCGGTCGCGGCGGAGGCGGGGCAGTGGCGGTGGGCCTGGAGCACCAACGCGGTGTTGGCCAGGCTGCGGCGCATGCGGGCGGACCTCAAGCGGGCGTTCGCAGCCGTTGATGCGGCGCCGGCACCCGCCATCCAGAGTGTCCAGGTGCGTTGGTAGCGAGCGAACCAAGGCACCAGCGGATGGCTCGATTATAATTGCACTGTGAGCATACAAATCAACAAAGGCGCTGGTGCTTGCGAGTGGCTGCGCTCGTCAGCACTAGAAGCAGGATTTGACGAAGGGTCCTGTGCTCGGAGAGCCCACATGACCTCCAGCTCAGCAGCACAAAGCATAGCTGAGCTGACGAGTCTGAGCGTATGCGGCAGGTCACCGAAGAGCAGACGCTGGCACCGTCGACGCCGACACAGACATTGCCGGGCCGCCTGAGCGCGTGGCGGGACGATGACTCCGCGGCCAGGAGCACAGCCGAGCAGGCGGCAGCTGAGGAGTGGGGCGATGCCGACGCCACATCTGAGGGCGCATCGCCGCCGATGTTGGTTACATCCAGCTTCCCACAGGTGCGCAGGCATCACTGCGTGACTGATTGTGTCTTGGCTGCCGTCTTGACCCTGTCTTGCATCATTGCCTGCCGGCCGCTCTTCCCGCCAAGAACAAGCGGTGAGCGGATGGCGGCCTGAGGCGGGCCACACACAGCCGCCTGCCACCAAAGCGCGCCGTGAACTGCGTCACGATGATCGT
>JAABUX010004356.1_pt1 | contig 18023 bp, 11 predicted proteins | sample 5561851 | NCBI WGS metagenome assembly JAABUX01 (sample SAMN10711883, study PRJNA513361) | rock metagenome | isolation source: Antarctica rocks | place: Antarctica: Victoria Land, Richard Nunatak red sandstone | collected 2016-01-03 | reverse complement strand
CTTTAAAAGTATAATACAATCTAAAAATAAAATAAAATAAGTTATTTATATATCTTATATACTCCTACTACGCTAGTATTTATAAATAAGATATAGGTATTTAAAGAAGATTATATAATTATTAAAACTTTTTAAAAGGAGTATAAATTAGTTATTAACTCTCTAATATATATTAAAGTAGGGGCTAAGCCTAATATTACCTTTATAATCTTAGTAGTTAATAGATATAAGTTAAACTTAAATAAATTATATTAAATAGCTATTAAGAGGATATTTTCCTACTTTTAAGATATTATAAACTTATAACTTACCTTTTATAAGAGTATCTTCCTTCTTATAAGATATAATAATACTAATTAGGCTAGGGATTAAAATACTTAATAGTTAATTATAAGCCATATTTTTAGCAGAATAATAAGCTAGTTATTAAAATAATAGCCTATTATTACTCTTTCCAATTATAAGGCTATGTATATAGGCTAGATATAAGTTATAAAGGAAGCTAGTTAGGTTCAATAGCTACTAATTAAATTAGACCTTTCTAAAGATACTTATTAGTTAATTATTATAATACTCTATTATAATAAATAAGGACTTGCTATTCTAATAAAGAACTATAAATTTTATATATATATTAAGTATATTAATATCTAATATTATTATATAAGGGAATAAGTTACTACTAGGATAGATAAAAAAGTAATTAATAGCTTTATTAAAGCTTTCTTTAAAAATAAATTTATTCTTTTTTATAAAACCTTAGGCTTAAAAGTATTAATTAGGCGTTATAAATATACTTGATAACTTTATAAGTACTATAATAAGAGTATAATACAAGTAAAAACAGTAGAAAATAGCTTAAAAGTATAAGTATTAGGTAGTAAAGTATTGAAGAAATATGAATAAGAGATAAATAGAAGGCGAGTAATAAGATACACTAGTTCTAATAAAGGGCCTAGAGAAGGGGAGTATAGACGCCTATATATTAAGATAGAGGTTATAAGGGCCTTTATCCTACTTATAAGTTTAATAAATATACTAGTACTTAAATTATAATATATAAATAATATCAGAATTATAAAGGGGTTTAATAAAGCTATTAGTTAACTATTAATTTATAAGGATATATTTAAGATTAATAGTTATTATAATAATTTATTCCCTTATTTAATAATATTAGAGCTTAATATACTTAAAGTGAATTCAAGGTATAATCATATTAAGAATATTAATATAACTTATTATTATCCCCTTTATCCTTTCCTTAAATATTATAAGTATTAAATATTTTTATAATATAAGACTTAGAGGCTTATTAATATTATTCTTTATTTTAAATTATAAGAGAAACTTAATTAAGAGGGATCTTTCTTAGATTAAAGAATATATAACTTTAGGACTTCAACTTATAAGCTAAAAATTACGCTTTTACTAGGGGTATATAAGGAGAGTTTACTAGCTTTAACCCTAAATCATTATAGCTTCTAAGTAGTTATAATAGTTTATAATTATTTTTATCTTCTTTAAAGCTTACTTACTTAGCCTTAACCTCTTATCTTATAACCTTTAATAAATAAGGGAAGTATTTTAACTTAAAATATTAGTAGATTTAAGTTATTATATTTATATAAAAGGCTATAATTAGTATCATTAATATCTAGTAGCTTAGCTTAAAGATAGAAGATAAGGATAAATTAATAAGTTTAATTATTTATTTATTATAATAAGGTATCCTTATATCTTTAAGGAATTAAACTTTAAGAGGCTAAATAATTATTAGGGATAGCTAGTAATTATAATAGCATCTTAGTAGTAAGGACTTCTTAAGCTACCTAAGAAGGGAGATAATAAGTAAGAGCTTTTAGTTATAAGAGGTTTCTCTTATGCCCCTCCTTAATAAGATATAATAGCTTTACTGCTATTCCTATTAAAGGAGGACACCTAAGTATAAAAGAGTACCCTTATTAGTATAAATGATATTAAAATAGGTATATAAAAAATTAGTTAAGTCTAATAGCCTTACTAATATTATTAAATCTATTAACCTTATTTAAATTATTAGATCTAGTAGCTATATTAATATTATTAAGTTTAGTAGCCTTATTAATACTATTAGGACTATTAAATCCACTAGCTTTATTAAGATTACTAATTCTATTAGCCTTATTAATAGGATTAGCCTTACTAATATTATATAATCTATTTACCTTATTTTAACTATTGAATCTAGTAGCTTTATTAATATTATTAAGTTTAGTAGCCTTATTAATACTATTATGACTATTAAATCTACTAGCTTTATTGATATTATTATATTTAATAAGGTAGCCTTATTAATACTATTAAATATATTTACCTTATTAAGATTATATAAGTTAGTAGCTTTATTAAGACTATAAAATCTAGTAGCTTTACTAAGACTTTTAAATCTAATAGCCTTATTAATATTCGATTGATTAATTAATTGATTATACTCCTATACTAGCTAAAAAGCTAATAAGGGTAGACTATTCAGGGGTACGCATCGCGTACATATTATTTAGGGAGAAACCCTGCTACAGGGATAAAAACTTCACCTGACACTTGCGGTTCTCTCAACGATTTACAGCTCCTTCCCTCTCCCTCCTAGCAGGCCTGCCACTAGGGAGGTAGCAGAGGGGTCGGGTTTACTACCTATTGCACTAAAGTTTGGTCTGCAGGTCCTTAAATTCTTACAAGGCTTATTCCTCCTTCTCTTATATTAAGATAAAGACCTAATATCTAGCTTTATTATACCTCTACCTTAATTAATATTAAATCCTCTTATTTCTTATTATTATACTTATATAAGTATTATAAAGTCCTTAATATTATTTTATTTTATTATCAAATTATTTTTAAATTAAGAGAGTTACTACCTTTACTATTAATATTAATGTTAATATTACCTTATATATATTAAGAGTTAACCTTAAATATTTATTTTATATTATCTTAAATATATATATATAAATTTCTATAACATCAGCTATTTCCCCAAATTAATATTATATTAAAGTTATAAGTATAAGTATTAGTTAAATTATTATATTATAAACTATCTTATACCTTATAAAGGTTATATCTTAAGTTAAACCTATCAAGTACTTAAGTACTTAAGATTAGGCAATAGCCCTTATCCTAATTTAAGTAATATATAAGCCTTAATAAAGTTTTAAGTTGATATATAATCTTAAAACTTATATACTTATACTTAAGGTAACTTCTATATTATTAACTTAAACTATTTTTAATATATTGAATTTCTTTAATATTCTTAAGAGATAGATTAAGTTATACTTTTATAATATAGATATTACGCTATAAGTCTTCACTTATTTCTAATAAATTTAGTAGGCCTTATTAATTTAATAGTAGTACCCTTTAATAGAATTATTATAAGCTAAGAAGTAAATACTATTAATAAAGCCTTCTACTTATATAAGGAGTTTAGTCTTTACGTATTCCTTAATTAATAGTCAATTAAAGAATAAGAAAAGAATTAGCAAGATTAGGAAGCCTTAAGAAATCCCTATCCTAACTTCTTTCATCTAGCTAGTTCTTATCTCTAAGAGAATTAAAAGGAGATTCCTTTATATTAATAGTATAATTATAATATATATATTAATAGTATACTAATACCTTTAATTAGGTATATATCTTTAAAATCCTTAAACTCCTATAACAACTTTATAAAATATAATGTTCCGCCCCGATCTAGTACCAGCCTAAAGGCACGAGTGAAGCGTCGAAAACGCCTACGAGAACACTAGCGGTGATTTAGAACCAGTGCCTTGGAACAGTGCTAGGGGCTTATAAGGTGTTGGAAATCAGTATCAGCCCTATATGCTTGGCATGGACTACAAATAGCCAACGTGTCCATAGCTAAAAGTCGCAGTTTATGCGGGCCGTTTATCCAAAGGAGGCGCCACAATGGACTAGAAGTCGCGGAAACTGCAGGGCACTAGTTAATGGTTGGTCAGATTGTCTGTACCCGGCCTTGATTATTTCTCGACTTCTCTTTGGTATATTGGCAAATGAGCGCTACCGCGCTCACGACCTTCTCTACCATACCAGATCGTGCGCAAATAGATCGGGGTTCTGTTGTCCATATCTATTTAACTCGATTAACCAAATTCTTAGTGGTGAGGCAACGCGTACACGAGCTATAGTTCAACATCCCCAGCGCCGCAAGCTGTGATCCTCTCTTGTTATGCTCATCCTCATATCCTACTTACCAGCTTCAAAATCTACTGCCGGCAAAGACAACGTTCCCAGAGACAGAAACACAGAAAGGAATTTCTCTCCAAGAATCTTTAAGTCTCGCCAATGATGAAGTCTATACCGAAATCCAAGCGTTCCCGTTCCAGGCGAGAGAAGCACGCCCTCAGTGACGACAGCAGTGACAGCGAGAAGAATTCTTCATTCCAAAGCTCCACTTCTGGCGACTCTGTTTCGTCTTCCGATTCCTCATCAGAAGGGGAAGGCTATAGAACTTTTCAAAAGGGACTTTACGCGATGATGAAAAAAGCTAGGGAGCTAAAGAAAAGACAGGCCAAACTGAGCCAAGTCAAAACGGACCGCGGCGACCCTGGTTTCGGTGGGGACTCTAGCTCTTTTGACGGCAGGAAGGAGAGAAGGGTCAAGGTCAAGAAATTCAAGAATCCGAGTGTAGTGCGGAGAGCCAAATTCAAAAGGGCAAAAGATGGGGATTCCGATTCTGATGGTGTTAGTGTCTAGGGCAAGACTGGGGCCGGGGGAAAGATGCGTACCAAGAAGGAGAAAGCCAAAGATGCGAGGCAGGCTGATAAGAAAAAGGAAAAGAAGAAAGGTACTGAGGCAAAGTTTATACGGGTTAATCGCTTGTGGAGCAAGGATGAGCATAGGTATGTTCTGGAGATTTCAAGCGAGCATACCGAAGCAGGTGAATATGAACAGTACGCCTTCAACGTCCGCCGCATGTTTGACTGGGATAACAAATACACGGGTACCTGCCTGGACATCATGAGCAAGCCACTCAAGGCTGCTTTGAGGCATATCATGGGAGCAGTGAAAGGCATCTCTTTGGAGGAAGATTCGCCCTCCGTTGACCCAAACACCATCTTCCTCTTTCTCGAAGAATTACGCGTCTATATGGAAAGCCTTAGGGCGCAGAGCAATGCTGAAAAGAAAAAGGCAAAGGCCAAAGAGATTGCTCTTAAGGCCAGACATCTCAAAGTGCTCGTCAAGTATCTTGACAAAGATTACGAAAAGACCAAGAAATTTCTTTACCCCTTGCTCGAAAGCAAGAAGATCACTTTCGATCTCCTTTGGACATTATTCAAAAGCGACGAGATTCTTTATACTCCAACATATGATACGGAGGATGAACCTAGGGCTTTCAAGCTCGAATACGCCAATTTGGTAAATACAAAAATGCATTGGAATGATTTTGACGCCTTGGCAACTAACTTGGAATAGGACGACTCGCTACTCAAGGGTGACTATCATACAATTGAAGGGCGCTACCTGGAATTTGACGGTAAATCTTTCGGAATGGGCAGCGTGCAAGTAACAGTCGAGGCGCTCAAGGGGCTGCGACCCATTTCCAGCTTACGTTGTTTCCCTCTCAAATGTCATCCAGACCACGAACAGCTTGAGAAAGAGATGATTGAGCGCGGAATGAAGTTCGCCGCCTTGAAAGGCACGCAATACTGTATCCAGAAAGGCATAGCTTTCTACAAGGTATTTAACGATACTCCCTAGGGAACCATGATCTTCTGACTAGGTCATTTTAGAAGCGTCACGATATTGTCAAAATCAATATTGACAGCAGGGTGATAATCGATCCGGCTACTTTCAGGCGCATCAACCCCAACTACCCTATTTCTACGCTCAAACCCGAAGATAAGGACATCCTTAGTGATTCAGAATTTGATGACAACAATGAATCTAAAGGCAGTTCTGACGGGGAGGGCGAAAACCATACAACTCAATTCGATGATGGAAGGAAGGATCGGAAACCCAAAAAGAAGTTGGTCAAGGACGAGGAGACCGAGGCCTATTATTGTGTCGAGGTACCAGTCGATGAAGAAGGTAATGTGGTCTAGAAAGAGGACATCGAGGAACTCCCAAGTCAAAACAACTCCGGTAAGCGCGAGTTCACTGATGAGGAATACGTCAATCGTAACGCGCTCGTGAGCATCTTCCTGCGGATGTTGGAATATTTCCAGGGTATACTCTTCCTGACCACAAATCGTGTCCAAACCTTTGACGAGGCTTTCCAATCGCGCATTCACATCGGACTCAGATACGGCAAACTCGACATCAAAACTAAAAAGGATATCTGGAAGGGGTTCGTCGATCGAGTCAGAGCATTACCAGGCGTGAAAGTCGCGGACATCTCAGAGGACGATTTCACGAAGCTATCTAACTTTGAAGTCAATGGACGAGAGGTACAGGAGCTTCTTTTGATATTCCTAACCCTACGCTTTTATGTCTCTCCTCTTCTGACCTTCATAGATCGTCTACCGCACATGACGAGCTAACAAAGCAATAACGACAGATCAAGAACGCGGTCCGCACAGCCCAATCAATAGCTCTCAACGATCACGAAATGCTAAGCATGACGCATCTCCTCCGAGTTCTCTTCGTTGGCAATGTCTTCGCCAAAGACTTGAAAGGGCCAGGATATGAGGAAGCCCTTAAGCTATACATGTAATTGGGAGAGAGGTTGTGCACAACCGCAATGAGATTAGACAGGTTTGATCGCTTCTGGCGTCCTTAGCTCAATGTATATCGTCCACATAAAGTGAAATCATCAATGATGTCTCGAGCTGGTGTAGCGGCAAATGGTCCACATACCTTCTAAACTGGTACACTCCCTCTTCTACTTCCACACCCATTGAAATTATATCTGTTCAAGTATAATTTGATGTCTCGCATGGCATCCAATCTTGACTCAGCCACAATCCCGGAAACCCATGCTACAGTCTCAAGGAATAATTACGAACTATGGAGGCTCGGGAGGGTCCTGGCTCGCCTGGGCCGGTGGGGTTCCCACCCGTTCCCTTGGCAAGCGTACTTTTTAGAATGCTTTGCCTTCTACTAGTGGATCCTCAACCACTACTGCCCACGCCGAACGAAATTGACATTGAAAGATTTGGTAAAGACTATTCACGGCGGTGGTTCATTTAGGAAGTTCGGCGAGATATCTGTGCGGTATGCTAGCGCTCTACCGGCCTTGGGAAATGTAGCAGTCAACGTCAATGACCAATTCAGACCCTCAGCCCAGATCTTGAAGATTCGCCAGATCCAGCACAGCGAGGATGTCAGAGGCGTGGTAGGCCCACACGAAGTCGTAGTGAGTGGCATTGCCGTCGGAGAAGGTCTGATATGCGGCTTGGGCGTTGGTGAAGCGGACTATGGTGGAGTAAGGGCAAGTGAAGTGAGGGATACGGTGAGCTTGACGATTCGAGAGTGGTAGTGGAGAGACGATGATCGGGGTGGATCAAGGTGGGGGATATTTTGAAGAGAAACGAGGAAGCCTCTGAGGCCCAAGAGCGTTTCAGAATGTCTGGATCTTGTCATAAGACGATTACTCCACTTCACTCTATTACTCAACCGCGCTAAACGCGATGAAGAGTGATCTTTCACTAATTATGATCTGACCTCACTGCAAACACCCACACTCATGCCACATTTACCGCATCTAACAATACGCACCTATGGCCGACTTGAATGACGTGATCAGACTTCTGAAGTCTGGTCGTACGCGAAGCCATACTACGATACAAGAGCTGGGATCCAGGGTTGAAACTCTCGAGGATCCAGGCTTAAAGGGAGTGTTGAAAGCCAAATTAGGTGAGGATTTCCCTCAAAACTTGGCTTGTACGCCGAGCGACTGATCTGGGGTACAGCTGAATTGCTCAACCATGCGGTCGTCACTGCACCAAGTACTGTTCTTGGCTTCTTTGGAGGCACAGGCCATGGCAAAAGTAAGAACTCCATGAGCCGTGTAGCGGCAACAGGCTTTGCTCACGCATGTCTTATAGGCAGTACACTAAACGCCATGTTCCCCACCATTCGATTGCCCACGTCTGACTCTTATGCTTGCACTCCAATTCCAATTACGATCCAAGGCAAAGTGGGACAGGGCACCGATGTCGAAGTGATTTTCCTCGACGAGGCAGAGTTCGAGGCAGACCGGAAACTGACGATTGAAAATGTCTTTGCGGTACAGGAACATGGGTATAGCGAAGAGACTGCCGCATATGAGGCCACTGCAAAGGCTAAGCTCAACGCGCTCTACCCGAAATTGGCAATAGCCAAATTCTCCCTCACACAAGATGAACTAGAGACCCATCTTACGACATTAGACGACAAGAATGGGGTTCAGGACTACATCCGAGAGGGCAGACTAAAGTTTACCTGCAACGACGCCAACGACTTTGCCGAGAAGATTAAGAAGTTCGGAGCAAGCGCGGAGTTGGAAAGCAAGGAGACGGTGATTCTTTGGCCCATAGTAAAGGAGATAGTGTAAGTGAATTAAGGATATACGACGATTTGCTAACAGACTCAGTGTAGAGCTAGATGCCCAAGAACTCAAGCAGAGGCTAGTGTTGGTGGACATTCCAGGGACAATGGCGCGTGGACCGTGGATTGATATGGGACCGAGCTAATCTGTATTCAGGACACGGAAGTGGCGAGGGCTGAGGTAGCGAGCCGCTGGATGAAACGATGTACCTCCCCATTGATACTAGCAAGTTGCGACAGGGCCATTGATAGCCCCGACGTGTGGGACCGCATTGGAGAGTTACTCTGGCGTGATAGAATGACGGGCAAGAATTCCAGGTCAGTGAAGGACTGTCAGTGTACGTGCGGTATTGATGTTTCCAGGATCACAATTATCCTCACTCAAATTGACAAAGGGACGTTAGAAGAGGGGGAGAAGCACGTGGCGGGCAGCGAGGAATACTGCTCACTAAGATCAGGGCTTATTGCGGTAGAAGAAGAGTTGGACTTTTCAAAGAATCAAGAACAGACTCATGAAGCAGCACGTCGCCAGATCCAAAACGCCCTATCTGCGTGTTCGCGTCTCCTTGTCACAGAAGGCTCCGTCAAAGAACCTTCATGGTGGTCCCTAATCACGACGGAAGGATGGGCGAAGACATTAGCAGTCTCATTCGAGACTGATGAGGTCTGCGATCCGTCAAGACTACTCGACCGAGATGCCATCCTAGCTATGATACGGCAACTGACAGCTTCACCAATGGAGGACTACGTCCCAACCTCGTCTTCCGGGCTAGCCGACAGAGTTTTGGGCTTTAAACAGGATATGCGTCACTTCCGGACGCAGGCCAAGGTCGAAGTAATCCGACTTAGGATGATCGATAAGATCGCCGCTAAGATGGCCGAGCAGGCTTGGACGCTAGCCCAAGACCGTGGCGACGATGACTTTGATTCCGACACTACACAGCCAGCAGCTTTTTTAGACTTGGCGAGGGCGTCGACAACGGTTATCGGTATATGCCCTCCAGCCGCAGTTGCGGTTAATGCGAGAAATGCTGGCATGCCGGCTGATTCAAGATATGTCGAGTGGTCCGATATGGAATCCACTGGATTGCCTGCCTTGGAGCGCCATTTCGGAACCCTGACCAACGAGACGGTGGCATCCCATGAGTTAAGCTGCGTCCTCAACATTAAAAGCGGTCTCTTAGATCTGCAGATTCTGAGTTCCTTTGATCAAAGCCTGCCGAAGGAAAAGTGGTGGACTTCAAACGGTCGGAAGCGCTGTGATGCTGTATTCAGCGTATGAATCTACTCCTACATTGCAGTGGGTAATCCGACTTACCATTTCGCAGTCAATTGAGGGCGTTCTGAATGAACGCACGTCAGCCCTGCAAGATGCACTAAAAACCCTCTATCAGGCTGCATTCAGTGGGTATACCTTTTCCCTTGTTGATGCCTAGCTGATCCCAACGGCGTGTAGAAAAGGGTATCAGCGATACGATCCGCGGTGTCCGAAGTCCAGGAACACAAGGTACAGGGCTATCGAACCCGCAGTATATCCTAAATCCCTTGAAAGTAAAGGTGGAAGGATTACGAGAGTTACATCCATCGACATACCGTGCAATCCTCCACCATCGTGGAGTCTATTCCACAAGACGTAAGAAGAATGGAGGGTCACCCAAAGCATACGATCTCAATGCCGATCTGTAAGTACGGGGTAATTCGAACGAGGACTAGCTATTGCTAATATCTCTAGCGGTCACCAACTACGAAAAATAGTAGAAGCCTACTTCCAACGTGACGCAAGAAAGGCAATATACCATACTCGTGCGATCCTTATAAACCAGATCAAGGACTCCTTTTCGCAGTTACATCGAGACGTTCAGAAAACGTGCACCACGCCGGAGGCTCCAAATAATCACCTACTTCAACTCTGTCAGCAAGCAAATCAGCAGCAGCAGGAAGTTTGCATAGACTATATTACAGCCCTCATCCACGCTCTGATCGAAAAGGCTGTTGACCTACCACGAGATCTGGTTCCGTCTGAGATCAAGAAGCACATGGACGGATTATACAATGACATCCGTATCTTCACGTCCGAGCGCAAGGCCGCGAAGTCTCGTGGGGACTCTCTTTCCGGGAAAGTGACCGCGACAATGCGAGATAAGTTGGAAAACTTCCTCAATAAGGAGGCGGAAAATATGCTCCATAAAGTTACTGGCGCTCTAGAGACTGGATTCTCAACCATACTTGATGGAACTTTGGGAACCGCAGTATCGAAATCTGGCGAGAGCAGAGTCAGCAAAGCCGTCTCCGCGTTACATCAGTCCTACACACAAGCATTCACTAACATTCAGCGGACTGGTCGTGCCTGTAAGGACGATATCGCAGTCCTGAAGGCCATTTCTAGAGAAGCAACAAACGAGTCGAGCCTGGTCCATAGCCTTGCTGAGCAGGTTCAAACAACAGTACCAAGGGTGAAGAGGGAGGCAGACGCGGATTTGGCTTCCGCCAGCAAGCGCTTAAATGTGAAGGGAACTGACAGGCAGCCGATCGAGATCGACTAGGGACGAGTGGGCGGTACGTTAGCGAGGAGCAATACGAGACTGATGAGATGGCGGAAATAATTCAGCAAGCTGGCATATCCGCCTATCTAGTGAACAATACAGGTTAAACGTTGCCACTGAACCCTAATCAATTCTCCCTATCTGTTATATTTAAGCCTATCTCTTGCCTTCCGTTCCCATCTCTGTATCGGCCTCACGTTCGTGAGCCTACAGTTGACCGATACTTGATAAGGATCCCATTCCCTCCGGACTTGTCACCATCGATACACAACGCACAATCCCTTCAATGATCGTATCCGTCATTCCTCAAACAGGGTATTGAGACGAGAACCTTGCAGGACATTAGCCTTGCTCATTTTTCTTGGTTCGTTCTCTTATCCCCATCGCGTCTCCATCGTAGCCATGCTCGTTGACATCGGAGAGTCCCTTGGGATCTTCCTTATCGCACCGATCCATCTCTTCAGATTCGCAGGCTAACACGCTAGTCTCGCTTCTCCCAGATTCGAATGGGAGGCATGAGGTATGGGTGTAAAGTCGAAGAAGTTGCTGGAGTTTCTTCCTCACCGTGGTGACAAAGTCAGCTTGATCTCCGAGGATTGACAATGGGTTATACCGACCAAGACGAACGACGGTCAAACCCTAGAGGTGCCGCTGGATGTGCTGATGGTATCGCCAATGTTTTCTTCTGGCCACTCTCCCCGTTCTACGCGTACCTGCACAAACATCGGACGGTCCATTCATGCACGAGGATACAAATGGCGTGAGGCAAAGTAAAGTGTTACGTTCACGCACCCGCCTCTGCTCCACGAAGCGGCGAAGGCGAGGCCGGATGTGGAGGCTTTACTATTTTGGATCAGCCCTGCAGGGCTGGGTGCCAGCAGCTTCTGTATCCGGGGTCATTGAGTTCCAAGAGATTCATCAAAGCAGATTCGGAAGCGATGTTTGCTACGAAAGTCGATCAACTCTACACATACTGCATATCAATGTTCGAAATCGTATTCCCAATTGATTTTTGTCGCGATCCGGGCTCTCAACGTATTGCTATGGCCTTTGTGGTGATTACGAGGACATTCCAAATATGCTATCCTTCCGGTGAGAACAACATTGCGTTCGTACTAGTTCAAAGCCTAACGCTATCACCTTCTCCAGCCTTCTGACAGAACGAACACATGCTGTAGCGTCACTGATGCGGAAGGATATTTGAAAATATCTTCACACAACGAAAGCTGCCGGTAATCCAGTCATACATACATCAGCCTATTCGGCAAAGGCCGTGCACCTATAGTTTCGGGTCTGAAGGCGACAATCACCATGCTCGTGCAGAGATGGAAGCTTGACGGTTTGTATTAATGTGATGATCAATTGAAAGGAAAAGCGTCGAGTCATGAATTGAATTTAGTAGACAATTATGTCTGCCTCCGTACTGTAATATTAAGAATCCGCTTTTTTCTTCTGATGTCAACGCCATGTTGGTGATTTTTAATTATAGCCTGCCTCTTGATGCGCAAATGCAATCGAATCATGGGATTTTCGGTTGGTAATCTTGACGACTCTCGCGTGTAATATGTCTACTAGTGGAGCCCTAAAGACCGACGGCAAAGACCGGGTTGTCCGGAGCAACAGAAGGCTTGGCGCAGCACTCTTGCCATTGACACCTTCAGCCATTTCAGCTTTAGACGTGTACAAAACTTGACTTTGCTGTCGCCTACCTTTCAATACAAGACACAATAGCTCAGTCTCATCGGTTGCTTCTCCTGCGGCCTTTGCAGTAGGTCTGTGATACCTTATAGCGGGACGACTACTGGGAAATGCTTTGTAGAAAATGGCCTACATCAAGGTAGGTAAAAGGTAGCGGAGAAGGTAGTAAAGTAATAGGTAGAGAACTTATTCCGAGCTAGTAATATACTAGCTAAGGTAAATCCTATATCCCTAGCTTCTCTAGCGATTAAGTTAATAATCTTATAATACTATTTTCGTACATGCTAGATATTAAGCTAGATTAATATTTTAGGTACTGTCAATATCATTAATAGTCTAGTTTAACTCTAAGTATTAAGTATACTAGTTACTCTTCCTTAATCACTTCACTAAAATTAGGTATAAAGAATAAAGGCTAATTATAACAGGTCTTATAGTAAGAGTAATATCATAATAATAGTATTCCTATTAAGGAATTAAAGGATAAAGACTTTAAGTTCTTTAATCTTGAGTACATTAATAAGTAATATATTTAATAATATGTAAATTATTAATATGAGGTAATATATTAGTTATTACAACGTCTATATTTTTATTAATCGCTTAAAAATATATAGTCTACTCTTCAAATAGTATTAAAAATAATTACTACTAAATACTCCTATAAAGAAGTACTAATTTAGTATACTATAGAGTTATTAGATCTGGAAAGATTTTAAATAAGTACTAAGAATATAGATACGTAGTATTCTATACTAATTGAACGTTGTAAGATATATATAATAGTAGCTATAATATATCTTACTAATCAGTCCTATAGCTTCTAGTATATCCTAGTAAATACTCTACTATACTAAAGTAGTAAGTAAACGGTCTATATATAATTATCTATATTTTAATCTCTGCTAATATATATCTAAACCGTCTAAATCTATAATATTTACTATAATATTCAGATATATTAATAGTAAGATAGCTATCTAGTAAGAGTTAGCTAATAAAGCTCTCATATAATCGTTATACTAATACTATCAATACTAATCGCTCTAGTAACCTCTCTATAATTATCCTTTGTAAGAAGACTTATAACAGATAAGAGGTAGAGATAATAAGGGTAAGTAGGATATATTTCCCTAGTAAATCTCTATAGGTAATGGTAATACCTTCCTAGTAGAGTTAATACCTAATAGTAATAGTATTTATAAGGATAGTAATATTTATAAGTACTATATTAGTTTAAAAGAGGCTAAATAATAGTAATAGGTCTAATTACATTAGTTCTATTATATATATCTATATATATATACATATATTATATATCTTATTGTGTTTAATTCTTTAAATAGACAGTTCTAGACGCTAAGCTATAAGAGGCCTAGCGGCTATAGATCTATATATTTCTAGAATTATTAGTAATTAACTAGAAACTGTAAGAATGCTAAACCAGTGTCTTAGTAGCTGCGTGTCAACGTTCTAACTCAATAGACGTATTGTAATTGCTAAACTAGGACTTCAAGATAAAGAAGAAAAGAAGAAGGTATATACAGGTATCCTCTTTATCAAGCCCCTGTACCAAGCCCCCGCACTGACCAATAGTCCTGATTAGTCAGACCGTGATTAGTTAGGAACATCAGTGTCAGGAACATTAGTGATGAACCACTCAAAGGGAGCCTGATCCCCAGCCATTTCCCGCTCAGTGTCTATCAAATTTCCCCTCTCCAAAAGCGACTAATCAGAATGCCTGAGGTCAAGTCGCTTACCTCAATATCGGTTGAAGAGCTGTACTATAGTATGCTCGTAACAACCTTAATACTATATTATAGGAAATCTAAGCTGTAAATAAGATAACATAAATTTTATTACTAATATATATAGATATATAGATGTAGATAGATAGTAATAATAAAAATACCTAATATACGTAATTATAGATAATATATACGTGCTAAGTATTTATACTAATATTACCGGCATATCTTGATTTCATGATCTGTCGTTCCAAAACCGCCCATCTCTCCACGACCGCCAGACCCAAAAGCCCTGCGTATACGCCCGATGACAATCCACTCGTGCACGTGCCCCCGCAATGCGGTAGCATCGACCGCTTCCAGCATACTGTCGAGAAGTTCGTTCACGCATTAGAGAAGGTGTAAACTAGAAACAAAACTGCAGATACTAAACTTAAGGCCACGAAGCACGTTAAAGCTGAGAAGCCGAAGATTCAAGCCTCAAAGCTGGAGTATAAGGTGGTCGACGAAGTATATGTTAGCTCGTCTGTGGCTACGTTATTGCTAACAGATTGGATTAAGCTTTGACACTCCAGCACCATCGGGTGCCAACCCTTCTCTAGCATAAATGATGTGTTTCTCGAATTAGGCGAGACGGGAGCTACAGAAGCAGCGTATAAATTTATGCACGCGGAAAGGCTTGGCACTGGATTGATCCTTGCGATCGCGCTTTCCTGAGGCGCCTGCGTCGTAGAACCTCAATTGCCAACCTATACCGCAACAAAACCCAATGTCGGATCTTGTTGAGACGCAAAATGAGGTCACCCAGGATGACTATGTCGCGTACGCCCAGGACCTAGTGGGGAGCTCCGTGAAACCAGTTCCCTGGCAAGGCTTTCACAGCTACACATTAGTGTCAGAATCAGGGCTCATTGTTCAATTTCGATCGAAGTCATCACCTATCGACATTTCAATAACCGCGCTTGCCAAAGCAGTCCACCGTCATGTTGCTCCAGCTACAACCTATCAAGGCCTGATGCCTAACAGTTCAGTGAGCATCTAGATGATGGAAGCCCTCCCGGGTACCGGATTTCCGCCCTAGCCACACTGTAATGCGGGGCAACTATATAGCATCAACAACATACACTGTCGCCATACACGTTACTGCATGCATACCTCACTGTCGCTATCGCTGTCGCTGTTGCTGTCGAAATCTGCTGGGGTGGAGCGGAGTACGTGAATGGCCGTTTGCTTGGTAGAGACTCCACAACCTATCTACAGCGAAGAACTCAACAATGACACCATATCAGCTAAATGACTCATATCCTCCTTTCTAGGCTGCATCAACTTCGCCTGCTTCCTCTCCTTTGCCACCTTCTGATTGGCTACCTTAGCTGCCTTCTTATTGACTGCCTCCGTCTCCCTCCGCTTCTGCGACTCCACTTTCAAAGACTTATTTACCACCTCCTTCTGGGCTCTCGTTGAGCGTGCTGTGGGGGCAGGATCCAGCTGTGATACAGCCGTAGTCAGGCGTTGTTACTGGCTACGTCGGTCCGGCTATGCAGGCAGAGCCGTCGTCGTCGGTGGAGGGGATAGTGGCAGCGGGGGAAATTCGTCAAAGTCATCGATATGAGAAAAAATATCAAGAGCTGGCTCTGACACTAAAGGGCTTACTGATCTGAGGGACTCGTTAGAAGGTGCATACCCCCCAACGCTTCCAATTTGTGGCAAATAATGAGACCTGTGGCCTCTAAAGGGAATGCTTGTGGCTTTCAGCCGGCTGTTAATTCGTGCAATTTAAATGTCACGTGGTAAAACGCCTGGCGAATCCGTTGTCTCCCAGGAAGTCTCCATATCCACCAATTTTGTGGAATGGTAGAGACTCTCTCTGCAATACGAAGGATGAAGAGCTTTGTCACCAATATTACGCAGGCCTTCCTTGAGACGACCGAGGTTCCGTGGGACTTGTCACTTCGGTTCCTTCTGATGACATTTTGAAACTTCGTTTTTTCCTGTCTTCAGATGCCCGCTCGTCCTGTCCCCGTTTGTTGCGTATCACTTGAGCTTGGCTCAACTCTTTAGCTCTTTCCATGAATCTTTGAATGTCATCGTAGGCCAATCCTAGTTTTGCCCCCAACGCTCGATGTGCAATTTCAGGGTTTGATCGAACTGCCATCTCCAATGGTATCGGCAACCTTGATGACTGGCTTGAATCACCGCTGGAATCATCTGAGTCGCTGTATCCTTCGAGGCTATCTGTATCCCTGCCCCATTCTTCGTATCCTTGAATATTGTAGAAGCGGATAAGGTGTATCAGTCGATCCACTGTTACTATCATGAATACAAGTATATCTGTAAAATTTGGTGCGAGCAACTTACTTTGCGTGGGAGCTTTAAGCCTCCAGAAGTGCCATATGGTGCGAGGGAAATATTCTGGGATATGAATTCCGCCATGGGGGTCAAGTGATCCCACGGGGGAGATTGCTTCCCATCCTCTGGTACGCAAGATGTTCCGTGACGCATTTTGTATTAGATTGAGGTAATCTCTCATCCTCTTGTCCACCCCTTCGACGTTTTCGTTCACCCTGTCGATCTTCTTGTCCATCTCCTTGAACCGTCTATCCATCTTGTTCTCCACTTCTTTGAACCGTCCATCCATCGTGTTCTCCACTTCTTTGAACCGTCCATCCATCTTGTTCTCTACCTCTTTAAATTGGGTTGCGATGACGTATCACGACGCGAGAACGTGTGAAGTTGTACGCCATCTCTCAGACTATTAGGTCTAGCTTAGTCTGATTGTCGAAGAGGACGCATCACGATGTGGTCGACGTCGTTGACCTTGCTGAGATGTTGATAATATGAGTCACGCCAACGAAGTTCCAGAGAGGCTTGGCGGTCGAGCTTCTACACGTGATCAGCCTGAGCTATTATTAGGCGGAGCGGCTGTTCTCCGGCTGGTGGCTTACTTGCCCGACAATCAAGAATCCCTTCTCAGTACCCACCAGCGAGAGCATTTCGACAACCGCAACGGTGGCAATGCGGAAGCATATTCCAGCATTCGCAGTTGGAAATGAATTCTGGTCTCGGAGTGCAAGTACCAGAAGGCTAGCCGCCACCTTTATTAAGGCACAAGAAAAGGCTATACGGAGTGCACACTGGCGGGTATGGACATGGTAACAAGCTCTCGATGGTTCGACGTAGTAGGAATCTCATGTCATGTTGAATCAGCTGACCATATACACAGGGAATTCAAAGTCTTATCGTCTTCGATTCCAGGGTAGCTACCGCCCGGCAATCATTCATATAACGTTTCCATTTTCCCCGGTTATGCACTCCCAATCGACTAACTGCGGTGTCAGCGACAATAGATCTACTGGCTGCAAATCACGAGGCGGTAGTACACTACTTATCCATCTTGATAAAGGGAAATAGGCGATATTTTACCCGTGCCTAGTACCAAACATAGTTGGAGGGTTGGGGTGGGGACGCAGTCAGCAGTGACTGGCATGGGAAGGCGGTAGGG
>JAABUX010004354.1_pt1 | contig 18038 bp, 18 predicted proteins | sample 5561851 | NCBI WGS metagenome assembly JAABUX01 (sample SAMN10711883, study PRJNA513361) | rock metagenome | isolation source: Antarctica rocks | place: Antarctica: Victoria Land, Richard Nunatak red sandstone | collected 2016-01-03 | reverse complement strand
CGTGCCCGCTGCCGTCCCCGTAGCGCATGATCGCGCCCTTGCCGAACTGCCGCTCGATCTGCGCCGTCACCGTCTCGATCGCCTTGCGCTTCTCGTCCGCCGTACTCGTCGTACTCGTCGCCACGGAGCAGCCCCTCTCATACCGTTACTCTTACAATAGAACATGCGTACTACCCATGGTACGCCGCGCCCGGACATTGGTCAAGGCGATTGTACACCCCTCCGGGGGCAGAGACAAGTCTCCTCACCGCCACCCCATGGCTGACTGGCCCCTATCTCTCTACTCGCAGCGCGAAAGACTTGCCAAGTAACGCCGAATAAGGCACAATACAGCCGTGCCGTCACGTTGGCCTTACCTGCCTGGCGCGACGGCCGGCATGCCTGGAGATCCTGGGGCTGTAGCTCAGTTGGGAGAGCGCTTGAATCGCACTCAAGAGGTCAGGGGTTCGACTCCCCTCAGCTCCACTCACAAACCAAAAGAAACAGGGGTGAAACCCCCTGTTTCTTTATTTGTGTGCAAGTTGAAAGTGCTATTCGAGAGTTTGTAGCATCTCGTCCTCGCTTATGCCGAGATCGCTCCAGGCGCCGACTAAATCAAGGCCTCGTTGTATCGTGTCCTGACTTATCGCTGCATCCAGGTCTTCCTCGCTCTTAAAGTAGCGCACCTCGTTTGGACCAACACGTACCGCTATCAATCGCTCCTTGGCCTAGGTAGATTGGCTATCAAATTGCGGCTGTTGTCGTTCACTCATGGCGGCCTCCTCTAAATCTTGGGACAACGGCGTCCGATGCTCATATTCCAGGGAGCAGGCAAGGAACGCCTGGCGTATTCGGCATCCGAAAAGCCACACAGATGCAAGTCTTCCTGGATCTCTTCGTGATGTGCGCCTGTGGCCAATTTTTCCCGACACCGGCGGATGACAGTTTGCTTTATCGCGCTAGGATGAGTCCCATAGATACTTATAGCATCTGTCAAGCTCAAGGAGCACACTTGTCGGATAATGGCGATAGCGTTGAGCGGCCTCTTATTGTCATCGACAAGATGGCGCACAAGGTCGTCAATCGTTGCTCCAGCAGCAATCTTGTCCTTCCAAAATGCGACGGTCGCTGTGTCCTCCGCATTCATTTAGGCCATCCTCTCGGGTACACGTTGATGCCAACATGTAGATGCCGTCTGCGTTAGCATGCTAGCCACAACAGCCAGTGTAATCCATCGGGGCATTGTCCTCGTCGATATCCAGAAGCCATCTCGTCGTGCGCTACACGATCTCAGCTATTCCCATCAGCCTTTGTCTTGGGTGAACGCTTCTTTCTTGATTTACCCGTCGAGGTGGTTGCGTCCGCTTTCTTGAGGATGAAAAACGTGCCCTTTTCATCCTCGCCAAATCGTGCGTCCGTGTCGATCCCTCTCTCCTTGGTCAGTCGTCCCAGGGCAATCCGGCTGCCCTTTCTCTCCTTCTCATTCGCGAAGTACACTTTGACGCCAACCTCGCTGCTTTCAAGCATCGCCAGCGCGTCATCCCATTGGCTTTTGGGTTTAGCAGGCTTCGTCGGCCCTAGTTTATCCCATTCGTTGGGCTCTGGTTTAACGATCGTGACCATTCTTCTAATGCTCCTGGTTAATCGAGCCGCATCCTGCATAGAATATACCATAGCCTTCGTTCATCATTGCCGACATGATGTGGACAAGACGGTCAATGCCGGAATTGGGAGCAGTATCCCACCTCCTTGTAGGCCCCGACTCCAGGCGCCCTCGAGGGAACGCGAGGGCAAGGTCAGGCGTGGACGCGCACGAAACGAAGCGATATGATACCTTGTGACTATGGGATGTCTGAATCATGCTCAAGAGGTCAAGGGACAGCTGCCCTCACGTCCACGGCGGCGGCGACGTTGTTCCTGGCGCGCACGACCGTTGGATGAACGGCACGGACGCGGGGAGCGCCGGAGTCAGGGCAGGGCTAGCCCGAGTCAGGGCAGGGATACAGGATAGGCGCCATGTATGAGCTAGAGGCTGTCGAACTGCTGCCACCGCAGCGCCCTCTCGCACGTGTGTCGCTTGTGGGGCCTCTCGACCGTGACTACATAGCCTCCGAGACGACCGCGGCCACGGACGCAACGATCCCGGCGCGCGCCGGCTTGCCGGCCGGCCCCTCCGCTGTGGCCCTGACGCACGCGGGGCACATCGTCGTTTCTGGAACGGGGATGCCCGTCCTGGCCTTGCATGGCCCCTTCCCCATCCGGGCCGCGCTTGCTGTCGCCGGCGACGAGCTGTTGGTGCGTCCCCTGCCCCCGCTCGTGCCCTCGACGCGGCTACACCGCCGAGACATCTCTATTATTCAGATCGAGCGCGGACACTGGTATGCTTTCGGCCGCATCATCGTCTGTATCCGGCGTGAGAAGGGTCCCACGCTACGCTTGATGTCTCCCCCTCTCCCCGGCGTCCCCGATGGCGGAGAGACACTGGGACGCATCCTGCGCGCCTGGTGGCGAGCAGGGACGTAGGACGAATCCGGATTGCGCCTCTCTCTACCCCGTCTACCCCGCGCATCCCATCCACCCGGCGCCGCTCGCCCGGGAGCGCTGCTGTCGCGCCGCCGCGTCCTCAGCGCGCTGGGCCTGATCGCCGCCATCGTCGTGGTCGGCGTCGACGCCCTACCGCGTCCGCTGACTCCGCCGATGGGCCGGGACCCTGGCCTGAAAAGCGGGTACCGGAATGGGGTCGCCGGCTTTCCTTCATGCCCCTGCCAGTTTGAGGTCCCGCCCACCTGGTGGTACGACGACGCCCGGCAAGACCTGGCCAAGCCCCGCCTGGGCTTCCATAGCTACGACGCCGTCAGCGCCGACCACGCGTCGATCCCCACGACCCTGGCCGACATGGGGGTCGACTGGTCGTGCGACCCCGGTGGGGCGCTCTACCAGGCCACGGTCAAGAGCCCCTTCTCGCCGCTGCCGCCACGCCCCCTGACCGTCGCCGGCCAGCCCGCCGTCTCCTTCGCGCACTGGACGGCGCCGCCGACTCAGGGCGGACTCTACGAGCAGCAGGTGTACGTCTATATCCCGCAATTCGAGCGCGACTACCACTTTACGCTGCTCGCAGCCAATCCGCCCGGGCAGGATGTCGGCGCCTTCCAGCACGTCTTCAACACGTTGCTGACCTCTTTCCAGCTGACCGTGCCCAACGACCAGGCGACAGGTGAGATAGATTCATGCGTGTCCTCGCAGCCACTGTCGCCGCTACCGAAACCGTCGTAGGCGACCTGGTGCGCGTGCGCCTGGCCGCGCCCGCGCTCGCCGCGGCCCAACCGGGACAGTGGATTGCCCTGCGCCGTCCGGACTCGCTCTCCATCGTCGCTCAGCCTTTCCCCCTCACCGCCTTTTTCCCGCGCGAAGGCGTCGTGGAGACGCTGTACCGCGAGGCGGAGACCGCGCGCCTGGCTCCCTGGCTGCGTACCCTGGCGGCCGGCGGCACGCTCGACCTGTTGGGTCCCTGGGGTCGCCCGCTACCTGTCGCCTCGATCGCGCGCCGTGCCGTGTTGCTCGGCAGCGAGACGCGCCTCACCGGGCTACTCGCCCTGGCGCGAACGCTGGTGGAGGCAGGCGTCCTCGTCGTCGTCCTGCACGACGCGCCAACCACCGCGCAACTCCTGCCGCCCTCCCTCCTGCCGGCGGACGCGGAGTACCATGTCGCCACCGCCGATGGCTCGGCCGGCGTGGCCGGGACCGTGCTCGACCTCGTGCCGGACCTGCTCTCGTGGGCCGACACGCTCTACGCTGCCCTGCCCGTCGAAGCCTATCCGCCTCTGCGCGACCTCGTGCATCGCCATCGCCTGCGGCCGCGCCGCGGGTTTGCGACCGTCTTGATGACCGCGCCGCTGGCCTGCTATGCCGCGGCGTGCGATGGCTGTGTCGTGCCCCTGCGCGACAGCGGCTACGGGCTTTTATGTAAAGACGGCCCCGCGTTCGATTTACTGGACGTGACGTAGGCGCCGGTTGCCAGTTGCCGGTTGCCAGTTGCCAGTTGCCAGTTGCCAGTAAAGCTCCATTGAGCATCCGCGCCAAGGGCGGTCATCGGGTTACGGGCCACGCGCGCTAACGACGTTTGAGGGTATGGTCGAAGTGGGGCGGTGGGTCACGCCGGGGATGTGCGGTGTCAGGGCGAAGCGGGAACCTTGACAATCAGGGCAGCAGCGTGCGGTAGATACCCTGGCCGGCGCCGGCCAGGACGATGGGGTGCTGATCGTCGCTCTCGCCGGGCAGGATGCTCAGCGCCGTGACCGTGCCGGTACCCATCGTCGTGTCGATGTTGGCCAGGTCGCCCAGCCGCGTCCAGGCACCATGACCGGCGCGGCTGTACACGCCCAGACCCATCGTGCCTACCAGCACGCGGTCGCCCGCGCTGTCCGAGGCGGCGAGGACCATGCCGTGCGCGTTGGCGCCGGGCAGGCCAGCGGACGACGGGGCGAAGTTCGTTGACCTCCCTCCTTGCCCCAGGGCGCCGCTCCAAACGGGCAGCTGACCGGTCGTTTGCATCACTCCCACGTAGAGGCGGCCGGACAGGACCAGCAACGACTCCACGCTGGGCGGCGGCAAGGACGCAGACGGAGTGCGCCAGGTCAGGCCGTCGTCGGCGCTGACGCGCAGAGGCCGCGGTAGGCCGGCAAGTCCCGCGTAGATCATGCCGCTGGCCGGATCGCGGGCGAAGGCCGCCACGTCCCCGCCTGCGATCGCCGCCACGAGGCGCCACGACCGTCCGCCGTCACTGCTGCGCACGATGCCTCGATCCGTGCCGGCCAGGGCCGTGTCCGGCGTCGGGAGCGTCAACAGGGAGTAGGTGCCCGCGCCGACCGGCGCGACCGAGCGTTCCCAACGGTCGGCCGCGCCGTTGCTCAAGGAGAGTCGGTAGATATATCCATCGTCGGCCGCCGCCAGCAACACATCCGTTTGGCGCCCCGCGCTGGTGCCGTGTAGGACGGCGAGGCTAAAGGCCTGGACGCCGGAACCGGGGAAACCCTGGCCCGCGACGTTCCAGGTGGCGCCATTGTCCGCGCTGCAATAGACGCCCATGGCGGTGGCGGCGTAGACCGTCCCCGAGGGCGCGCGCAAGAAAGCGTGTATCGTCGTTTGCGGGCCGCTCACGGCGGCCCAGGAGCCCACGGCGAGCGATGGACCGCCCATGTGCAGGATAACGCGTGCCGCCACGACCGCAACCACCCCGACCAGCACTAGCAGCGCCGCCAGACCGCGCAATGGCTCCTTACCCTGAAGCCCCCGTGATGAGAGGCCGCCGCGCCATAGTCCACGGGTACCGACCGGCACGCGTTGTGAGGGTGGGGATGTCGGGGATGTCATAGGGCGACCCCCACCCTCAGCCCGTGGCTGACTGGACCGTCGAACCCTAGCCGCGGGTTCGACGGTCCAGCGCGCTCTCCCTGCCGCGGGAGAGGGGAGCCACAATGGTTACGAACGCCGGACCATACCCTTTGCGAGCGCCAGCCTCCAATCAGCCGTCCCACGCCCGACCGCAGTCGGCCTGTGATTTGCCATGCGACACATGCGGACTGGCCCCCGACCAGCTGCACTTTACGGACTGGCCCCCGACTGGCTGCGGCCAGTCCCGGTCCAGCTGGCTGCGGCCGGTCCCGGTCCAGCCGGGCAGTCGCAGGCCCTTCACCTAGCGCCACAGGGCCAACTCGTCGGCCTGGTCAGGCAGGGGCACCGTCGCCACCACGCGCAGCGTCCTGGTGTCGACGACGGTCACGCCGTAGCCATTGTTGGTCGCGATGTAGAGCAGGCGGCCGTCGGGCGTGAAGGTGAGGCCGTGCGGGGCGCCGCCCACGGGCACGCGGGCGATGATGTGAAGGGTCCTGGCATCGACGACGGTCAGCACGTTACCGCCCTGGCCGGTCACGTAGACGCGCCGCCCGTCATGGCTGGCCGCGACCATGGCCGAGCCCGTGCCGATCGTTATCCTGGCCCGTATCGTCCTCGTCGCCGTGTCGATCACCACGAGCTGCGACGGGATGGCCGGCGATGCTGGCGTCGCGGGCGCCCCCGCGGACGCTGGCGTGGCCGGGATCGCCGGCCTCCCCGCGTCGGTCAGATAGGCAGTGCGGCCATCGGGCGAGAAGGTCACGGCGTGGGGCGAACCGCCGTTGGCGGCGGTAAAAATGGTGGCCATGATCCCGTCGGTCCGCGTATCGACGATGTCGACGCCGCCTCCCATGCTGACCGGTATCCACAGTTGACGCCCATCCGGCGAAAGCGCCAGCCCATGTGGATGGAGGCCCGGCGGCCCCGTCGTGTTGCCCTGCAGGTCGATCGTGGCCAGCTTGCGCCGCTGGTGTACGTCGATCACGGCGATGTCGTTGGAGACATAGTCGCTCACATAAGCGCGCTGGCCGTCCGCGCTAAAGGCGATGTGCACGGGATAGATGCCGGTGGGGATGGAGGCAACGATGCGGACCCGCGCGGGGTCGACCACGGCTACGCGCCCGCCATTGTAGTCCGTGACCCATATCGTCCCATCAGGGGCACGGGCGACGCTGTGGTTGAGCGCGCCGACGCGCAGCATGGTGGGCCGACCGGGGATGTAGACATTGCCGTCGCCCAGGAAGGTGACCACGGCGCGGTAGGGCAGGCCGGTCCAACGCACCGCGGCGGCCGAGACGCGGACCGGATTGGCGAGCCGCGCCGTGGGTCCGACGACCGGCAGCGGCCGGGGAACGGCGCGACTGGACTGCACGGGCGCATCAAGCCGTAGCGAGGCGTGAACGCCGCCCGCCGGCAGTCCGGCTCCCGTGGCCAGGGCGGTGATGCGCCAGTGGCCGGGCATGGTCAGCCGGCCCATGGCCTGGTAGCGGCCACCGCCGACGGGATAGGCGGCGAGCGATGGCGTGCCCATTGGCATATCCAGCATGTCGAAGGTCAGGGTGACGTGGGCTCCTGTCAGCGCCTGGCCCTTCGCGCCGGGAATGGCAAGCAGGAAACGGTTGGGGCCAAACGCCCCCGGAGCCACGTCCAGGCGCGGCGCCGCGGCTGGGCTCGTTACGCCCCCGTGGGTCGCGCCGCTTGCGCTACTCGCGCTTGTCGTCGCGTCGTGAGAATTGCCGTGCGTTGCCGCGAACGTCACCGCGCCCGCACCGATGACGGCGAGCGCGAGGAGGCCGGCGATCAGCGGCGCGCGCGCCGGTGTCGCGATCCGCCGACTGGCGACGCGCGGCCGGGTTTGGATCGTTGGTTGTCGCATGGTCCGCTACCTTAGCGCGTCACGGTCAGAGTCGCTTTGTCGAAGTTGTACCACTTGCCATCGCCGGGATTGTAGCAGTCGGCCGTCACCATGTACTGGCCCGGATGGGCATAGACATGTTTGACGCTCCACCCGTAGGCGATGGCGCCATCGCCAAGCTCCCAGCGCCAGGGACGCAGCATGACCGATGGCAAGAGCGTCTGCGCTACTTCCTGGCGGTTTTCGGTCAGGGCCACGCCCTGGCCGACGTGATAGGCGCCAGGGACGACGAAGTAGGTCCAGTGCGCGACCTCCGCATCGGTGCGCGGGTACTGCTGATTGATGCGCACCAGGCGCCCGTTGGCCGACAGCGACGGCTTGTTGTCCAGCGCGCAGGCCCGCGCGTTCGCACGTCCAAGGCCCCCGCCCAGAACAAGGGCGGCAAGCCCCGCGGCAACAACAACGTGACCACGACGTTGCGATAGTAACCGTGTCATCTCTTTCTTCCCCCTCACTATAGACACGTCAGTATAGACACGTCAGTGTCCGTTCCCTGTTATGCGACTTGGGTCAAAGGCCGCGCCCGCGCCTTGTGTACTACGACCCATGGAGCAGCGCGCGCGCCTGCGCCGCGATATCCTGGGCTAGGAACGGCGCATGGTTGTAGGTGCGCCACTGGCCGTGCGGGTCGATCATGTAGACGGCGGCATCGTGGACAAGTTGCGGGTGCAGGAAGATCGGCGCCTGGGGCACGATGTCCACGAAGTAGCTCTTCCAGACGCGCTCCAGCACGGGCCGCGGCGCGCTGAGGTAGTGCCAATCCGTGCCCAGCCAACCCGAGTGCCGGGCGAAGGACTGGATCGCGGCCGGCGAGTCCTCTTCCGGGGCGATGCTGATGGCGACGATGGCGAAGCGGTTGGCGTCGGCGCCGAGGTCACGGCGTGCTCGCGCCAGCGTCTGCCCGACCAATGGGCATTGCTCCTTGCATTCATCGCTAATAAAGGTAAGAGCCACGACCTTGCCGCGCAACGCGTCGAGCGAGATCAGCCTACCGTTTTGATCGCGCAGCGCGAAGGGCGGCGTGTGGCCCGGCAAGGTCGTGCCGAGCGTGGCGGGTTGTTGGTCGGACTGCTTGGCGTCCTGGCACGATGCGTCGCACTGAGTCACGCCCATCCCGGACAGGGCGGCGCGGATGGTTGGAGCATCGAGTTCCTGGCTGTACCTTCCGCGAATGCGTCCCTGCGCATCGAGAAAGACGTTCGTCGGGAAGCCTCCCACCTGGTAGGCCCACGAGGTCGCCTGCTCCCCGCCATCCACGACCACGCGGTAGGGCAGGCGCTCGACGGAAGCGAAGCGGCGCGCCACGTCGGGGGTATCGCCGTTAGTGGCAATACCGACCACCTGGACCCCTGCCGCCTGGTAGTCGCGGGAGGCCTGGCGCAGGGCGGGCATCTCCTCGACGCAGGACGGGCAGGTACTATAGAAGAAGTTCAGCAGGACGGGATGGCCGCGCAAGCCCCGCAACGACAGCGCGCCATTCGTGGCGCCCGACGTTCCATTCCAGACCAGGGGCAGCGTGAAGTCACTGGCCAGCGGCGCGCTCCGCGCGGGCGATGGGGCCGGCCAGAGGGTCAGGCTCAGGCCCGCCAGTGCGACCAGCAGCGCCGCGTCCCAGGTGAGGCGGCGCCAGGGCAACCCGGACAGGTGCGGCCCGCGGGCGCTCCCCGTGCGCCGTACCGTAGTGCGCGGCCGGACTTGTACCTTGATATCGATGTTCGTACTCATGCGCTGCATGTCCCCTATTCCCCAGTATCCCACAGGCGGCCCTACAGCCTGTCGCCGCGGCCACATAGCTGGCAAACCGCCGCGTCGCCCCGTCGCGTGCCGCGCTCAGATGATGAGGGGCGAGTCAGCCACGGGACAACCGTGGTTGGGTATGGGGCAAACGACCGTAGCTGAGTATGGGGCATTGGACGATATACCTCATTATATCCACTGGGAACGCTAACAGTCCCAACAAGCATCTTCCTCCATTCTCCCTTCAAGCAAATTATTTGTAAGGCACTCAGGGCCATTTAGTTCTCGCGGGAGGCCCTCACCCCCAACCCCCTCGCCCGTGCGACGGGCGAGGGGGAGCAACGGCACACCTCGTCTCCCCTCTCCCGCGGTCGGGAGAGCACGCTGGACCGTTGACCCTAGCCGCGGGTCAACGGTCCAGTCGTCACGGGTCGGGGGTGTCGTCACAGGTCGGGGGTGGGGGTTGCTCTGGCGCTGCCCCGAGACCTAAATAGCCCTGTGAGGCACTACGCCACTTTGTCATTTTGTCACAAACCTCGTATACTGACATCGTCTATCGTCATAATGGAGGCACATGATGGTTTTAACGGTCGAATCGAACGAACAGGGGCGGCTCGTCATCCCGGTAGAGGTGCGCGATGCGTTGCGCGTGACGGGCAAGACGCACTGGCAATTGGAGGTACGGGATGGCGCGATCATCCTCAAGCCGGCCGTGGTGATCCCGCGCGAGGATTCATGGGCCTACCGTCCGGACCATCTCGCGCGCCTAGAGGAAGCAATGACGCAGGCCCGGGCGGGGCAGATTCTGGACCTCAGCCCGGAGCACCTTGAGGGGCTGGCGGATCAGTCGCATGAGTGAGGGCTACCGCGCGCCGCGGTTTACGCCACGGTTTGTCGACGATCTGCTCGGCCTCTCCAGGACCGAGCAGTAGCAGACCGCCAGGTCACTCAAGACGCCGGACGATAACGAAAAGACGCTGTCGTTGCGCGTCCATGAGCTGGGGGGCCAGCTAAAGGGGATATGGTCGGCATCGGCGTCCAAGAGTCTGCGCATCACCTTCGCGCGGCTCGATGGCGGATACAAGCTCCTGCTGACCGGCGACCATCACGACGGCGATTAGTCGTCCGCCAAGCTCGATTTTGATGGCTGGATGTCCACGCTTTGCTGCGTGCCGCAGAAACCGCTACGTCCGACCCCCCTGGCTCCCGCCGTGTTGTATTAAAGCCCGCTCTCATTACATCCATAGACCTCCATTCCACAACGGTCTCTTTCCTCTTGCGTCAATATACTAAATGTGAGTATATTAGTAGAGAAAGAAGGGGCGGGACTGGGTTAGAGGAGACGGGCCATGGATAGGGGCGGGTTCGCGCTTGGAATCGGGTCAGTTGCGGGGACGTCGCACATAGCGATGGGTCGGCCCAATCAAGACGCGTGCTGGTGGCGGCGTACCGAAAGCGATCTGTGCCTCTGCGTCTGCGATGGGTGCGGGAGTGGGGCGCACAGCGAGGTGGGCGCGCAACTTGGCGCGCGCCTGACCGTCGAGGCGGTGCTGGCCCAGGTGGCGGGACGATGCCCCGACGAGGGCCAGACAGTGCTGAATCATGACGTGGTGGCCGACGCCCTGGCGGCGGCGCGAGAGTCGGTCCTTGGCTCCTTACGCTCGCTGGCGGCCTCGTTGGGACCGGACCTCGGGGCCACGGCCGAGACCTTTTTCCTCTTTACGCTGGTCGGCGCCGTCGTGACTCCGCACACCACAGCGGTCTTCTCGGTCGGCGACGGTACGATCGCGCTGAACGGCGCCCTGACGCGCCTCGGTCCCTTCCCCCAGAACGCGCCGCCGTATCTGGGGCACAGCCTGCTCGATCCGCGCATCGCGGCCGTGCAGGCGTCCAACGCCGTTGCGCTGCACCACGTGGCACCGACGGAGGCGGTGCGGTCGATCCTGCTGGCGACGGACGGCGCCGACGCGCTGGAGCGCCATGCCGCGACGCCGCTGCCTGGAACCGACGAGCCGCTGGGTCCCCTGGCGCAGTTCTGGGAAGATCCGCGCTACGTCGACCACCCCGACCTGCTGCGACGACGGCTGGCCCGCGCCAATCGCCGCATGTCAACGAGCCGCGGCTTGCTCGGGGACGACACGACGGTCGCCGTGATCCGACGCCGGGACCCGGAGGAGGACGCCGATGCCTGAGGTGATGCTGCGGGGCAAGCGCCTACGCCTCGACCCCCGCTCGGCTATTGGTAAGGGCGGCGAGGCCGATGTCTATGCCATCGACGGCGGCCGCGCGCTCAAGGTCTTCAAGGACGCGGCGCACCCCGACTACCAGGGCTTGCCCGGCGAGCAGGCGGCCGCGCGGGAGCGGCTAGCGCTCTACCAGCGCAAGCTGCCCCTCTTCCCGCTCCCGTTGCCGTCACGGGTGGTCCAACCGGAGGATCTGGCCACGCTCCCCGGCGGCGAGGTCGCGGGCTACGCCATGCGGCGCATCGACGGCGCCCTGCCCCTGGCGCGCTACGGCGATAGGTCCTACCGCGAGGCCAGGACGCGCGACGAGGACGTGGTGGCCCTCTTCACGGACCTGCACGCCACCGTCGCCGCCACGCACCGCGCGGGCGTGGTCATCGGCGACTTCAACGACCTCAACGTACTGATGCGGGAAGGGGGTCCGGGGGGCGGGCCGGAGGCCTATCTCATCGACGCCGACAGCTACGGCGTCGGTGCATTCCCTTGCCGCGTCTTCACGCCGCGCTTCACCGATCCCACGCTGTGCGTCGCGCAAGGGGCGGACCTCGTGCTGGCGCGGCCCTGCGGGACCGACGCGGACTGGTATGCCTTTGCCGTGCTGCTGATGCAGTCGCTGCTCTTCGTCGACCCCTACGGCGGCGTCTACCGTCCCTCCCATGCGGGCTCTGGCGGCGGCTGGCCGCTCTCGGCGGCGGGGCGCATGCTGCAGCGCATCACGGTGTTCCATCCCGACGTCCGCTACCCCAGGCCGGCCCGTCCGTACGCCGTCCTGCCCGACGAGTTGCTCGCCCACTTCGAGGATACGTTCGTGCGTGACCGGCGCGGACCGTTTCCGCCGCGCCTGCTCCACGAGTTGCGCTGGACGCGCTGCCCCTCCTGCGGTAGCGCGCACGCCCGTCCCTCCTGTCCGACCTGTCGCCACGTCGTCGCGGCGCCCCTGCTGGTACGCCACGGCGCCGCGCGGCGCGAGCTGGTCTTCGAGACCGACGGCCATATCGTCCGCGCGGCGCTCCAGGGGGATATCTTGCGCCTCGCCGCGCGCACCGCTACCGGGTTGGTGCGCGAGGACGGCCGCTCCATCGTCGATGCGGGCTGGCCCGCGCGGGCGCGGGTGCTCGTGCAGGGCGAGCGCACCGTGGTTGCCGCCGACGGCCTCGCGCTCACCTACGGGGCTAGCGGAACCGGTGGAAGCAGCGCGGTTGCGCTCGAGCGCCTCGCGGTCGATGGGGGCGACGGCGCGACCCCGCTGATCGAGGCGACCGCCACCGCGCACTATTGGGTCGGCGGGGGGACGCTGTGGCGCGACGGACGCCATGGACCCGAGCGCATCGGCGACGTCATCCCTGAGACGACGCGGTTCTGGGTTGGGTCCACGTTCGGCCTGGGCTTCTACCGCGCCGGGACGCTGGCCCGCGCCTTCGTCTTCGACGCCCTGCACGGCGGCCTCAACGACGGCGTTCCCCTGACTCTTCCCGCCGGCCACCTCGTCGACGCGTGCTGTACCTTCGCGGAGGGGCGCGCCTGGCTCTTCCTCACCGAGACGAGCGGCGGCCGCACGACGCAGCGCTGCGTCGTGATCGGGCGCACGGGAGGGGTCGAGGCCGAGGTGACGGCGCCCGTCGGAGACGGCTCGTGGCTGGATCTGGGCGGGGCAGCGGGCGTGGGCGCCGTGGGGTCCGCGCTCTTCGTCCCCACCGACGCGGGCGTCGTCCGCGTCGAGCTCACGGCCAGCCACATCGCCCAGACGCGCGCCTTCCCCGACACCGAGCCGTTCGTGGACAGCGCAACCCGTCTGTTCCCCGGCCCCGGCGGCCTGTATGCCGTCGGCAGCCGGCGCGCCGACCTGCTGCTGCTGTCGTGAGGTGAGGGAGCGTGCGCCGACGCGGGAGCCACGATAATGCGCTCGTGCTCACCCTCGGGGTGGGAAGGCGCAGAACTCGTTGCCCTCGGGATCGGCCATGATCGTCCACCACAGCGTGCCGTCCTCGTCGCGGACCTCCTGGAGCACGCGCGCCCCGAGGCCTTGCAGGCGTTCCAGCTCCGCGTCATCGGGCATGTCGATGTCGATATGCACGCGATTCTTCGCCACCTTCGGCTCCGGCACCCGATTAAACCAGATGCGCAGGCCGCCGTCCGGCGGGTCAAGAGCCACCGGGTCGTCCGGCGTGGGCGTATCCTCCGGGTCGGGCGGACGCACAGTGTAGCCAAGCGCGTCGGCCCAGAAACGGGCCACGCGGCGCTGGTCGGCGCAGTCGAAACAGATGTCGCGCAGCCGCGATGTGGCCATAGTGATGTCCTTTCTGCTCTGTTAGATGACGCGCTGGCCGTGGCGCAGGAACTGTTCGTGGCCCGCGGCCGGCGCCGATCCGTCGGGCGTGGTGATCACGTCGGGCGAGTACTGGGCCAGGAAGATGCGCCGCATGCGGTCGGTGGTATTGACCCCGCTGCGGTGCAGGGTGACGCTGGAGAAGACGGCGATGCTGCCGGCGGGCACGACCACGATGTCGCCGAGGTCGTCGCCGTGGTAGCCGACGAGGTCGTTCGTGCCCTCCTCCTTGACGTGCGGCACGAGGCCGCGCGACCCGGCGCGGGAGTAGGGCAGGATGTAGGTCGTGCCGTTGGCGTCGCTCATGTCGTCGAGGGCGCACCAGAGGCTGACGTACGGCCGGTGCGGCGCGAGCTGCCCGAAGGCCGAGTCCTGGTGCCAGCTGAACTTCATGCCCTTTTCAGCGGCCTTGACCACGTACTGCTCCCAGTAGAGATAGGCCTCGTCGCCGACCGTGGCCTGGCAGATCTCGGCCGTCAGGTCGCTGAACAGGAACTCGCGCAGGCGCGGGCTGCGTTTGGAGGCCCAGGCGACGAAGTAGCGCCGGTTGCGATGGCTGATGCCGAGCACGTCCGTGCCCTGCCGGTCCATCTCGGCGTTGGCCTCGTCGACGAAGCGCTGGCACTCCTCGCGCAGCAGTTGCAGGTGCTCCTGGGGGATGACGCGCTCCAGAATAAAGAAGCCTTCATCCTGATACTGCTTTTTTTGCTCCTCGCTCACGCGAACGGTCTGGGTCATGCTCATGGTGTGCTCCTTCCTACCGCTACTCGTCGTCCCTGGTCGTCTTGACCTTGACCCCTTGGTGTGCGCCGGCGCCACGCCCATAATCGCCCGCTCCACTACGTCAATAGCAACCCATGGGCCATGTGTCGCGGAGCGGACATCCGTGGCTACATCCTCCCCGTCCCTCCTTTTATACCAACAAACCGCCAATTAAGTGCGCGGTGTCGCCACGCGCCTGGCCACAATCGCCGCGCGCCACTGCCGAGAGGCCGATCCCCGCCTACTGAGTGAGCGCGTTGATGGTATCTTTATGATGAAGGTAGGGCATACTGATGCCGCGTAAGATACGAGAACTGAAGGCCGATCTGCGACGGGCCGGCTGCACAATGGAGCCCGGAAGAGGATCGCACGAGGGCTGGCGGCATCCCATCGTGCCGGGCAAGGTCACGCTGTCGGGCCAGGACGGAGCTGACGCACAGGGCTACCAGGAGGTCCAGGTCCGGGCGCTCCTGGCCAGGATACGCGCCGCCAAGGCGGCACAGGAGGCAGAGCGATGAGCACACCCGCGACCACGATGCAGGACGCGCGCACGGCGGACGCCAGCGCGGCGCCGCACTACACCATGTTAATCCAGTGGGACCCCGCCGACCGCATCTACGTCGTGACGATCCCCGAGTTGGAGGGCTGCGCCAGCCACGGAGCCACCTACGCGGAGGCCGCGCGGCAGGGCCAGGACGCCATCGAAACGTGGATCGCCACGGCGCGGGCATATGGGGATGCGATCCCGGCGCCGCGGATGCGCGCCTGGCGCGACGAGCTGGACGCGGTACCGCCGGTGGAGGCCGCGCGGTCCTGACGCGACGGCCCAGAGCGGAACCCGATAACGGAGGGGGTGAGCATGGCAGCGGACGTGTCATGTGCGCAGCGGCGCGTGGAGGCGGCGCGGCTGCTCGATAAGTACTCAAGTGCGCGCAGGGGCAGCTCCATAGCCTCGACGACATGGTCGTCACGGACCTGGCGCGCACCTACCCGACTGCCACGGGCCGCGAGCTGCAGCGGGCGATGATCGAGGGGAGCCTGCACATCCACGAGCGTAAGTCTCGGCCTATCGACGACGACACGCGTCGGACGGTGCGCAAGGCCTGGGAGGATCTGGGCCAGGAGCCCGAGCCGTGGATGTGCGCGGAGGGGGGCTGCGGCGGCAGCCAGGGCCGATTAGACACCGGAGCCGGACGGGGCGCGGCGACGATGCTGGAGGACCTGCTACAGGAGCAGGGGGGGCCGGAGCGTGGCCAGGGCGCCAAGGACAACGAGGGGCGCGACCGCCTACTTGACCGACCATATGGCCATCGTCCGGCCGTCCGGTGCGAACGCTTGGATGCGGCTAGTGCACCATCCCGCTAGTGTATAGATCGTGCCGCGGGTCGTCACGGCCACACCGGTAGGGAAGGCGGGTTGCGCTGGGGCTAAGCCTTGTGCATTGAACCACCCAGTCGCGGAAGCGCCCGTCGTCCAGCGACTGAGGGGCGTTCCGGTCATAGAGAATTGCTGGATGCGTGCGTTAAGCTTATCCGCGATGTCCAGGTGTCCTTGTGGATCGAGGGCGATGCCAACCGGGTGGCGGAACTGGTCCGGCTGGCTACCCTTGGAGCCCCACGCGCGCAGCGTCGCGCCGTCAGGCGACAGGACGAGGATACGAATGGCGTCGTCTGCCACGTAGACCCGTCCGCGCTCGTCGACGGCGAGCCCGCTCGGCAGGCTGGCCTGCCCTGGACGTGGTGACGGCAGGCGCCAGACGGCGCGTGGACGCCCCATCGCATCGAGCACCTGGACACGGCCGTTCCCCTTGTCCGCCACATACACGGCGCCGCGCCGATCGACCGCGATGCCAGCTGGCTGGCCGAACTGGCCGGCTGCCGTCCCTGGCGCGCCCCATATGGCTAACACCTGCCCGGCGGCTGACAGCTTGATGATGTGGCCGGCGTTCGCGTCGGACACGTAGATATCACCGTGCACATCGACGGCGACGCCGGCAGGGTGGTGTGCTGCGTCGCGGCGCATCCCCGGTGTCATCCAAGTGGCGAGCAGGCGTCCGGCGGCGGACCACTTCTGAATCTCGACGCCGACCGCCCCCCCGGCAGCGGGGGGGCGGTCTCCCAGGGCGGTGTAGATGTCGCCCCGCGCGTCGAGGGCAATGCCGTTCGCGTCCCCGTAATCGGTGCTCGGGTCGCAGGTCCCTACGGGCGCCAACGCGGCGCGACCTGACGACGCCACGCCGTCGGACGCGCGCGCTTGCCGAGGGGCGGCGGAGGCAGGCGCCTCCGCGGAGAGATAGAGGTAAAGTAGGACGCTCACGGCTGCCCCATGAGTCAGAATTGCCTTCATCGACGTGCTCCTTGTTCTGATAGCGCGCGCGGGGCGCGGCGGCTAGTTGCGGGAGTAGGTGTTCCTGTCCGGGTTGCCATGCGGCCATCACCGCCCGACAGCCTGTGCCTCAGGCCCCTCTACGCGATTATACAATCCCTGCTCGATACCGGTTCCCGCGCCTCCTTCCTCCGCGCATGAAGGCACTCACCCGTCCCGCGCCGGGCTACTGGCATCTCGATGAGCGCATCGCCAAGACCGCCGCGAAGAAACCTGCCCGGCTGTCGTCGCGCTACCGTCCGGAAGGTGCGGAACGGATCGTGCCTCCATTGACGCACTATTGGAGCTAGCGGCGACGAGATAGCGCCCGCGAGGCATACAAGCAGGGCCCGTGAAAAGGCGACGGCCCCGCGACGGGAGAGGCAGCTCCCGGGGCGGGACGCGCGCTACGCTGCTCGCCCGTCCCCGCATTGAGCCCAGGATGGGCGAGTCGCCCGCGCCCCCAGGCCGGCAATGCACAGAGTCTCTACGCCTCTACAAGGAATCGACAAGACCAAGGAATCGACAAGCGGAGGGGCCAACTGGACGTGATCGAGCGTATTCTGCAACGGCTGGGACTCGGAGGCGCCGACCAACAGGGGCCGGGACAACGCGCCACGGTGGGAGCGGCGGGGACGACGGTTAACGTCGACCTGACGGCGCGCTACCAGACGGTCGAGGGCTGGGGTACCTCGCTGTGCTGGTGGGCGGTGGTGACCGGCGGCTGGCCGGACCCCGCGCGCAACCGGCTGGCCGACCTGATCTTCGACCCCAATGAGGGGCTGGGACTCAATGTGGCGCGCTACAACATCGGCGGCGGCGAGAATCCGGCCCACAACCATATGCGCCCGGGCGGCGCGGTCCCCGGCTACCAGCCACAGTCGGGCCAATGGGACTGGGACGCCGACGCCAACCAGCGCTGGACGCTGGCCGCCGCGCGGGTCCGCGGCGCCGACATCGTCGAGGCCTTCGCCAACTCGGCGCCGTATTGGATGACGCACAGCGGCTGCGCGGCAGGCTCCGTCGACGGCGGCGACAACCTGCGCGACGACATGGTCGATGCCTTCGCCGACTATCTGGCCGAGGTCGCGCTGCACTTTCGGGAGCACTGGGGCGTGGCGTTCCGCACGCTGGAGCCGTTCAACGAGCCGCTAGCCACGCACTGGAAGACGCCCAACAGACAGGAGGGCTGCCACGTCGGCCGCGCGCAGCAGAACATCGTGGTCAAGCGCGTCGCGGCGGCGCTGGCGGCCAGGGGGCTACATGGAACGGGCATCAGCGGCGACGACGAGTTCACGATGGACGACCTCGTCGACACGTT
>JAABUX010004352.1_pt1 | contig 18041 bp, 18 predicted proteins | sample 5561851 | NCBI WGS metagenome assembly JAABUX01 (sample SAMN10711883, study PRJNA513361) | rock metagenome | isolation source: Antarctica rocks | place: Antarctica: Victoria Land, Richard Nunatak red sandstone | collected 2016-01-03 | reverse complement strand
AATGCAAGACTTTTGATGCTCAATGACGTACATCTTCCCCATCTGCATGAACATTCACGCAGCAGTCGGCTGTTCTAGTGATGTAAGTCCATAACAGCTTAATCCGATATGACTAAAGTGGCAGGTAATTTGTTAACATATGTTTCCCGTGTTAAATGCCAAGAAGTTCCAAGAGTTTTGAGCCCACTAAAATGTAGAACTTATCCACGCACCTACAGTAAGACGGCTCTGCTTTCTTTCAGCTGATAGCCATAGACGTTCGTGTCAAGAGCGTGGGAGAACCAGTATGGTACTGAAGCTACTGACCGCCGAAATCTCTTTATGTCTTTCGCTGGAAAGGTAGTGGGCCCATGATAGCAAAATTGGGTATCATTTTACCTGTGTTCTGTCGATACGTCTCCAGACACCTTATGTCATGACATCTTCAGACAATTGTTGTACCGAACATTCTCCATCGCCTTTCCCACCCCCAACCGTTGTCCTCCTCTGCTTGACTGCTCTCGTTCCCGATGTCTTCTCGTTCGACGCTGCCGTGTATCTTTTTCTTGACGCCGTACTCTTTGAGACAGCAATGGAAAGCCTTGCTCTTCGGTACTTCCTCCTTCTCAAGATGTCTAGCATTTCCACCAATTGGTTGGAGTGTTGTAGACCTTCGTCCTTTCTGTTCCTCTAGATCACCCCACATGAGAAATAGCTTTTCACGAAGCTCTGCGAGCGCCTTTGGTGATTTCCGAAGGCTGGACGATATCATTGCTATCAGCTGCGCGTAGTACTCATCTAAACAATGATACTCACTTTACAGCATCCAATTTGAGCAAGCATTCCGCATCTGCTCCTGCTACGTAGACTTTCATACTTTCTCTCTCTTCGCTGTTTGAACCAACAGCATCTTCAAGCACTAAGCCAAACCTCCACTCCCACTGTCTCCCGTCTCGTTGTGACTGACTCTCCGCATCGCTGATTTGGCTTTCTCTCTCGCTGTCGCTCTCGCATAGGCTATCACCTGCGTCGGAGAGACAGGCATATTCGGACGGCGGAGAGCAGGGCATAGCAAAATCTGCAAGCTGTGAAGGGAAGAAGTCGACTATTCGGACGATAGCTCGTGAGTTGATATTCTGGAAAGGAAGAGTATATGATGTTCCATTCGGTGTAGTGTTCGCGTATGTGGCGAAGGATACTATAGAGGACAGAGATCGCGGTGCTACCAGATGGTTTGAACAATTGACTGCGAGGTGAGCATATTAGTCTCATGTAAAGTACGTAAATTAGGGAAGAAGGATTAGTGAGAAACCAAAAGCCTCAGTAGGAGGTGTGCAAATCGTAGAGACTGCGCAATCAAATCAAGTGATACTGCTGCAATAACATCGCAATAGCGCGCAAGAACGAACGCTGCATTCTCAATCGCGAAAACCCAAGAAGATCAACTAGCAGCAACAGTTTCCAGCGTTGCCGGGAAAAAAAACATACAGCAAACAGGATTCGCTGGTCGTCACCGACCCAACTACTAATTGTTCGATCTGAAGCTTGTCAATGGCAGAGCGGACGGGATGCCGAGTATTCTTCAGTCTGTGGCCGTATGTGGTGGATGCGTCAATATGAGGATTCTTATCATAGCAGTCTCTTTGCCACACAGTAATGCACGGAACAGCAGCTTGCAACTTACCATTTCTGTTGAGACCCTGCTTGAGAGCCTTGGTTACAAGATCAGGAGAGTAATCCGTAATTCCAGGCGTCGCGCTATTTTCCTTTCCGTCAAATCGTAACTCGTCTTGATCCTTTGATTTGGCGAGCAGTGCTCTATCCTTTTTTCGTGCCTTTTTTTGAGCAGTCTTTGATAGTGGTTTTGCCGAATCCATTACCTTTCTTTTGATCCCCCGTGCTTCCGCCACGAAATCTTCGCTAGATATCTGAAAAATTTTCTGGTAGTCACGCTTGCGGCGAAGGACATCTTTGACGCGGTCATCGTTTTCGATGTTCTTCAGGACGTTTACATCAATCCTGCCAGGATTACGCTTGTCCGAATGTAGAACGCCTTCCAGCTTTGCGTCCTTGCTCCATTTGATGTGAACATTCCGAAGGAATACCCAATCAGTTTCTTTGACATTTTGGCGGCCATGAGGAGGCCATAAAGTGACGGTCAGAGTCATTTTACCAAATGGTCCTGGCCATTTTTGGTTTGGAGAGTTGCGAGCGATGTAATTGTACACATCCCCTTCACGCCCAGAGCCGTCCTTATCGTCTTGTCCCCACTCATAGTTCCACAGGAGGTTATTTGAAGTATAGTCCGTAAGATAAAGCTCAACGCGGTCACTGTGAGGATACAGTTTCACGACCTGGCCAACAAGATCGTAGTATGTCTCACAGACCACATCCTTGACCAGAGAAAATTTGTCTCTCCAACCACGACTTGCAGAAACGGCTCCGTTGGGCAAGGGAGTTATGGAGTCACTAATAGGCGCAGATATGGGTTCGGTGAAAGAATTACAATCACAAGAATCGTGAAGAGTGATGGCGTAACGCATTTCCGAGGCTGTAGGAGTCGGTGTAGAAGGCTGTTTAGCATGTTGGAGCTGTAATGAAGTTGACGAAGGATTCGCTGGGATTGAGGCGGCTGGAAAGACAACCCAGGAGGTTTTGCAACTGGCGAGGCCCATGGTCATCCCATGCCATTCTTTGATTTTGAGGAACTTGATCAATACGACGTCTCCTATCCCTTGAATCGCTGGCATCTCACTTTCCATAGGTTTGAAGAATCGAACCTTGACGCCCTGATCATTATCACCAGGGTAAGAAGGATCTTTGATAGAAAAGGTGCACATCCAGTCAGTTCCATGTGAGCGACCGGGAGGTAAGAAATCCGTGACAACCCCCATGACATTCACCTCCGAATTAAGGCGACTACAGGCGGTGTTGAGATCCATAAAATTTGGAGGAAGTACTGAAGACATGGCTGACGACTTGAAAATCCTTGACAGTCTTCTTCGCTACTCGGACCCTTGATAGGGTCTTCCAGCTCATTCGTTAGGTAATTGAATAATTGACGCCTCTCACGATAGAAAATGCAGGTTGGAAAACCATCATGCAACGTTCCTTGGGAAAGATAGGTCAGTCCTTGTTCTCATCATAGCTTCTCTGATAGAATCTGCGTATACATGGTCGATGTCCACTAATTTCACGAGTTGACGAAGTATAAGTATAAAGTACTGTTGTGTCCAGTTGACGACCTCGCGACCCACGCGTCACGCAAATGTGATAATGCCAAGAAGTCCGCCAAGCCACTCGGCCCGGACTTGTGAGCAACTTGCATGCTCCACAGCACACACTCGACAAACACAGCGCTTTCGTACCACACTGCACTTGGCTAACAGCCACAAGATATCTAAGGGTGCAGCGCTTCAATATTTGAATCTGACAACCCACTTCGGTATTAGCAGCCACAATGTCGGAGCGGTTCATCCCAGAGCATAGGCGGACACAGTTCAAGGCTAAAAACACCTTCAAGCCAGATGAACTCCGTCGCCGTCGTGAGGAACAGCAAGTTGAGATTCGGAAGGCAAAGCGTGAAGAGAATCTAGCAAAGAGAAGAGGCATTACTGGGCGTGATGGCACTCAAATGTCTGCACCTGGTGCTTCCTTAGGTGCATCAATCGACAGCGATGATGAGGGTGGAACAATCGAAAGCCAAGTGTGTTACGCTTCTCCTTTCGCGACATACCAGCTCTCGTTCAATCTTTGTTTGAAACCTTACCTAGTCCACGCATTGTCTCATCAAGTTGCCCCGAGTGCTTTCGGCTTATGGTCATTGGCGTCAAGCGTGATGGTCACAGTCTCTGAATTACCCCATTGTATCTGTTGCGTGTGCTGACCATAGCCTCGTATGTAGCTTACGACCGAACTTCCTCAGATGGTACTTGGAGTATTTTCAAATGAGATAGATTCACAGATCCAAGCTACCACGAAGTTCCGCAAGCTTCTTTCCAAAGAGCGCAATCCCCCTATTGAGAAGGTCATAGAGACTGGTGTTGTTGGCCGATTCGTGGAGTTCCTTCGCTCTCCCCATACATTGGTCCAATTTGAGGCTGCCTGGGCGTTGACCAACATTGCGTCTGGCTCCGCTGCACAGACGCAAGTCGTGATTAATGCAGGCGCTGTGCCTATCTTCGTTGAGCTTCTTAGCAGCCATGAGCCGGATGTTCGAGAGCAAGCCGTCTGGGCTTTGGGTAACATTGCAGGTGACAGCCCGCATTGCAGGGACTTTGTCCTATCAGCCGGAGCTTTACGTCCCCTGCTTGCGCTTTTGGGCGACAGCCGCAAGCTTAGTATGTTGAGGAATGCTACATGGACTCTGAGCAACTTCTGTCGTGGGAAGACCCCACAGCCTGACTGGCAGACAGTAAGTGCTCTGTTTCCTATATCACTGTATGTATGTCTAATATGCTGATCAGTCGCAGATTCTGCCAGCTCTTCCGGTCCTGGCCAAGCTGGTTTACTCCCTTGATGACGAGGTTCTGATTGACGCATGCTGGGCCATCTCGTATCTGTCCGATGGAGCCAACGACAAGATCCAGGCTGTAATTGAAGCGGGCATTCCGCGTCGTTTGGTGGAACTCCTAACACATAATTCAACATCCGTGCAAACGCCTGCCCTTCGCTCCGTTGGCAACATTGTGACTGGTGATGATGTCCAAACACAAATAATCATCAACTGTGGATCACTTCCTGCTCTTTTGTCTTTGCTCAGCTCCCAGAAGGATGGCATCCGCAAGGAAGCATGCTGGACGATTTCCAACGTCACAGCTGGAAATTCCACTCAAATTCAAGCAGTCATTGACGCCAACATAATCCCTCCTTTGATTCACCTGCTCTCCAATGGCGACTTCAAAACCCGTAAGGAAGCGTGCTGGGCTATATCAAATGCGACCTCTGGTGGACTCCAGAAGCCAGAACAAATTCGTTACCTGGTCCAGTGTGGTTGTATTAAGCCTTTGTGCGATCTGCTCGCCTGTCCTGATAATAAGATTATTCAAGTCGCTCTAGATGGATTGGAAAACATTCTGAAGGTTGGGGATATGGATAGGGAAGCCTCCGAAGACCCGGCGGAGCAGAGCGTAAACCACTTTGCGCTTCATATCGAGGAGGCAGGAGGTATGGAAAAGATCCATGACTGCCAGAACAATATCAATGAAGAGATTTATATGAAAGCCTTCAATATCATTGGCAAATACTTTTCTGACGAGGACGAAGCCGGTGCCGATATGCTAGAGAACGCACCGCCAGGGCAGGGCGGCTTTGGTTTCGGCCAGCAACAACCGCAACAACAAACTCAGCAAGGAGGGGGCTTCAACTTTGCGAACGGAGGTGATTCAATGGATATGTAAAAGTGTGATATTGTTGATACGGCGCTCTCCCTATCACAGATTGATTGATTGGAAGGCTGTCCATCGCAAGGTTTCATTGCGATTTGCCTATGGTCATGGCACGTCTTGATAGCCCACCACCATTCGACCGATACAAACAACTGATGTCGTCCGGCTAAAGTTCAATATGACGAGTTTAACTTGCCATAATACCTTACGCGACCCTCCAGAGACCACAGACCTCCTCACATCGGCTCCACATCGGTAAACCTTCGATTTCCGTTCGATACCCATCCGACTTCATCTACACCATTCTACGATTCCTATTGTTGCAACGACCCCTTATACGACTGAAAGATTCACCATCATGTAACCCCGAGCACACGGATCACTGCAGCATTGTTGACCTTGGCGTCTTCAGTTACCGGCCCTGGCTGTCATCTTCGAAGATGAGGCGATGTTGATAGGAAGAGCTTGTAGGTAGCAGCGGTACCCCACGTATCTCGATCAGCTATAAATGCATCAAAATTAACCCACCCCTTGCTTTCTGATCCCAATGTTGCGGTCATGGCATCGGTTGTCTCCTTCACTAGCGTCACGGTCTCTCCCATCGTGTAGCGGCGCTCCAAAACACTGCTTGTGATTTATCCATCACTATTGATACTATCTAAATGAGGAGTGCTAATAAGAAGAGTGCTCTCGCAGTCTGACTGATATTGTGGTGTGCATTGCCGAAGTATTGGGCATCCTCGCCAAGGCCAGACAACAGCAACATGCTTGCATACCTTCATTAGCATGCTCGCAGTCAACGCCAGCTGTATGGATCTCATATCGATTATTGATCTTCCAATGGCCTACAAAAGGGCTTCTGGCCAGTGTCGGAGCTGAGGATCATACGTCACACGAATCATCTTACCCCGCGACCTATCCCCGCATTCATTGATGGTAAATAGCAAAGTAATTACGGCCACATTGAACACACATCGTTCAATTAATTAACAGTAGTGCCAGAGACCACGATGTCTTCCACAACTATCACTATGAAAGCGGTTCATTACGAAAAGCCATTCGAGGTCAGCGTCAAAGAAGTATCTTTACCAAAGATCGAACATCCAGACGATGCTATTATCAAGGTCACCACAGCCGGTACGACAGGTGCATGTCTTAGCTCTCAAAGAGTGAAATCGCTGACGAACTGGGCCAGCCATTTGCGGCTCCGACTTGCATATGTACGATAACTTAAATACTTAGTACTAGATTTTAGTATTAAATTACTAAGACTTAATTTAGGTACCAAGGGCGGACAGCTGCAGAGGCAGGTCTTATATTTGGTAAGATCAACATCGATTGAGATGCTGAGTCTTTTTCGAGCACTCGAGCGACTAACGAGGAATGAGTTTGAGGTCATGAGAACATGGGCATTGTGGACCAAGTGGGAAGCGGAGTCACTCTGTTGAAGAAAGGCGATAGGGTGGTCATGCCGTTCAATGTTGCCGATGGTCGTTGCTTGAACTGTGAAGAAGGCAATACAGCCTACTGTACTGGTGTCAACCCGGGTTTTGCTGGTGGCGCCTATGGCTACGTGGCTATGGTATGTCTTTCCGGAGTCATACTCTCAACGCGGGCAGTTTTTTCACTTCCTCGATGTTTCTGGACTCCAGCCCACATCTTTTTACGACTCCAAGGCTTTCGCCTAATGCAATGCGGACCTAGGATGAGGAGTGCTAATTCCGCTATGTCGTTCAGGGTCCATACGCTGGTGGCCAAGTAAGTCTGCACAGAGCATCTGAATGTCTCCTTCTCCATCATACAGAATAAGTTTTCCATCTCTGACAAGAACCGCTCCGAGTTGCAGGCACAATACGTCCGGGTACCTTTCGCTGATTTCAATGGTCTCAAACTTCCTCCTGGCACCGAACATGAAGCCTCATTTGCCCTCCTTGCGGATATCTTCCCGACCGGCTGGCACGGCCTTACGCTCTCAAAATTCTCTCCTGGCGAGTCCGTCGCAGTATTCGGTGCCGGACCGGTCGGACTAATGGCCGCCTACAGCGCCTATCTGCGCGGTGCCTCTCGAATCTACGTTGTCGACAAAGTTCCCGAGCGTCTCACTGCTTCTAAAAAGATACCAGGGGCAATACCGATCGACTTCAGCGCGGGCGATGCGGTGAAAATGATCATCAAAGAGAACGGGGACAAGGAGGTTGACAGATCCGTAGATGCCGTCGGTTATCAGGCCGTGGGGTCGGGAGAGGGTGAAGGAGAAGTGCCAAATGTTGTGCTAGAGCAGTGTATCAAGGTCACGAGGCCGACTGGAGGAATTGGTGTACCCGGGCTTTACGTTCCTAGCGATCCAGGAGCGCCTGATGAGAAGAGTGCGAGAGGTATGATGATGATGAGTTTCGGAAAGTTGTTCGAAAAGGCAAGACCTTACTCCTATAATATAGTGGCATACTGATATTCACAGGGCTTGACGATTGGCACCGGGCAATGCAACGTTAAAAAATACAATCGATACTTACGAGACATGATCATCTCTGGCCGGGCAGATCCAAGTTTCGTCGTTTCACATGAGATTGGGATTGATGAGGCTCCGCAAGCGTACAAGAAGTTCGATCAGAGGATAGAGGGATATACGAAAGTCTTGTATGTGTCCCCAAGGTTGTTCCTTCCAGATAAGATTCTACAATCGCATTCCAGACCCTCGGGGAAGTTCTATCACTCGAGAGGATTCTCCCACATATTTCGAAGGGCAATACTAACTCATGATCCCTCACAGAATACATCCTAACGGGTTCCAATGAGAGGGAAAAGATGACAATTCGCGAAAGCTTGGGCTTGTGGTTGCCTGACCATGTAACATGTAGCGAGCCAGGTCCAATATGTAGTACAAGCAGATCAAGAGGATGCATCCTTAGGTTCACAGCATCGTACACCCAGACTTGATCACGTGATGATGCCTTGCTAGTGACGATAAATTCTAGTGTGGATTATTGTCCAAAAGTCGCGTCGAATTGTAATCTTTGACACGCCATTCGCCCATACGCGATCGATTGTATGTTTTCCCTTCCTGACTGCACTTCAGACCTTATCTCGAACCGTTCGATGCCCTGAATGCCCTAGATGCCCGTCAGATCATCCAGTATGGAGTCTTCTGACCCCGCAACGCCTGATACAAGCGTCGACATGAATACTGCAGCGGATCGCAGAAAGTCCGGGCGTGCAAGGCAGAAACCCGTGCTACTCAACAAAGACCCCAATATTGCACAGGTCAGCATTGGCAGTAGTGGGAAGAGAAAGCGCGCAAACACGCGCGTTGATGAGGTTGAGGACCCTAATGACTTGGACGAGGAAGAGAGCAGTCATAACGAAAGCGATCCAGACGAGGAAGAGCTCAAGGAGCAGAGGAGAAGGGAATCGCGATCGAAGAAGAGGAATTCTACCAAGCCAACTGCGAAGAAGCATAAGACGGGCCCTACATTAACCACAAATCTTGCTGTCCGACCTGCTGTGAATGGGGCCAAGAAGGCCGCGAAGCCCAAACAGCCCCGAGCTCGCCCTATCATGAAAGCTACAAATGCCGAGACTGGACTCTACGGTTTGTTTGCCCATGATGGGTAAGTATCATAGTGCTGACTCTCCACAGGCGAAATATTCTCTCATGGCCACACCTTGGACGCTGTCGCGGCAGACTGGATTGCACGATGGGAGCAGAACAATTCGGAAGCCATGCGCGACCTGGTCAATCTCGTCATCAGATGCACAGGATGCAGTATTGAAGTTGAACCACAGGACATCGAAGACCCAGACAACGTTGTCAGCAAGCTCACGGAAATCCAGGATGAATTCCAGGCGCAAAAAATCACAGAGTACCCGTTAATATCTAAGGCCAAGGGCAATGCCAGCTTTCGTACGACTATGATTGGCTTCTTTGAGACGTTAATCAATACTTGCCACGCGTCAGGCCTTCTCTACAGCGATGCCGCTCTCTACGAGAATCTCGACCTGTGGGTTTCTACCATGTCATCCTCTGCCATTCGACCATTTAGGCATACCGCAACTGTCATCTCTTTGTCTATGGGCAGCGCATTATGTTCTGTCGCCAACGATCTTGCCGAGCATGCGGCCAAGACGACGAGACAGAAGGAGGGCGAGCAAAAGAAGAAAAACGTAAACAAGGACCGTGTCAAGGCGTTGGAAACGAAGATTACGGAGGCTGGAACTAAGCGCACTTTGGCGATAGACAATGTCCAACAGCTTTTCGACCAAGTCTATATCCATAGATATCGAGACGTTGATCCCAGGATCCGGGTCGACTGCGTCACAGCATTGGGTACCTGGATCAACACTCTCCCCGATCATTTTTTCGAAGGCATATACCTGCGGTATCTAGGCTGGGTCTTATCAGACACATTTGCGCCTACCCGCATGGAAGTGATCAAGCAGCTTGCGAAGCTATTCAGGAATAAAGACAATGTTGCTAGGTTGCGCACATTTACTGAAAGATTTCGCGCACGGCTGGTCGAAATGTCTGTCAGAGATTCGGAAGTTGGTGTGCGCGCCGCGACTATAGAGCTATTAGATACGATCAGGAAGACTGGGCTGCTTGAGCCTGATGACATTGATAATGTTGGGCGACTGATATTCGACACAGAGCCTCGAGTGCGTAAAGCAGTCGCAGGCTTCTTCGCCGAAAACATCACTGATCTATTTGAGACCACACTTGAGGACTTTGGTGGCGAAGAGAGTCTTGCTGAGGTTTTGGGCGAAGAAGATGACGAGGACTACGATGCGCCGAAATTAAGTTGGCTGAAGTTGAAATGTGTAGCAGAAGCTTTGCAGTCGTATGATGCCGAGGCCGAAGAGGAAAACACACAACACGAAAGTGGTAGTAAACTCATAGCAGGGAGCACAGACCCAAGGTACGCTCTAGCGGCCCAGACTATATTTGATGGCATTCCAGAGACCAGAGAGTGGGAAGTTCTAGCTGGCTATCTTCTTTGTGATTTCTCGATAACGGATCAGGCAAAGGAGGAAGCGGATGCGGCCTTCAAGACACGCTGTAAGCCCAACGAACAAGAAGAAATACTCCTGCTTGAAATCCTTGGTGTCGCAGTCAAGGGACGGCTATCGGAGGCTGCAGAGGCGGAAAATGATAAGAAAAGCAAAAAAACCAAAGGGATGTCAAAAGTAGTCCAAGAAACAGCAGCACTCCATCTAGCAAAAGTCATTCCTCGACTACTGAAGAAATTTGGCTCTAACCCTACCACAGCCACAGCAGTATTGAAATTGGAGCACGTTCTGAACCTCAAAGTCTTCCAGGAGCTCCGACAGGATTCGACGACGTACGCCTCATTGCTTGACGACATCAACAAGCAATTCCTCACCCATGCTGATCAAGGTGTTCTGGCCGAGGCTAGCACTGCCCTTCTGCACGCTCGTGGCTTCGAGGACCTGGAAGAGATCACTGGTGATAAATTAGGAGATCTTTGGGACAATACTGTCGACTCGCTACGGAGACTGGTGGCAATCGGAGCTATTCAAGACATCTCTGATCTTTCCCATACTGTCCGACGGATAGAAAATCTTTCCAGCATAACTGATTGTGTAGATATTTTCGATCGCGAAAGCAGGTCGACTTCCAAGAAGAAGGTAAATCCTGCCGAAATAGCGAGTCCGCGAAGTCTGCTTATAGACATCATTAATGAACCGCCGTTGGGTTCAGGTCGTGAGGAAGTCGACGAGCTCCTGGTCTCGGCTATTCGGTCCCTTCTCTTTTACTACATGTGGGCAGCCCGCAATCTCCAAAACTCCATCACCTCTGGTGAGCCGATCGGAACCCCTCCTGATTACTCTACCTTTGCCGAAGCTCTCATATCGGTCATTGAAAGCCATGAGTACCTATCCGTGGCTCGTCTTGTAGCTACTGGCACACTTCTCGATCTGCATACGCTTTTCGCCACTTTTCGTCGCGCACCAGTTCAGGCAACTTCTGGTCAAACCCTCGACACGGTCGTGCAACATATCACCGCTCCCGCACAAGCTCTCATTCTATCAACATATACAACGCTCGAGAAATCCTATGCCAAAAAGTCACGCAAAACACTCGAAGCAGCTCCTGATGAGGATCTGGCTTCCGATCCCGAAGATTCATCGATCAATGAAGACGACGAGGACGACTCGCATGCGCAGCAGGAATCGCTGATGGCAGAGAAGCAACTGTGCGAGCTAACCAGCAAGATCGTCCTCGCAATAACAGGCCGCGTGCTCGATCACGATGGGCCGAATAAAGGCAAGATTAAGGAACGGATACAGCGTAACAAAGCCAAACTGGGCGGCAACTTCAAAGAGGTCATTGCATACCTGGACGGCCCCAAAGTGAAGAAGGGCAAGAGAAGAGCGCCGGCTACGAAAAAAGGAGGGAAGAAGGCGTCGAAATCCGTAGAGGTGATTGAAGACGACGAGAGCGGAGAGGATGGGCCGCGGTATGAGGAAGGTGGCGAGCAGGATCTGAGAGAGCGGGAATTGGTGGAAGATCGCATCGTGGATCCGGACATGGATAGTGTTGCGGGCGAAGATGCGAGGCCGGGGGCTGATGAGGTGGTGGATGATGATGGTGATGATGATCCGATGGGTGATTGATTCGTGCGGGTTTGGTACGAAAAGAATACCCTGATGGTGTTATGGTGGTATGTGTATGCATTTTTCAGCCGCTACGGGGTGTGGGACGTCGGATTTGTCTCTCGATCTGGGTAATCCTTTGACCGGACTTGAAATGGTATATATGGCGCTGGCTGGCTGCATCTTTGCTACCTTACCTTACTTTGTACAACATATCAAATCCTCCATATCACTGTCATCTGGAATAAACTCAGAATCTAGACGCCCCAACATCGGGAAGCCTCTTAGCTCTCTCCACCAGTGTAATCCATCCAGCTTTGGCTGTTCCATTCAGAGATCCTAGGCAGGAACAGGTCATCGAGCATATCAACGTATATGTTGTACATCCCCCTCTACGCGCCCATCAGTTACATCCTACCTTTACCCTTGCACATATCATATCATATCCTTACAACCCTCCATAAGGAATCCCAACAAATCCGCAATTCCGCAGGACTGGATTCGAAGACTCTGGGTTTGGGAACGGAGCTTGTTTATATCTCATCAAGGTTTAGATATACGAAATGAGTTTCTACACCCCCATTCTCGCCAATCCCTCTCCCTTCACAACCCTCCCCCAACCAATCTCTCCCCCCCATATCCCATATCCCATATCCCCAATCCTCCCCCTCCAATCCTCCCCATCCCCGTAACCCCTCCACTCCATCTCCACCCCATCTTCCTCTTTCCTCCTTCAAAATCCCTTCCCCAAAAGACCTCCCATTAAATATCCAACACAACTCTCACTCCCTTTCACCGCCACTCCTACGCCTGTTTGTAGTAGGAGTTTGTATCAGGGGAAGTGAGAGGGAGGGAGTGAGTGAGTGAGTGAGTCTTGGTGGGGGGTAAGGGGGTAAGGTTGGCGTGGGGGTGGGTATGGGGCGAGGGGGGATGGGTATGGGGCGAGGGGGGATGGGTGGGAGGGTGCAGGGTGCGGGTTTGGGATTGGGGGCAGGCGTAAGGGCAGGTGCAGGTTTGGGGTATACTGGCGGGTTGGGGGCACGGGGATTATGGATGATGGATGTGATGTCATTAATGGGGCTGGTTCGAGTCTGGAGTATAGCGGTAGGGTTGGTCAGAGTGACTCTTCAGGATGCTCGAGAGGTGTCATGATAGACGCCAAGGATCAGAGACCTGCTCTCATTTCTGCTATTGTAATTAGGGTCGTGAACGACAATCCCCGGGTGCTCCAACTCAGCTCGTCCCGGATCTAGCGATTCGAATATTAGAGAATCCAACACCGCTGCGCAACCCTCTTCATCATTCGGTGATGCCAGCGCCTCAATTCCTAAAAGTGCTTCCACGGGCGGTGCTTCTAGTGGAGTGGCGTTTATTACTGTAGCGGTAGTGCCACCGATAGACAGCGGCCCTGGCAGATTTGCATCGAAGAGCTTTGACAGCACCAGCGTGATATCGTCGGCAATATGGAGGGCGCTGGCGTATGGGTAATGTTCGGTCTTGGCGATGTGGTGATGGAAGTGGGCGCGATGTGGGCCTATCTATGACTGGTCAGACAGCCTAGAGGACTTCTTGACTATCTCAAGACGGGGGCTGCGTATAAGGAGGGCGCTCCGGGATGTTGTGGAAGCGTCACGGTAGAGATTCGCAGTCTTGTTCTGTTGTGGATGATTAGCTAGACGTTGATCGTCTATTCGAAAGGTAGGAGTTTGATGGTATAAAAATTGACTCACCGAATTTTTCTCCTCGTATCAACGTCTGCCATGCAATGTTGCGCACAAGAATATGGGTCTGGGATCGCCATGAAAATTCCTCACCGCACGAACATCAGACCCCCAGGGCCGAATTCCCTCCCCACACTCCCTTCCTCCCTCAGCATCCCACCCAACCATTCCCTCGCACCCTCCACCTCTTTCGCCGAGAACTTGACAACGGTACATCCCCTGACGTGACAGGCCGTCCACAGCACCCCATCCACCTTCTCCCTCTTCACCCGCTCACCCCTCCACCTCTCTCTAGCCGTAAGCTCTCGGACCTCATCTCCAGCACCGGCCCAGTTCCTGCCCCCAATCCGCGGCAGCGCCTTAAACTCCCCTACCAGAAAATTCCCAAGCTCTTCGAACAGTGGCCCGCGCAGGATCATGGTCCCAAAAACACCCATTCCGTCCATCCGGCCCCGGATATCCCGCCCTTCAAGCACAACCGCATCTCTAAACAACAATCTGGTCTTCCCTTCTCCATAGATGTCCCACACTTCATTTTTCCCCCTCCACGCCTCAAGAATCCAGCTCTCCCCTCTCGCCCTCCTTCCCTCAACAACCCAATCCACAAACCCCACGCTACCACCGCGCTCGACTTTAAAGATCTGCGTCTGCGCGTACAAACTCCCTGCGAATGGCTGTACAGGATCCGGCGCGAGCCAGAGCGCAGCGTGTGGCTTTACATGCACCGTGAGGTCTTGACGGGTAGTTGTTGGCGGCCGAGTCATGCTTGATGATGGGGATGGAGAGGGTGGTCTGAAGATCTTGGTGCTGCCTTGAGTGGTAAGTGTCAAGCGCGTGATGGGGTCAAGGCGGATGGTGAGGGCAATGTGGTCGCCGGAGACGAGACCACCGCCGTAGGTCAGGAGGAAGAGGAGGGAGGCGGAGGAGGGTTGAAGGATGTTGGCTTTATCATTGAGAGGCTTTAGTTTGTGCGGAGGTGGTGGGAGGATGTGTGGACTTGAGGGAAGGAGTTTGAGTGGGTACGTGTAGGAGAGGACTGAGAAGGTGGGCGTGGAGGGAGGGAGAAGCGTGAGGTGAATGGTGCCGTGGCCGGGGATGGACGTCGTGGCGGGGAAAGGGGAGGCCATTGCTCCCAGCGCGATGGTCTATGGAGGCATGGAGCGCTTTGGACACGACTCCATCATGAACGAAGGCTTGTGCGGAGGGATTGTTGGATGGCACGATGGTAGCTGTTTAAATTAAGCTACTTAGGTTTATTCGGAGACGGAACGCTTGGCGCCGTCACCCTAGCATCCCATGGGAGTTTCTATACCTGCGCCGTTCCTAAAATTTATTACCTATAGGGTAAATATAAGTTATCCTCTAAGCCACACCTATTTTTAATAGTAAAGGGAGGGGGATATATAGTTATTATACTACCTTATTAATAATATTACTATTAATATTACTATTATCTTAAAGACCTAGGGAGAATAGAGTAGAGATATCTTATAATACCTTATCCTTCTTAGTAGTACTTACTAAGATTATTATATAAGGAGTAGAGAGTAGAAAGCCCCTCCCTATTACCTCTCTTATTACTATTACTAGGGATAGGAATATACTTTATAAGGGGTACCTTACTATTCCTAGTAAGGCTTACTAAGATTATTATATAAGGGGTAAAGAGCTAGGAAGCCCTTATTATTACCTCTTATATTACTATTATTAGGGGGATAGAAACTCTATTATATTTCTTATTATAAGAGTAGAATATCTAGCTACTACCCCTTATCCTTATTATAATATCTATTATTAATATTATATAAAGCCTACTATTTAGGTACTTAAAAGGTTATTATATTATAATTATTATCTTTAAGTTCCTTTAAAGCTTACTTTATACTCTATTAATAGAGTAGCCTAGTTATTTACCTAAGTATATTAACTTATATATTATTAATATATTATTAATATTTTATATCTTAATCTTATACTACCTCTTTAATTATATAAAACCTTAACTTAATATTATTAAATACCTCTTATACCTTTAATATATATCTATTAGGCCTATTAGTTTAGTTATAAATCTTATTAATAATAAGTATTTAAGTAGTACCCTTATATATCTTAAAGTTATAATCTTTAAATATAAATTATTATATTACCTAGTAGTAATCTATAAAGTAGTTCTATATTATTTACTATTACTAGAGGTAGAAGTAGGGGAGTTAATAGGAGTAATAATATTTATATTTATATATAAGGTTATTATTAAGCTTATATTAAAGAATTTTACCTATTAATTAATAGTATTAATATAGAATAAATATTATGATATCTAGATATATTATTATTTATAACTATTAATCCCTTATTTATTTACTTAATAAGTATTTTTTATACTAGTCCTAAAAATTTAATAAGGGCTAGTATCTTAATAGCTTTAGGTATTTAAGTAGTTTAAAACTCTAAAGTAGACTACTTAATATATAGCTCCTATTAGTTACCTATCTTTAAGATATACTCTAATATCCTTATAAGGCTTTATATAAGTATTATTACCTTACCTTTAATATAGATTTTTAGAGACTTATATTAAGACTTAATTATATTTATTATTATATATTAAAGGAGAAGATATGAATACTATTAAGTATAATATACCTACTATTAATATATTAATTACTATTCCTATTTAATATAATCCTTCTTTTCTTATAATAGTATAGCTCTAATTATAGCCTAAATCTCCTACTTATATCCTATTAAGGAATAGTAGAAATATTATAGTTTTATAGTATAAACTAATACGTACTCCTAATTAGGCTTAGTGCGTGCGCTAAGATATAAATGCTATATTCGTATATAATATAATATATAGAATAGTATAGTTAATATTCTTATATAAACTTAATATTAATACTATTTAGATTTATATTAAGTCCCTAATATAATATATAGAATAGTATAGTTAATATTCTTATATAAACTTAATATTAATACTATTTAGATTTATATTAAGTCCCTAATATAATATTAACTATCCTTCTTACTTATAGTATTCTACTTCTAAAGTATAGAGGGTAGTAGTAATTAAAAAGAGCTAGTACTATATTAATACCCTTATAAAGAAATTTTTAAGTGATAACTTTAAATTAAAGCTATACTACTAGTAAGTAGGAGATTCCTATTTGCTAGAAAGGAATACCTCCCTTATACTAGGTAAGTATTATAGTAATTATAGTAAAACTTAATAAAGCTACTATAATAGAACCCTAGTAGCTAGGACCTTTTATACTTTACGGCCTAGGTGGCTTATAATAATAAGTACCCGTTAAAGAGCTACGTGGTATAGTTCTAAAGATAATATAATTAATAAGATTCCCTCTAGAGTTTACTTAGAGTTAGACTATCCTTAGTAACCTAGAAGAGTAGGATCCTAGTAATAAGATAGATAATAAGGGTACGCCCTTAGACTTAGACTAGGAAGACTACCCTAGAACTTCTTATTATTATAGAAAGTAGCTTAAAGCTACTAATCTTCTTAATTAATAACGACGTAAGAGAGCTTCCTAAGAAAGAAGGATGACTATTAAGCTAGGAGAATTTAAAGACGAGTTAATCCTTAAAGATATTAGCTTATAAAGCGAGGTTAAAGGTATTTTAATAAAAGTATAGATAGATAAAGAGTTCCTTATAAGTTATAATAAAATTCTAGTAGTATAGCGGAATAGTATTTAAAACTTAGTATTTATTATAATTATACTACGTAAAGATACTAAGATAATAAGTAAGGATATAGTAGAATTAAGGTCTAAGGCTAATATATATATTAGTTAGCTTAAGGAATATTAGAAATAGATATCTAATAAGAAGAAAGAAACTATATAGTTAAGAGGCTTAAGAGATATCTACTATTAGAAATCTAAGTTACTAGTAAAGGAGTTAAAAATCTCAAAAGCTAAGCTATTATTAAATAAACTTCTCCCTTTTATTAACTTAGATAAGGAAGAGGAAGTATAATTAGGAAGCTAAGATACTTATTATAGTTAATATTAAATACTAAATACAGTTAACTTATATAATATATCTACTAGAGTAGGTATTAATAAGAGGTATCCTAATATACTTAACTTTAATAGGACTATTAATTAAGATAAATAGGAGTCTTAGAAGATATATTTATACTCTAAGTTCTAATAGAGTACTATCCTATTCCTAGTAGAATAGGATAAGATAGACTACGTACGTAACTATTATAAGTTAGATATATTTAATATAATTAATACTTATACTAATCTAATAATTATAGACTTATATAAGTTAGTAGAAGAGATAATTAAGGATTTATATACTA